>ENA-UOUL01004341-UOUL01004341.1-bioreactor-metagenome-genome-assembly--contig:-NODE-4341-length-13230-cov-10.211739_pt1 | contig 13230 bp, 14 predicted proteins | sample MGYA00249838_ERZ747220 | MGnify/ENA primary metagenome ERZ747220 (study PRJEB28778, sample SAMN05720191) | bioreactor metagenome | isolation source: Anaerobic biogas reactor | place: USA:Washington...
ATGCCGATTCAACAGTTCAATTGTGCCAAATATCAACAGCAGGAATATTAGCGCATCCTTTCAACTCCAATCTAAAATAGTATTAATATATTATAACATAAACCTTCAATCCGTTTTTTCCAAAAGTGAAAGAATCTCTGCGGCAATGTTATATGGAGCGTGTTGTGAAAGCAAATGCCAGGTAGTATCCAATGGTTACCAGCGAAATATCCAAAACGATTCTGAACAAGACATCAGTTAAAAAGCCGGAAAACAAAAGGGGCATAAAGATGAGAAACGTAGTCCAGTTGACTGCAAAAAATAAAATAAATTTGGCTGCTCCGCGTTTCCGTAGCAGTGCATTTCCAGTTCCATAACGAAGCCCTTTTGCAACCCCATCTCCGGGAATACTATTTTGTATCCGGAAAAAACCCAAGCGGCACCCGAGAAGGCAAGTATTGCCCAGAGTGTAGCTGTGATCTCCGTTCCGAACAAGGCTGCCAATTTGCTGTAGTTTGGGTTTGCTGGCATAGTACTGTAGGCACTGGTTATAAAATGAAGGGCAATATCAATGAGGACACAAATCAATATGACAGCCACGGTTTTTGGTAACTGTCTTTTTTTCATAACACCCTCCCCCCCTGACCTGGCTAAATTATATATAACTTAACTGGTCTGCGATTTTAATTGCTGGTAAAGTCGTTCGGTTTCTGCCGGATCGGAAAAGTTAATAAGTACCGGCTCGGAATTATCTTTAGTGGTTATGACTAGTACCGGACCATAAGCCGAGCGAAGGAAAAGCAGGGCTTTCCCCATTCCCTCCACCGTAAAATGGCCCTTTAAAATGGGTCCCAAATTCAGACCGTTGTTTTTTATACCTATCTCCGGCATTTTTGTTTGCAGAATAATATCATCAATATCGTTGTAATCTATATTGCGTCCGTAAGCTCCGGTAATTATAAATTGCTTATCTTCCACAAGATATTGGGGGGGCAGCGCATTCCAGGTAATCAATCCAGCCACGGCAATAGTGATAATCGCGCCTGCCCACAGGCTGATTCTACGGATTTTTGCGGACTTAGGGGTACTCAGGGAAGCCGGCGGATTAAACCTGCGTGCCCGGATCAGCATAACAATAATAACCACCACAAACAGTGCCCAGGATATATATGCTCCCCATATAAAGCCAGCTTTTTTGATCAGGTATCCAGCCAGGATAATAACAGCCAGAAAATAGAGATAGTTGCCCATGAAGACGCCGATACCCTTTTCTTTCATATATTTTTGTTCAGCGGGGGAAGAAGTATTATAACCGGATATCAGGAATTCACCGCCAAAGTATTTAATTATAGTTGCCAGTCCTGCAAGCAGAAGAACAACCAACAAGGTAATATACAGATCCATAAAACATACCTCTTATTTCTTTTAATATATAAATTAGCACAATACCATTTTTACTGATATATCTGTATGATTTTTTATTGAGCTTTTTTCAGGTAAAGGATATTTCAGTACCTTTCCATTAATTATTATGTACAAAAAATATATAAGGCTGTTACATAAATAAATGATTACTTGTGCACACTTATAAAAAACTATGAGGAGGTGAAAACTTGAGACAACTTACCGCTAATGAGTTATTGTCATTAAGTTCATTGCTGCAAATGGAAACCAATGGGCTGGCTGTTGCTAAGGCCGGCATGATCGCAATCGGTGATAGTGAATTGAAGAGTCTCATGCAGGCAGGAATTATGGCAACAGAAGCAAGAATAAAAGGATTCCAGCAGTTTATAAATGAAAATGCAATTGTTTAAGGAGGTAAATGAATGTCCATTGTTAATTCGTTGTTTAGTAATAAAGCAGACAAAGACGCAGATAAGATATTAGCATATAATGCAATGGCCGCTGCCGCTGGTAGTGCTACATCATACTTGGGCGCAACACTTCAAGCTACAACTCCTGAGTTTAGGGCCATGTTGGCCAATATTACCAGCCAGAAAGTAGCTGAGCACGAAACCATTACAGGTTTTATGATTAACAAAGGCTGGATGAACCCATACGACCAACCAGCACAGCAGTTGGAAAGTTCAAAGCAGGATTCGCAATCTGTTGTAAGCTGATCAACAATACGATCAAGGCTAGTATTAAAAATAGACTCTCCATAGCAGGGATTGCCATATTGATGATGGGATGACCCGCAGTTTTTCATCCCAAAAGATATAACAAGGCCTCTTCATAATGGAGAGGCCTGAATTTTAGGTCTGTTGGAGCTTAGCCAGGACGTCGGCTAGCACCTGCACGCCGGCGATAAGATCCTCCGGCGAAGTGTATTCCTGCGGGCAATGGCTCAATCCGTCCTTGCTGGGCACGAAGATCATAGCCACATCAGTAATGCCGCCCATAATCTGGCAATCGTGGCCCGCGCCGCTAATCAGATCCATACGGGAATAGCCCAGTTCGTCGGCGGTTTGGCCAATTAGCTCCCTCAGGTCTGGGGCAGTCGGCATCGGAGCGACAGCGACGATCTCCTCAAACTGGCAGTCCAGGTCCGCCTGCCCGCAGAACTCCCGGGCAAATTCCTTGATCCGCGTTACCGCGCCCTCCCGTACCTGGGTGTCGATATCCCGCACATCCACCGTCATCTCCACCCGGCCGGGGATGATTGTGCGGCCGTTAGGCTGCACCTCCAGGTGCCCCACGGTGCCCACGGTGTAAGGGCCGGCGGCCTTGACTTCCCGATTCACAGCCTGAATGATGGAGGCGGCGGCCAGCAACGCGTCCTTCCGCAGGTGCATGGGAGTGGCTCCTGCGTGATCCGACCGGCCAGTAACCAGGATTTTGAACCAATGGGGGCCGGCGATGCCCTGCACCACGCCAATGGTTTTATTGGCGGCGTCCAGTTGGGCTCCCTGCTCGATGTGAAGCTCCAGGAAGCAGCGGTAGTCGCCTTTCTGCCGTTTTGCCTTACCCGCGTCCTGAATATCCAGGCCCAGAGCCTCCTGGTAGCGTTGGGGCAGGGGAATGCCATCCACGTCCTTGATTTGCGCTAAATCCGTCGGTGTCAGCTCGCCGGTTAGAATCCGGCTTCCAAACAGCGAGCTGCTAAAGACGCAGCCCTCTTCCTCCACAAAGGAGATCACCTCCATGGTATACGGATGGGGCAGGTTTTTCTCCCGCAAGGCCTCGACGGCTTCCAGACCGCCGATAACCCCCAGGTTGCCGTCGTATTTGCCGCCGCATTTTACCGTATCAATGTGGGAGCCGGTAGCGATGGTGGGCAAGCTGGGATCTGTGCCCGGCCAACGGCCGATGAGGTTGCCGCCGTTATCCACATGTACCTCCAACCCAGCCTCCGCCATCCAACAGGCCACCTGCTGCTGAGCATCCACATAGGACTTGGAGAGGCTGTGCCGGCTCCAACCGCCGGCCGGATCCGCCCCAAAGGCTGCCAGGTCGTCCAGGCGCTTCAGAAAGCGTCGGGTGTTGATAGTATTCATTTCTTCACCTCCAAAAAATTGTGAAGGGATGCGCCTTTCCCGGCACATCCCTTGTAGTTGTGGCTGATTAGTTCAGCTTGGCGCCGAATCCGAAGGAACCTCCCTTTTTCACATGGCCTTTCATCAACAGGTAGTAGACGATAGCCGAGGGCAGGAGGCTGATATACCAGCCCAAGGGTGTGTAGGCGAAGCCACAGGCCGCACCCACAACGATTGCTGCTAAGCCGCACCAGTTGACTCCGGAGTAGGGACCCTGGGCGTCGTAGAGCGCGCTCATGTCCAGCTCCTGTTTGCGGATGAAGTAGTAATCCGTCACCATTACTGCGAAGATTGGGCCTAGGAAAGCGGAGTAGAAGGTGATGAACCAGGTAAAACCGGCAGCGGAGCTAAGCCACCAAGGGAAGGTTAAAAAGCCTAGCAGACCTACGATGATGGCGGCCGATTTATACTTAATCTTGAAAACCTGCATCAGTACATATGAGGGCGGGATCACGTTAGCCATCACGTTGGTGGTAATCTGAGCCAAGGCGATAAAGAGCAGGGCCACTATGAGTACAAAGCTGTTGGGCAGCAGCTCCACAAAGAGGTAGATGGGATCCCATTGACCGGTGACGTTGGCGGCCATCAGTCCGATAAGGCCCATAAAGAGCACCGGCGGTACCAGGCCCAGCCAGATTATACCTGTCATACTGCTCTTGGGCTTGTCGAACTTGATCACTTCCCTGGAGTAGTCGCTGGCGTTGATCATCCAAGTGGTGAACATGCCCAGGAAGGTGGTGGTGCCAATGAAAAATGGCAAACCCCAGGTGCCTTCGATATGGACCAGATTGACGGATAGTTCGCTGCCAAAGTATGCGACCATAACGTAGAGCATATAGGCAAGAGATATGACAATAATGACGGTGCCGATGTTCTCAATCCACTTCACGCCCCTGAAGCCGGTGGCAGAGAGGAGAATTTGGATGCCCTGGAAGAAGACAAAGCAGATGAATTGGGTACCAAAGCTGGTGCCGATACTGAACATAATGTCCAACACCTGGCATATAGCGGTAGCGCCGATCCAGCTCTGAATGCCGTACCAGCAGATAGCGGGGACAGCCCGCAGGAACATGGGAAAAATGGCGCCCTTCATGCCGAAACTGGTGCGGGACTGGGCGACGAAGGGAATGCCGTATTTATTCCCAGCCCGGCCGTTGACCATCAGCAGGATAGCCACTAGGGTCAAGGCAACGAACATACAGACGATAGCCTGCACCAGGTTCATCTGGCCGGTGGGGGGAACTAGGGAACCGCCTAACATAAAGACACCGATAAAAATGGAGCTGCCGATCCAGGCGGCCAGCCAGGACGCGCGGTCAAAAATGCGTTCCTCCTGGGGGAGCAGGCTTTCCTCGCCTACGCCTTTGGGTTGGACTTTATCTTCTGTCATCAAAAGGGTACCTCCTTTTTGTTGGTGGTGTTCGGCCCCCGCCGGAAGCGTTTACGGATCCGGCGGGGGAAAATAATAAAACGGGGAAATAGCTTATATGATATGTCATTTATTATCCATGGTAGATCGGTTTACAGGCCTGTGTAAGCTGCGCCGTAGGGCTTGCTCTCAATGAATTTGCCTTCGCCCTTGGCTCCTACCAACTGGCCCTTTTCCGCCATCAGGCGGCCGCGGATGTAAACCCGGTCGCAGCGGCCGATCTGCTCCATACCTTCATAGGGAGTGAAGTCCAGACCCTCGAAGGTGTCCGCCAGGGTGATGGTGCCCCTGTAATCCGGATCAAAGATGATTACGTCCGCGTCAGAGCCCACCAGGATGGCGCCCTTTTGGGGATAAAGGCCGTTGAATTTGGCTGGAGCAGTGCAGCACACGTCCACGAAGCGGTTCTTCTTCACCTTGCCGGTGGCTACGCCTTTGGTCCAGAGCACATGGAGGCGGTGTTGTACGCCAGGGGCGCCGTTGGGAATCTTAGTGAAGTCGCCTAGTCCCATGTCCTTCTGACCCTTGAACTTGAAAGCGGAGTGGTCGGAGGCGAATACCTGGAGCCAGCCCTTGTCCAGGGCTTCCAAGATGTGATCGTGGTTGGTCGCTTCCCGCAGGGCGGGGGAGCAGACGTATTTGGCGCCCTCGAAGCCCGGCTTCGCCAGATTGTCAACGCTGAGGCTTACGTATTGCGGGCAGGTCTCGCCGTATATGGGGAAGCCAGTGTTGGCAGCGTTCCGCAGGGTTTCCATGGCCTCCGCCGCCGCCACATGCACCACGAAGACGGGGGATTCCGCCACCCGTGCCAGGCAGATCACTCGCTGGATACACTCGGTCTCCACCACCGGCGGGCGGGAAACCGCATGATATTTGGGCTCAAGGCAACCGGCGGCTACCAGTTGTTTTTGCAGCATATCAGTTATGTCGGCGCTTTCTGCGTGAACCATCAGGGTAACGCCTGTCTTTTTGGCTTCCTGCATAGCCCGGAGGACGGTGCTGTCGTCGCAGTAGTTCTCGGAGCCCTTGTAGGCCATGAAGAGTTTAATAGTGGAAATGCCGTTTTCCGGCAGTAGAGGGATTTCCTCAAACATTTTGTCCGTGCGGTCCTGCACCATGGCATGGAAAGCAAAGTCCGGGGTGCAGATACCTTCGAACTTTGTGGAACGGTGCAGTTTGTAGGCTTCAATCAGCCCCATACCCACCGGTTGAGGAACGAAGTCCACAATGGTGGTGGTGCCGCCGACCACAGCCGCATGAGAGGTAGTACAATCCGCTGTGGTGGTACCCTGGAAGGGCAGGCCGAAGTGGGAATGGTTGTCGATGGCACCAGGCATGACGTACTTACCAGTAGCGTCCACCACCTCGTCGGCCTGGCACTCCAAATCCGCGCCGATCAGGGCAATCTTCTCGTCTTGGATCAGCACGTCCGCTTTGTACTCGCCCTCTGAGGTCAGGATGATACCATTCTTGATCAATGTTGACATGTTCAAATCCTCCTTTAAATAAAAAATACTGCTTTAAATTTGATCTTTGATATCATTTCCAATATTATTTTGTGAACTTTTTTTGATGGTCAGTAAAATATAACGGGTTCTTGCTATATCATAGTTCTTTTCTAAAAGTATCTTTTTTTCCGTTTTTTAATCAAAAGAACAATATCTTTTTTCACGCCCTCTCCTTCTCATTAGGCTTTTATTAGTGTGGGTTAGTATTAATTATTAAATCGTAAACTGACACGTATATGTCATCACCATGCACTATGATTGTTTAAAAGGACATGATATTTATTTCGATCTAATCTGACAAATTCCTGCATTTATTAATTATGAAACACCTCACCTCTGAATAATAATAAAAAATGTGACTTATAGTGCCCCGGACTATGCGTCACATCAGATAAAAGAAGCCTTTGATTTTTTGATTTTTATAAGACACAAATTGCCTCAAGCCAATTTGTGACCTCTTCTGGTATAATAGCACCGTTTACAGCAATGCCAGGCAGAATTCTGGATTTAGAACATTCTTTAGCTATATCATTTTCAATTTGGCCAAATCCACCGCCGCCATGAGGGCAAAAGGGAATTACTGTTTTGCCCGCAAAATCATGTTGTCTAAGGAAGCTCAACACTGGCGGGGCTATTGTTTTAAACCAGTTAGGCGTACCTATAAATATTGTCCGGTATTCATCAATTGACTCGTTTCCAAATATTAGCTTAGGACAAAATCCTCGAGTAATTTGATTTCTTACTTCTTTACAGCAGTATTATAGTCAAAGGAATAATTGTTCTCCGGAATTAATTCTCTTAAAGTACCACCTGTCTGTTTTGCTATTTCTAATGCTAAATTCTTTGTGTTAGGAAAAGCGAATAATAAACAATCAATGTATCGTTCATGGTTGCTATACCCCTTGTAAAATTCTAATTTATTCGGTTGTTTATGAATAATTCCAAATCACATCTCTTTGCATTTGCACATTATACCATTATTATAGGATCACACTATCACCTGATGCAAAGTGTTTTTTGGGGTGTCATTATCAAAAATACCTACTGTCATCTATAAAAGTGGTCAAAAAATCGTGCTGAAAACTGCACTTTTTTCAGCCCAATTTTTGCTCTAAAGCCACTATATATAGTTTTCCTTGTATATCAATAAAACAACCACATTGTTGTTGATTTGCATGGTTACCCTACTATAAAATGATACAAATGCACACACCCCCGGTCAATGTTTCAACGATTCCAAGGAGGAGTTGCATTTTTTTCGTCGGGAGGTGTGCAAATCAGGGCAGAAGCCTACACCTTCAGTACCTCCCATGTGCGTTTTTCCAATTATCCGCAATTTCAAAAAAAGCATCATATCCATACTTCTTGATAAATTCTGTTGCTTGTTTATACTTTCTATATTTATAGCCGTTTTTGTTATAAAAATCATTAACAGTATTACAAGCAGCATATTCGTTGCAATCAGCGCAGGATTGATGTTTGCTATTAATGCAACAAACTTTTATTTTACATTTTGCTTTTGAAATCTCTCTTTCGCCGTTTTCATAACCAATTTTACAGCCTTTGCATACCTGCTCCCGGAATGCAGTGCAAGTTCTACAGTAGGCTCCGCAACAACCAATCTCCGAAACAGACATAGCCATTTAACCCCTTTCAACTTAAATAGGATATGCTGAGGGCCTCTTCATAATGGAGAGGCCCTTGAATTTCCTTATATATCAATAAAACAATCACATTGTTGTGGATTTGCATGGCTACCCTGCTATAAAATGATACAAATGCACACCCCTGGTCAATCTTTTAACGATTTCAAGGTGGGGGTGTGCATTCTTCGTCAGGGGGTGTGCAAAATGCTATGCAAGGCATTATAGCAGTTTTTACGATCAGCCATTTAATAAGTCTCGAGAACACAAATGAAGGCTACTTCATATCTGTCCGGCGCACTTAAGCTCCCTCGTAAAGTTTTGGTAGACCTTTCTCGTCAAAGTATTTTCTCTTAAAAAACAAAGCTGAGTTAACTAAGCTTATCATAACCGGCACTTCAACCAATGGACCTATAACAGCGGTAAATGCTACATCGGAGGCAATTCCGAAGACCGCTACAGCAATGGCAATAGCTAACTCAAAATTGTTACTTGCAGCGGTAAATGCCAATGTAACAGTCTGATCATATTTAAAGCCCCACCGATAGGATATAAAAAAGCTGGCAAAGAACATAACTGCAAAATATATTAGAAGCGGAATGGCAATACGTATTACATCTACCGGGTTTTGAATAATCTGCTCACCTTTGCTTATAAACATGATCACGATCGTATATAGTAATGCAATGAGTGCTAAAGGTGAAATCTTGGGGATAAATATTTTCTCGTACCACTCTCTGGTTTTTACTCTAATCAAGCTAAATCTAGTGAGGAATCCGGCAGCAAAGGGAATACCTAAATAAATAAGCACACTCTTGGCTACGTCTAGCATGGATACCTCAACTACATGCCCTCCCCATGAAAGTCCTAGCCATTTCGGAACGAGTGTAACAAATATATAAATATACACAGTATACAAAAGAATCTGGAAGATTGAATTAAGCGCTACTAAGGCGGCACAGTATTCATTGTCTCCTTTGGCTAGGCTGTTCCAAACAATGACCATGGCTATACAACGAGCCAGTCCAATTATTATAAGCCCCATGGCAAAGCCTGGCTTATCACCTAAAAATAATACTGCCAGAACGAACATTAAAATAGGTCCTACAATCCAGTTTTGCACTAAAGAAAATGTAAACACCTTTTTGTTTTGGGTTACTTTCCCTATTTCCTCGTACTTTACCTTGGCTAAGGGTGGATACATCATAATTATCAAACCAATGGCAATCGGCCAGGATATGGTGCCGGTGCTGAATTGACTCAGTGATTGGGCTAAATTGGGAAACAGATATCCGCCTAAGACACCAATCCCCATGGCTATGAAGATCCACAGTGTTAAATACTTATCAAGGGATGATAATCGTGCTTCTTTTTCCATTGCATTACCCCCTATATTAGATTATTTTAGTAAGTCAAGTCAATTGCAACAAACCATATTATTTTCGTGGCTTATCAGCTTCGATTATATAGGATGCTACAAATTCTTCAGCGTTCTTATCGGGGACCCAGCTTTTGATTATCTCTTTACTGTTATCTTTGGGAATCATGCGAATGTTTTCAAAGCCAGCGTTTTTGAGCATATTTTCGATATTGCCAATGTACTCAGCACCGGCAATACAGCCAGCCAAACTAGCCAGATCATTTTTCATATCTTCAGGTATTGGTGCCGTAGCTACTATATCGGATATGGATAGCCTCCCTCCGGCTTTAAGCACTCTATAAGCTTCATTAAATACCTGCTGTTTTTCCAGGGCCAGATTAATAACACAATTTGATATTATGACATCAACTGATCCATCTGCGACCGGCAAGTGTTCAATCTCTCCAAGCCTGAATTCAATATTCTTATAACCGCTTTGTTCAGCATTTTGCCTGGCCAATTTGACCATTTCCGGGGTCATATCTATACCGATAACATAGCCACTTTCCCCTACCTGTTTTCGGGCCAGAAAACAATCAAAGCCGCCGCCGCTTCCCAGGTCAAGTACAATTTCACCCTCTTTTAGCGCCGCTATAGCGATTGGATTTCCGCACCCTAAACCCATATTTGATTCAATCGGAATATCATCAAAGTCGGTTTCCGAATAACCTATATTAATAGAGGCATCTTTGATGTTTATTTGCTGGCCGCCGCAGCTGCAGCCGCTACCGCAACATCCTCCTGCAGAACCTTGCAATGCTACTTCAGAATAATTCTTTCTGATAAATTCTCTGATTTCTTCTTTATCATTCATAATGCCTTACTCCTTATCTTTAAAGTTGCCAATGTTCTTGATGGAGGGATCTTGTAGCCAGGGAATAACCACGAAGTTACCATCACTAATTTGCTGCACTTTATCTATCCAGGCTGTTTCAGCCGCAGCTCGGGCGGAAAGCATGGGGTTACTTACATCAGCCGCGGAAAGAGACTGATTGACTGCCCACCATTTATTATTAATACCGGCTCGACTTAAATCCTCGCGCAGTCGCATCGCTTCGAACACAGGGGTAGCTTCCGGTAAGGTAACGATGACAACCTCAGTATGTTTTTCATCCCGCAGTCTTGGTAATAATCTCTGCACCGATATAGGGGTTTCGCCTTTGGTCCTTTGCACCTCCCGGTGGTAGCTGAGGGTTGAGTCAAGAAGCAATAAGGTATGGCCGGTTGGAGCCGTATCTATAATAACAACCTCATTTTCCGATTTATCTACTATTTCTGCAAATGCTCTGAATACGGCAATCTCCTGGGTACAAGGCGATCTCAAATCTTCCTCAATATAGGCTACATCGTCCTCGCTCATGGTTTCGCGTGCCTTAGCCAGAACTTCATTTTGGTAGTCTCTCAATTCCTGCTTTTCATCAATATGGCTAACGGTTATATTCTCTGCTCCGGTAAAAACATAGCTTAGATGGTCGGCTGGATCGGTTGAAGTTAAATGCACCTTAACACCCTTCCTGGCAAGTGCCACGGCAATAGTGGCAGCTACCGATGTCTTGCCTACGCCGCCCTTGCCCATGGTGAAAATGACCTTTTTACCGGCTGCGTATATATCATCAACCATTTCATTTATGGTTTTTAAATCCATCAATTTGCTTTCCGCTTCTCCATTTATATAATTATCACTATTCAGGAACGCCCTTATTTTATCCAAGCCTAATACGTTATAGGAGCGCAAGGGGATAGTGTAAGTCTTAAAATCTTTTAGTCCTTGTGGCATATTGGCCATAGCATGCTGCTGCTTAGATAATATTTTTTGCGAAAGATCATCAGATGCCTCACCAAGTATCCCGTTGATTACAAGAAGCTGATTGTTTATCCCTAAATCTCTCAATTCTCGGCTGGAACGCTCAGCTTCAAGCAGAGGTGTTGTTTCAGGTCTTGAAACTAGAATAAATGTGGTCTTATTTTTATCAGCGAGGTTTATAACCGCATTTTTATACATATCTTTTTTATCCTGCAATCCGGCGAGCTGGCCTAAGCATGAGGCTCCATGGGTACTCTCTGCGATAAAATTACTCCAAGCCGAAGGTAGCTGCAACATGCGCAGGGTATGTCCGGTCGGTGCAGTATCAAAGATGATATAATCAAATTCTTTTTCGGTTGTCTGGTCAGTAATAAAGTGTGAAAACTGGTCAAAAGCCGCTATTTCAACCGTACAGGAGCCAGAAAGCTGTTCCTCCATATTATTGATTACGCTGTCGGGCAACTTCCCCCTATATGGAGCTATAACTGATTCCCTATATTCTCTGGCAGCTTCTTCAGGGTCAAGATTGGCAACTACCAGCCCAGGAACGCCCTCAATCTGCACACCCTTGCCATTTAATTCAGTATCAAAAACATCCTGCAAATTTGAAGCCGGGTCTGTACTTATCAGCAGTACATTTTTACCGCTATCAGCCAAATTCACACCTACAGCACATGCTGCAGATGTCTTTCCCACCCCGCCTTTGCCGGTAAAAAACAAATATTGGGTGAGATCTATTTTATTTAAATCAAAGGATTGGAATTTGGTATTCATGATTAACAGCACCCCTTGGGACCACAGCAGCAACTGCTTGTGATGATTGATGGTTTTGAATCTATTTCCGTTTCCAGCCATTTTTCAATTTCTTCATTAGTTGGGTATGCTTTGGTTTTGGCCACCACTCCATCCACCAGCGTTACGGGCAGTATTTCTGCCCCCTCTTTTTGCAGAAGGTCGCTGATTACTTTATTCGCAATAAAATCCTGCGGTTCATTGGATAAGCCATGTCTCTTAATGATTATGCCTTTATCTTTTAAAGAGTTAATTACTGTAGCCATCCTCATCAGTTCCGGATCAATTGATGGTCCACATACCCCGGTGGCACAGCACATGGCTGGATCAAAAATTTCAATTTTCTTCATGCTAAAAATTCCTCCTTATTTATCTGCAGTGCATTCTTTGCAGCTGCCTCGCTTACAGATGCAATCGTCCTTGTCATGAGTTATATAGTTGATAAAATCAATAGCTTCCTCTGTTCTTTCACTTCTAAGGGTATATCTCATCCAGGCTCCATCACGAACACCGTTAACCAGACCGCTTTCAGTTAGTATTTTCATATGGTAGCTGAGTGTTGACTGAGAAATACTGAACTTTTCCAATATGTCACATGCGCACATCTCGCCACATGACAACATATCAATTATCTTTAAACGCGTCTCATCTGATAACGCCTTAAATACGGGAACATAATCGGCATAAGAGTTCATCAAATTCCCCCCAAGCACATTTATATATTTCGATGACATTGACAAATGTCGATATGCTTATAATACTAAAGTATATCGACATTTGTCAATGTGATTATAATTAGTTCATAACAAAATCGCAGGGCTAGAATTGTACCAGCCCTGCGGATAATTGGTTATATTATTAAACTATAATTACAGTAAGCAGGTCGACGAGTTGGAAGCGATCAGGCGAGAACGCCTTGGCAAGGGCAAAATCATCGAAGGCTTCATCAAAGACATTGAGAGCCGACCGCTTGCCATAGCTGAGTTTGACGAAAAACTGTGGCTTGCTGTAATCGACCAAGTGACGGTCAACCAAGATGGCGCAATGACATTTAGATTCAAAAACGGCTCGGAAGTCACAGCTTAACATTACCATATCAAGATTACCAAGGAAAACAGC
>ENA-UOUL01004344-UOUL01004344.1-bioreactor-metagenome-genome-assembly--contig:-NODE-4344-length-13221-cov-22.917833_pt1 | contig 13221 bp, 14 predicted proteins | sample MGYA00249838_ERZ747220 | MGnify/ENA primary metagenome ERZ747220 (study PRJEB28778, sample SAMN05720191) | bioreactor metagenome | isolation source: Anaerobic biogas reactor | place: USA:Washington...
CTCAGTATAAAAGAGCAGCGAATACTCCCCGTCTATCCGGTCACTGTCTCCATAGCCGGGCAGATCCGGGGCAATCACCCGATATTTCTCGGACAACAGCGGTATAACCTCTGCCCAGGACATCAGGGCTGAATCTACCCCAGCACCATGCAGTAACAGGATAGTGTCAGTGCCTTCACCTGCGTAGTAGCATTGGATGTTTATGCCGTTCACTGTAATTTTTTCGCTATTATTATCCATTTTATCCTCTTGAATTTGATTTATAGGTCTTAAAACAAAAAGGTCGTTAACAGTATTATTATCGAATAGTATCTGCTTTTAATGTACCGTCATTCCTGACCAAAGGGAAGATTATTATTGTGTATAAGGCTTAAATAGGGTTCCGTACCTAACTCTTTTGCAGTAGCAGGATTATTACAATTAATGGCGAAATTCCCCTTAATAATAATTTAATATAATTATCAGCGTATTTTCGAGCTTTGCTGCCTAAAGCGAAAGCCATGGGGTAAAGCCGATAGGGTATAACAGGAAACGGTTATGCCTCCCGGTGCGGAAAGAAAATAATCGCAATAAATATGGTGACAGTTTTGATGTGGTCACAATCCGGGGCTAAGCTTTTGCTCGGCCCTTTACTTGGTGCGGGGAGGCTCTGTTTCACGGGAACAGAGTCTTTTGTTTTTGCAATAAAACTGATGGAAGGTGGTGACAAGAGTTAAAAGGGGGAGGGAGGTGTAATGATGATGAAGCGGCAGATCTTGATGGTAGTAGGCGTTTTAGTGATGGGGTTTATCCTGACAATGAGCGGGTGTGCTTCTTCAGTGAATAGCAATGAGTTAGTTCAGCCAACAAACCAGCCTGCAGAAATCATAGATGATACGCTAACAGTTAATGGTGCAGAAACAGCGTCACAGGCTGTAGCTCGAATCGAGGGACGTGTACAGAACTCCTTTGACTGTAAGGTGCAGGATTTTGCTGAGCATACGGTAACAGTAAGGGCAGCTATGAAACAGTGTTCTGGTACCACAGAAGCCGAGGATTATTCCGGTATACCTGTTCGTGTTATTTTGTCCCAAGCGGTTCCTGAACCAGGTGCTACAAAACTAACCGTATCTGCTGCTGATGGGTACAGCAAAAGTTTTGTTCTGGAATATGTGATGAATGATGACACGGTAATTTTATTTGAGGAAGAAGGAGCCTTGCATATGGCGGCTGGCGACATGGATAGATATGATGCTAGCCACTGGGTGCAAAACGTGGTTCAGTTCACGGTTGAATAAAGGGAAAGAGGAGAGGAAAATGCTGAAAGTAATTGAGCGAAGATATATTTCTTATGTAGTGTTAATAGCTTTGTTGGGCTCTTTGCTGTTGATGGGGGGATGCCAGCAGACTGCTGTGGAAACAAGCACTCCCGATGAAGCGGTTCAAGCCAGAACCATTGTTGACCAGGCAGGTCGAGAGGTTACTCTGCCTCTGGAAGTTAACCGGGTGATAAGTACCTGGCGTCCCTGTACGTTCCTGGTTTATGCAGTGGGCGGTCAGGAAAAGCTGGTGGGGGTTGATATTGGTTCAACCAAAGCTCCTTTTACAACTGCAGTATATCCTGAAATAGCTGATTTGGCTCAAGTGGGCGATAAAAAAAGCGGCATCAACGTAGAGGAAGTAGTAGCTGCCAATCCAGATGTGGTATTCGTGTGGTCTGGTAAAGATAGTGAAAACTTGATAAATCAGCTGGAACAGCAAAAAATTCCGGCAGTGGTTTTGATTCCTGAATCTGCTGATCAGATGCGGGAGGCTACTTTATTGATCGGTGAAATAATGGGTTGCAGCCCACAGGCAGAAAAGATACTCAAATACTATGATGATACTCTGGCTCTGGTAGCTGAGAAATTAAAAGAGGTTCCTGAATCAGAACGTAAAAAGGTCTTTCTAGCAGGGGCCGATGGTTTTCTGTCCAGTTGTGGTACTGACTTTTACCAGCATTATTTGATTGAACAATCTGGAGGCATAAATGTTGCAGCTGAGTTAACCGGGGGATGGCAGGAGGTTTCGGCGGAACAGGTAGTTAGCTGGAATCCTGATGTTATTATTCTGGATCCCTACTGTAAAGATAAACCGGAAGATGCTGTCAAAATGAATCCGGGGCTCAAGGCGATTACAGCGGTGCAGGCAGGTTCCGTTCACAATTTCCCGAGTGTAGGGCAATGGACATTCCCCATTCCACAGTCTGCCATGGGGGTCTTATGGCTCAGCGAAAAACTGTACCCTGATTTGTATGAGGATTTAGACGTAGCAGCCGAAGCTGATAAGTATTATAAAGATTTCTTCGGTGTAACCTATTCTGATATAGTGAATAGTGCATCTGCCAATGCCGATAAATAGCAGTGCTAATCGACGAAATGCTATCAGAATGGTTTTAGCCGGTCTGGCGGTATTAGGGATATTCTGCCTGTCAATGTTTATAGGGCGGTATCATATAGAAGCAGGGCGTCTGGTGCAGCTGTTGACTACTGCGCCAGATGCCTGGCTGGATCATCCTGACACCAGTGTTTTCTATTATATTCGTTTACCGCGTATCATAATGGCTGGGATAGTAGGAGCTGGCTTGTCTGCGGCGGGGGCATTGTTCCAGGGTATGTTCCGTAATCCTTTGGTATCTCCAGATATTTTGGGTGTGTCCTCAGGATGTTGTTTAGGAGCAGCTTTGGGCATCATTATTTCCGGTCAGGTAGGTATGGCTTACCTGGTTCCTTTACTGGCTTTCATAGTCGGTATTATTGCTATGTTTTTGGCCTACGGCATTGCTAAAATCAGCCCCGGTGATCAGGTGGTTATGCTTATTCTGGCAGGCATTGTAGTAGGCGGTTTCTTTGAAGCAGCTCTGTCTTTTATAAAATATACCGCTGATCCCTATGAAGATTTACCGGCTATTGTGTTCTGGATCATGGGCGGTTTCTTCCGGGCTAATTGGAGCGTGGTATTAAACCTTTTAATAGGAGTGTTGCCTTGCCTTCTGTTGTTGCATTTGTTGGCCTGGAAGATCAACATCCTGTCACTGGGGGATGAAGAAGCCGGCAGTCTGGGGATAAATGTCAAGGTATTTCGGTTTCTATTGCTGTGCCTGGCTACTTTTATGGTAGCTGGGTGTGTTAGTGTGTCCGGAACCATTGGTTGGGTGGGATTGGTTGTTCCACACATCGCCCGCTTGCTTTCCGGAGCAGATCATCGCTATGTCATGCCCATGTCGATGTTGGTGGGAGCCGGCTTCGTTATGCTGATGGATAATTTGGCCCGCGGCCTTACCTCGGCGGAAATTCCTATCAGTATACTTACGGCAGCTGTAGGAACTCCGTTTTTTGCTTATTTACTTATTAAAGGCCGGGGACAGGCATGGAAGTGAGGAGTAGCTCATGTCCTTAGATGTTGAAAATTTGTCTTTTTCTTACGGAGAACGGCGAGTTGTCGACCAATGCTGCTTTTCTCTGGATAAAGGCCAGATAGTGTGTTTGCTGGGACGTAATGGGTCGGGCAAAACTACCTTGTTGCGTATGATCAACCGGTCACTGTTGCCCGAAGAAGGCCGAATTACTATTGATGGCACAGATATCCGCCATTTTACCAGGAAACACTTGGCTAGGTTGATAGCTTTTGTACCCCAGGGGCACAATGCGGTATTCGCTTATACAGCTCGTGATATGACGGTTATGGGGAGAAATCCCCATATGCATTTGTTTGCCCGCCCCAGTCAGCAGGATTATCAATTGGCCGAAGCAGCTTTGCGTCAGGTGGGTATATCTGAACTAAAGGATCGTTGCTATATGGATATGAGTGGTGGGGAAAGACAACTGGTATTTCTAGCCCGAGCTTTGGCCCAGCAAGCCAGCTATTATCTGCTGGACGAACCGACTGCTCATCTGGATTTCTATAATCAGCATGCTCTAATGAAAACTCTGTGCCAGATCGTTGAGCAGCAAGGCAGTGGGGCTCTAATAGCTCTGCATGATCCTAACCTGGCATTCTGCTATGCGGATCAAGTCATCATGCTACATCAAGGGCGTATAGTAAGCGTAGGTAGTGTAGCAGATACCATGACTTCTAGTAATCTTTCTCAGCTATATAACATGCAGCTTAAAGTAGTATCCCTGGATGGGCAAAAGATGGTAATGGCGAAATAAAAATATGGGTTCCATGCATAAATAATCTGAGCGCCAACACGTCTCCTTGTGCCTTAACAACTTATCAACGTTGGTCAGTTTCAAAACAATCCTTCCATGAAAATGAAGCATTTATCGTGCTATAATCAGAGAAAAGGTGCATGAGGCAACCTTACTCAACCTTACTATGGAAGGAATTGAAATAGCTAACAGGATAAGTTTGCCCAAGGGCATCTACAGGAGGGGAGAAAGTGCTTGAAACCCGCCCTTATGGAGATGTTTTACAAATCCGCCTGAGCCAAACGTTTAACGGCCAACCCCTTTACTGGGTAGCGGCCTACCTGGTGGATGGACTATTGGTGGATAGTGGCTGTGAGCATACCGCTGATGAGTTGACCGAATTCCTCTCGAACTACCCTCTGGAACAGATCGTAAACACCCATTACCATGAAGACCACATCGGAGCTAATGCTAGATTATTCCGCCAGCGGCGGCCTTCTATCTATGCTCACCGGGACTCGATTCCTCTTATGCAGCAGACGCCCGTGCTTTTTCCATATCAGGAAGTGGCATGGGGCTATCCACAACCTTGCCAAGCTCAGGAATTAGGGACAACCATTAAGACCAAGAGCCACACTTTTCAGGTGCTACCTACCCCCGGTCATTGCCCCGGCCATGTAGTTCTGTTGGAAAAGAATCAGGGCTGGTGCTTTAGCGGCGATTTATTTGTATCTGAACGTCCTAAAGTGTTAAGGCCCGAAGAAAATGTCTACCAGATCATGGAGTCACTGCGCCTGCTACTGGATAATGCCGGAGCAGATTTTACCTTATTCACCTCCATTGGTGCGGTAGTTGAAAACGGAGCTGAGGCGGTAAATAACCTGCTGGCCTATTTGGAAAAAACCATCGCAGCAATTCTTGATTATGATAGACGTGGTTATACCATTGATGCGATTCGGCAGGAGTTATTCGGCGGGGAAAGTCGCATGGCTGGAGTAAGCAATGGTCAGTTTAGCGTAGATAATCTTATTAACTCAGCGTTGTCCAGGGGTTATCGGTAAAAGAGGATTTTGCATAATTCAATTAATCCTTCAATACTGTCACTCTGAGCAATAGCGAAGAGTCTTGTAAGTAGCATAGATCCTTCGCTACCGCTCAGGATGACACTGGATTTTAGAAACAATACGGTCGTACTGTTTTATCGCCGTGTTTGCGTGAAATTGTGCCAGATAATCAATGATATCCTCCAAATCCTCTTCAGCGCGAGGGAGCATGATAATTTTATGCATCGGTTCCGTCTACATTAGCAGTCAACTTCTTGCGGAGATTCAAAACCTTTTGGTACTTAGTATTTAGTGCTTCTCAATGCTTCTGCCCCAGCGGCAAATCAGCATCATAGGGCGAGGGTGTGTTTTCCTATAGTTCTACCGTAGCCCTCCTAAAAACCTCAATCATTTCGCCGGTCAGGGAAATACTCTCATGCCATTCGGGAATATCTTTCCGGGACAACCAGACTCCCACCGCCAGTTCATCCTCATCCAGGCGGATGGTGTCGGCACCATCCAATTCGGCGAAAAAACCCGCCAAAAGTGTATCGGAAAACGGCCAGGGCTGGCTTTTATAGTAGCGGATGTTCTTAACCCGTAGCCCCACTTCCTCCCAAACCTCCCGGCACACCGTTTGCTCAAGGCTTTCACCTATTTCGTTAAAACCGGCGATCAATGCATATTTACGGTATTCGCGGTTGGCATATTTGGTCATCAGTAGCCTGTCTTTGTCATACACTCCCACAATGACACAGGGAGCAATGGTCGGATAGACGCTCATTCCGCAGCTTGCGCAATAAAGCAGCCGTTCTATTTCCGAATGTTGCAGCCGCTCACGGCAGCGACTGCAAAATTTGTGATTATTGTACCAGCTATGGAGCTGCCAGCCGATTATCCCGATAAAGGAGCGCCAGTTTTTCGAGCGAAACCGTTTATTGCTCACATAGACCCAGCCTGGCACCGCCTCCAGTCCCTCTTCTTCCACCAGATAATAATTGAGCTCGTCAATGGTGAATAAAAACCGAGCCTTCTGCCGCAGCTGCGGGTGACTGACCGAAAAATCAGCAAAGGAAGGATACCAAAGCTTATCCTTGTCCTGCCGGATCAGCACATTATCGTCCTGAAAAGCCAGAAACAAGTCCTGCGGATCCGCTGGCCTATTTTGAAATGCGTTACGGAATACTCTCGGTTCAATGTCCTGGAGCACCGCTTACCCCCCTTTACCTCTATATAGGCACACGAGCATAACCATCCATAGTAATTTGCTTCACTTTTAGCATATCATAAATCACAATGCCTCTAAGCCATGACTCCCGATTCTAGCATCATGCGCAACTAGGAAGCAAAAAGAACCTCCCCATACTTCCCGGTTATCTACGGACAGCGGTTAGCTTTTCTGCCTTGGTTAACTTAGCATATTTATTCCCCCCAACTACCACACCATGATAAAAATGATACAAAAACGCCCCTTGTGTCCCAGACGAGATTCACCATATGCATTGACGCATTTTTTGCAGTTAATTATAATATAATGTGAGAATACAAAGTATAATATTAAATTATATAACAATCCTTATGTAGACCCACTTATTCAGGGGGAGAGCGATCGGGAGGGAGTGGAGCAATGAAAAAGGTGAAAGTGGAATTTATCAATACTTGTTCCTGTTGTGATGGTTATGGTGATGTATTAAGAGAATTAGCTGCCAAACATCCCCAGCGGATTGACTTAAAAATATACTACATGGGCAAGGATTTTGACTATCTTCCTAAATATGGGGTGATCAACCGCGGGACTTTAATCATCAATGAAAAAGATCGGTTTGATGACTTAAGCAGAAGGGTAATCGAAAGGGCTGTTAAGGTGGCCCTGGATGAAGTAAATGGGTAATGATCTTCTGGCTTCATTCTGGCAATTATTAAATATCAGTTCCTTCTGGCTGGTAGTAAGTTATTTGCTTTGCAGTGTGCTACATATTGTATTGCGGCCAGAATTCCTGCAAAGGAATTTGGGAAATAACAAGTTGTCTTCCCTGGTGAAGGCTACTATATCAGGGATGCTTTTGCCCATTTGCAGCTGCGGAGTTGTACCCCTGGCTTTAAGCCTTTATCATTCCGGCGCTTATTTAGGGCCTACTCTTGCATTCCTAGTGGCTACACCCATAATAAATCCGGCTGCGGTCATACTGGCCTTTGTTCTTCTGGGACCGCAGCTAACGGCGATATATATTATCACCGGATTCCTGCTACCGATGATAATTGGTGTACTGGGTAACAAATTTGGAAAAGACGAACTCATATCACCAGTGGCAGCAGCTATGGCCAATGCTGCTGCTGGCTCTGTCACTATAAACTCCGCCGCTGTTATGATTCCTTGGAGTAAAAAAATTGCCGGTGGTCTGGATTGGGGAGTGCGCAGCCTGGGGCTGCAGGTAAGCCGTTATGTATTGGTGGGGTTGGTGCTGGCAGCGCTGTTGCTCACCATTATCCCGGTATCTTTTATTCAGGATTATCTCAGCCGGCCTGATATGGTTTCTCTTTTAGGTATTGCTGCGCTGGGAGCCATTATGTATGTCTGCGCAGTGGGGCACATACCCTTTATCGCTGCGCTTGTTGCCGCGGGAGCAGTCCCGGGAGCGGCTATAACGTTTCTTTTGGCCGGAACTGCTACGAATTTACCAGAGTTATTCAGTATTTATAAAATAATCGGCAAGAGAACGGTAGTAATATACACCGGCACGGTAATATTTTGTAGCCTCGTTGTTGGCTATATCACCAACTATTTACTAATGCCCGGGTTTACGCCGGTCTTTGATTTAAGTAGCGCTCAGAACAGTATTGCTCTGGCCAACAAACTGTCCCTGAGTGTGCCAGTTGGGGTGGAGTGTATTTGCTCGGTCATTATACTGGCCATGGGCCTTATTGCCTGGCGGCCGGTGGTGAAGGAATGGTTCATGAAACTAGGGCGGAGAACTGTAAATGCATAGGACTAAAAGTGCGGCCATACTTATACTGCTCCTTTTTCTAACCGGCTGCAGCGGAGGTGTCCCGGAGGAAGTGACTGCTCCAGGCGAGGAAGGATCTGCTGCCATAGCCACAGATCACAGGCTGTATAAGCATTTTTTGGCTGGGTATGGGGAAAAAACACCGCTGCTGACAGGAGTCAATGATATCAATAATGACGGGCACGAGGATTTGATCGTGATCTATCAGGATACCGCTGAAAAAAACAAGATGATCGCCATCTGGGAAGAAAATGGAGAGGCGACTATTTCTGAACCTACTCCTGCGCCAGTAGAAAATTATCGTATTGAATGGCGGGATATAGATGAGAAAGCACCGGTCGAATTGGTGTTGTCAGGTTCTAAGGGGGTGAATATCGGGTACGCCATATATCGCTGGGAGAACGGAAATTTTGTAAATCTGTTTGGGGAAGGCATGGAAGAGTGCTGCTAGTAATTGACAAGCAAAGGAAGAGCTGCAGAGGGGGAGTGGAGAAAATGAAAAAGAGCAAGCTAAACGTCCTGCTAGTTGTCTTGCTGTTGGGGATATTGGTTTCATCCGGTTGCGGTGGCCAGACAGAGCAGGATTCTGAGCAAACGGGGGATGATTTGGTGGCTCAGTTAGCCGCAGAATATAACCTGGAACCGTTAAGTGCTGAAGATGCCAAATATACGATCAATATGGGCTATTATAATTGCGATCATATGACTGCGGCCTGTATCGGTATGGATGCCGGTATTTTTGATGCTTTAGGGCTAAAAGTAAATTTGACCGGCAATGGCAATGTACCTGAAGCTATGTCAGCTGGGAAAATGGATGTGGGCTATGCAGGATGGACCACTACACTGAGAGCGGTTCCGAAAGGAACACCATTGTTTATAGCCGGTCAAAATCATACCGGTGGAGCCGAATATCTGGTAGCCAGTAAAGAGATAAAAAGCGCAGCCGATTTAGTCGGGAAAAGAGTTTCTTTTGGCACTGATCCGGAAGAGAACAGCATCAACTGGGCTGAATGGGCTGATCAGCTGAATATTCCCGCTGATATTACCCTCTATGAGAATTATAATATGTCCGACCAGGATGAGTATTTTGCCCTCAAAGCTGGTAAGTTGGATGCTTATATTTGCTGTGATCCTTGGGGCTCCATGGCTGAATACGAGGATACTGGCTGGGTAGTTATACGCCAGAATACTGAGCGGAATGGCTTTCAGGGTACTTGCTGTAAGATAGCTATGCATCGTGACTTTGCCAAAGCCCACCCCAGATTGGCCGAGCGGGTCTTACTGGCCCATACCTTGGCGGTTCAGTACATGTACAATCATCCCTATAAAGCTGCTGAAATATTTGCCAAGAACTACAGTGTGCCTCTGGAAGTAGGTTTAATGACTATGTGGAAAAAGACTAACGAAGAAGGCCGCACCATTTCCTGGGATCTGAAAATGGAAGAAATGGAGAACCAATTGGCAACTATGCGCAAGTACGGTGTGCAGAATGACATCAATACTGTAAACCTGGAAGACTATGTTGATTCTACCTATATGGATAACTGCGGTGCCAAGGATTTTCAAGCCTTCGTCAAAAATGAAGTAGATCCGGTATTTCCTCTGGGAATGAGTTATGAGGACTGGAAGGCCAAAGCTATGGAAGTGGACAATATTGAAGCCTAACCCAAAGCCCGGCATAAGCGGAGGGTTACATAATGACAAATAAAAGCCTACTGTTTGAAGGAATTATAGTAACAGCTGTAATCATTCTGATCGTGGCAGCTTGGCTAGGCCCCCGGGAAGAAATGAGCGGTTTGAGAGTGGCCTGCAATGATGACGCGGCCGGTTTGCTGATCAGTTATTTAGCAAGCCAGGACAGCAGAGCTCTTGAGGTTGTGAATATGAGCTATCAGCAGTTACAGGATTGCTGTAGCAGTCAAACAGAGCTCGCCTTAGCAGCAGGAAATTTTGATATGGCATTACTTTGTCCCGACGGTGCCGATAAATTGATAGCCAGCGGTCAGCCTTACGAGATTTTGGGTGAGGTAGTGGTCGACGCTCTAGTATTAGTCACTTCTAAGGATAGGTTACCGCAAACAGTAGGCTATATGAATGGCCGGGAAATTCAGAAAAAATTAGTATGGTGCAACCTGGACAGCAGCATTGCCATGCAGCCTATACTGCCGGCAGGCCTGCCCTATGCACTGGAGAGAAAAGCGGTAGAAGGAGTCGTTCTGGATATTCTGGGGGCACTGAAAATAGGTGGTTACCGCACAGCTTTACCGGCGGAATATCCTACTTCCGTACTGGCAGTACATAAAGATCTAATTGGCAGTCCTGAGCTGGCAAGTTTTATTGAAGTATATAACCAGTCTGTGGCAGAAATGAACAGTACCGAAGTTCTGACCAAGGAGCTGGCTGAAAAATTAGACCTAGAAAATAGCAGTGCAGAGGTAAAAGTATGGAAAGACATGGGAGTACAATACCGGATGCTGGCAATGCCAGATTAAGCCTGGGGGATGTTTTTGATAAGTATCGAGGCAGTTTCTATACACTGATCGTGTTAGTTATCCTGCTGATCATTTGGAACTTTGCCGCCAATAAAATTCAGAACACTTTATTGCTGCCCTATTTATCCGAAACAGCTATAGAATTTTTCACCGCCTGGGTAGATCCAGTCATCATGTCCAATTTGGGACTGACCCTCAAGAGGGTATTTACCGGCTTTCTTTATGCTGCTATCATTGGTGTTCCCTTGGGGCTTATCATGGGTTATTCAGCAACTGCCATGCAGTCTCTGGCCCCAATAATGAATTCGATACGCCAGGTTCCCATTATGGCATGGGTGCCCCTGTCCATCATCTGGTTTGGATTAGGAGATGGTCCGACAGTTTTTTTGATTGCTATGAGTGCAGTTTTTCCCCTGGCCATTAACACCATTGCCGGGGTGCAGGGAATCGACTCCAATTACTACAATGCTGCTCGCAGTATGGGTGCTTCCAGAAAGGACATTGTCCGCGACATTGTGGTACCGGGTGCGATGCCCAATATTTTGACTGGCTGCCGCCTGGCTATGGGAGCCGGGTGGATGTCGGTTATCTGTGCAGAATTTATTGCTACCAGCGCCGGTTTTGGATTTTTAATGGTAGAGGCTCAGGTGCGTCTGGAAACAGCCCAGCTTTATGCCCTGATGGTCATGTCAGGACTGGTAGGCTATGCCATTGATAAGGTCTTTATCGCCGCTGAGAGAAAAATGACTTCATGGAGATTTAAAGATGGATTTGTTGGAAGTTAAGGAGATCAGCAAAACGTTTACCCAGAAGAGCAGACCTCCTCACATCGTATTGGAGAAATTGTCCTTTAGTGTGGAACGGGGGCAGTATGTTTCACTTTTAGGGCCTTCCGGATGCGGCAAAACCACACTTTTAACTATGCTGGGAGGCTTCATGCCGGCTGATACGGGTCAGATATTTCTGGCTGGCAAAAAAGTGGAGGGGCCAGGCCCGGATCGGGGGTTTGTTTTTCAAAATTATGCTCTCTTCCCATGGATGACGGTAAAGGAGAATATCCTCTATTCTCTAAAAGTGCAGAAGTTCAGTAAAAAGGAAAGAGAGCAGCGTTTGCAGGAATTGCTGGATATATCTCATTTACATGGTAGCGAGAACAAATACCCCATACAGCTTTCCGGTGGTATGCAGCAAAGGGTAGCGGTGGTAAGGGCCTTAGCCAGCCGCCCGGAAATACTGTTGCTGGATGAACCATTAGGCGCTATCGATTTCCAGATGCGGGAACTGCTGCAGGAAGAATTGGCGGCACTGGTGGAAGGAGCAAAAACGACTGTGGTTATGGTTACTCATGATGTAAATGAATCGGTTTATTTAAGTGACCGGGTCATCGTTATGTCCGCCAACAAAGGCCGGATCATAAAAGATGCCTATATCGACCTTCCCCGGTCTCGTTCACGCCAAAGCAAAGCTTTTAAAGAGCATGTCTTTGAACTGACCGATCTGGTGCGCCAGGCTTTCCAGGAAAGAGACTGTGACAGACAGGCTGATATTTCGGTACGGGATATGGATATGGGCTCTGATAGCAACTTTATTGCTTCTTATAATCGGATGCACAGCAAGTATACCAATGTTGCCAATGGCAGAAGCAGAGCTGCCAAATAATACATATTTGAAGGAGAGGTTAGGAATGAGAGTGGCTTACATTTTTTCCACCAACGGTGCGCAGAGGATCCTGGACAAAATGATTATCCCTCAAATGCTGGAGGAAAGGCACGGAGTAGAGGTTGCCGGGATGATGTTTTTCTTTGATAACACTTTTTTGCTTACCGAAGGCAGCAGTACCGGTGACAAATTGCAGGAGATCCATGAAAAGTACGGCACCATTTTAATGGGCTGCGATATGTGCACGATTGAGAGAGGGATTGACGACAAACTGGTTAAGGGCGCGGCTATTGGCTGTTTCCCTAACCTTTATGCTGTTTTGGGCGGTGCCGATATCGATCAAGTTATTACTTTATAAGAGCATTTATTAAACAATTGCAGTCTCCTTATATAAGCGAGGCTGCTATTTTTATGCGCTGGGCATGGGGGATGATTTTAGGGTGGTAGTCCTTGGTTAGATATATGTGCAAGGCCAATGGTTTGGAAATGACATGCCAGATGTATTCAGCCCATAAAGGAACTGGAGCAGATCGATGGTTGTTGGCGGGCAAAGATGGTATTGACTAAAAAGCTGTAGCCGCAGGTGAAGCGTCCAGACTGGTATTCTTGCCTGTCACTTTGTTTGCCCTATCTGCTTGGTTACAAAGTCGGAAACTACCTGGGAGAATTCTTCCGGGCGTTCTTTCTGGGGCCAATGCTTGCAGCCCTGCATAATATACAGCTGACAATCAGGAATTACTTCACTGGCGGCAACTGCATCTTTAACGGGTACTGCCTTATCTTCGCTTCCATGAATGAGCAGGGTGGGAATCATTATTTCTCCCAGTCGGCTGAACAAGTCGGTTTTTAATCCATCTTTGGTGATCTCACT
>ENA-UOUL01004350-UOUL01004350.1-bioreactor-metagenome-genome-assembly--contig:-NODE-4350-length-13202-cov-3.872838_pt1 | contig 13202 bp, 12 predicted proteins | sample MGYA00249838_ERZ747220 | MGnify/ENA primary metagenome ERZ747220 (study PRJEB28778, sample SAMN05720191) | bioreactor metagenome | isolation source: Anaerobic biogas reactor | place: USA:Washington...
GCAGCCACAGCGATCAAGTCAGGGAGTCGAGAAACGGACAGGAGCAGCACCAGGTCCACATCAGCCGTGAAGCGGGGTGACCCCAACAGGCTGACGGCGATGCCACCGATGACCAAACCCTGGTTATCGAAGCGCGATAGCAGCTTCTGGACCGCCATCAGCGGATCGTGCAGCGCCTCGAGATCGATCTCGATCACATCAACCGGTCCTTGATCTTCGACCAGCGCAGAAACACCTCGGCTTCGTCGTCTGGGATGCGCAGCTCAAGCGCGGCACCTATGCGATACAGTGCATTGAGTTTGATCCATCGCTCTTTGATGGTCGCCGCGCGTCGTTCCTGCTCCTCTATCGCGGCCACAACTGCCCAGCGCTCGCGAAACAGCCTGGCGTCTTCTGCATTCATTGTTATCTCCTGACGCCAATTGTACCACATTCGATGGCAGATCGCCGGACTGGCCAGGTTCTCGGCTTTGCTGTTTAGCCGGCCAGCAAATGAATAGGCACCAGTCACGTCCTGTGAGTGGGGACCTATCGGCTGAATACTTCTCTGCAGCGGGTCACCCCTGAGCGCGGTGCTTATGCAGCCCGAGGCGGCGGAATGACGCCCAGCTGCTGCATGAGGCCCATGGTGTCGTTCTCGCCCCAATGCTCCGCGATCTTACCGTTTGTGATCCGGTGGAGGCTGATCAAGGTCCACTTCACATGCTTCCCGGTCGGAGGGATGCCCATCAGCAGCCCCCGGTGGGTGCCTTCGACCGTCATGCGGATAACGACTCTGTCGCCTTCGGCGACTATATCCGTCATGGCGGCCCGTAGATCGGGGAACGCTGCGAACTGCCCCTCGAAGAATCGGCGGCTGCTCTCGACCCCAGGCGGTGTTCCCGGAGGTAGTCCGTGATCGACAAAGTCGGCGCTGCACAGGGCGAAGGCCCCATCCAGGTCGTGTGCGTTGATCAGGTCGCCAAAGCGGCGGATCAGGCTCTTGTTCTGTTCGGTTGACATGGTGTCTCTCCTTATGATTGATGTTGGCCGGTGTTAGTTGATACTGGCAAGGTAGGCGTCGATCATCGGATATGGATCGTAGCGCTTGAATTCGTCGCGGAGTCGGGCGGCGTTCTGCTTCCACCCAGGTTCGCTCAGCAGTCGCGAGACCGTGCGGCGGATGGCGGCGGGCTTGGGGCTCTCAGTGCGCAGATCGAGGCCGACGCCGAAGTAGTCCACTTGTGCATTGATGTCGTTTTTGCCCTCTTTGACGCCCGCTCCCAGCACCGGAACACCCTTGCTCAGGCTGAGCAGGACGCTTCCATAGCCCCCATTGGTGATGAACAGATCCGTGTGGTTGAGGATGAAGTCGAAGTCGACGAAATCCTCGATGATGATATTGTCCTGCGGATAGCGCTGCCGCAGCCCGGCAGTGTCGCCGTGACCCGTGGTGACGACGATCAGGGCGCCGGTGTCCTTCAGGGCCTCCAGCGCGGGCACGATCAGCTTCTCCGGGTCCTTGTTATCGACGGTGCCCTGAGAGATCAGGATCACGGGTTTGTACTGGCTGAGCTTTTCGGGCTCCGGAAAGGCTCGGCTGATGGCCCCCTTGTGGGGAAGCAGCGCGCCGACGAATTTCGTCTTTGGGTTGTGCTCACGCCGGGCCCACGCAAAGCTCGGCACTCCATTCTGGAACGAGACGTCCGGACTCTGGTATGAGACGTCGAACAGCGTCCCATCGATCGGTGTGAGACCCTGGGCGACCAGCATGTCGTTGAAAACGCGCTTCGGCTCAGCCATTGCCATCCGCTCCATCATCGCCTTCATTCCCCGGTGGACGAGCCGGCCGGCTGCGCTCTTGGCCGGCTTCAGACCGAGGAAGTTGGGTGGCGTGTCAGCCGAGCTTTCCAGCGATGGGCCCACATCGACCGAGCACACCCGTTTGCCCAGCTTCTCCTTGACAAGCTTCATCGCGTAGAAGCCGGCGTCGCAAAAGAGCACGTCGAAGGGGAATGTCCCATCGATTTCTCGCACGTCCAGAAAGAAGTTCTCGGTGTTGCTGGCGAAGATTTTGGTGCCGTCGAAGCGCATGAACGCCATGCCGCGCAGCTTGGCGCGCTCTGGGAAAAGGTCAGCGATGTTGTCCTGGTTGATCTCAATGGCCCGCCGAAACGGAAAGTGCGGGATGCCAAGCCGTTGCAGCTTCTCAGCGTAGCTCGACCCTGCATACCAGCGCACATCGTGACCGGCCTCCTTGAGGTGCATAGCGATGCCGGTGAGCGGGTTGAAGTGACCGTCAAAAGGCATGGTCGCGAAAAGTATGTTCATCCAGATCTCTCCTCTACGCGTCACGCTGGATCTCGCCATAGCGTGTGCGTCTTTTGTGTACCAGGGTTAGTATGGAGGAACGCGGATCGGATGTCATGCGTGCGCGCACGTATTCGCACACGTATTGTAATCTATTTGTATGGTTGTAGCGAGCGCTTAGGAGAAGAGAACCGCTGTGGGTGCGAGGGCAGGTTCGCCTGAAGGACGGCTCATCGCACGGCGCCGGTCAGGCCGCTGTCGATGGCCCAACGCACGACCTGGGCCCGGTTCGTCAGCGCCAACTTCGAGAGGATACTGCTGATGTGTTTCTCGACGGTGCGCTTGCTCAGCACCAGCTCAGCGGCGATCTCGCCGTTCGACTTGCCGCGCGCGATCAGGGCAGCGACTTCGCGCTCCCGCTCGGACAGGTCGTCATGTCCGGCCCTCACCGTCGCGGGTACACCGGTCTTGTGCAGGAGACGCTGCGCCTCCTCGATGGCCTGTTCCAGGGACAGGGCGCGACCTGCCGCCGCTTCCCCCCGGAACGCTGCCTCGGGGAGCTGCGAGCGCACGAGGGCCAGATAGTGGTTGTACTCGGAGCGCGTTGCAGGCCAGGCGGACGTCACGCGCTCTCCGCCGATCGCCGCAGCAGAGGCGAGCAGCCGTGCGCCGGCCGTTGGCGCGCCTGTGGCGATGGCGGTCGCCGCAAAGCCCACGAGCAATTCGGCTATGCCAGGCCGGTTCTGCTGCGCCTGGTGGACCGCCAGGCTTTGGGCAAACAGGGCCTGAGCGCGCTCGACATCGCCCAGGTGCAGGCAGGCGTGCCCCAGATTGCCCAGCACAGAGGCCAGGTCGTGCTGCGCGTCGACTTCCCGCAGCAGCGCCACGCTTTCCTCGTACGCGGTTTTGGCCGCCGCATAACTCTTCTCGCAGCGCGCCAGGTCGCCGAGGGAGTTCAGTGCGTGCCCGGCCCGAAATGCATCGCCCGCCCCACGAGCCAGCGAGAGGCTCTCCTCCAACAGGGCGCGAGCAGACTCATACGCGCCCAGCTCGATCGCAACACCCCCCTGTCCCAGCAGCGCCATCCCCAGAAGAAAAGGTGATCCGGACTCGCGGTACATGGGGATGATGCGTTCCGTCACGGAAAACGCGGTGCGATAGTCGTTTGCTGCGCGCGCGGCGGTCGCCAGGCCGGACAGGGCGAATCCCAGGATAGCCGGGTCTTCACTGCCTGCTGCCTCGGCCAGGTCCACGGCGGCACGCGCGAACGACATGCTTGCCGCTGCATGTCCCAGGAACATCTCCATGAACGACGCGAAAGTGTATGAATTCACGCGGACGTTCAGAGGAATGCCAGGGTCCGCCTGCGCAAGGAGGCGCTCGAACCACGCGAGGCCTTCCTCTACATGCCCCCGGATTTCCCAGAATCGAACGAGTGCATTGGCGATCCGCAGTCCCGCCTCGACACGGCCGCCCTCCAGCGACCAGGCCAGGGCGGCGCGCAGGTTGTCATGTTCGGCCTCCAACCAGGCCAGCCAAAGCTGCTGGTACGCGTCGCCCAGGCGCGGCGCAGCCTCCTCGGCGCGCGCGAGGAACAGATCCAGGTGGCGGTCGCGCAACCGTGCAGCTTCGCCGGCCTGGCTCATCTTCTCAAGCGCGTACTCGCGGATCGATTCGAGCATGCGGTAACGCGCCTCGGTGCGTCCCAGCGTTGAGGCGACGACGAGTGATTTGTTGACCAGGGATGAGAGCAGATCGAGCGTGGTTTGTTCAGCGCCGCAGGGGGCCACTCCGTCATCGCCGCAAATGCCCGCGACCGTATCCAGGGTGAAGCCCGCGGCGAACACCGCCAGGCGGCGCAGGAGTACTTGCTCTTGTGCGCTGAGCAGATCGTAGCTCCAGTCGATCGCTGTGCGCAGCGTGCGGTGATGGGGGACAGAAGTTGTCTGCCAGCCCGAAACGAGAAAGGCAAACCGGTCATCGAGCCGCTCTGCGAGCTGCCGCACGGTCAGCACGTTGACGCGGGCGCTTGCCAGCTCGATGGCCAACGGAATGCCGTCGAGGCGGCGGCAGATGTCGACGATCGAGCCGGTGTTCTCTGGGGTCAAGGTAAAATCGGCCAGGATGGCTCTTGCGCGTTCGACAAACAGTTGTATTGCCTCAGAGTCACCCACGCTATTTGGGGTGGGGACGCCGGAGGGCGAGGTCTGATCCTGGCTCGAATGCGTGTAGGGGGGCAAGGAAAGCGGAGGCACCTGGTAGAGTGTTTCGCCTGCGATGGCCAGCGGCTCGCGGCTGGTGGCGAGAATCGTGAGGTTGGGTGCAGCGGACAACAACGCCTCCGCAAGACCTGCGCAGGCACTGCCGAGATGCTCGCAGTTGTCGAGTATGAGCAGCAACTGGCGGGACCGCAAATGACTCCGGAGCAGTTCGACTGTGGGCTCGTTGGGAACCGGCTGCATGCCGAGTGCCTGGCCGGCGAAACGGGGCACGAGAACCGCATCACACAGCGCTGCGAGTTCGACGAGCCAGACCCCATCGGCGAAGGTTGCGCCGAGCGCTCCCGCAACCTGCAAGGCGAGCCGTGTCTTGCCGCAGCCGCTAGCGCCGGTGAGGGTGACGAGATGCGAACGTGATAGCAAGCGTTCGACTTCAGCGCATTCCCGCCGGCGTCCGATAAAACTCGTCAGCTGCACTGGCAGATTCGTGCTTGTCATGTCAGGCTGCGCAATCCTTTCCCTGATGCGTCCATCATAGACTGGCGGATGCTCATTTGCTATGATCCGCCTTACCGTAGGTCCCCTGCAACCGCACTCCCACCCCCAACGTATTGCATCATGTCAGCCATATGTCGGCTTAACCACCGCGCATGTGCGCGCCTCTGTGATACAATGTCAGCCATGGGAGGTGAATCGATGAAACGGCGCACCTACGTCTTCCTGTTGTTTATCGTGCTGTTGCTGGCAGCCGCACCTGCTGCACTGGCGCAGGAAAAGACGCTCTACTGGCAGCGCTACGATGTCGACCTCACCGTTCTGCAGAGCGGTGACTTTCGAGTTGTAGAGACCCAGGAACTGGTCTTTACCAGCGGCACGTTCCGTTTTGGACAGCGCGAGATCCTGATCAACCGCTTCAGCGATATCAACGATATCACGGTGGCTGAAGAGAACGGTCCCGAATATGAGTATTCGGACACGGACGCGCCGTACACCTATCGCTATTATCAGGACGGCTCGTACGTCAAGATCCGGTACAATTTTCCGGCCTCGACGGACACGCGGCGCACCATCGTGATCGGTTATACGATCGTAGGCGGGCTGCGCTACTATCCCGACGATGGGGTGGATCAGCTCTTCTGGAAGGTCATTCCGGACGGCAACCCGTTCCCCACGCAGTCTTCGACGATCACCCTGCACGCGCCGGAAGGCGCGACCTTCACCAATTACGGGCTTTACGGCGCAGAGGGTGACGCGACCTTCCAGGCCGGCCAACGCGATGCGACCATCAAGGTGAGCGGCCGTATTGCGGCGGGGCAGGAGGTTGAGGTCGTCGCAGAGTGGCAGCACGGCGTCGTTGCAGGCGCAGCTCAGCCGTGGCAGCAGGGACTCGACGAGGCGGCCGCTGCGCGGGCGGAAGAAGAGGCCTTCAGGCAGCGGTGGGGTCCCGTCTTTGACATCGGCTTTCTGGCGCTCGGCGGCCTGCTGGCGCTCGGCGGCCCGCTCTTGCTGTACCTGTGGTGGTACCGCCGCGGCCGCGATGTGCCGGTGGGCTTGATCGCCGACTACCTGCCCGAGCCGCCCTCAGACCTGCCTGCGGGCATGGTCGGCACGCTGATCGACGAGCGCGCGGATCTGCAGGACGTGATCGCCACGCTGCTCGATCTGGCGAAGCGCGGCGTCTTGGAGATCGAGGAGACGCAGGAGCCGGGGTTCCTGGGGATCGGCACCAAGACGGATTTCACCTACCGGCTGAAACAGCACGGCGTCGCTCTCCGCTCGTATGAGCAGCTTTTCATCACGAAATTCTTCGGACGCAAAGACGAAGTGCAGCTGTCGGACCTGAAGAACAAGTTCCACAGCGCACTGCCCGAGCTTCGCACCGCGCTCTACGCTGAAGTGGTCGGCGATGGTTTCTTCAAGAGGAGCCCGGATGCCGTGCGTTCGCAGGCCGGCTGCCTCGGTACGGCGGTCCTGATCGCAGGGGGGGGCAGTTTGTTCGTCCTCTCTGCATTGGCCAGCCAGTTCTCGTCGTTTGCCTTCTGCATCCCGCTGGGCATTGGCGTGATCGGCATCGGCATCATCATCCTGGCGCGCTACATGCCGAAGCGCACCGAGGTGGGCGCGGAGGCCTACGCGCGCTGGAATGCGTTCAAACGATATCTCCAGAACCTGGAGAAGTACACGAACGTGGAAGAGGCCGGCCAGATCTTCGGCGATTACCTGCCCTATGCCGTGGCATTCGGGCTGGAGGACAGCTGGATCCGCAAGTTCCGCAACGTCGAGGCGCCCCCGCCCACCTGGTGGATCCCGTGGGGCTACCCGCGGCCGTACTACGGCTCGGGCCCGACCATGAGCGACGCCCCTGGCGGCGCGGGTGGCGGCGGAATGCCTGTGGGCCTGCCTGGCGGCGGCTTCCCGAGCGAGGGTGGCGCGCGGCCCACGTTGAGCGATGCGTCGCGCGGCATGGGCCAGTCGCTCGCCGGCATGAGCGCGGGACTGGGCACGATGCTCTCGCAGGCAGCCACCACGCTGACCAGTGTGCCGGCCTCCAGTGGCAGCCGGGGCTGGTCGGGCGGCGGCGGCTCCCGCGGGTTTGGTGGGGGCGGCTTCTCCGGCGGTGGTGGTTTCTCCGGTGGTGGTGGCGGCGGCGGTGGCAGCAGCTTCGGATAAGTGAGGGTCCTGCCGGGAGCATCCTGAGGTGTAGGGGCGACCCTTGCGGTCGCCCGGTGCGTGTGGGGGGCGTCCTTCGACTGCGCTGCGCTCCGCTCAGGATGCCCCCCACAAGGGGTGATAGTTCAAGGAGGGTTATATGCCGGGTCAAGGTCGGACCATGGGGATCATCCTGATCATCGTGGCGTTGGTTGCGCTGATCGTGGCGGCAGCGCTGTTGCTCACCCAGGTGGCCAGCGGAGAAACGACCGCCAGCGGCGCGGTCTTGGGCATCCTGATTGCCCTGATCGTATTCGTCTTGCCCCTGGGCGGGGGCGGGTTCTACCTGCTCACGCGCGGCAAGCAGGAAGTGGCCGAGTTCGCCGAGGTGGCGAAACAGAAGAAGATCCTGAACATGGTGCTTGCCCAGGGCAAGGTCACGCTTTCCGATGTGGCCGTCCAACTGAACACGCCGGTCGAGAAGGTCGAAGACATGGTGCGCGACCTGGTGGGCAAGAACCTGTTCAGCGGCGCCATCAATTGGAACGATGGTGTGCTATACTCCAAGCAGGCTTCCAAGATGAAGGCGGACCAGAAGTGCCCGAACTGCGGCGGCCAGCTCACCCTGGCCGGCAAGGATGTGATCGAGTGTCCGTTCTGCGGCTCAACTGTTTTTCTGACAAGCTGACATAAATGGAGGGATTAGGTATGGATCCAGTACAAAGTGCTAAGGACGCGATGGGCGGCATCGAGAGCTTCTTCGCGAAGCTGCCGGGCATCAAGGGGTATCGTGAGAAGGAAATTCGCCGGGACGCGGACAAGCAGGTGCGCGACAACCTGGCTCGCCGTCTGGAGAGCCGCCGGCGCAAGCTGACCGCGCTGCAGAGCGACCTGCTCGACTCGGGCGGCCTGATGTGGATGGACGACGTCGAGCGCGTCGTCGGCCGCCTGCAGCTCTTTATCGACCGCATCAAGACCGCGTCGTACGGCTATGCGCCGCTGTGGGGCATCAACAAGGTGAAGGAAGATGACCTGGACCGGCTGGTAGCGTTCGATCAGGATCTGTACGCGCAATTGGGCCCGCTGGACGAAGCAATCGGCAAGCTGGAGCAGGCCGTCAAGGCCAACGAAGGCATCAAGGAAGCGATGCGCAGCATCGGCGACCTCCTTGCCGGGCTCAACGAGACATTCAACCGCCGCGCCGAAGTCATTCAGAACGCATCTTAGGAGGCAATCGCATGGTCCGAATTTTCGATATCGTAGAGGCGCCCGATCAGGGCCTTAACCAGATGGTCTACCGCGTGCCGTCCACCGGCAGCGGCGACTTCCGCATCGGCTCGCAGGTCGTGGTGCGCGAGAGCCAGGCCGCGGTGTTCTTCCGCGACGGCAAGGCGTTGGACGTGTTCGGCCCCGGCCGGCACACCATTACGACTGCCAACATCCCCCTGCTGGTGAACATCATCGGCATGGCCTTCAGCGGCAGGACGCCCTTCAAGGCCGAGGTCTACTTCGTCAACATGCGAGACTTCATCGACATGAAGTGGGGCACGCCCGAGCCGATCACCCTGCGTGATAAAGAGCTCGGCATGGCCCGGCTGCGCGCCAATGGCCGTTACTCCATGGCCGTGGCAGAGCCGCAGATGTTTGTGGCGAAGATCGTTGGCACGCAAGGGCTTTACACGACGAACCAGATCGAGGATTACCTGCGCGGCATCATCATCAGCCGGCTGACGGACATCCTGGGCGAGCTGGGCGTGAGCCTGTTCGACATTCCCGCGATGTTCGACGAATTGAGCGCGGCTATCAAGGCGAAGGTGGCCGATGACTTTGCTCAGCTCGGCATCCAGCTCAAGCAGATGTTCCTGGGCAGCGTCAGCCCGACCGAAGAGACCCAGAAGGCCATCGACGACCGCGCGGCCATGGGCGCTATCGGCGACATGCAGAAGTACCTCCAATACCAGGCAGCCAAGTCGATGCGCGATGCATCGGGCCAGGGCGGTGGCGGCGAGGCCGGCAGCGCAGCGGGCACCGGCGTCGGGCTGGGCGCAGGCTTCGGCCTCGGCGCAGGCATGGCCGGCATGATCGGCCAGGCGATGACTGGTGCGTTTCAGGGCGGCGGCGGCCAGGCGCAGGCCGGCGGCCAGGTTCCCGCAGGCGGTGGTCCCGGCGGCGGGCCCGCGCCCGAGGTGATGACGCTTGAGGAGGCGGCCGCTTACCTCAAGGTCGCAGCATCTGACGTGGAGGAGCTCATCGGCTCCGGCCAGGTCAAGGCGAAGAAGATCGGCTCGGCGTACCGCATCAGCAAGAAGGCGCTGGACGCGTTCCTGTCTGAGTAGTCAACAATTCAATCGACTGCTAACTGAAACGGGGCGGACTGCGTCTATGAAGGCCGGTTCGCCCTGTTTTCGTCTCTGATGGCGGGCGCACGGGGTATGTGCATGACACTGGACGAGTTCTTCGCGGGGCAGGAGACGGCGCGCGGCATCTTCGAAGCCGTGGCTGAGGCAGTCGCGACCGCCGGCCCTGCAGAGATCCGCGTCACCAAGAGCCAGGTGGCATTCCGGCGGCGCACCGGTTTTGCATACACCTGGATGCCGGCCATGTACCTCCGCAGGGGCGATGTGCCGCTGGTGCTGACGGTCGCATTGCGCCGGCGGGACAACTCGCCGCGCTGGAAGCAGGTTGTAGAGCCGGTCCCCGGCCGCTTTACGCATCACCTGGAGCTCCGGTCGGCCGCGGAGGTCGATGATGAGGTGCGCGGTTGGCTGCGGGAGGCATGGGACGCCGCGGAGTAGCGGCGCGCCCTTGTACGGGGAGACCGCGCCAGGTTAACTGAAGCCGGCGCCATTGGCCTGATCGGGTCGTCCACATGATGCCGCTGCTCTGTGCACCCGAGGCCGCTGGCGGCGCGATCGATAAAACCAAGACACTTACTTGTCTGGGGAGGGACCCATGCCTCGCGGACCACAATCCAAGGGCCACTGCGCTTTTTGCGAGCGTGAAATCGCCAAGAGCGGAGTTGCCAAACATCTGTCTGCCTGTGCCCAATGGCAAGCTGCCGTGGCAAAAGCAGAACAGAAAAAGAGTGAAAAGGAGCTGCTGATCCATCTTCGCGTACAGGCCGATGGACTGCCTCAATTCTGGCTGGATCTGGAAATGCGTGGCTCCGCAACACTGAAGAAGTTGGACCAGTACTTGCGCGCGATCTGGCTGGAATGTTGCGGGCATCTCAGTGAGTTCACTGCTGGTAGTTGGTCAGGACCTACGGTTGCCATGAGCCGGCGAGCTGGGAACGTGTTTGAGCCCCGAACCGAGTTGACCCACATTTATGATTTCGGGACATCTTCCATTACTCGCATACGCACTGTAGGCTTTCGGGAGGGGAAGCCAGTCAGTTCCCACCCGATCACGCTCCTGGCTCGGAATGCGATGCCTGCATCTGAATGCATGACATGCAGACAGCCGGCTGCCTGGCTGTGCATGGAATGCGTCATTGAAGATGGGGTGTGGGGAACGTTGTGCGCAGAGCATGCGGGTGAGCACCCCCATAGAGACTATGGCGACCCAGTGCCGCTGGTCAATTCGCCGCGAGTCGGGATGTGCGGTTATACTGGGCCGGCGGACCCACCCTACTGAGGCATTTCTGGGTAGAACGTCCACAAAGCGGATCAGAGGAGACGGGGATTATGAGCGACACCAGGCGCATCCGCAAGGTCATCACGGCCCGGCCCACGACCGAAGGGGCCGGCGTCCACCTGAACCGCGTGATCGGCTTCGGCGATCCGGAGCTGACCGATCCTTTCCTGCTGTTGGATGATTTCCGGTCCGACACACCGGAGCATTATCGCAAGGGCTTTCCCTGGCACCCCCACCGTGGTATCGAGACGATCACCTACGTCCTGGCTGGGGAGGTCGAGCACGGCGACAGTACGGGCAACTCGGGCGTCATCTCCGCGGGCGATGTGCAGTGGATGACCGCGGGCAGCGGCATCATGCACCAGGAAATGCCCGCGGGCGATCCCCAGGGTCGCATGTACGGCTTTCAGCTCTGGGCCAACCTGCCGGCCTCCCACAAGATGATGGACCCGCGCTACCAGGGCATCACGGCGGCGGAGATTCCCGAAGTGACCGGCGCAGGGGGGAACAAGATCAAGGTCATCTGCGGCGAGGTGGACGGCGTCCGGGGACCGGTGCAGGACATCGTCACCGATCCCGCGTATCTTGATGTCACCATTCCGCCGGGCGGCACTTTCACGCGGCTGACCCCGGCTGGTCACACCGTGTTTGCCTACGTGATCGACGGCCGGGGTGCATTCTGCCAGCAGCAGGACCCTTACAGCTATGAGCTCGAGGGGGCGAACTACTTCGACATGGCGCGCGAGCCGCTGATCGGCAACCGCCACCTGGTGCTCTTCGAAGATGGCGAGCAGGTGGCTGCCAGGGCTGAGGGCGAGGGCATGCGGTTCCTGCTGATCTCGGGCAAGCCCATCCGCGAGCCGGTGGCCTGGTACGGTCCCATCGTGATGAACACGCGGCAGGAGCTGCAGACGGCCTTCGAGGAGCTGCAGGCGGGCACGTTCATCAAGAGCAAGGGCTAGCGCCGGGCGGTCTGGCTACAGCTTGCTCGCCAGGAAGGTGCCGTAGCGGTGCTGATAGCGGTCGTAATTGGCCGCGATTTCTTCCGCGGGCAGCTCCTCCACCTCGCCCATCTGCAGGGCGAGCCAGACCGTGCGCGCCACGTCTTCCACCATGACTGCGGACTTCAGGGCCTTCTTGACCGTGACGCCGATGGTGAACACGCCGTGCTGCCGCATCAGGATCGCGGTCGACGCACCGATGTGGCGGACGATGGTCTCGCCGATCTCCTTATCGCCGATGCGGACGTAGGGTCCGCAGGGGATCGCCGCGCCGAACTCGTCCGCGATCGCGGTGAGGCACGCGGGGATCGGTTTGCCAATGGCCGCAAACGCGGTGGCGTAGCCTGAGTGCGTGTGGACCACCCCGTTGATGTCGGGGCGGTGCCGGTAGATCGACAGGTGTGACGCGGTATCCGTGGATGGGCCGAGAGTCGCCTCGACGATGTTGCCATCGATATCGATCACCGCCATGTTGTCCGGGGCCAGCTCTTCAAACAGAACGCCGCTTGGCTTGATGACGATCAGGCCGGTGGCAGGGTCCCGGCCGCTGACATTGCCGCCGGACCACACCGCCAGGCGGTTGGCCGGGAGCGCCATGTTGGCCCGGTAGACTTCTTCGCGCAATGCCTCGAGCATTCGTCACCTCCGATCGGAAGCGACTTTACCACGGTTGTTCTTTTCTCGCCAGTAAGGGGCCCTCAACAACAGATCTCCTGGTTTGCCTTGGCCTGTACGCTGTCGGCGACCACCCGGTACTGCTTGTCGAACCGGCGCGCGGCGGCGTCGATTCCAAATCCTGGCTTCGGTGCTCCCGCGCGGTTGGTTCCGGTGATATAATCGGCGTTGACCCAAGGAGGCAAATCAGGCTTTCCACCCAGGGTATGTGAGGTGGCTGCGGCTACAAACCGTCCGAAAGGAGGACCAAATGATCGCGGTGACAGACCTAAGATGAGCGGCGAGCCGCTGAGCAGGCACCGTTGATGCCGGCAGAAGCAGCGCAGGCATCTGCACCCAACGGACCGTACACGATCCGTTCATACCGTGACATTGACGGACCGGAGGTTGGCCGGTTGATCGCCGACACGTATAGCCGGTTCAATCTGCAGTTCGCGGCCCCGGACGAGTTGGCCAAGCTATTGGGTCCCTTCCAACACGCCGGCTCGGCCGATCCAGCGCACCGCGCTGCCATCGCTCAGGTGCTGCGCGCGCTGATGGTGTATGTCGCAGAGGAGGGCGGCGAGATCGTCGGCGTGCTGCGCGGGCGTCGGGAACGGCTGGCCAGCCTGTTCGTGAGAGCCGATCATCAGCGTCGAGGCATCGGCCGGCGCCTGGTGGAGCGGTTCGAGCAGGAGTCAGTAGCTGAGGGCGTCGGTGTGGTTCGCGTCGCCGCGACGCTCTACGCGATTCC
>ENA-UOUL01004351-UOUL01004351.1-bioreactor-metagenome-genome-assembly--contig:-NODE-4351-length-13202-cov-3.333638_pt1 | contig 13202 bp, 12 predicted proteins | sample MGYA00249838_ERZ747220 | MGnify/ENA primary metagenome ERZ747220 (study PRJEB28778, sample SAMN05720191) | bioreactor metagenome | isolation source: Anaerobic biogas reactor | place: USA:Washington...
AGGGGGTTGTCGGGGTCGAAGGCGTCCAGCCCCGGGCGCAGCATGTCCCAGGCGAGGCGCGCCGCCACCCCCATGCCGCCCACGTACTGGGGCACATAGTCCGAGGTGTCGAGGGTGGACGTCTCACCGCGGGTGAGGTCCACCTTGAGGATCTTGCCGGTCCAGCCATAAAGTGTCGCCATGCTAACGCCGTCGCTCCTGTGCGGGGATGTAGGTCAGGGCGCCGCCCGGGCAGATCGCCACGCACACGGGCCCCTCCGGTCGGTCGTAACAGAGATCACACTTGATATACACGCGCTTGCGGCCCACCTTCTTGAAGGTCATCACGGGGCGCTCGGGCGTGAGGGGACAGGCCCGGGCGCAGTCGCCGCAGCCGCGACAGAGGTCTGGGTCCACATAGCGGGCGCCGGTAGCCGGGTCCACCTTGAGCGCCGGCTCATCCCAGCGGGCGGCGCAGGCGTAGAGACACGCCGGATAGTCGCACTGCTTGCAGACCCGAATGTCGGGGAACCCGGGCACATAGTCGTTGAAATCGATCTGCACGCGCGAGAGCGCCGGGTTGCACTCTTGCTCGTGGTAGAGCGAGCAGGCCACCTCGCACTCGCGACAGGCCAGGCAGCGCTTTTCGTCCACCTGGATCACACCGGAGCGCTGGAGTTTGGTAAAGGTCGTCCGGGTCACGGCACCGGGGTCACCAGTCGTCATGGCGATGGGTTCTCCTTGCGGGCACACGCCGCCTCGTGGGGTATGGACACACGTCCGCTATCATGCTACTGACGGCGTTTTGCGTCAAGTCTGGGGTAACCACCAAGACACCAAGCGCACCAAGGAGCACTAGGGTTGTCTGTATCGCTTCCGTGGACGCGTCCTTCCAGGGACCGCGGGGCGAGTTAGCAGAGCCGTTGACACGTCTCTCCGCATGCCCTACAGTGCCGGGAGGTCGCGAGGAGAGGAGGAATCGATGCCACACGACGAGCCCGAAAACGCCCGAGCCATACCCTACGACCAGGCCCGCGAGGCCGTACTGGACATGGCGCGGCGCGTGGCGCTGCTACACATGAGCTATGCGCGCACGCTGGTGGATGCCCTGGGGGAAGAGCGCGGACGAGCGCTGATCGAGAGCGCCATCCGCGCCTACGGGACGCGCATCGGTGAGCGCACGCGAGCGAAGGTGGAGGCGCTCGGCCTCGAGCCCGAGCCCCACAACTTTGCTCGCGGGTCGGACCTCCCGCCGCTGGCATTCCCGTCGGAAGCCGTTACCGTGGATGGTGAGCGACGGAGCCGCTCCGAGAGCTGCGTCCTGGCCGACGTCTGGCGCGAGTACGGAGAGGAGGCCCTGGGCAGCCTCTACTGCGGAGTCGATCCCGCCAAGATGGAGGCCTACAACCCCGAGTGGACCATGGTGCACAGGCAAAAGATCCCGGATGGCGACGCGTGCTGCGAGATGGCCATACGCCGGCGTCGCGCGGAGGAGCCTGACTGACGCCGAGAGAGGGGCGTGGGCCCCGTACCACTCACTCGGCCGGCAGCATCACGTTTGGGTCAGCCTGGCGGGCACATTCACGCCAGACTGTGCTCGGTATCGCGTCGCCCGCGGCCCGAACGCAATCATGGTACGTCGTTGCCCTCTCCTGTGCGCGCGCGAGCGCCGTACTCGGGTCGTCGCCCGCCAGGACATCCTCCAGAGCGCCGTCGAGCCACGTCAGGATCAGCCCGTTAGCCTCGAGGGCCTGCATCCCGGTGGCTGCAGCGCCCTCGAGGTGGGGCAACGTCTCGGCCCAGGCGCAGGCCGTCTCCTCGCCGACACCTGCGCGCCAGGCGGCGCTCTCGACGATGTCCATCCGGGCGGGCAGTGTCCCCACCGCCTCGGGACTGGCGCTGAGATAGGTGATCCACGCCCAGCACGCCTCGGGATCGCTCGCACGACGCCCAACAAAGAGCGCCTCTACGACGAGCGTGGCGGGAGCGGCGCCTCCCGCCGGCAGGGGTGCCACGCCGGCGTCAAAGGAGAGCGCCGGGGCGCGCCGGTGGTTGCTGACATCGTCGAGCCACATGGCCACACGCCCATCGGCGGTCGGACCGGGGTGCAACCCAGAGGTGGTCACGACCGGGCCACCGCGCACGGGGCGTCGCTCGAGCGCCTCGCGCGGCATCGCCTCCTCCACCAGGAGGGCATAGCGTGACAGCGCCTCCACCACCGCCGGCCCGTCGTATGTGGGGCGTCCTTCGGCATCGAACAGGTCGGCGCCGAGCCAGGTCAGATAATCGACCAGCCGGGCGTACGCGCCGTCTCGCGGCCAGTAGCCGTAGGTCGGCGGCGTGGCCGCATGGTCCGTGAGGGCGAGGGCCGCATCGACGAAATCGTCGGTGATCCAACCGGCGGTGGGATACGGCCTGCCTGCCGCATCGAACAGTGCGCGCTGGTAGTAGAGCAGGGCCCCATCCACCTCCAGCGGCAGCCCGTACAGAGCAGTGTCGATCCGCGCCTGATCCAACAGGGCCGGAACATAGGGCGCGATGCTGAACCCGGTGGCCTCGACCAAGGGGTCGAGGGCCAGCACGGCGTCCGTTCGCTCGTAGCGCGGGCTCTGCGCGGGCGCCACGAAGCAGTCGGCTTTGGCGGCCAGATCGGCCAGGGAGGCGCCACCACCCGTCACAACCTCCACGGCGATATCGGGGTGCTCCTGGGTGAACCGCTCCGCCAGCGCCCGATAGACGGCAAGATCGCTCCCCGGCGAAGCGGCAAAGCGGACGACGGTCTCTTGCGTCCCCGGCGTGGGAGCCGGCGTCGCCACGGGCGGTGGCGTAGAGTCTCCCGCAGCCCCTCGTGCCAGGTCGGCCAGCGACTCGTTCAGCCTGGCCTGGGCCGCCGCTAATGCCGCGTCGACGCTCTCCCCCTCCAGAGTGGCCATCAGTGCCCGCTGTAAGCCAGCCCACACCGCCGTTGGGTACGTCAGCCCGTGATCGAGGCTGTAGACCAGCGCTTCGGCGTCATCGCCCATGTGCTCCCAGTAACCGACGTCGTCGGCCACCGATCGGCGGCTCGGGATGGCCCGCGAGTGGCTGAACGGCGCCTGTCGGCTGAGAAACACGGTCCACTCCCACGCCTCCGCGGCATGGGCGCTGCCGGCGCTGACCAGATAGGCGCGGCCACTGGCCCAGGCGGCGGGCGGGCCGGCCTCGGGGAGCGGCGCAAGCCCCACGTCGCCGCCGGTGCGCAGGGCATACTGCTCCCGCATCCCGCCGCGATCGACCCACATGGCCGCCTTACCGACGTCGATCAGTTGGCCCGCTGCGACATAGTCGGTCTTGGACGGGTCGGGCATCACCCAGTGAACCCTCGATAGGTCGGCGTACCAGGACAAGACCTCCGCGACGGCAGGCTGCTCTATCAGCGCCTCCGTCACGCCGTCCCGCCCCTCAATCAGCGGCCCGGCCGCCTGGGTGGCCAGCGCCACCAGGGTGAAGCCCGGCCAGGGATCGGTGAACGCGTAGCGCTCCACCCGCTCCCCATCGCGAACGGTGAGGCGCAGCGCCGCGTCAAGCCACGCCTCCCGTGTCCAGCCAATCTCGGGGAAGGGGACGCCCTCCGCGAGAAACGCCGACGGCCGGTAGTACAGGACGTTGACGTCGACCTCGGCAGGCAACCCCCACAGGTGACCGTCCCGCTCGACCAGCGCCAGCGCCGCGGGATAGACATCGTTGCGCTCCAGGCGCTCGTCCTCGCGGGCCAGCTCGGTCAGATCGAGCACAGTGCCTTGAGGCGGCTGCCAGTCCAGCGCCGAGGCGTCGTAGACGCACGTGTCCGCCGCGCGCGCAATCTTGGTGACGTCGTCGCTCACCGCCGCGCCCGGCCCATGCCCCGTAGCGGCGTCGGCCGACACCACCTCGACCCTGGTGTGCCCGCTGGCCTCGGAAAAGCGCTCGGCCAGTGGCCGGTAATGGTCCGCCATATAGTCGGGGCAGGCAAAGGTGATGGTTACCGGTTGCCCTACAGGGAGGCGAGTGCTACACCCCATCGTCAGCAGCAGCACACAGAGCGCCGAGGCATGGCGAAACGTCCCCGACAGCATGAGGGATCCTCCTAGATAGAGCGCCCGGCGTCCCAGTCGAACGTCGCCACGGCCCGGTCCCACACGTCATCGGGCACCAGGTCTGTCGGGGGGTGGCCGGCCTCTCGCGCCAGGTGATGGGCGTGGCGCAGGAAGGGGCCGGCCACGATGCGCGCCAGCTCGGTGCTGCGCAGGAACACGCGCGCCAACGCGCCCCCCTCGGCCAAGAAGCCGGTCGATACAAAATCGGCCCGCAGCCGCGCCAGGTCGTAGGCCACTGCCCGGTGCTCGACCTGCCAGCGCCCCCCGTGCCACGTCAGCAGGCCGTAGCACGCTCGTGTGTCGCCGGTGAGCGAGTTGCCGGCCGAACCCGGGTTGAGGGCCAGCTCGCCATCCACGCGCCACGCCCACGGCCAGTGATAGTGGGCGCACACCAGAGCCTGCTCATCGATATCGCGCAGCGCTCGTCGGATGACCTCGGGGTTGTGCTGCGGCAGCAGCCCCTCCGACGCGCTCGTCAGCGAGCCGTGAATGACGCGGATGGGCGCCGTACCCGGCAGATGGATGGCAACCTGCTCGGGCATGCGGTCCAGGTAGTCGAGGGTCTCGGCGTCAAGATGCGCGTGGCACCAGCGCAGGGGCGCCATCTGCTTGGCCAGCCTCCAGGCTGCGGGCGCAGCCCCACGATGGTAAGCGTTGAGGCGCTCCTCGTGGTTGCCAAGGATCATCCAGCGGGCGCGCCGCCGCAGGAGGTCGATTACCTCCTGGTTGCGCGGCCCGCTGATATAGTCGCCGGCGGCGATGATGCCGTCGACTCGCTGCCGGTCGATGTCGGCCAGCACGGCCTCGAGCGCGGGTAGGTTACCGTGAATGTCGGCGATAACGGCGACACGTATGGACACAGATCGTCTACTCCGGCGTTCCGCCCGCACCTATGTGCCGTCGGGTTCGCTGTCGAGAAGGCGCTCCACCTGACTTTGCAGCAGCGGCAGATCGTCGCGCAGGACGCTCCATACGATATCGTGTGAGATGGACGCGTAGCCATGGATCAAGCGATTCCGAAACGCGATGATGCGGCGACTTCCGGTGATACTCTCTTCGGGTTGGGGCCAAAGCCGCAGCGCTTGACTGAGAGCCTCGCCGATGATCTCGAACTGACGCTCCACCGCAGAGCGTAGTCGGCATCCCTGACATAGTCATCCAGTGACTGGCCAGCGCCAAACTCTTCCAGAAGTTGAGCGGCATCGAGGATATCGTGCAGATACGCGCGAATGTCACGCTGCCTCATAGAGAAGCACCTGTGTCTGGTCGAGTTCGCGTCGGAAATACGGGTTCCGGATGGGACCATACTCGATGAGATCGATACGCATCCCCTCAAAGAGCTGCTCCAGGTCCTCCAGAAGTCCAAAGTAGGCATCCGCATGTTCTTTGGGCGGCATCATCTCGAACTCGACGGCAAAATCGAGGTCGCTGCGCTCGGGGTCAAATCCGCCCGTCACAGCGGACCCAAAGAGCGCCAGTCGCCGCACTCGGTGGCGCGCGCAGAGTGCCATCAGCTCGTTCAGCTTTTCCGCGACCGTGTCGTCCACTGCTTCCTCCGCAGCGCGGTTGTGTTTGGCGTCGTGCTGTGCTAACCTACGTGCAGCGGCCCTCGATGATCACCGCCCGGCCCGGCCGAGCGTATTTCACGCGCCATACTAGCCCAGCTGTTCCCCAGGCGCAAGGCGCCACCCGTTCCCTCGCGAAGGAGTAACCCATGTTCAAGAATCTCAGCCCCGGAGCGATCGGCATCCGCAACATGAACCTGGCCGAGTCCATCCGTCTGGCCAAGCGCACCGGCTTTGCCGGCATCGACTTTAACATCCGCGAGGCGGCGGCGCTGGCCGACGAGCACGGCCTGGATCACGTCAAGGACCTCTTTGCGCGCGACGACATCATCCCCGGGCAGTGGGGACTCCCCGTAGCATGGAACCGCGACGACGAGTGGGAACTCGATCTGCAGCAGTTGCCGCGCCTGGCGGCGCTGGGTCGCGAGTTGGGCTGCACGCGCACGTCCACCTGGGTTCCCTCGGGCTCGAACGAGCGCACCTATGACGAGAGCTGGCGCTGGCACGTGGAGCGCTTCCGCCCCATCGCCCAGGTGCTGGCCCACCACGGCTGTCGCCTTGGCCTCGAGTTCCTCGGCCCAAAGACGCTCCGCGACCGCTTCCAGCACCCGTTCATCTCCACCATCGGCGAGATGATGGACCTGGCGCGCGACATTGGCACCGGCAACGTAGGCTTGCTGCTCGATGCCTGGCACCTCTACACCTCTGGCGGCTCCATCGACGACCTCGACCGTATCACCGCCAGCGACGTGGTCACCGTGCATGTGAACGACGCCCCCGAGGGAGTGCCGCTCGACGAGCAGGTCGACAACGTGCGGCGGCTCCCCATGGAGACTGGCGTGATCGATCTGCCCGGTTTTATGCGCAAGCTGGCGGTCATGCAGTACGATGGGCCGGTGACGCCCGAGCCGTTCAGCGAGCGCGTCAACGCCATCCAGGATCCCATCGAGGCGGCCAGCCTGGTGGCGTCTCATATGGATCGGCTGTGGAAGGCGGCGGGGCTGCAATAGGCTGGTTGTGGGCTATGGGTTGGGCGTCGGGATGCGGTTTCAGGTTCCAGGTTGCAGGTTACAGGCCACAGAGAGACCGTTCACAGTGGCCTGTAACCTGCAACCTGGAACCTGTGACGGATGCAACGCGTACCCCACGACGCACAACCTCCGGAGGAGCAATCTGTGGCCGTTACGATAGATGAGGTCGAGACGCAGGCGCTATGGGGTACGTTCGACGCGAATCGTGAGCATCTGTACGAGCAGTTCCGCGACGTGCCCTGGGAGCGCGATTCGGGGCTGGCGCCGGAGGAGTTGGCGCGGGCCGTGGAGGAGTACCTGACGACACATCCCGACGAGCCGCGCGTGGTGCAAAAGGCGAACGTGCTGCGCATCGTCATGACGCGCGGGCAGATCGCCCTCGACCCCCTGGACTGGTACGCCGACAAGCTCAACCATGGCCGGCTGGTGGCCAAGCTCAACCGTCGATGGCTGCGCGAGGCGCAGAGCAGCGTCCTGGCGGAGGAGGCGGGCTGGTTCCACAACGCCTATCAGATCGGCCTGGCCAAGGCGGGGCTGGATACCGGCCATATCTCCCCCGGGTGGGAGAACATGTTCCGCGGCGGCCTGGGAGGACTCATCGCCCAGGCCCGCGCACAGAGAGAGGCCGCCGACGACGACGCCACCCCCGAGCAGCTCGCCTTCTGGGAGGCGGTGGAGATCGTCTACACGGCCGCCATCGCCCTGTCGCGCCGTTTCGCCGCCCTCGCGCACCACCTCGGAGCGCGCCATCCGGAGCATCGCGCTCGCCTGCTCGCCGTAGCTACGGCCTGCGATCAGGTGCCAGAGCGCGCCCCGCGTACCTTCCACGAAGCGCTCCAGTTCGCCTGGCTCATGCACGAGCTGATCGAGATGGAAGGGGAGATGGTGCGCTCGGCCGGCCACTTTGACAGGCTCCTCTACCCTCATTATGCGGCCGACATCGCGGCGGGCCGCCTGACGCGCGAGCAGGCCAAGGAGCTGATCAAGCACCTATGGTGCAAGTTCTACTCCCGCACCCGCGGGCGCGAGAACGGCAAGAACTTTTGCTTCGGGGGCCAGTATCGCGACGGCTCGGAGGTGGTGAACGACCTGTCCTACGTGGCGCTAGAGGCATACGAGGAACTCGACACCCCCGACCCCAAGTTGTCGGTGCGCTTTACGCCCAACACCCCCGACGCCCTGTACCAGCGCGTGGCCGACCTCATTCGGCGGGGGCACAACGCCTTCGTACTGATGAACGACGTGCCCGCCGTCGAGGCGCTGGTGCAGCGCGGCAAGACGCTGGAGGACGCCCGCGCCTACCTGCCCATCGGCTGCTACGAGCCGGCCGTGGACGGCAAGGAGGTGGGGTGCACCATGAACCTCACCCTCAACCTGGCCAAGGCGCTGGAATACGCCCTGCACGACGGCCGGGACGTGCTCAGCGGGCAGCAGGTCGGTCCCCGGACGGGCGATCCCGCCACCTTTGCGACCTTTGAGGCGCTCTATGGCGCCTATGAGGCGCAACTCGACGCCGTCCTCGACCGCTGCGTGCGCTACATCGCCGCTCACGAGCGGCAGTGGCCGCGCATCAACCCCTCGCCCCTCATCGCCGGCACCATCGACGATTGCATCGCTCAGGGCAAGGATATCGGCCAGGGCGGCGCCCACTATAACGCCGTGGGGTGCGTGGGCATGGGACTGGCCAACGCCGCCGACGGGCTGTTGGCGCTCAAACGGGTAGTCTATGACGAGGGGCGCTACACGATGCGCGACATTGTAGAAGCGCTCGATGCCAACTATCGCGGCCACGAGCCGATGCGCCAGTACCTGCTGAACCGCGTTCCCAAATGGGGCAACAACGACGCCGCGTCGGACGCCTTGGCGCGCCGCATCGCCGATCATTACTGCGCGCGGGTGCACACCTACACCAACGCCCGCGGCGGGCCCTGCCAGGCGGCGCTCTTTTCGCTGGACTATCAGTGGCGACTGGGGCGCGCCACGGCGGCGCTGCCCGACGGCCGCAAGGCGCGGGAGTCGTTGGCCCCGGGCGTCGGCGCCACGGCCGGCCGCGACCGCGCCGGCGTCACGGCGCTGTTGAACTCGGTCTCCGAACTCGATTTCACGCAAACCCCCAACGGTGCGGTGCTGGACGTTACCCTCCACCCCAGCGCCGTGAGCGGCGATGAGGGGCTGGCGGCGTTCGTTGCACTCATCAAGCGGTTCTTTGCCCAGGGCGGCTACGCCATCCAGTTCAACGTGTTCGACGTCGCCACGCTACGGGAGGCGCAGCGCTACCCCGAGCGCTACGCGTCGCTGCAGATTCGCGTCACCGGCTGGAGCGTGTACTTTACCGCCCTCTCCGCCCACGAACAGGAGCAGTTCATCACTCGCTACGCCCACACGGGGTAACCACCAAGACACCAAGGACACGAAGAAAGAAACAAACCACGGAGACACGGAGGACACAGAGAACGGAGGGATAGGGAGAGATCGAGGGCAAGACTCCTAGGATTGTACGACTTGTCCTGAACGCGAGCATCCTCGTGAGCAGCTCTCCCAAACCTCGTTCCTCTCCGCGCTCTCCGTGTGTCCGTGGTTTGTTTTTGCTTGGTGTCCTTGGTGCCTTGGTGGTTCAGGCTCAGTACCGGTCGCTAGGGCGGGATTCGGCAGCTAGGGCCTCGGCAAAGATGCGGTAGGCCTCGGGGTCGTAGCAGACGAGGAGCACCTCATGGAGGTGTGAATCCGTCTCGAGGAAGCGACGCACCTCGCGCACGGCGATGCGCGCCGCGCGGGCCATGGGGAAGCCATAGACGCCGGTGCTGATGGCGGGAAAGGCGATGGTGCGCACGCGCCGCTCCACCGCCAGCCTGAGGCTGTTGCGGTAGCAGTCCGCCAGCAGCTCGTCCTCACCGTGTCCGCCCCCCTGCCACACCGGCCCGACGGTGTGAATCACCCAGCGCGCCGGCAGGTTGTAGCCACGGGTGATCTTGGCCTCGCCGGTGTTGCAGCCGCCCAGCGTCTTGCACTCCGCCAGGAGCCCCGGCCCCGCGGCGCGATGAATGGCCCCGTCGACTCCCCCGCCCCCCAGCAGCGTCGGGTTGGCGGCATTGACGATGGCGTCAACGTCCAGCTTTGTTATGTCGCCTTCCGCGACGCGCAGACGTTTCGGCATGAGGCGCCTCCTTTGAGGCGGGTTGTGGGCTATGCGTTACGAGTTGGTCCAGGTGACTGGTTTCAGGTTGCAGGTCACCGGGCTTGGCATGACCACCCGCTGTAGCCTGTAGCCTGTAACCTTTCACCTGGAACCTGCAACCGCCGCCAACCCACAACTCACAACGACTTTTCGAGTTCACCCACGAGTTCGCGCGCAAACGTCGGCGAGAGCGAGAGCACGATGAGGGGCATGCGCGGCATCGCCTTCTCAAAGCGGGCGGTCCGGCCGCTGGCGTCCAGCACCGCCCCGCCGAGTTCCTCGATGATCACGCCTGGGATGGCCAGGTCGTGGCCGTGGAAGTGGCGCATCACCATGGCGCCGACGTGGCCCTGGGCGACGCGCATCAGCTCATGGGCCGCCGAGGCGCTCTCGGGGGGCACGACCTCTACCCCCAGCCGGCGAAAGGCATCTCGATCGGCGCCGGTGAGGCGCTTCACGTCGCCCACGCTCCGAGGCGGCTGCGCCGCCGCCAGCGGTCGTAGGGCGCCCCACAGCCCATCGGCAACAAAGGCGCCCATACCGCGCACGGCAATATACAGGCGCATCGCCTCAGGGAAGTAGATCAAGCCGGCCGCCATCCGTCCCGTAGTCTGATCCAGCAGGCCGACCATGTGTGCATAGGTTGACCGCCCCCTGACGTAATCCTCCGTGCCGTCGATGGGGTCCAGGATCAGGGCGTAGCGATGCCGGTTGCCGGAATAGAGCGCCGCGATCTCGGGCGGGCAGTCCGCCATCTCTTCGCTATAGGCCTCGATCCCCGGCGCGAACTCGTACGCCTCGAGCAGCAGCACCTCCTGGCACAGCCGATCCGCCAGGCTGATGGCGACGGACTGCTGGTGCGGGGAATCCGGCGCCTTGTTCTCGGCCGGCACGTTCCCCTGCAGGGCACGGGCCACCTGCCCGCAGCGGTAGAGGCTGCCCCTCAGGCGCGTCACCACGTTCAGTACGTCCACGTCCACCTCGCCATGCGCTCCCCGTCGCCTCGTCAGGTCCCAAACCGCGCCAAGGCGGCCTCGCAGCGCTCCAGCATACGGCCCAACCCCAGGGTCCCCCGACCCGTGGCGATGATCTCCTCGCGTATCTGCTGCGCGGTCAGCCACGCCAGCGCCTGCGGCTCGCCGTCGGTGCGCAGCGCCACGCCCCCGGCGTAGAGCGTCAGGAACATGCGCACCTGCTCGCGCTCCAACGTGCGCCCGCCCCAGGCCGTCGGGTAATGGTGGTACTCGATGCTGTGACCGATCTCGGCGCTGACGGGCGTGCCGCCTCCCGCGCTCGCTGCGTCAGCAAGAGCAGCCAGGTCGGCGAAACGCGTACTCAGGCCCAGCTCCTCGGCCAGCTCGCGCTGATACGCCTCGGCATAGCTCTCGGGCGCCCCATCGACGCAGTCCACGTGTCCGCCACACGACATGTCCCAAAGGTTCGGGCAGATGTCCTTGTCGGGGCGACGCCACTGCACCAGCCACACGCGCCGCCGCGCATCGACGACCATCCCCCACACCGTGCGGTGGGGCAACGACTCGGCCATGATGGCGGCCTTGCTCTCGCACCTCAGAAAGCGGTCCCGATCATCGACCACGGGACGTGGGATGTCATCCATCGGCAACGACTCCGTGCATTTGCCCAAGTATAGCGCGGCGGGTGCGGCGCGGCTAGTGAGCATTGTGGGTTATGGGTTGTGGGTTGCAAGCACAGATCGCTGGCCGAGCCGTTCCAGGTTACAGGTTCCAGGTTACAGAGTCCTGGGCACTCACCCGCTAGAGCCTGTAACCTGCAACCTGGAACCTGCAACAGCGCCCGTCAAGCCGTAACCCGCAACGCCGCAACCCATAACGCACACCCCATAACTCGGACGTCGTTGACGCACCCCCCTCCCTTCGAGTAATCTGCGCCCACGACAACAGACCACACGCGCGAGGTAAAGATGAAGATTCGAGAGGTTCGCACGATCCCGTTGCTGGGGACGACGCCCATCTCGGGGTGGGAGCACGAGACGCGCCCGGAGGACAACCTCCACACGCTCATCGAGGTCGAGACGGAGGGCGGCCTGGTGGGCGTGGGGAGTTGCTACACCAGCACCGCCCTGGTGAACGCGTCCCTCGACCTGCTGGCGCCGGCGCTCATCGGGGAATCGGCCATCGAGCCGGAGCGCGTCTCGGAAAAGCTACACCAGATGACGTTCTGGCAGGGGCGCGGCGGCGCCGTGACCCACACCATCAGCGGCATCGACATCGCCCTGTGGGACCTCCTCGGCAAGGCCTCGGGTCAGCCGGTGGCGCGGCTGCTGGGCGGCTACTATCGCCAGCGCATCATGCCATATGCCTCCATCATCTTTGGCTGGCCCCCGGAAGAGTTCCGCGAGACGCTGCAGAGCCTGGTCGAGTCGGGCTTTCGCGCCATCAAGATGGGCTGGGGGAGCTTTGGCCTCGTCAGCCGCGAGCGTGACGAGGCGCTCATCAACACGGCGCGTGAGGCCGTGGGCGACGAGGTGCGGCTCATGGTGGATGCCGGCGGCAGCGGCCAGTTCTGGCCCAACGAGTTCAAGTGGGCGCTCGAGACGGCCAACATGCTCTACGACTATGACATCACCTGGTTCGAGGAGGCGCTGCGCCCCGACGACATCGAGGGGTTCATCACCCTGCGCGAGCACTCGCCGGTGCCCATCTCGTCGTGCGAGGTGCTCACGCGGCGGCAATCGTTCATGCCCTGGATCGAGCGGCACGCCGTGGACATCGTACAGCCCGACTGCACCAAGGTGGGTGGCCTGTCGGAGGCGCGGCGCATCGCCTGGATGGCCTACGACCACAACGTCACCATGGTGAGCCACGGCTGGAACACGGTAGTAGGCCTCTACGCCGACCTGGCGCTGGCGGCCGCCATGCCCGACAGTAAGTACGTCGAGTACATCACGCCGTCGCCCTACCTCGACGACTTGTCCGTCGAGCCTCCCCGCCTCGACGCGGACGGCTGCCTGGAGATCCCCACCACGCCGGGCCTCGGGCTGGCGCTCGACCCCGACAAGATCGCCAAGTACTCGCTCAAGCGCGTGACCAAGTTCTCGTAAGGTTGTGGGTTGTGAAGGGGAGGTAACGGTTCCAAGTGATAGGTTGCAGGTGACAGGCTCTAGAGCACGACCGCGCGGAAGCCTGTCACCTGCAACCTGTTACCTGCTACTCGCTACCTGTTGCTGTCACCCGCAGTCGCGAACGGCTGAGCGCCGACCCCGATTGCTGAGCGCTGATCGCCGACAGCCCTCTACCAGTTCGTATGCGACCCGTCGCGCCGGTGAAGGTGCGGCGCCTCCCAGAACTTGAAGGCC
>ENA-UOUL01004360-UOUL01004360.1-bioreactor-metagenome-genome-assembly--contig:-NODE-4360-length-13167-cov-3.076776_pt1 | contig 13167 bp, 12 predicted proteins | sample MGYA00249838_ERZ747220 | MGnify/ENA primary metagenome ERZ747220 (study PRJEB28778, sample SAMN05720191) | bioreactor metagenome | isolation source: Anaerobic biogas reactor | place: USA:Washington...
AAAAAAGTCTTAATTCTTCGCCTGATGAAATCAGGCAATTCTCCAGCGGCCAAAGGACGCGAATTCTCCGGCGGATGCTCTCTCCGCCTGCCTTAACGACCGCTCGCCAATTGCTGGCCCATTGCTTGCCGACCGCTTGCCCGTCTTTACGCACTTCATGGTAAAATACATAGTTGGTTTTGAAAATATATGCTCCTTTTGGGAGGAAAGATAATATGCGCTACATCGGAGCAGCTTCCAGAGGTATCCGCCTGCCTGTAGTAACCAAAGGCGCAGACCTGATAAATCTGATTTCTGATACCGTCATCGCGGCATCAAAGAGCGAGAGGGATCCTTTCGTAATAAGAGACAGGGATATCGTCGGCGTCACTGAGTCGCTCGTCGCAAGATCTCAGGGAAATTATGTGACACTTGCCGACATATCCGAGGATGTCAGAAGAAGGGTGCCTGAAGGGGACGTCTCAATATTGTTCCCCATTATGAGCAGAAACAGGTTCCATCAGCTGCTTAGAGGAATAGTGAACGGAGTCCGGGGGAAGGTACGGGTCTTCCTCTCCTATCCTTCCGACGAAGTCGGCAACCAGCTCTTCGACCCGGAGCTCCTGGACCGGTACGGCATCGATCCCTGGGCCGACCGGCTGACCGAAGACCAATTCAGGCAGTACTTCGGGGAGACCGTCCACCCGTTCACCGGTGTCGACTACGTCGCCTACTACCGGTCGCTGGTGGAAGCGGAGGGGGCCGGCTGCACCATCCTCTTCTCGAATAGGCCCGAGACCATCCTGGAGCACGCCAGAAGCATCCTTGTCTGCGACATCCACACCCGGGCGCGAACTAGACAACGGTTGCTGGCCGCCGGTGCGGAGATCGTCTACGGCTTGGATGACATCCTGTCCTCGTCCGTGAACGGCAGCGGTCACCATCCGGAGTACGGTCTGCTGGGATCGAACAAGGCCACCGAGGAGACGGTGAAGCTCTTCCCTCGCGACTGCCAGCAGGTGGTCGACCGGGTGCAGCAGCTCTTCCAAGAGAAGACCGGGAAGACGGTCGAGGCCATGATCTACGGCGACGGCGCCTTCAAGGACCCGGTGGGGAAGATCTGGGAGCTGGCCGACCCCGTGGTCTGTCCGGCGTTCACCTGCGGCCTGGCGGGCACCCCCAACGAACTCAAGATCAAGTACCTGGCCGACAACCAGTTCGCCGGACTTGCCGGGCAGCAACTGCACGAGGCCATCGCAGAGCAGATCCGCACCAAGAAGGCCAGCCTCACCGGAGCCATGGAAGCACAGGGCACCACGCCCCGCTGGTTGACAGACCTCATCGGGTCGCTCTGCGACCTGACCTCCGGGAGCGGCGACAAGGGTACGCCGGTGGTGCATATCCAGGGCTACTTCGACAGCTTCGCTTCGGAGTGACATGAACGGGCGGACCGCGTGCGAGCCTCGCGGGCATGCGTACCGAGCCGCCCGACGTTCCAAGCTCGTACAAGCGTCCAAGGAGCGACTATCCGATGAGTGAGGATCTGAAGGGCAAAGTCGCAGTCGTAGCCGGCTCCGGCCAGGGCATCGGCAGGTCGATAGCCATCGCCATGGCGCAGGCAGGAGCGAGCGTCGTCACGAACAACCGCAGGCCCGGCTCCACGGGTTTCGCCATCATGAACGACGAACTGGTCACGCGACTGAATGACGAGGATCGCGAAGCGCTGCTCGAGGAAGCGGCCGAGTCCACGGGCGACGCCGAGACCACCGCGAAGGCCATCCGGGACCTTGGCGGCGCGGCCGTGCCGTTCTTCGGCGACGTCAGCGATTTCGAAACGGCGCGCCGCCTGATCCAGACGGTGATGGATGGGTTCGGGCGCATCGACATCCTCGTCAACGTGGTCGGGACGTTCGCGTTCAGCCCCATCTGGGAGATGAGCGAGGAGACCTGGGACAAGGTACACGGCGTGAAGCCCAAGGCGCATTTCAACTGCATCCGGCACGCCTTGCCCTTCATGATGCAGCAGAAGTCGGGGCGCATCATCAACTGCACCTCGGGGGCCTTCAAGTGGGGCGGCATGAGGCAGGCCAACTACTCGGCGGCGAACGCCGGCGTCATCGGCCTTACACACGCCGTGGCTCAGGAAGTCGCCACCTACGGGATCACATGCAACGCATTCGCGCCGGGCGCACGGACCCGGGCGGGGTTCGAGCTCGATGCCTATGAGAGGGCCATGCCGAAGGACAGGGGGCCTTGGTCGCATGAGGGCATGAGGCTCCCCATCGCCGACAGCCCGCCTCCCGACGACATCGCTCCGTTCATCTGCTATCTGGCCACCGACGAAGCGGCCGGCATCAGCGGGTGTGTGTTCTTCGTCATCGGCTCGGCCGTCATGCTCTACGACGAGATGGAATTCGTCGGCAATCTGGTGAAACCTGACGGCCGCTGGACGGTGGACGAGCTCAGAGAGAGGGTCGCCGGAGAGTTGGTCAAGGACTTCCGGAGCTCGACCATGCAGATGCTGGACAAGATGAGGGGCGAGTAGCCGGTTTTCGCACACCTGGTACTGGGAGACGGCCGACGCGCGGGGACGTCACAGACCGGTTGCGGAGACTCCCGAGACGGAGTAGCTTCAATAAGGTCGCACGGTCGAGATCGACTGGCGCTGGCACATCAACTTCTGTTCCGGGTGGAAAGGTTACTTCACCTCTCTTCCAGAGGAGGAGAAGACCAGACTGGCTGGAGAGCTGAGGTTCAAGAAGTACCAGTAGCCGGCGGCGGCCCGAGGGGCGCCGCCCCGGTGGTTCGTGACCGGATCGTTACGTGTGCGTCACCTCGCCTTCATATGCTTCACCGACAATCCCCGATAGGTGGCCGGTGGCCGCACTGCGCGGCCGTACATGCGTTTGAGGGGGAGGCCATGGGTCGGGTTCTTCTTGTGGGGATGATCGCGATGGCTCTGATGCTGTGCATCGCCGGCTGCGGCGCGGCCGGGGGCATATCGCCGATGACCTCGGAGCAGGCTGCCACGACGGCCGTCGAGCCGGAAGCCCCCACAGACATGGTTCCGCTCACGACAGAGACGACCGCTCCCGCGAACTCGCCTCCGGCGTCTCGAGTCTCGTTCGTGGCTCCCCTCGGCTCGGGCGACGGCCAGATCTGCTACGTCCACGACCCCTGCGGTACCTGGGGACCGACGGGCTTCTGCGTGCTTCCCGACAGGTCGGTGGCCATCCTCGACTGCGGTGACACAAGCATCCACGTCTTCAGCCACGCCGGGGAGTCGCTCTACTCGATCGATCTCACCGGGATCGGGAGCAGTCTGGTCGACATCCGTTGGTGGAACGAAGCCTTTGCCGTCCTGGAGTTCAACACCGAACCCAAGTCGGTCATCCTGGTCGGCGCCGACGGGAACGTTCGTGGGACGATCGATCTCTGGCCCGGCATGGACGAGACGATGGAGGGGGGTCTACGGATCGGCAGGGACGGGGAACTCGCACTGCTTGAACCATGCGGTCCCATGCATGTGCTGACTGATCCCCAGGGAGATCCCTTGCCTCCCGCCCAGATGCGGCAGACGACGCCGACGTACGCCTTCCGCGGTGGACCGGAGTTTGAGGTGGGCTACCAATGGGAGGGGCCGGCGAGGGTGCGGGCTGTCGGGTCGTCTGACTGGCTTCCCGTGGGGCCAGACGATACGGGCGGAGGCACTCCGCTCGCCTCAGACGACCTGGGCAACACCTACTTCAAGGCCGGCCGCGTCAGGTACGATTCCTCGGGCGAGTTCGTGGCGGCCGACGACGTCGTGGTGAAGCTGGACAAGACCTTTCGGCAAGTGGGCTGCGCCCGCATCGACTGGACGGGTCTCGTGATCTTCCCGATCCGGAGGGTCGATGTCACCAGCGATGGGAACGCCTATGCGATGATGCCGATGGCAGACGGCGTCCATGTCGAGACGCTCGAGTTCTCCGCAGAACCTCCGAAACCGCCGGCGCGCTAGCCGTCCCGAGGGCGGTCACCCGTGCGGCCGCGAACGCCCGTACGCGGCTGTCTACCCCGCCGCCGCGAACGCCTTGTCGATGATCCCGAGCGCGTCGTCCACCTCACGGGCCGACACGATCATCGGCGGAGTGAGCCGGATGGTGTTGCCATAGAGCCCGCCCTTGCCGATGAGCAGTCCCAGACGGCGAGTCTCCTCGAATACCCGCGCCACCTTCTTGGGATCGGGCGCCTTGCCAATCGGCGCCTTGCCGGTTGGCGCCTTGCCGTCGGGCGAGGCCGGGTCCACGATCTCGAGGGCCTGCATGAGGCCCATTCCGCGCACGTCGCCGATGCAGGCGTACTTGGCCTTGAGCGCCTCGAGGCCCTCGCGGAGCCGCCTGCCCTGCACCTCGGCGTTCTCGGTGAGTCGTTCGTTCTGGATGAAATCGATGGTGGCCAGCGCTCCCCGCGTGCTCACGGGGTTGCCGCCGAAGGTGGCGATGGAGAGACCCGTGAAGCTGTCGGCGACAGCAGGTGTCGCGACTGTGGCGCCTATCGGCAGGCCGTTGGCGAGACCCTTGGCGAAGGTCATGATGTCGGGCTGCACGCCCCAATGCTCGATGCCGCAGAAGGTCTTGCCGGTGCGGCCGCAGCCCGTCTGGACCTCGTCGCAGATGAAGAGGCCGCCGTACCGGCGGACGATCTCCAGCACCACCTCGAAGTACTCCTTGGGCGCCACTATGAAGCCGCCCACGCCCTGGATGGGCTCCGCCATGAAGGCGGCGATCTGACCGTTGGTGGTGGTCTGGATGAGCTCCTCCACGTCGCGGGCGCAGCGCATGTCGCAGTTGGGGTAGGTGAGCCCGAACGCGCAGCGGTAGCAGTAGGGATTGTGGGCGTGCTTGATATAGGCGACGCTGCTCGGCATGGGACGCCACGGCGAGTGCGCGGTGATGTTCATAGTCACCTCGCTGCGGCCCGAATAGGCGTGGCGCAGCGCGACGATGTCGGAGTGGCCGGTGGCGAGCCGGGCGAAGAGCACGGCAGTCTCGTTGGCCTCGGTGCCCGAGGAGGTGAAGAAGCTCTTGCCGAGCGCCCCGGGGGTGACCTCCGCCAGCTTCTTGGCCAGGAGGGCCTGCGGTTCGTTGATGTAGAGCGTGGAGATGTGCTGAAGCGTCTGGTTCTGCTCCACGACCGCCTGGGTCACCGTTTCGTTGCAGTGCCCCACGCTCACGGTCAGGATCCCGCCGAAGAAGTCAAGGTACTCGGTGCCCTGCGAATCGGTGAGGTACATCCCCTTGCCACGGACCAGGGTGAGGGGCTTCTCATAGTAAGTAGCCACGCAGGGGAAGAGGTACTCCTTCTGCATACTCTCGAGCTCATCCGACATGTCGACCCTCCTTGTTGCCATATGCGTCCTCAAGCTTAGCACTAGGCATCCGTGACCGAACCGTTACACTCCTGCGGTTTCGCTGCGACCTCGATGGTGGAACATGTAGGAAGGGACATCCGCAGGGGCGCATCGCCCCGGGGGCGGGTAAGGGATGAGAGGATGGATCGAAAGAAGACCGCCGTAGTCGTGCTCGTGACCGTGGTACTTGGGGCGCTTGTTGGGTGCGCGGGAAACGACGCCCGCCCGCTCGGCTCAGAGAGCACCTCCGAGGCGACCCTGTCCGGCGTTGCCCCGTCCATCACAGCGGGGGTCGCGGGCACGACCGCCACCATCCCCGGCCCGACGGGCCCCGTCTCGACCACGGCGCCGACCTCCGCCTCCTATCCTCCGGTCGCGACGAGGGTCTCCGCCGTGCCCGCGGTCTCCACCCTGCCGGAGCGGCTGCAGTTGGTCACGGGAACGTCGACGGCCTTGCCGACCGACAATGTCCTTTGGGTGGTCACCCGGGAAGGCGTCGTGTCGAAGGACCTCCCGGAGAACAGCGTTGTCTCGGTGGGACGCATGGGGTGGACCGTGGCGTACTCAGACCAGGACAGCGACGACATCTCTCTCTGGCGGCCGCAAGACGCCCTGGGCGCCGGAGCCGTCTCCGCGATCGACATCCCCGGCGGGGACTCTCCGCGCGGCGCCATCATTGCGGTCGCCCCGGACGAGACTCTGCTCGCGGTCGCGGACCTCGGCCCTTCGGTGGGGACGGGTGTGGATGTCGATGGCGCCGTGACGGCCGGCTACCTGGTCGACTTGGTGTCCGAGCAGGCCGTCCCCTGGGAGTGGCTGGGGTCCGCGGCTCCTGGATATCTGGTCACCGAAATGCGCTGGAACAAGACTTCGACGGCGGTCTACGTCTCGTTCGGACGAGGCGGAGGCAGCCGGGGAGACATCTCCTATCGCCATGATCTGTGGACCCGCGAGTCGGTCGAGATCGAGGGGGTCGCCAGAGTCTTCGATGTCGGTTTCCTCGACCAGGTGGTGGGTCTTGGAGTGCCGTCGGCTGTGCGGATATCGCAGGGTGCGCAGGGATCGGGAACCGGGGAGCCCCCTCTGGTGCTCTGGGAGGGCGGGGAGCTGACCGAGTTGCCGGGCGACCCGCGGATGTGGTCCCGCTACGCGGCGTGGATCTCCGATGATGGCGACACCATCGTGGTATGGGGTGCAGCCGGCCGGGCTCACTGCCTCGAGGTGCTCAGACTGAGCGAAACGGGCTTGGCGGCGGAAGGCGGTTCCGGATGGGAGGTGAGCGGGCTCTTCACAGGCGACGACTCGCTTTCCATCGTCTACGGTGTGGGCTTCGAGCCGAACTCGAGCATCTTTTGCTTCCAGGCCGGCACGCCGCCGCCTACGTCCGAGGGGAACGTCACCGGCATGTGCCTGTACGAGCTCGACACCGACCTCGGTGAGGTGCTCTCTCCCGCGCTCACGCTGCCGGGCGACGACGATCACTGGACCCGCGCGCTCGGCGTCGTGGGTACGGAGAGCTGCGGGGCCACCTGACTCTAGGCTCCAGGTCGCCCGTGCGGCGACCGTCTTCCCGCAGGCACGGTATATTGGTGGCCGGGTGAACGGGCGGACAGGAGAGGCACCTCGATGTCTGAACTCGAACTCACGACTTCCCATGCGTTGGTTGGAGCCGACGGCCGTCTGAACCCAGCCGCGGTGGGCTGGTCGCGCCGGCCGCTCTGCGACGCGACGCTCCCCGGCCCGGCCGGGCGCCGTAAGCGCTGGAACTACTGGAGCTTCAACACGCCCGAAGTCCATCTCGTGGTCGCGGTCATAGACGCGGACTACATGCGCGTGGCCTTCGTTGACCTTTTGACCATCGCCGATCTGAAGTGGCGCGGGAGCCGGCTCACGCTGCCGCTGGTCGCTCGCCCGCGGATGGGTGGCAGGGTCGAGGATGACGTGGCGTTTGTGTGGCGCGGCCGAAGGATCGAGATGTCGACACGGGACGATGGAGTGGATGTGATGGTCGACTGGCCGGGATTCCCAGGGGGCGATCTGCGCGCCGATCTACGCACCGAGCCCCCGCCCGGTCACGAGTCTATCAACGTGACCATCCCCTGGTCGGCGAAGCGGTACCACTTCACCTCCAAACAGCCGGCGATACCTGCCGAGGGCACGGTGCGCGTGGGAGACACGGTTCATGAGCTTGGCGGCCCCGACTGTTTCGCGGCGCTCGACTTCGCCCGCGGCGTTTGGCGTTACGACTCCACCTGGAACTGGATCTCGGCCTCCGGCCTGGACGCGCAGGGCCGGGTGGTGGGGCTCAACATGGGAGCCGGCTGGACCGACGGGACTCCGATGACCGAGAATGGCGTGATCCTCGACGGGGTAACGCACAAGATCGGCTGCACCGTCGGTTTCGACTATGACCCGCGCGACCTGATGAGGCCTTGGCACATCCGCTCCGACAGTGTGGGCGGCGCCGCCCGGACGGTCGACCTGGAGGTCGCGCCCTTCTACCACCACCGTCTCAACGTCGACGCGCTCGTCATCCGCAGCAAGCTCGACCAGGTCTTGGGGCGTGTGGCCGGCACGGTGGAGCTGCCGCAAGGTTCGGTGCGCCTCGACGGTCTCCTTGCCACCTGCGAGGAGCAGCAGGCGCGATGGTAAAAGCGCCGGATATGCCGAACGACCACTCACGCGGCTTGACAGAGTACGGGGCGTGTCCCTTAATGTGACTTAACGAACGGGCCGCGCGCGCCCAAATGGAAGCGTTGCACCGGGGGGCGGCCAGGCCGGAGTGATCTCGTCACATGCTGCTCCGCCGCTCCTCCGCGCATCTCGGCGTCAACCTACACTGGAAGGGGAGTGCATATGGTGACGGAGGCGCAACTGAAGAAGGTCGCCGGGGCCGGGAACGTGAGCGACGCCCCGGCTGCCCTGGAGGCCTTCGCTGGCGATTCGAGCTTCGTGGGGAAGATGCGTCCCAGATTCGTGGTGAAGGTCCTGGAGGCCGAGAAAGTCAAGGATCTGGTCGACCTGGCTCGGGAAACCGGCACGCCTCTCGTGCCGGTCAGTTCGGACGCTCCTCACTTTCTGGGCGACACCGTCCCCACCACCGGCGACGCCGTGATCCTTGACCTGAGCGGCATGAAGCAGATCAGCTTCATCGACCGCGTCGGCCGGGTGGCGGTGGTCGAGCCGGGCGTCACTTTCGGGGAGCTGATCCCGGCGGTGGCCGAGCATGGGCTGCGGTTGAACATGCCGCTAAGGCCGCGCGCTACCAAGTCGGTGCTCGGCAGCATGCTCTCCCGCGAACCGGTCATCATGCCCCATTATCACTGGGACATCTCCGACCCCATCGGGTCGACGGAAGTGGTGTTCGGCACGGGGGACGTGTTCCGCACCGGGTCGGCGGCGAATCCCGGCACCATCGAGGAGCAACGCCAGGCCGGGGGGGTGCAGAAGGAGGCGGCCGGCCCATCGGCCAACTCGTGGCACCGAGTGATCCAGGGGGCGCAGGGAACGATGGGCATCGTCACCTGGGCGTCGTGCCGGTGTGAGCTGCTGCCCCGGCTGGAACAGCCCTACTTCATCGGCTCGTCCGAACTGCCCGAGCTTCTCGAGGTCATCCACTGGCTGGTACGCCTGAGACTCGGCAACGAGTGCCTGATAGTGGACAGGAGCTTCATGGCGGTCTTGACGGCCAATGACGACGCCGAACACGCCCGGCTCGTCGCGGGCCTGCCGCCCTGGGTGCTGTTCTTCAACCTCGTCGCCTACGACTACCTGCCCGAACAGCGCATGGAGGGGCAGATCGAAGACACGAAGGAGTTGCTGCAGCGGCTCGGAGTGGAGGCAGCCCAAAGCCTGGGTGGTGTGTCCGCCAGGCGCTTCCTAGAGACCATCCGCGAGCCGTCGCCACAGCCGTACTGGAAGATCGGCCGGGCCGGCGCATGCCAGGACATCTTCTTCGTCACCACCCTCACGAAGATCCCAGGGCTGGTCGAGTTGATGACCAAGGCCACGGAGGCCGCCGGATTCCCAACCGCGAGGCTGGGCGTCTACCTCCAGCCGATCGTGCAGGGCACCAACTGTCACTGTGAGTTCAGCCTCTTCTACGATCCCGCCGACGCGGCCGAGACTCAGGCCGTGCGGGCCCTCGCCACCGACGTGATCCGGCCCCTCATGGGAGCCGGGGCCTTCTTCTCTAGACCTTTCGGGGAGGCGGCCCGGCAGATCATGAACGAGGACGGAGCCACCGTCGAGGCCCTCAAGAAGGTGAAGGCGATCGTGGACCCGGCCGGCATCCTCAATCCTGGCAAACTCTGCTTCTGAGGGAAGGGACGAGAGATGGCACTCAAGGATTACCAGAGTGAGATGGAGACCTGCTGCCGCTGCTCCGCCTGCAAGTTCATTCCCCTGGAGAAGGTCACCGGGTACGAGCACGCGAACGTCTGCCCCAGCATCTCCCGCTACGACTTCCACGCGTATTCCGGAGGAGGCCGGATGGCCTTCGGGCTGAGTCTGGTCCACGGGCGGGTCAAGTACACGCCCAAGGTGGCGGAGGTGGTGTACAACTGCAACCTGTGCGGCGCGTGCGATGTCTCGTGCAAGTACGCCATGGACATGGACGTGCTCGAGCCTCTGTACGCCGTCCGTCAGGAATGTGTGAAACAGGGCCAGACTCTGCCGGCGCTCGACAAGCTGGTCGCGAAGATGAAGAAGCAAGGCCCGATGGTGCTCGGCGCCAAGGGCAGGCACAAGGCATGGCACGAGGGCCTGGACGTCGCGGACTACACCAAGGAGAAGGCGCCGGTCGTCTACCACGCCGGTTGCCTGGCCAGATGTGACGAGAGTAGCGGACGGGCGGCCCGCACCTCCGTGGCTCTACTGCAGAAGGCGGGCATCAAGGTGGGCATCGCCAAGGACCGGGAACTCTGCTGCGGGGGCCGGGCGTACGAGATGGGCTACCTGGACGAAGCCAAGGCGCAGGCCGAACTGAACGTGGCCCGCTTCAAGGAGTCGGGCGCCGCCGAGATCATCACCGGTTGCGCTCACTGTTATCAGTACTACAAGGTCCTCTATCCCAAGTTGGGGTTCGACACCGGTCTTGAGGTCTGGCACGTCACGGAGTACCTGGCTCAGTTGCTCGCGAAGGGGAAGCTGAGACCGCGTAAGGAGGTGGATCTCACCGTGACCTACCACGATCCCTGCCACTTGGGCCGCCTGAGCGAGCCTTGGGTCCAGTGGGAGGGCACGCAGCGGGAACGGCACATGCGCGTGTACGACCCGCCGCGCACTTTCCGCCGTGGCGAAGGCGGGGTCTACGATCCGCCGCGCGAGGTGCTAAGGAGCATCCCGGGGCTCAAGCTGGTGGAGATGGACCGCATCAAGGAGTACGCGTGGTGCTGCGGCGCCGGGGGCGGGGTCAGGGAGAGCAACCCCGAATTCGCCCGGTGGACCGCCGTGGAGCGGCTGAACGAGGCCGAGTCTACCGGGGCCGATGCTCTGGTCACCTCCTGTCCGCATTGCTCGCAGAACCTGCAGGGCGGCCGTGGGGACGGCGGCTCACTCGGGGTCTACGACGTCGTCGAACTCCTCGACAGGGCGATATAGGGGGCGATGGTAATGGCTATCAAGAAAGAACAGTACCGGGCCTTCGAGTCGGTCGTGGGGCCCGAGAACATCTCGGACGAGCCGCTTCACCTGGACGCCTGGGCCTGGCGCTCCGGCCAAGCCGCGGGTGCCCAGGACGCGGCCCAGACGACCGACCTTGCCCATGACCTGGGGCGTTGCGATGGCCATGTCGAAGTCAAGCCAGCCGCCCTGAATCTTGGTAATCATATCATCGAGGCCGACGTAATCCGCCCCGGCCTGCTCGGCCAGCCTCGCACCATCGCCTTCTGCGAAGACCAAAATGCGCACCGTCTTGCCCAGGCCGGCAGGCAGCAGCACAGTGCTGCGAACCTGTTGATCTGCATGACGGGGATCGACGCCTAACCGAATATGAACCTCAACGGTGCCGTTGAACTTCTCGTAGGCAACCTTCTTGAGCAAATCCACCGCCTCGACCGGCGCGTAGTAATTCATACGATCGACCAGCTTGGCGGCGTCCGTGTACTTCTTGCCGTGCTTCGCCATTCTTGCTCCCTTTACCCGGCACTCTGGCCGGGCCTGGTGATAACGGGCGCACGCTTGCAGCGCACACCCTCCCATGCGGGCACCCGTAACGTTCAGTCGACGACGGTGATGCCCATGCTGCGAGCGGTCCCCTCGACCATTCGCATCGCCATGTCTACATCGTATGCGTTCAGATCCTTGAGCTTCTGCTCAGCGATATCGCGCACCTGCTTACGGGTCAGTTTGCCGATCTTGTCCTGATTCGGCTTGGCTGAGCCCTTCGGCACACCGGCAGCCTGCTTGATGAGATCCGGCGCCGGCGGCGTCTTGGTGACAAACGTGAAAGACTGGTCCGTGAAGATGGTGATCTCAACAGGAATCACCTGGCCGGCCAGATTCGCCGTCCGGGCATTGTACTCCTTGCAGAAGCCCATGATGTTGACACCATGCTGACCCAGTGCCGGACCAACCGGCGGCGCAGGGTTGGCCTTGCCGGCCATGATCTGCAATTTGACGATTGCCTTTACTTTCTTCGCCATGAACAATGACTCCTAAGCCAACTGGGCTGATTGAAGCGTTGTAACAAACCTTGCGGTCTAAAGCCGTTCGATCTGCAGCAGGTCGACCTCGATGGGTGTCTCCCGGTTGAAGAAAGACACCAACACCCGCGCCTTGCCCTTGTCGGGATATACTTCCTCGACCGTGCCGTTGAAATCGGTGAACGACCCCTCAACGACGCGCACCTTGTCGCCGACCTTCACCTTCACCTGGGCGACCGGTTCCTCGGCCTCCATGCGACGCATGATGCGGTCGACTTCTTCCTGGCGGAGAGGCGTCGGCTTGTTACCAATCCCGACGAAACCCGTCACGCCGGGCGTATTGCGCACGACATACCAGGACTCTTCATCCAGAATCATCCGCACCAGGACGTAGCCGGGGTAGATACGACGCTCAACGACCCTTCGCTGACCCTCGCGCAGCTCCACCTGCTCTTCCGTGGGCACGATCACGTCAAGAATGTGTGACGTCATCCCCATGGACTCTGCCCGGTGTTCGAGATTCTTCTTGACCTTATTCTCGTAGCCTGAATAACAGTGGACAACGAACCACAGCGGCTTGGCCTCGTCGACCTCTTCCGCAAGCGGCTCGTCCTCTGGCGCCTGGTCTTCGTACGGCTCTTCCGCCGCAGCACTGTCCGCAGGCGCGCCAAAGCCACCGGTCTCAGTGGACGGTCCGAGATCCAGGTCGTCTTCAGGCCCGAATTCTTCCCTGTCGTTCATGCTTGGCGCCACCCTCGTCTTATCCTGTCCGGCCGACAATCTCTAACTGATGATAAGCCGGATAAGCTGAGCGAACAGATAATCAAGCGCACCCAAAAAGGCTGCCATAGCGGCCGTAACCGCCAACACGATCAAGGTCAGGTTGGTGGCCTGCTTGCGTGTCGGCCAACTCACCTTGCGCAGTTCGCCGCGCGTATCCTTAAGGTACTCTTTGATCCTGTCGATTATATTAGGCTTCGATTGTGCCAGATCTCTGCTCACGATCCCTCCATGCACTCAGTGCGTGCACAGGTCTCTTACGATTCAAAACACCGTCCCGATCGGCTGTCTGTTTCAACCGCATTCCAGAAAGCCGTATCTAGACGGTGTCTTGTCTGCAAAAACGCTATCTTAGACAGGCGTGGCAGGACT
>ENA-UOUL01004364-UOUL01004364.1-bioreactor-metagenome-genome-assembly--contig:-NODE-4364-length-13161-cov-3.678615_pt1 | contig 13161 bp, 12 predicted proteins | sample MGYA00249838_ERZ747220 | MGnify/ENA primary metagenome ERZ747220 (study PRJEB28778, sample SAMN05720191) | bioreactor metagenome | isolation source: Anaerobic biogas reactor | place: USA:Washington...
AGGTACATGAAAAGCCGCTCGTCGAAACCGCCCGCCGTCTCCCATGCTTCCCGCCGGTAGGCCACACCGCCGCCGCAGCCGCCGAAAACTTCGGCACGGTCATCGTACTGCCCGCGGTCGACCTCCCAGACGCCCCGGTTGCGCGGAATGCCGTCTGCGCCCATGACATCGCCCGCGTTGTGCAGCGTGTCGCGGCGGTCAAAGAGCAGCATCTTGCTTGCTACCGCTCCCACATGGGGATGCGCTTCGGCCACGCCGGTCAGGGCCGCGAGCCAGCCGGGCTCAGGCTCTGTATCATTGTTGAGCATCACGAGCAGATCGCCGTCTGCTGCTCGCGCGCCCGCATTGCAGCCCGCAGCCAGCCCGCTGTTGCGGGCCAACTCGACGATCTTGACCTGGGAATAGTGCTCGCGCACGTAAGCGACCGAGTCATCTGTGGACGCGTCATCGACCAGGATGACCTCGATGAGCTCCTGCGCATAGGTCTGGCGCAGCAGCGCACCCAGGCATGTGTCAAGAAATCGCCGGCCGTTGTAGTTCGGAATGATAACGCTGACCCGGGTCATGCGGCAAGCTTCATGGATGCGATATAGTCGGCCAGGGCGGCTGGCCAGGGCCGGAGAGTGATGCCGAGGTTGGCTGCTGCCGTGTTGGCCAGCACGGCGTGCAAGGGCGGCTTCGACGGTCGCGGCCAATCGGCGCTGAGGATCGGCGTAATCGGCAGGTCCGGCTTGCCCGCCAGTCGCATGATTTCACGCGCAAACTCATAACGCGAACAGAACCCGCTGTTGGTGAGGTGAAAGATGCCGAAATGGCCGGTCTCGGCCAGGCGAGCCATCGCGGTGGCTGCGTCCGGCGCGTACGTCGGATTGCCGAATTCGTCGGCTGCGACGCGAAGCGCGCCGTATTTCTCCGCACCCGCGAGGATCTTGGTGATGAAGTTGTTGCCGCCCGGGCCGAACAGCCACGCCACGCGCACGATGTAGAATTGCCGCAGCAGATCGCGCACGATATGCTCGCCGGCTGCCTTGCTTCGCGCGTACGTGCTCATTGGGTTCGGCGGGTCCCACTCGCGGTACAACTCGCGCTGCAAGCCGTCGAACACCTCGTTGGTGCTGATGTGCATCATGGCCGCTCCGGTCCGTTGAGCGGCCAGCGCCAGGTTCTGCGTTCCGAAAGCGTTGATCCGGTATGCCAGTTCCGGGTCTTTTTCCGCGCCGTCCACATCGGTGAACGCCGCACCATGGACGATCAGCTGGGGCGCAAATCGTGCGATGCGCTCTATCACGGCAGGATCTGTGATATCGTCGTCCGGCAGGTCGAGCGGAAGCACATCATGCGCCCCAAACGCGGAGAGAAGCTGGCGGCCGAGCTGACCGTTGTGCCCGGTGATCACAGTACGCATGGATGTGCAATCCTCCATTGGAGTTTAGCGCCGCAGCAAGGCGCGCAATTCAGCGCGAATCGCGGCCAACTCAGGGTCATCCGGCGCCGGTGCGTGTGGCTTTGCCAGGACCACGAAGCGCACGTCGCCCAGTCGCCTGGCATGCAGCATGCCGGCTTCATCCTTTTCGATGCACCATAATACCTGGTCCCACGGTGCCGCGCCGACCGGAATGACCAGGCGGCCGCACGGCTTCAGTTGCTGGACGAGCGCCGGGGGGACCTCGGCAGCCGCGGCAGTCACGACGATTGCGTCATAGGGCGCATGCTCCGGCCATCCCAGCCAGCCATCGCCTGTCTGCACCACCACCGGATAGCCCAGCCGGTCCAGCCGCGCGCGCGCGGCATCGGCTAACTGGGGAAATCTCTCGATGCTCCAGACATGCGGCGTGATGTGTGCCAGCACAGCGGCCTGGTATCCCGATCCTGTGCCGACCTCCAGCACGCGGCTGTCCTCGGTCAGGCGCAATGCCTGCGTCATCAGCGCGACGATATACGGCTGCGAGATCGTCTGGTTCAGGCCGATCGGCAGCGGCGCGTCCTCATAGGCGGAGTCCTGGAATTCTTCCGGGACAAACAGATGCCGGGGCACCGTGGCCATGGCATCCAACACCATGGGATCGGTTACATCTGGCCATTTGGGCGGCCAATGAGAACGCGTCGTTGCCATCCTGCGACCCGGCGCATCCTTAGTATGCGCGTGCAAAGACCGCCACGCGGTCTGTCCGTTTGCCGGTGTAGAAACAGACTCCTTCGCCTTCCGGTTTGTCAAACGGGAAGCAGCGAATCGTCGCCTTTGTCTCTTCCTTGATGCGGTCTTCATCCTCGCTGGCGCCTGCCCAGTGGACGCGAATGAAGCCCGCCCCGCCCTCGAGAATCTGCTTGAACTCATCATAGTTCCGGGCAGTGTGGGTGTTTGCATCGCGGAAGACCGTCGCGCGCTGTAGGATGGCCGCCTGGATCGTCGTAAGCATATCCTTCGTCGCCTCTGCGACGCCATCCAACGGCACACCGAACGTCTTGCCTTCCTTGCCCGGCAGATCGCGGCGAGCGAGCACGACCGCGTTCTGCTCCACATCGCGCGGCCCAATCTCGATGCGGAGCGGCACTCCGCGCATTTCCCAGTCGTTGAACTTGAAGCCGGCGCTGAGTTCATCGCGGTTGTCCAGCTTGACGCGCACCCCTGCGGCCTTGAGCGTATCGGCGACGCGGCCGGCGTATTCGACCACCGATGGGCGTTCTACTTCCTTGCGCCATATCGGCACGATCACCGCCTGGAACGGCGCAAGCCGCGGGGGCAGTATCAGGCCCTGGTCATCGCCATGCGCCATGATGATGGAGCCCACCATGCGGGTGCTGACGCCCCAGCTTGTGGTCCACGCGTAGTCCAGCTCGTTGGACTGGTTGAGGAACTTGATGTCGAATGCTTTCGCGAAGTTCTGGCCCATGAAGTGGCTGGTGCCGGACTGCAGTGCCCAACCATTACCGGTCATTGCCTCGATCGTGTAGCTGTCGATGGCGCCCGCGAACTTCTCCCGCTCGCTCTTCCTGCCCTGTATGACCGGGATGGCCGCGTCGTTGACCGCAAAATCGGTGTAGACCCCCAACATGCGGATCGTCTCTTCGACGGCTTCCTGCTCGGTGGCATGCGCGGTGTGGCCTTCCTGCCACAGAAATTCCGTCGTTCGCAGGAACAGCCGCGTCCGCATCTCCCAGCGCACCACATTGGCCCACTGGTTGATCAGCACCGGCAGGTCGCGATACGAGCGGATCCACTGGCTGTACATGTGCCCGATGATCGTCTCGGAGGTCGGCCTGACCACCAGCGGCTCATCCAGCTCCTTGCCGCCGCCGTGCGTGACGATTGCCAGCTCCGGCGCGAAGCCTTCGACATGCTCCGCTTCCTTTTGAAGGAAGCTCATCGGAATGAACAACGGGAAATACGCATTCACGTGTCCCGTTTCCTTGAACCGCCGGTCGAGTCCGTCGTGGATGTTCTCCCACAGGGTATAGCCGTACGGCCGGATGACCATGCAGCCTCTGACCGGCGAGTAATCCGCCAGTTCTGCCTTCTGCACCACATCAGTGTACCAGCGCGAGTAATCCTCACTGCGCGGTGTTACGCCCTTTTCTGCCATCAGAACTTCTCCTATCCTCGAAACCCATGCCTGGGATTGTAATCATGGTGTGCTGCGGCCCGCGTCGCAGCGTGCGATCCGGTCACCGGCTACCTGGCTGTGAAGCCCTCCTGCCCTGGGCCGGTTACCCGAGGGGCGGAGGGCCAGGAGGTGTTGGGGGTGCGTTTAGAGCTGGTACGACGTCTGCCGGCGTATCGACGATCCTGGCGAGGTCGGCAATCGATGCGCCGAGGTCCGTGTGCGCGGCGAGTGCCGCAACGAGCGGCCGCCAATCCGCGCCGAGCAGGACCAGCGGCTTGCCGTCCAGCGAGCGCGTTTGCAGCAAGCTCCACACCAGCGTCACCTCTGATAGGGTGCCGATGCCGCCGCGCACGGCCACGAAGCCATCCGCGGTCTCAACCATGGCTTTAAGTCGTTCGAGCAGCGACGGCGCCTTGATCTCTTCGCTGACCCATTCGTTGCACGGCCGGGGATCAAAGATCGCGCAGGTCACGCCGACGGCCTGCCCGCCGGCCTCGGCCGCGCCACGACTGACCGCAGCCATGCTGCCGCCGTACCCGCCCGAGAGGACGGTGTAGCCGGCAGCCGCCAGGCCGCGGCCGAGCTCGTACGCTTCGGCCCAGAACGGGCTGTCCTCATCGCGTCGAGAACTGCCGAAAACCGCGATCGTCTTCATCGCACTTCCATTACAACGTCCCGAGCGGGGCTATCCATCTTGCAGACCGCATCCTCGGCAACAACGTCCAGTCGAAAGATGCGTCTTACCGGCTGCTGCTGACGAGCTTCCACCCGGCGCCGGTTCGCTCCAGCTCGATTACCCGGTATCCGTAGGTATTGAGCACCCGCGTCGCCCCATAGACCGTCTCAACGATTGTGCTCCGGTTGTAGACGTGCTGGTGCCCGTGAATCAGGAGCAGCGGCTGATACCGCCGCATCAATTGCAGATAACTCTCGAACCCCTGGTGCGGGATATCCTCGTCATCATGGATTCCGCGCGGGGGTGCGTGCGTGATCAGGATGTCCAGGTAACGACCGATGCGCAGCTTATTCAACATCAGCTTCAGGCTCAGCTGCGCGACCTGCAGCCGCACTTCCCCCTCCGTGTACTGGAACGGCCTGTCTGGCGAGTAGCGCCGGCAGCCCTCAAGCCCGGCCAACAGCAGCCCATCGTGCTCGCTCCGCCGCACGTGCAGATTGGTCGCCCAGCCGATCGAGTTGTGCGCCGGGCTCCCATCAGGGTTATTCTGCGGGATCACCCTGTCGTGATTGCCGTGGACATAGTACAATGGGACGTCCAGCAGCCCGACGATGTACTCCAGGTAATAATACGGCAAGTCACCGCAGGCCAGGATCAGATCGATCTTCCCCACCCGCTCGCGTATATACGGGCCGTAGAGCACCGGCTCGACCTTGTCACTGACCGTCAGAATGCGCATCTCTTCTCACGACGCGCCGGTGGGCGTCACTTGCCCGGCAACTGTGGAGTATATCATGGGGTCGGGAGGCCGTCAACGAAAGGACGCTGGGACGCAGGGCGAAGTCATTGTGCGACCAGCCGGCAGTTGAAACTGCGCCTACGACCGCGAAACCGGCCTTCGTCGGTTTGGTTCTGGCCGGTGCAGGCCGACTTCGCGTGCGTGCGCAGCACGCCGGTAGCTGCAACTTCAGTTGCCGGCCAAGGGCCTTGTCGCCTAGTCGGGGAGGGCGTTTTGCTTCAACTGCCCGGGTGGTTCAGGCAGGGGGGGGAGATGCTCGCCGGGCGAGCGAGACACCTGCGGCTCTAGCCTGTAGGTCTTGGTCCTTACAAGATGAATCGTAACGCCGGTTGCAATGCCGAACAGGATCAGTCTCACCCACCAAAGCGGCATCACGAACAATGCGGCATAGCCGATCGACAGCCACAGTAGTGTGATGGTCAACACCTTCTGCTTGAGGGGTATGCCTCTTCCCTCGCGGTAGTTGCGGATGTACTCACCGAGCCAGCGGTTGGTCAACAACCAGTGATAGAACCGCTCGGAGCTGCGCGCATAGCAGACGGCAGCCAGGAGCAGAAACGGCGTGGTCGGCAGCACGGGGAAGAATATGCCGACGACGCCCAAGGCCACGCACAGCGTCCCGCAGGCAATCAAGAGGGTTTTCTTTAGATCGTTCATTCTGATCTGTTCACCATCAGCGTACCACTACCTGGCCTTTCACGGTTCCGACCCGGCCCTGGATTGCTCCGGGAGAAGCAGGGTGAGCCCAAGTATAGATGGGGTGGACGCTGCCTGTCAAACCTGGAGAATCGTAAGCGACAGAAGTTACTTTACGATGTCGAGCCTGGAATCGCTGCATTCCAATCGTGCCAGAACACTTCTGCCAGGTACGAGAACGCCTCGCTGGATGAGACCACCAGTGATATTTCGCGGTTGAGCTTGGCGGAGACCTCGCCGCCGTTCAGGCTGCCGGCCATCACCCATCCCTGCCCGCCGATCTGCGCCAGGGCCATCTTGTTGTGGAGGCCAAGGCCGGTTGGGTTCGCGCGGCGCACCTCGAGATCCAGTCCCTCGGCCCGCGCGATTGCGGTCAGGTATTCCGCAGTTCGCAAGTTGCTTCGCGAGCTCGCCAGGTCGTCGAAGAAGGCGTCGAGAAGTAGCCGGACACGGGCGCCGCGGCGCGCGGCATCGATGTAGGCCTGAAGCCGGGGATTGGGATCGGCCTCGACGCTGCTGGTGGATGGCCCCCAAAACGCGGGCTCATCAAGCTGTTCGATGAGCAGCACAGCGTCCCCGCCGGCGCGTCCAACCAGGCCCAGCAAGCAGTCGCGCGTGCGCAGCGAGTGCTCCGGCGCCTGGCAGACCTCGAAGTGAATGCGGCCCCGGAGCTCCAGCGGCTGGGGAAACCGCACCGCGTAGCGGTCGCCGCCGCTGACCACGATGGGCGAGAAATCTGGCGGCGCCGCGCCCAGCTTGGGGTCGGCGGTGTCATAGGGCCAGATATCGCGATGTGTCGCGTCCAGGTCTGCAGCCATCACCTCCCGAACGCGGGCTACGACGACCGGCGCATCGGTTGCCAGGTAGACGCCGCGGCGGCCCAACGTGCCGTCGGACTTGTCATCGTTTGGGAATGAATCGGGGCTGGGATTCTCCGTGCCGATCAGGGCCAGATGGTCGTCCAGCAGCCACACCTTGGCGTGCCCGTACAGGTAGCGGTCGTGGATGTCCGCGCTGTCATTCGCACGCATGTAAAAGATCTGACCCCCGGCCTCCGCAATGCGACCAACGATCCACCGCTGCTGAACCGTGACGCCGCCAGGCGGCGCGCCCTCCAGCAGCATCGTGATCACCACCCCTTGCCGGGCTCGCTCGGCAAGGATGTCGCCGAGCGGCGCATTCTCGAAGGTATAGCCGGCAAGGCGGATGCTGCTCGTGGCCGAGAGCAGGTGCGCGGCCAGCGCATCGAAGGCGTGATCGGGCGCCACGAACACCTGCAGATTGGCCTCTTCGTCGCCGGACGCAGGGAGGAAGAAACGGTCCAGTGACCAGCCGGGGTAGCGCACCCGGCGCCCCTGGAGAATGTCTTCGGGATCCTGCGCCCAGTCTGTGGCCGAGTTGGTGTCCGGAACAGGCAGTCCGGTCAGCTCATCGAGCTTCCTGTAGAGGATCTGGCCCTCCTGGTGGAAGGCCGAGGTGGGCGTATACGGCGCTACGCTCGACCCGCGCCAACCGCCTGCGCCTGTGTCGCCCTCTTCATAGACCAATACATCACTCACCTGTCCGTCGGGCCGGCTCAGGACCAGCCGGCCGCCCGTGTTGGCGAACTGCAGTACGCTTCCCTCCAGGTTGGGCGTGCCAGGACTCGTGTCTGCACCGTACTCGCAGTCCGGGAGCGCGCCGAAGGATTTTTGGAAAGCAAAGGCTTCGCGCGCACACCACAACGAGCCCTTGGGCACGAGTACGATCCCGCCGCCAAACGTGGTGATCCGGCTGCCGGAGGATACCTGCCAGCCCTCCAGCGACACGCTGAAGTCATTCGGATTGAAAAGCTGAAAGGCCTCATCTGCCTCGCCGCTGACAAAGCCGTCGTAAAACAAGGCGGAGATCAGGACGGCTCTTGTCTGAGACTTCGAGATCAGGGGGAGCCGGATGGTGGATGGTGGGTTGGTATCCTGGGCCGAGGCGTGCAGAGCCAGGCATCCGAGCAGTGCAACCGCGAAAGCAGCGATGAGCCGGCGAGTCATTGACGGCCTCCATGCGGGATGATGTACCCAGTATAGCACCTGGGGGGCGCGGCAGGGCACATTTCCTTATAGGAGACATGACGGTGATCATGGCGCCATTTATTGATAATGGTTATAGTGCGGACAATCGTTTTTTCCCAGAGGACTCATTGTGATCAACCTGCACGAGCTCAACGTCTTTGTCGAAGCCGCGTTGGCCCAGAATTTTTCGGTTGCCGCTCGGCGCCTCTACTTGAGCCAACCTGCCGTCAGCCTGCACATCGCAAACCTTGAGAAGCAGTTGGGCATGGCATTGTTCCACCGGAACGGTCGCAGCATCCAGTTGAGCGATGCCGGTCGAGTCCTGCTTCCGATGGCGCAGGATGCTCTGCGGCAAGGAAAGCAGATCGAAGAGACGATGTCCAGCCTGAAGGGTGTGATGATCGGGGAACTGGCCATCGCATGCAGCACCACGGTCGGTAAGTACATTCTTCCTCGCATCGTGGCCGGCTTCCGGGCCTGCCATCCCCAGGTGCGCGTGACGATCAATGTGACCAGTCGCCGGTCCGCCCTCGACTGGCTGCTCACCGGCCGCGCCGAGATTGCAGTTGTTTCGGCGAAGGTGCAGCATGCCGAGCTGTCCAGCCAGCCGTTCACAGAGGATCGGATCATCCTGATCGTCGCAGCCGATCACCCGTGGGCCGACGGCCGGACGGTGCAGTCGGCCGACCTGTTGGGCGAGCCCTTTATCGCACGGGAGAATACTGCCGGCACCTACGAAGTCCTCACTGAGGCGTTGGCTGTGCACAACGTGGATATCGGGCAGCTGCAGACCGTGTTGACCCTGGCCAATGCGGAGGCCATCGAGATGTCGGTGGAAGCCGGAATCGGTGTAGCTTTCGTGTCGAAACTGGCCGCCTCGCGCGGCCTGGCTCTGCGTAGGGTGGTGGAGGTGCCGGTTGCCGGCATGAACCTGACGCGCGAGATCGATATGGTACGCCGCCGGCGATCCATGGTGACGCCCCTGCAGCAAACGTTCTGGGATTACGTCTTCGACCCTGCGAATGAGGCACTGCGGTTTATCGCCGGATGAGTTCGGAAGGCCGGTACAACAAAAAGGGGGCCAGACCTGGCCCCCTTTTTGTTGTGGTTGAGTGCTACTGCCCCATCTTGGGCGGTAGCTGTGCCGGGATGACGTCCTTGTTCGCTTCGACCTCGTAAGGCCGCAAGTCCGCCTCGCTCAGGAAGATGTCCGCATTGCCGTGGCACGAATCGCATGTCTCGTTCTGCGGCGTCACCCGCTGGATATTGTGCGGGGTTGCGTATTTCCATGTTGGCAGCGCATCGAAGTTCGTGAGGATATCTTCGCCGTAGAACGCGAAGTTTTCCGGATCGATGGGAGCGTGGCGCAGCACAACGTAGTTCCACGGCCGCTCGTCGCTCTTCTTGGGGTTGAGGCCGATCTTGAAATCCATCACGGCTGGCTCGATCTTGTAGAAGGCCTCTCCCTCGTCATTCTTCTGTACGTGGCAGCTGTAGCAGTTCTTATTATCCACGCTGTGGCAGACCTGGCAGGCCAGCTTTTCGCCATGGACGTTGTGCTGGGCGATCTCGCCCTTGCCGGCCGCTGAGTCCGGATGGCAGTCCAGGCACGCGGGCATCGGTGCGCCGTCGTAGCGCTCGGTCTTCTCCCCTGTGATGCCGTGCAGTGCATCGCCAGTGTGGCACTTGAAGCACGCCATGCCGGCCTTCGTCCAGTGGACGTCTGCCGGGATGCCCTCGTTCTGGCCGGTGTACTCTGCGTTGATGCGAGAGCCGTGGCAACCAGTGCACGTGCGGGTGAACGCCTGCACGCTCTTGAACTGGTGTCCGCTGATCAGGCCGCCGCCCACGCTGGTGGGCTGGCTGACGTGACACTGCCCACACGTGGTGTGGCAGCTGCTGCAGTGATTGACCCTGGCTTCTTCCCAGGCCGCATGCGACTCAGGCGAATCGCCCAGGCGGGCACCGATGATTGTTTCATAGCCGTGGCTGTCGAAGTGCAGGCTGGTCAGCTGCGCCTTGACGACCTCTGCATGGCAGGTGCCGCAGATCTTCTCCACCTGCTCCTGGGTGCTGGTTGGGTCGGTGATGACGCCATCGTGGGCCTCGGCCATGTCTTCGGTGTCGCCCTGGCCGCCGTGGCACTGGATACAATTCGCAACTTTCGCGTGCGGGTCGCTCTCGACGTATTTCGTCGCGTCGACCAGAACCTTTTGCCATGCCTCCAACGGAGGCACTTCGCCACCTCAGCCTTCCCCTTCGGAGAGTGTCTCCGCAGGGGCCTCCTCTTTGGCAAGTTGCTGCAGCGTCTCTTCGCTGGTGTGGCAGGTCACGCAGTTTGTTGCATCAGCGATGGCCAATGCGGTGGGCGCCTCGGTGGCGGTAGCCGTCGGCTCGGCCGTTTCGGTGGGCGCCAGGGTTGCCGTCGGCGGGACAGCCGTATCGGTCGGCGCGGTGGTGGGGGGCGCAGAGGTGTTGGTGGGTGCTGCTGCCGCCTCAGTTGCCGGTGCCTGCGCCACGGCTGTTGGGGCAGGGGCTGCACCCCCGCCACACGCGGCCAGGATCAGAAGACCGGACAACAATACGCCGAGGACCGCCACTGCCCGCACCCATGATCGGGATGTTGGGGACATTTTGGTTCCTCCAGATGTGATGCAAGAACCCGGCTTCGATCGCTGGACCGAAGCCGGGTCAACGCCATTGGACGTCAGGTTCGACTACCGGCGGCGCAGCGCCAGGCCCGCGCCGGCGAGGCCAAGGCCCGCCAGCAGCAGGCTGACCAGGGAGGCGCCGGTGGTCGGCATGGTAGCCGGTGCGGCCGCGGCCGCAGGCGCAGGCGCTGCTGCAGCGGCTGCCACTGGCGCACCTTCAAGGGTGTAATTGCCACTCTTGCTGTTGTCCCACACCGGGACCGAGACACCTTCCACGACAGCCCAGGAGGGCAACCCGTAGGTCATGCTGGCTGCATCGTAGCCGAGCATGCGCAGTGCCGCCACGACCTGGCCCGAGGTCTGGCCCGTGTAGCAGTAGACCACAACCTGCTTGTCGGTGGGCAGCTTGGCCAACGTTTCGGCAGTGAACAGGCTCTTGGGCGCAACATTGGCAGCGCCTGCAACGTGGCCGAGCGCGTAATCATCGGCGCTGCGCACGTCGACGAGCACCGGATTGTTAGAGTCATCACCATCGTTGATGTTCGCGAACACATCCGCAGCCTTGATCATCTTGACGCCGCCGACGAAGTAAGCGACCGCCGCAGCATCCACGGTGTCGCCCAACGGCTTCGGGGCCGCATTGTTGCCCTCGAGCTGCGCCGCGTCCTTGGTGACAGGGTAGTTGCCGCTCTGTGACGCCGCGAAGGCGTACTTCACCTTGTCGTTGACGCCCCAGGACGGCACGCCGTAGGTCAGGCTGTAGGCGTCATAACCCATCAGGCGCAGCGCCGCAGTAACCTGGGCCGAGTTCTGGCCGCTGTAGCAGGCGGTGACAATCGGCTTGTCCTTGGGCAGCTTGGCCAGCTCTTCGGCGGTCATCAGCTTGGCCGCGCCGATATTGACCGATCCGGGAATATGGCCGTTCGCGTAATCCTCAGCGGCGCGCAGGTCGACGATGAGGGGGTTGTTGCTGTCGTCGCCGTCGTTGAGGTTGGCGAACAGGTCGGCGGCCTTGATTGTCTTAGCGCCGGCCGTGAAGTATTTTTCAGCTGCTGCCTGAACAGGATTGCCGGACTGAGCGCCGGCAGGCACGACGAAGAGGCTGACCATGAGGAGGACAGCCAGGACGGTGAATAGCATTCTGCGAGACACGTTCACTTCTCCTATCGAGTGCTTATTGGGATGGGATTTGTGCGCATTGACACAGAGTAATTATGCTGTTACCCGCAACGAACACTTATGATATGTATCATGTCTTATTATAAGAAATTATTATGGACGTTAGAAGGAGACCTGATGGATGGATTGCACGCCTATCAGAACGTTTCGTGGCCGTTGTCCGAGTGTCGCAGGTGAACTGTGCGCACGGCGCCGTGAGGACACGCCAGCAGGCAGGCCTTGCAGCCCAGGCAGCGGGAGGAGTCCACCGCGGGCAGCTCGCCGCGCTCAATCTGCATGATGGCGTGCGGTTTGCACGCCAGCCGCGCGGAGCAGGAAGTGCAGGTTTGGCAGAGTGCCGGTTCGATGTAGAGGATAGGTCGCACGCATCAACTCCATGGGGCGGATTATAGCCCCAGAGGTGGATCGCACGCAAGCTTGCATTTTTCTACCGTTGACCCGCCATTTCTCGTGTGCTATAGTGGGCCCACTGAGATTACGTTTCTCGTGGAAGGAGTGGCCATGGAAAATCTCGTACCGTACTTTCTGGAGTTGATCCGCCGCGCGGCCACCGATCTGCCGGCCGACATCGAGGCCGCTCTGCACAAGGCACGCGACGCTGAGGACGCCGGCTCTGCGGCCCAAACCACCTTCGACGCCATCCTCGAAAACGTCCGGATGTCACGCGCGGCCTCTACGCCGATCTGCCAGGACACCGGCACTCCGATTTTCTACGTCTATTACCCGACCGGTTGGTCGACTCTGACCCTCAAGAAGCAGATTCGTGAGGCTGTGGCCGAGGCGACGGCCAGGTCGTATCTGCGGCCCAATTCGGTGGAAACCCTGACCGGAAAGAACACCGGCAACAACCTGGGTGACGACTTCCCCTACTTCCACTTCGAAGAATGGGAGGAGTCGTACTTGAGGGTGGACTTAATGCTCAAGGGAGGCGGCTGCGAGAACGTTGGCACTCAATACAGCCTGCCCGACGACCGGCTTGAGGCGAATCGCGACCTGGAGGGGGTGCGCCGCGCAGTGCTCGATGCGGTGCACCAGGCCCAGGGCATGGGGTGCGCGCCCGCGGTCATCGGCGTCGCGGTCGGCGGTGACCGCGGTTCGAGCTACATCAAGTCCAAGGAGCAGTTCTACCGCCCACTGGATGACGTCAACGCGGATCCGAAGCTCGCGGAGCTGGAGCAGCGCCTGACGCGAGAGGCGAACACGCTGGGCATCGGCCCGATGGGCTTCGGCGGCAAAACGACGGTGCTATCGGTGAAGATCGACTCGCTGGAGCGCCTCCCCGCCAGTTATTTCGTCACGGCATCCTATATGTGCTGGGCTGACCGTCGCCGGTCGCTGATCTATCGCGACGGCCAGGTAACTATCGAGTGAGGTGACTGATGGCTGTCTATGATCTGCGCATTCCGATCAGCGAAGACGCGATTCGCAAGCTTCACGTGGGTGACCAGGTGCGACTGCATGGCCTGGTGGTCACGGCCCGCGACGCGGCGCACAAGTACATCAAGGATGC
>ENA-UOUL01004368-UOUL01004368.1-bioreactor-metagenome-genome-assembly--contig:-NODE-4368-length-13157-cov-3.482339_pt1 | contig 13157 bp, 12 predicted proteins | sample MGYA00249838_ERZ747220 | MGnify/ENA primary metagenome ERZ747220 (study PRJEB28778, sample SAMN05720191) | bioreactor metagenome | isolation source: Anaerobic biogas reactor | place: USA:Washington...
GTTCGAGACGACGATATCAAGCTTGCCAAAGGCTGCCACGGCGGCATCGACAGCGGCATCGCACTGCGCCAGGTCGGTGACATCCATGTGCTGCCAGATAGCCTTGACGCCGTATTCGCGCGCGAGGCGCTCGGCCAGTTGGCTGGCCGGCTCGTCCATGATGTCGCAGATGGCGACATCGGCGCCTTCCTGAGCGAGGCGCTCTGAGAGCGCCTCACCCAATCCTTGCGCAGCACCCGTTATCAGGACGGATTTTCCAGCCAAACGCTTCATTGCACTCATGGAAGCATCTCCTTCAGGAACTCTTCTTCAGCTTCCTTGGTCCACGACTCGTTGGGCCCCAGCTTGGCATACACACTCGGCAGCTTTTCTTTCAGGTCATTGAGCAGGGTCACAGGGAACTCGCGTACCATTGGGTAGATGACGCACTTGCCGGTAAAGGCCTGATGCATCACACCATCAAGCCCAGTGACGACATCCGAGAGCCCACCGATGGCTGCTACCGACAGGTTGGGGTTGATGCGCCCCGACTCGTTCAGGTTGAGCATACCGCGCAGGTCTCGGATGGCTGAGCCAGAGGTACCGGTGTAGCGGTGCCCCTTTTCGGCTACACCCGCCAGGTCGAGGGCGGCTTTGGTTCCGACCGGCAACCCGGCAAAAATGTTCATCACGGCGTTGTCGGCCATCATCGCGATGGCACCGGTAACCACGCCAGCGCTGGGAGCCAGCACGACGATATCATCAAAGCCATGTCCGTCCGTCATTTCGACCAGGCTGGCGTTGAACTCGGCCGACGACTTGCCTTCCGGTGTTTTGAGCACCAGGTCGGTCTGGCCTTTTTTATCGCGCAGCATCGAGGCGAACTTTTCGGTGATCACCCCGAGGCGCTCGGGCAAGAGGTCGGTCGCCACGACCAGGCGCGGTCCCTCATTGCCTTCCATCACGCGCTGCACATGCATCTGGCCCATTGGTCCAGCCGCGCCGATCATGACGGTATAGCCACCGGTTTTTAGCTCGGTGCGGATCGGTTTATAAGCATCGGCGATTGTACAGGAGGCCGTGCCCGTCAGGCTGAGGTTATCATAGTGCACGCGGCCCACATCCACCTGGGTGGTGCCCGTCAGCGCCTGTGCGCCTACCAGGTTGAGCACTGCGCCCTTGCGGGCGTAGGGCTCGAGTTTTTCATAGGTGGCAGAATCAGCCCCAAGGAACACCAGGTCGTCAAAGCCCTTGCCAGTCTTGGTGGAAGCGACTGCCTTGGCGAGGGTCTCATCGCTCAGGGTCCCCAGCTTGACCAGCTTGAAGCCGTCTTCTTTGGCACGCTGCTCAAGCTCTTGCGCCAGCTTGCCCTCGACGCCCAAGGTAAACACCGTCGCAGGCGGCTGTCCGCCGGCGTAGGGGGTCGAAAGGCTATAGTCGCACTTGGCGCCAGGACCGGCCACGATCAGCACATCGCCGCCGGCCAACCATCCGGCGCGGTACACCACATCGTAAGAGGCAGTCACGCAGGCCCACGGCTCGGTCAGCGCTGCTTGGGCGTAGCCGATGTCGGGATGTACCGGCAGGAGGTAGCAGCCCTCATCGCCATCGAGGATATTGCGGCCGATGGCGTTGTATTGCGACAACCCGCCCTGCAGGGCATAACCATAAGCCGTAGCAACGCCCTTGTAAATGATATCTGCCTGGATGATAAAGCGGTCGCCGACTTTGAACCGGTCGGCAAGGTTAGCCCCCACTTCCACCACCGTCATGGCCACTTCGTGCCCCAGCACCACCGGGTCGGTCTGCATGTTGCGGCCTTGCAGGCGCGGATGGGTCTCGCCGGTATTAATCACCTTGATATCCGAAAAGCACAGGCCCACGGCATCGTGGCGCACCAGGATCTGATCGGCCGTTATTTTTGGGGTATCCACTAAAATTGGCTGACCATCGCGCCCCAGGTTCTCAATGCCGGCGCCATACAGCGGCCATAACCAGTACTTGTCGGGGATCGGTTGCGTCCCCGCAGTGTAATCAGCTACTTTGGACATGTCTGGCTCCTTGTATTTTGCACCACTGAATATCGATAAACGCTAACTAACCTTTAACTGCTGCCGGCGATAAAGCTCGTCCGGCCGGGTATGAATGCGGCGTACATTGGCGGGGGTGAGAAAGTTAGGTCCGCCAAAGGCATAGGTGCCCGCCAGCACCTTGCAGGTTTTCACATACATAGAAGTAATGTTGTCGACCTCGGTGGCCGAGCTGCCCAGGGCGATCAGCCCGTGGTTCTGCATCAGGATCACTTTGGTGGTCTGACCATAGCGCTCACCATAGGTCTTTAACCCGTCGCGCACGGCGCGTGCCAGGGGCAACCCCGGGTCGGTATAGGGGATGTAGAGCGGCGCCGGGCCGCACACCACAATCTCGTCCGGGAAGAGCCGGCCAGCGATGGCCTCGAGCACATTTACCGAACAAGAGAGCGCGTTCACCGCGATCGGGTGGGTGTGGCCGACAAACTTAACCCCCGGCTCACCCAGAGCGAGGGCGTGCAGCACCGTCTCGACAGATGGGCGGCGCTTATCGCCTGTGTTGACCTTGCAGGCCTCCAAAGCGTCCTTGACCTGGGCATCCGTCAGCTGCGCCTCTTCAGCGATCGCTGCGACGGCCTCGCGCCTGACGGCGACAAAGCCTTCGGCGCTGATGGTGCGCAGCTCGGTGCCGCTGGCTTTGACATACATGATACCGTCGTCGCACAGCGCCGAGGTGTTGCCCTCCCCAAGGATCACCAGGTCGCGTTCGGGGCGGCCCAGATCGTGCGAAAGGTTCACGAGCGCCTGCAGGGTTGCTTCGGTGTTGGCCATTGGATTACTGTCCATCAAAGCCGTAGCCGCCGGCAGCGGAGCCCTTGCGTTCGGCGCAAACTTTTTGGTAATAGCCGCTGGCCTCGTATGCCGCCAACGGATCGGGTGCCAGACCCATCTCATCGCGTACGGCCGCCAATAGCGGGCGCACGTCGGTGCGGTAAGCATCCAGCACGGTCTCTTCAGCCTTGACTACGTTGCCGCTGGCCTGCGCCTCTTTGAGGGCGGCACGATCGACCACCAGCGCGCGAGCATAGGCCTCCTGGCAGTTGACGACCGACTGAATCATCGAGGCAACTTTTGGCTTGATGTTGATCGACTCGTCGATCATATAAGCCACGTCCATCTCGTTGGCCGGGTCGGCAGCGCCGGCAACCAGCTCGTTATAGATCAGGAACAGCTCGTAGGGGTTGATCGACCCGGTGGTGAGGTCGTCATCGGCGAACTTTTTGTTGTTAAAGTGAAAGCCGCCCAGGCGCTTTTCGTCGATCAGGAAAGCGACGATCTGCTCGATGTTGGTGCCCAGGGGATGATGCCCCAGGTCGACCAGCACCATGGCGCGCGGGCCAAGCCGCTGGGCTTGCAGGATGGCAGAACCCCAGTCGCCCAGGTCGGTAGAGTAAAAAGCCGGCTCAAAGAACTTGTACTCGATCAGCAGCCGCATCGGCTCGGGCATAGCCGCGTAGAGCTCTTGCAGGGTGTCCTGCAGGCGATGCTTGCGATCGCGAAAGTCATCCTGGCCGGGCGAGCTGGTGCCATCCGCCAGCCACAGCGAGATGTTGTTGGAGCCGACGGTCTTGGCTATTTCAACACACTCGAGGCAGTGATCGAGCGCCTGGCGGCGGATGGTCGCATCCGGGTTGCACAGGCTGCCGAGCATATAATTGTTATCCTGGAAGAGGTTGGGGTTAATAGCCCCCAGCTTTAAATTCAGCGACTTGGCATAGTTATTCAACGCGGCATAGTCATCGACCTTGTCCCAGGGGATGTGCAACGCCACCGAGGGCGCCACACCGGTGTATTTATGCACCTGAGCGGCATCCTGCAGCTTTTCGACGGTGGTGCGGGCGGCACCGGCCTGACGAAAGACCTTGAAGCGCGTGCCCGAATCCGCATAACCCCACGAAGGGGTCTCGATCCACTGGGCTTTTAATGCCTTTTTGACGGCTTCGAGATCCACCCCACGGGCGCTCAATCTGTCTGCCAGAGCCTTATACGAAACCTTCCAATCTGCCATGCGAGACCTCCGTTGTTTTTCTTTAGGCTAGTATGACATCGATTCCGCGTTCGCGCAATGCGGAGACGATCTCAGCCGGTGCAGCAGAGTCGGTGATGACGCACTGAACCTGGCTGACCTCGGCACACGAGGCAAAAGCAACTTTGCCGAGTTTGCTGGCATCGATGATCACGTTGACACGCCGTACGGCCGCGATCAGCTCTTTTTTAAGCTCGACCTCGGCCAGGTTAGCATCTGTCAGACCTTCTGCCAGCGAAAGACCACGTCCCGAAAAATAGCCCGCCTGCAGGTTGCCATGGTTGAGCGTTTCGAGCCTGAGGGGGCCCGTCACTGAGGCGGCTTCGCGCCAGACTGAACCGCCCGGCAGGATCACGCTGATGCCTGGGGCGCGCAGCAACTCGAGCGCCACATACAGGCCGGTGGTCACCACCGTCAGGTCGCGCCGCGTGATCAGATGGCGTGCCATGTGCCAGGCTGTAGTGCTGGCATCCAGCACGATGCCCTCGCCATCCTGCACCAGTTCGGCGGCCGCCGCGCCGATGCGCTCTTTCTCGGCGATGTTTTCGCGCTGACGCGCTGCAAATGAAAGCGCACCCTCGCCGGATTGGTAGGGCACTGCCCCGCCGTGGGTGCGCAGCAGCCGGCCGTTTTGTTCCAGCCATTCCAGGTCGGTGCGAATGGTAGCCGTGGTGACATTGGTGCGCTCAGCCAGTTCCGAAACCGAGACATATCCATCTTTGCCGAGCTGCTGCAGGATCAGCTCCAGCCTCTCATGACGGAACGGTTTACGGACCAAATCAGCTTTCATTTACTTTCGAATTAGCACGCTTATCTTACGTATCCTATTCTATCACAAGAGATGCAAGCCGTCAACAGGCCGGCGGCGCGCCACCCACAGGGCGCGCTGGGTAGAATCGTCGGCGGGGTCGAACGTAAAGCACTCGTAGAGCGCCTCGATCTGAAATCCGCAGCGCACCAGGTTATCCGAGATCTGCTCCAGCGGGTAGGCTTGCTCCTGGTGGTTCTCCTGGATTTTGCGGTACAGCTCCCCCTGGCGCTCAAAGCAGGTCACGGTTACACCGGCGCGCTGCTGGTGCGGGTCATAGACGCTCTGCAGGATGGTGGTCAGGTCTGGGGTGTCGAGAACCAGGGTGGCGTCATCCCAGTGGTTGGCCAACACCCAGGGGGTGTTCATATCAAAGATAAAAAGGCCGTGCGGCTCGAGGGCTGCGCGCACTCGGCGAAAGACCGCCAGTAATTCGTCGTTGGTGAGGATATAGTTGAGGCTGTCGTACAGGCAGGTGAGCAGATGGGCCGGCTGGGCGCTAAAGGTGCGCATATCCTGCTGGCTCCAGCAGATTGCGGTGCCGGCGGGGGTCTTGAGGGCAGCCTCGGCCAGCATTTCGGCCGAGCCGTCGATGCCCTCCACCGTAAAGCCGTGCAGAGCCATTCCGATCGCCACCGTGCCCGTACCGCAGGCCAAGTCGATCATACGGGTACCCGGCACCGCAAAGCGCTCCAGCAGCTCGTCAAGGTAGCGCAGCATGCGCATGCTGAACCTCAGCTGGCCGGAGCGGTCGTAGACGTGGGCGTAATCCTGATAGATTGGCATGCGTGCTGACTCCTTTTATACTGTCGCGATGAACGAGATCACGTTTCGCCTGGCCGATGCCACATTTGCGGATGCTGAACTGGTGCGCCAAGCCGAGCACACCTCGCTGGGCGACTCGTCATACACCGCTGCCGAGATAGCCGAGATCCTGGCGCGCCCCGAGCAGCGCTGCTACCTGGCGCTGGCTGAGCCTGACGGCGCTCCGGCGGGCTTGTGCAGCTGCCTGCTGACCGCCGACACGTGCGGATCGCGCCTTGAACTCGACCTGCTCGGTGTGCAGTCAGCGTATCGCGGCCGTGGCATTGCCACGCGCCTGATCAGTCTGGCGCTCAGCCGGGCAGCCGCTGACGGCATCCAGTGCTTTCGCGCCGTCGTCGCGCAGGATAACCTCGCCTCTCAACGTGCTTTTATGCGGGCTGGCCTGGCCAAGAGCGCAGAGGCCTCCTCGCTGATGGTCTACCGCCTGGATGGCACGTTGCCGCAGCATTCTCTGCCGGATGGTTTGCGACTTCAGGTCGCAAAAGCGCCATACCCACTGCCAAACGGCGCCATCCGCACGCAACGCGCCCAGCTGCTGCATGCCAGCGAAACGCTCGCCGAAGCGCAGCTTGTGCGCGTGCAAACCCTCGTCTATGCCGGCGTGTGGATCGAATCCCTGCGCGGCGACGAGGAGCCCATTATACACCTCTTACGCGCTCTGCTGGTATGGGCAGCCCAGGAGCGGCTCGACGAAGTGGGCGTGCACTGCATGGCAGATCCCGAACTGCCCGCTGCCCTTTGGCGGGCGGGCTTTATCGAGTTGGGCAGCTACTACCAGTTCAGCGCGTCCCGTCCTGGCGGGCTGTTCGGCGTTCCAGACGTTCCAGACGGTGCCTGAAACTGTTCTCGTACAGCTGAGCCTCAAGACGCGAGAGCACGGCCCCCTGTGCGGCCAGCTGCTCGAGCGCCTGGCGCACCACCACGGCGGCGGCGTACGGGTCACGCCGCTGGTGTTCGTGATACTTGGCCAGCTCCTCGTAGGCATACAAGCTGTCGGGCCCCAGCTGCGCCTCCCAGATATCGGCGGCTTCCTGCCATTTGCCGAGGCGCTTGAGCAGCATCGACCACTGCCTGAGCGCCAGTGCCTGCTCGTCGCGATCGGGGCCGCTGCCCGCCGCCAGCTCCATGGCGCGCAGGGCGTCGTCGTGCCGGCCCAGGCGGGTAAAGAGCTTGCCCAACGCCAGAAAATCAGCTGCCGGCGCCATGTCGGGGTTTCCCAGCGCAGAGAGGGTTTGGCCAGCTATGGCTGACAGTGAGACCATGCTGAGCACGTCCTGGACATTGTGGTAAAAAACGCCGGCCATCGGTTCGGCCAGGCCGTAATCGACATATTCGCGATACAGTTGAGGGATGAGATACCCTGGCACATCCGCGCCGCTGCGCTGCAGACCCAGCAGGTTGTTTTCGAGCGATCCCAACGCGCACGAGACCAGCCGGCGCCGCCACAGTCGCCGCGCCAGAGGTAACAGGTCGAGGTGCGGAGAGGCCACATCCGGGGGGATGCGCCGGTTGAGCATGTAGCGCATCTCGATTAGAGGCCAGTCGAATGTGCGGCCGTTAAAGGTCACCAGCCCCCGGCGGCCATCCAGGTCGGCAGCCAGCAGCTCGAGCAGGGCCTCTTCGGAGACAAAATCGGGCATCAGGTACTGCCCAACAATGAACTGGTTGCCGATAAAGCGCCCTGCCCCCACCATAAAGACATAGGTCGAGGGATTCTGCCCCAGGCCAGAGGTCTCGGTATCGATGAATACCGCCTGGCGCAGGTCGAGCGGAGCCTCTTCGAGGTTGACCAGGAAGGGCGTCCACTCGTCAGGGGCAACCTCCAGCGCCTCGCGCAGGGCTCGGCAGCCATGCGCGTGCTCGAGGGGATATGCTTCCACGTGATAATAACAGCGCATGCCGGCAGCCTCGCGCCACACGCCCGGTACCAGCTGTTCGATGGTGCGCTTTGCAGGGCGAGCAACGACTTTGCTGGCCGGCTTGATCAGACCCATCTGCTGCAGACGTGCGCGCAGCTCTGCAATGCGGTTGCTGCTCATGCTCTCATCCTGACTACTAGAACAAGTGTACGAGTGGCACTCGCACTCGTCAACAGACGTTGACAGCCTGCGCTGTTGGGCTAGTATGGCGGTATTCTTGTAGGTGGAGTGCCTATGTTAACCAACTGGCTGCGAAAGGTCACCAGAGGCATCGTTCAGCCGATTGCGCGCGTATTGATCCGGCTGGGGGCATCGCCCAACCTGCTTACCATCCTGGGCTGCCTAATCAACCTGGCGGCGGCGGTGATAATCGCCCTGGTGGATCTGCGCTGGGGCGCCCTGGTGCTGGCAGTCGCGATGTTTTTTGACGCCTTTGACGGCGCGGTTGCGCGCGAGATGAACCGCGTGACGGCTTTTGGCGGCTTTTTGGATTCTTCCCTCGACCGTGTCAGCGAGTTCTCGGTACTGCTGGCGCTCGCCTGGCGTTGCCTGCAATCCACCGAGCCGCGCAATGCCCTGCTGGCCCTCGTCGCCACCTTTGGCTCGATGATGGTCAGCTATGCGAGAGCGCGTGCTGAGGGCATCGGCGTGCGCTGCCATGTGGGGCTGCTGTCACGCGTTGAACGCGGCATCCTGATACTGATCGGCCTCGTCAGCGGACTGGTGGTGCCGATGCTGTGGATCCTGGCGATCGGTACGCTGCTGACCAGTGCGCAGCGCATGATCTATGTCTATCTGCAATCCAGCAAGATGTCGGCAGCTAAAGTTGGCAAAAACGACAACCTCAGCTAGAATGGACCCCGCTCTATGGTGGGCGTAGCCGAGTGGTTAAGGCATCTGGTTGTGGCCCAGAAGACCGTGGGTTCGAATCCCACCGCTCACCCCATAGTGTTTCGCCGAGAGGAGTCGATCATCCGCGATCGACTTCTTTGTTTTTCAGGTGAACGAACCTACGACAGCCGATGCTGGCCTGGCCCGCGCACGAACAGGCGTTGCTGGAGACAACCATGCATGTCAGGGTAGTGTCCCATGATCCCCTGTGGGCAGCGCTCTATGAAGACGAAGCGCGGCGCATACGAGGCGTTCTGCTCGATATCCTCGTCGACATCCATCATATCGGCAGCACGTCGGTCAAGGGCCTATTGGCTAAACCGATCATCGACATCATGCCCGTTGTGACGCGTATCGATCTCGTCGATGCGCGCAATCCCCGGTTTGAGGATCTCGGCTACGAGTGCGTGGGCGAGAACGGTATCCCCGGGCGGAGGTACTTGCGCAAGGGCGGCGACGACAGAACGCATCAGGTTCACGTCTTTGGTCAAGGGGATCGCCACAATGTCGAGAGGCACCTGGCGGTGAGAGACTACCTCCGCAGACACCCCGATGTGGCCGCCGACTATGGGCGCCTCAAGTCCGAGATAGCCATCAGGTTCCCTGAGGATATCGAGGGGTATGCCAAAGCCAAGGACGCGTTTGTGAAGGCCATGGAGCGTGAGGCGTTGCGGTGGTACCGCGGCGCGGAACGGGGGTAGCCGGCGGCTAGCGCAGCCACTCATCCAGGTGCTCGCGGACGAATGCATCGTCGTGCAGGTGGGGGTAGGCGGCGTACACCCGGTCGATCTCGGCCGCCTGGCCGGGGGAGAGGTCCTCGTCGGGATCCAGCGTGCGCCGCGCGGCCATCAGCCCCTGGCGGACCAGCACCTCGTGCAGCCCCACGATGCAGCCGGCGTAACCATGGGCGGCATCGAACAGCGCCGCGTTGGCGTCGGTCACCTGGGCGCCGAGGGTGAAGAGTCCTCCCGATACGCTCCCGGCCTCGCGCTCCGCCCGGCAACGCGCCACGAGTTCCACCGCTCGCCGCGTCCAGACCGCCCAGTGCCCCAGGAGACCCCCGGCAAAGCGCAGCGGCGGGCGAGATGCGTCCGCGCCAAAGCGGAACGCCGTCACCAGGTCGGCCACGATGGCGTCGTCGTTCCCGGTGTACAGGGCGACCTCACCGGCCCGACCCGCGTCCCACAGGGCGCGCAGGACGTCCAGCGTATAGTAGCGGTTGAACGGCGCGACCTTGATGGCCACCAGGTTGGGAATCTCGACCAAGCGCTGCCAGAACCCATAGTCCAGCACCCGCCCACCGACCGCCGGTTGCAGGTAAAAGCCCATCAGGGGGATGGCTTCGGCCACCGCGCGGCAGTGGGCCAGGACCTCGGCGTCGGCGGCGCCCTGGAAGGCCGCCAGGCTCAGCAGGCCGCAGTCATACCCCAGGCCACGGGCGACCTCCGCCTCGCGGACGGCGTTGGCGGTGCGCCCGACCAGCCCCGCCACGCGCAGCATGCCGGGCCGCGGCCCGACGTCCTCGGCGATCGCCTCGGCGACCGCCTCGGCGGCCAGCTCCAGGAGGGGTCGGTAGAGGCCGACAGCCGCGTCGTGGATGGCGAACTGCGTGGTGTGCACGCCCACAGCCAGCCCCGCGGCGCCTGCCGCGCGATAGTAGCGAAACAGCGCGCGCTGGTGGCGCTCGTCGAACGCCCCATCGGCGGTCAGCGCCAGCGGACACGCCGGGATTACCCCGCCCGCGAACAGCCTCTCTCGCAGCGCCTGATCCATCGTTCCCCTCTATGCTACCGACGTGGATGGCGGAAGAGCCGTGCATCCCCATCCGCGGCGTGCATCCGCCGGTCCGGCTTAGAACGTACCATCGCGCACCTGGAACTTGGTCGGCTTGTCCAGGGTGGGGCCGCCGGCGCGCACCCAGTCAGCCACCCAGCCGATGGCGCGGCCCAGTGGCACGCGGGGGTAGCCGAACGCCTTGTGGGCGCGCCGTGCGTTGCTCAGCAGCGCTGTGGGTTGCTCGTCGCCGACGAGCTGCGGCTCCCGGTCGAGCAGCCGGCCGAACTCCTCGGCCAGTCCACGCACTGCGCACGTCTCTGGGCCGGTCAGGTTCAGGGGCACGGGCGGCACGTCCGCCAGTGCCAGGGCCTGCAGCGCCGCGGCGTTGGCGTCCCCCTGCCAGATGACATTGGCATGCCCCATGGTCACGTCGACGGGTTCGCCGCGCCAGACCTTCTGCGCCACGTCGAGCAGCACCCCGTAGCGCAACTCGGCCGCATAGTTCAGACGCAGGAGCAGGGTGGGGCTGTGCAGGCGGCCGGCCCAATAGGCGAGGATGCGCTCGCGGCCCAGAACGCTCATGGCGTATTCGCCGACGGGGTTCGGCGCCGTCTCCTCGGTCGCGCCGCCAGAGGCCACCGGCACCAACGGGTAGACGTTGCCGCTGGAAAAGGCCACCAGGCGCGCGCCCGCGAAGCGCCGGGCGACGAGCCCGGGAAGGAAGGTGTTCATCGCCCAGGTGAGCGGCTGGTTCGTCGAGGCTCCGAATTTGTGGCCGGCCATGTAGACGATATTGGGGGCGTCGGGCAAGGCGGCCAGGGCGGCCTCGTCCAGCAGGTCACAGGCGATGGTGCGCACGCCCCACGCTTCGAGGCGCTCGCGGAGGCCCGTCTCGCTGAATCGCGAGACGCCCAGCACCTCGATGGCGCTCCCCGCGGCCTGGGCCGCGCGCACGGCCATCCTCGCCAGGGTGGGCCCCATCTTGCCGCCCACGCCAAGGATCATCAGGGGGCCTTCTATCCCACGGATGGCCTCGATGACGCCGAGGGAGGGCCGGCTGAGGAGTTCATCCAGCGCCTCGACGTCAGCGATCCGCTCGGGCAGGGTGTCGGCGATCTCGAGCATGGCGCGCTCTCCAGGGGAAGGGGGAGGGAACGCGGATATACGCGGATTCAGCGGATCTACGCAGATCAGAACTCACTACGAACCGCAGAGAACACAGAGATCACAGAGGCCATAGAGGAAAGACCAAAACTCGTATCTCTGCGTTCTCTAGCCTCCGCGGTTGGTATGTGTAGAGATTCGTGTTGATCCGCCGGATCCGCGTGTATCCGCGTTCCCAAATCCTACACGGAAAAGTGCCTGAACGTCGGCAAATAGTCCTGGTTCTGCTGGAACATGTCGTTGACCATCTGCTTGATCTCGGCCAGGGAGAGCACCGCCGCCGTCAAGGGGTCGTAGGCGATGGCGTGGTAGATCATGGTGGGGTCGCCCGCGAGGCAGCCCTCCACGGCCATCTCTTCCACCGCCACGCTGATGTTGTTCAGCGCCGCGCACTGGGGCGGCAGCGGGCCCACCGGCACCGGGTTGAACCCCTGGCGGTCGGCGAACACCGGCACCTCGACGCACGCCCCCTCGGGAAGGTTGGGGATCAGGCCATAGTTGGCCACGTTGCCGTTGAACCGGAAGGACTCACTTATGGTGATCTCTCTTCCGATGTGGCAACTCCAAGGCTCGCCCAAGTTATCTATGCGGTTCTGCAGCACGCCGTTGATCTTCAAGTAGAAGTACACATCCCCATTCTCGGCCAGATAGTCCACCTCATCGAGGATCACTACGCTGGAGATGTTGAACATGAACCCCATGTCGGCATTAGGGTAAAGGTCGACGTTGTCCCCATAGCCGTCCTCGTCCGTGTCCGCGGTGGGAGGGTCCGAGTTGTCCCCTATGCCGTTGCTGTTGTCGTCCTTCCATTCGTTCTTATCGTAAGGGAAGGCATCCACGGGATCATCGTACCCATCCCCATCGCTGTCCTTGAAGGGGGACAGGTCAGCATTGTCGCCTATTCCATCACCGTCGCTGTCCGACCACTCCGATGCGTCCTTGGGGAATGCGTCCTGGGAATCGGGATGTCCGTCACCATCCTCGTCCCTGCTGGGAAGGCTGGTCAAGGCCCATGCGGCTATAAGGCTGAAAATGATGATGGTCGCCACGACCCAGACCACCAGCATGCTCCTGTCATTCATCGAGACCCCTATCGAACCTGCCGATATGATGCACCCCATGATAGATGAAACTGATTCCCGGATGCTGCCGCGAGCTATGGGCCGAACGAAACCTCAGCTCACCTGAGCTATGTCCGCGGCCCCGTACTGGTCAGGGATATCGCCGATGGCCCAACCTTCAGCGGTGGTCTCGCAGTAGTAATACTTGTTCCCCTCATAGCTGTAGTAGCTCCCATAAACGCCGGAGCATTCGACCCCCACTGCCGCATGGGAATCGAAGATCAGGATGACCGCATCGAACCCCATCGACTCCATCAAAGAGGCGAAGAGGAAGGACTTGTCCTCGCAATCGCCTTGATTGTCGTAGAGGGTCTCCACCGGAAACCGCCAATATTCGTCCAGGGACACGCTGGCCTCATCCTCTACGTACGGTATGGACTGTACGAATGATAGTACGAAGTTGATCTTGGCCTCATCGTCCAATCCCAGTGCCATGGACCGGTTGTAGAGCATGGAGGATATGTTGGTGACTATGGTCTCGTCGGTCGTCACATACCGTTTGCTCAACTCCACGGCATCGTTGATGTTGAGCGCATACCTCCTGATGGAGTCCCGAGA
>ENA-UOUL01004370-UOUL01004370.1-bioreactor-metagenome-genome-assembly--contig:-NODE-4370-length-13153-cov-3.329000_pt1 | contig 13153 bp, 12 predicted proteins | sample MGYA00249838_ERZ747220 | MGnify/ENA primary metagenome ERZ747220 (study PRJEB28778, sample SAMN05720191) | bioreactor metagenome | isolation source: Anaerobic biogas reactor | place: USA:Washington...
GATCGCCGCCTCCAGCGTGTCGTGGACCTGCACGCTGGCGTACTCGTGGTAGTCGAGCCCGGCGCGCCGCAGTTGCGCGTCCTCGAGCGAGAAACCCAGAGGCCGCACCAGGTGCAGGCGCGCACCGCTGTTCGCGCACAGGCGGATCACATTGCCGGTGTTCGGCGCGATCTCGGGATGGACGAGGACGACGTGGATCATCGTTCGGGCGTGCGCGCGGCGACGCAGTTGATCACGGGGGCGGCGCCCGCGCGCAGGAGCGCCTCGGCGATCTCATCGGTCAATTCCATATTGCCGCCCTGGGTGAAATAGCGCTCCATGGTGTGCATCATGATGTCCGCGCAGCCGGATTCCGTCTGGTAATCCGGCAGGGTCATCGTCAGCGCCGGGTTCATGACGGCAAAGCGGGGCCGGTCGATATTGTCGTTGTAAGAACGCTTTTGCCCGGTCTGCTCGTTGGTGGCGCCGGTGCCGTCGCTCTCTCCCGCGCGGGCTCATCACAGAGCTTTGGCGTGGAAATTGCAGAGCAACTGGTGCTGCAGCCGGCAGCGCTCATAGCGACAAGTGTGGTGTTGCTGGCGATTGCGCTCGTCGCGCCGGGCGCGCGGCTCCCACTGATCGGGATGGTCGTTGCCGTAATGGCAGTTGCGGTTGCCGGCCTCAGATCGAGCGGGAGGCGTCAGACACAAACTCACCCATCAGCGGATGGTGCTGGGAATCGAATAGAGGTTGGGATGGGCCTGGTACACCTCATAGTCCAAGAACAGGATGCGCTGGCGGCCCGCTTGAGCGAGCTGCGGGGGCGGGTGGAGGCGCGAAGCGGAATCCAACTCGCGCCCTTCAACCTCGCCGACAGCGAGGACATCGGCCTTGACGATGTCCGCATCACGGTCTTCGGTGAGCCCTGCGTGCCGTGCAGCATCAAGCCCGGCCGGCTGTTGGCTCCGGGCGGGTTGGTATCCGAGTTCGCAGGCTCTACTCCCGCCGTGTGTGGCCCGCGAGCGCTCGGGGTCTGGATTGCTGCCGAGCAGGCGGAGCTTGCGGGGGCGCTGGGGCTCGAGGCCATCGACTGCATCGGCGCCATTCTGCTCATGGTCGAGGATCGAGCCGTGGCACGCATCGCTGATGCCTTCTCGACCCAGGATGCCGAAGCGGCGTTGCAGAGGCTGTCAGAGACCAGTCCCGCGCTTGCCGCGCGCGCCCGCGCTGCCGGAGTCGATACCCCGGTGCTGCTGGGGGCTTGCCGGGCACTGCTGGCAGAAGGCGTCGGCATCCACTCGGAGACCGCGGTCGTGGAGGCGGTCTGCCGGGCCGCCGAGGCCGGTGCCGAGGGCCACGAGCTTGCAGAGAAGACCCGCAAGCACCTGGCGGCCGCCATCTGCAGGGCCGCCGCACCTGATGGGATCATTCACGCAGTTGAGTTGTCGGGGGCCCTTGCCGAGAGCATCGGCGGCCTCGACGATCGGCAGGCCGAACTTCTTCGCGAACTCCCAGTCGCGCTCGTCGTGCGCGGGGACGGCCATGATCGCGCCGGTGCCGTAGCCCATCAGCACGTAGTCCGACACCCAGATCGGGATTTCCCTCCCGGTCGCGGGGTTGACCGCGCGCATGCCGTCGATTTCGACGCCGGTCTTCTCCTTGTTGAGCTCGGTGCGCTCGAAGTCCGACTTGTGCGAGGCGAGCTCGCGGTAGAGCGCGATCTCCTCGAAGTTTCGAATCTGCCCGCGGTGGCGCTCGATCAGCGGATGCTCCGGCGACATGACCATGTAGGTCGCGCCGAACAGCGTGTCCGGCCTGGTTGTGAACACGCGCAGCGTGTCCCCGGTCGTGAGCGCAAAGTCGACCTCCGCGCCCTCGGAGCGGCCGATCCAGTTGCGCTGCTGCACCTTGACCTTCTCGATGAAGTCGAGCTCGTCGAGGCCGTCGAGCAATTTCTGCGCGTAGTCGGTGATGCGCAGCATCCACTGGCTCTTGACCTTGCGCACGACCTCGCCGCCGCAGCGCTCGCAGACGCCGCCGACGACCTCCTCGTTCGCAAGGCCCACCTTGCAGCTCGTGCACCAGTTGATCGGCATCTCCATCTTGTAGGCGAGGCCCGCCTCGTAGAGCTTCAGGAAGATCCACTGCGTCCACTTGTAGTATTTCGGGTCGGTCGTCGACACCTCGCGGTCGTAGTCGAACGAGAACCCGAGCCGCTTGAGCTGCGTGCGGAAGCGCTTCACGTTCTTTTCCGTGACGATCGCCGGGTGGATTTTGTTCTTGATCGCGTAGTTTTCGGTCGGCAGCCCGAACGCGTCGTAGCCGATCGGGAACAGCACGTTGTAGCCCTCCATGCGCCGCTTGCGCGCGATGATGTCCATCGCGGTGTTCGAGCGCGGGTGGCCGACGTGCAGCCCCGCCCCGGACGGGTACGGGAACTCGATCAGCGGATAGAACTTCGGCCGGTCGTGCGATTTGTCGGCGGCGAAGGCGTGGACTTCGTCCCAGTGCCTCTGCCACTTCTTTTCGACTGCGCCCGGGGAATACGCGGGGATGTTGTTCATGGGAATACCTCTTTTCCAAAAATCGGCGCCCTCCGTCAAAGAGACGGAAGGCGCACGCACCTTTCGCGGTACCACTCTTGTTGGCCGAAGGCCCACTCAACGCCCTGTAACGGGGGCAAACCGCCATCTGAAAATATGGACGCTCCCGGACGAGTTCCGCCCGCCGCGCCGCCGCCTCGCACCGACCGGCGGCTCTCTGAACGCGCGCGCAAAGCGTACTGCTTCCGTTCACAGCACTCCGATTATAGCCGAAGTGCGGCGGATATGTCAAGCGGGGCCTGTTAAAATCAGGGGTTTTTCGCGGCGGAGAGCATCTGGAACCCCGGCCGCGCGGTCGGCGCGGGCGTGGGCGCGGGCGCGTCGCCCTCGAGGATTTCTGCGAAGTACGTCTCGTCGAGCGTTCGGAGCGCGTCCCCGGTATAGCCGCCCGCGTCGATGTACATGCCGTAGAGGTCCGCGAGGAACAGCATCTGCTGCTCGGTCATGTCGAAGACGACGGGGTCGTCGCCGACGCTGAACGAGAACGCGATCGGCTCGTTGTCGGCCATGCTGAACAGCTGCTCGAGCGACGCCCCGATCGGCACCGAGACCGCCGCGAGCACGAGCCCGTCCGCGCTGTAGGACTGCACGAACGCGCTGACCGGCTCCGAGCGGTAGGAGATGCCGCGCTCGGGCAGCGACACGTAGACATAGGGCGTCAGGTCGAGGTAGTCCTTCGAGAAGTCGAGGTTCCCCTCGACCTCGCTCGGATACCAGACGAGCACGCGCAGGCACACGAACGAGCCTAAGAAGTCGGTGAGCATGATGTCGGCGTTCAGCTCGACGAGCTCCGAGTCCCCGGTCGACGGCGCGGCGTACAGGTCGTACAGGTCGCCGATGTGCCCGACGCGCTCGAGGCCGTTTTCCGGGTCGGAGAGGAGCTCGAAATAGCTGTTGCCCTCAAACTGCGAGAGGTCGAACCCGAGGCTGGCGGCGATCGGGAACCGCATCGCGGCCGGCGCGGGCGTCGCCACCGCGGCGGGGACGATGACGGTGTTCGAGGTCGTCCAGTTTGCTCTCAGGCCGTAGAGCAGAATCTGCGTGTACGCGTCGGCGACGCCGTCGGCGGTCGTCAGGCAATCGCGCTGGAAGGCCTGCACGGCCGCCTTCGTCTTCGCGCCGTAGACGCCGTCCGCCGCGCCGGAGAGGTAGCCGAGCGCGATCAGCGCGTACTGCAGGTCGGCGACGGCGGTTCCGCGGCTCCCCTGCGAGAGCGTGCCGTAGGCCGTCACGAGCTCGTCCAGCGTGTCGAACGAGTCCAGATACACGTACTCGTCGAACAGCGCGTACATGTCGCTCGTCTTTACGAACAGCGGCATGTAGTTGTAAGGGTCGAGCGCGTCGATCCGCGCGGCGACGAGATAGGTCTCGACGAGCGGGTCCTCGACGATGCAGAGTATGATGATGTCCGTCGTGTACTCCGCGGACAGCGGCCTGTACCGGCCCAAATCGTAGTAGGGCACGTAGAACCCGTCGCCCTCGTGAATCAGGCGGGCGAAGGCCTTGCCGCACGCGGGAACCAAGAGGATCACCAGCATCAGGGCGATGGATACGACGCGCTTCATTCCGCTCACCTTTTTCACATATACTGTTAATCTGAATTATAATATAAACCCCGCCGGTTGTAAACAAAAAACAAGGGCGAAGGGGAAATTCCCACTTCGCCCTTGCCGTCGGCCCGGGTCAGATCAAGAGCTCCGCAATCTGCACGGCGTTTGTCGCCGCGCCCTTTCGAATCTGGTCGCCGGCGCAGAAAAGCGTCAGCGCGCGCTCGGCGGTCAGGTCCTCGCGGATGCGGCCGACGAACACCGTGTCCTGATCGCTCGTATCGAGCGGCATCGGGTATTTCTTCTGGACGAGGTCGTCCACGAGCCGGCAGCCCGCGGCCTTCGCGACGGCCTCGCGCGCCGCCTCGACGGAAATCCGCTCCTTCGTCTGCACGGTCAGGCTGATCGAGTGCGAGCGGAGAACCGGCACGCGAACGCAGGTGCAGCAGACCTTGAGCTCCGGCAGGTGCATGATCTTCCTGCCCTCGTTTTGCATCTTCATCTCCTCGGTCGTGTAGCCGTTTTCGGTCGGCGAGCCGATCTGCGGGATCAGGTTGAACAGGATCTGGTACGGGAATACGCCGGTTTCGATCGCGCTCCCGTCCGCGTAGTCCCGGACCTGCTTTTCGAGCTCGGCGAGGCCGCCCGCGCCCGCGCCGGACACGGCCTGATACGTAGAGGCGGTGATGCGCTCGATCGGCGAAAGGTTGTTGAGCGCGTGTATCGCCACGAGCGCGATGATCGTCGAGCAGTTCGGGTTCGCGATGACGCCATTGTGCTTTTTCGCGTCCTCGGGGTTGATCTCCGGGACGACGAGCGGCACGCCGTCCGCCATCCGGAACGCGCTCGAGTTGTCGATAAACACCGCCCCGGCCGCCTTGATCGCCGGCGCGAGCTGCTTGGCGAGGTCGTTCGACGCCGCGCCGAGCACGATGTCCACGCCCGCAAACGAGTTCTCCGTTGCCTCCTCGACCACATGGCCGTCGAGCAGCTTGCCGGCGCTGCGCGCGCTCGCGAGCAGCTTCAGCGCCCCGATCGGGAAATTGCGCTCCTTGAGCACCTTGAGCATTTCGCGCCCGACCGCGCCGGTCGCGCCGAGGATTGCCACATTGTACGCCTTCATGTCCATCACATCCTTATCGAACATTCTATGTCGCGGCCGCCCGCGCGGCTCCGGGAAACCTGCCGGAATGGGTCACTCGTCTCGCATGCCCGCGAAGAACGCCCCGGGGTCCGAGACGCGCAGCTCCTCGGCGTGCGCGTGCATGCGAGCGACGCTGACCGGCTCCGTGAGGTACGCGCGATCGTCGATCTTTTCCGCCGGGATGCCGAGCCTGGCCGCCGTGCGCACGTAGTAGCGGTGGCCGACCTGCGCGTTGTCGATCGCGATCGGCGCCCCGTTCGTCGTGAACGGCGAGAGGTGGCGCCGGCGGTCGAGGTCGATCAGGTCGCCGACGACGGCGCAGGCGGTCGGGAGCTTGCCCGCGCCCTGCCCGATGAAGTGCTGCACGCCCGCGTACGCGCCCTCGAACGAGATCATGTTGTCGTTTTTGCGCACCGCGGCCTCCGGCGCGTCCGGGCGCACGAGCGTCGGCTCGACGTAGGCGGACGCCGCGCCGTTTTCCAGCCGCCGGGCGCCCGAGAGGAAGCGGCAGACGCGATCGAGCTTCTTGAAGCACCGGATGTCCCGCCCGGTCAGGTTGCGGATGCCCTCGGTCAACACCGCGTTCGTGTCCGCGACGCCGTCGAACGCGAGGTTCATCGCGATCGTGAGCTTCGAGCGCGCGTCGACGCCGTCGATGTCGCTGCTCGGGTCCGCCTCGGCGTAGCCCATCCGCTGCGCCTCCCGGAGCGCCTCCTGAAAGCCCGCGCCCGAGGACTGCATCGTGTCCAGAATCAGATTCGTCGTGCCGTTGACGATGCCGCCGACCCAGAGGATGAAATCCACGCGGCGCGCGCGCAGCAGGTTGTGGATGTAGGGGATGCCGCCGCCGACGCACGCCGACAGCCGGAACGCGACGTCGTTCGACTGTGAGGTCCTGAGAATCTCGTCGAAGTGGCGCGAGACCATCAGCTTGTTCGCCGTCACGACGTTCTTGCCGGCGCGCATCGAGCGCACGACGTATTCGTGCGCGGGCTCGAGGCCGCCCATCAGCTCGACGACCGTGTCGATCGATCCGTCCTCCAAAATATCCTCAAAGCGCGCCGTGAGCCGGTCGCCGAGGCCCGCGATCTTGCGCAGGTCCAGCACGCGCGCGACCTCGATGTCGCCCCGCTTTTCCAGTATCTCATATACGCCTGAGCCGATCGTCCCCATGCCGAGCAATCCGATTTTCATGTCGTTCGTCCCTTTCCGCCGATTACCAACCTTTTACGTGTCTACCCAGAAAATACACTTGTGTTTTTGCAGGAAACACTATATCATAGTTTCGTTGACTTGTAAAGCGGAGGAAGCAGGTGTTTACATGAAGTTCTATCGAAGTACGCGCGGCGGGGCGCGCGCGACCGCCCCGGAGGCGATCCTCGGGGGCATCGCCCCGGACGGCGGGCTGTTCACGCCCGAGGAATTCCCAAAAATCGATATCGGGGGGCTGCGGGGCGCGGACGCGCAGGCGATCTGGTCGGAGGTGCTTTTCGCGCTGCTGGACGGCTTTTCGCGCGCGGAGATCGAGGAAATCGTATCCCTCGGCTACGCGGGCAAGTTTGAGACCGAGGACATCGCGCCGCTCGCGCCGGTCGGAGGCGCCCATGTGCTGGAATTGTTCCGCGGGCCGACGAGCGCGTTCAAGGACGTGGCGCTGTCGATCCTGCCGCGGCTGATATCGCTGTCGCGCGAGAAGCTCGGCGTCAAGGACGGGATCGCGGTCTTGACCGCGACGAGCGGCGACACCGGCAAGGCGGCGCTCGAGGGCTTCCGCGACGTCCCGGGCACGCGCATCGTCGTGTTCTACCCGGAGGACGGCGTCAGCGACGTGCAGAAGGCGCAGATGGCCACGCAGCGGGGCGGAAACGTGCGCGTGTGCGCGGTGCGCGGCAACTTCGACGACGCGCAGACCGGCGTCAAGCGCGTGTTTCTCGACGACCGCGCAAACAAGTGGGCGGCGGAGAGGGGATATCGGCTGTCGAGCGCGAATTCGATCAATTTGGGCCGCCTCGCGCCGCAGGTCGCGTACTATTTCAAGGCGTATCTCGACCTCGTCCGCGCGGGGGCGATCTCCCTCGGCGACGGGGTCAACTTCGTCGTGCCGACCGGCAACTTCGGAAACATCCTCGCGGGCGATTTTGCGCGCAGGATGGGGCTGCCGGTCGAAAAGCTCGTCTGCGCATCGAACGAGAACGACGTGCTGACCGACTTCATCAAAACGGGCGTCTACGACCGCAGGCGCGCGTTCTATAAGACGGCGTCGCCGTCGATGGACATACTCGTCTCGAGCAACCTCGAGCGGTACCTGTACCTCGCGAGCGGCTGCGACGGCGCGCTGACCGCGAAGCTGATGCGCGATCTCTCGGAAAAGGGCGTCTATGTGGCGCCGGACGCCGTCCGGGACGCGCTGAAGGAGGGCTTCTGGGCGGGCTCGGCCGGCGAGCGGGAGGCGTTCGGGGCGATCCGCTCGACCTGGGAGAGGCACGGCTATCTGCTCGACACGCACACCGCGGTCGCGTGGGCGGTGTACGAGCGGTTCCTCCGGGAGGCGGACAACATGTGCCCGACGGTCGTGCTCGCGACCGCTTCGCCGTACAAGTTCGCGTCCAGCGTGCTCGAAGCACTCGGACTTCCTGCGGCGGACGGCTTCGCGGCGATGGACGCGCTGCTCGAGCGAACCGGCGTGCCGATCCCGAAAAACCTGGCGGAGGTGCGCGGGCTGCCGGTCATCCACCGGGACGTCTGCGACAAGGAGCGCATACTCGACTACGCGAAGGGGGCGATCGCATGAGAATCCGCGTGCCGGCGACGACGGGCAACACGGGGCCGTCGTTCGACTCCACGGGCCTCGCGTTTTCGCTCTACGCCCACTTCGATTTCGAGCGGATCGCGCCGGGCATGCTCGAGATTGCCGGCTGCGGCGCGGAGTTTCAAACCGAGGAGAACCTCGCGATCCGGGCGTTCCGCGCGGTCGAGAGGCGGATCGGCGCCGGGACGTCCGGCGTCCGGATGCGCGTCGACACCGAGATTCCGGTCTCGCGCGGGCTCGGTTCGAGCGCGACGCTGATCGTCGCCGGCGCGTTCGCGGCGAACGAACTGTACGGCGCGCCGCTCGGCAGGGCGCAGGTGCTCGAGATCGCCGCGCGCATGGAGGGGCACCCCGACAACGCGGCCCCGGCGCTCTACGGCGGCCTTTGCGCGAGCGCGGTGCTCGAGGACGGGCAGGTGCTGTCGGTGCAGTACCCGGTCGATGACCGCGTGCGCTTCGTCGCGCTGATCCCGGATTTTCCGCTGTCGACCGCCGAGGCGCGCAGAGTGCTGCCGGACGCCGTGCCGCGCAAAGACGTCGTGTTCAACCTCTCGCGCGCGGCGCTGCTGATGCGCGGCATGGAGGCGGGGGACTTCGACCTCCTGTCCGTCGCGCTCGACGACCGGATTCACACGCCGTACCGCAAATCGCTGATCCACGGCTTCGACTTCGTGCGGAAGCAGGCGCTCGAGGCCGGCGCGCGGGCGCTGATTATCTCCGGCTCCGGGCCGACGCTGCTCGCGCTCTCGGAGGACCCGGAGCGGCTCGCGCGGGACATCGCCGAGCGGCTCGAATCGCTTGAGCACCGGTGGCGCACGCTGCCGCTGTCGGTGGACAGAGAGGGCGCGAAGATCGTATAGGTGCTGAATACCCCAAGTTCCCCCGTCGCCCGACGGCGACGGGGGATTTTTCATCCAAATTCGCGCAATCCCGTCATATTCCGAGCGGAATATGAATATATATGGGAATGTAGGCAATTATTGCAAATTTATTACAGAGTAGTTGATAATTGTTACGAAATGGTATATAATGGCTCGGAAAGGGAGGGTGGTGCGCATGAAGAGGGCGGCGGTGTGTATTGCGCTGCTGTTTTTGGTTGCGGCATTGCCCTCCCTGACATTTACGGAGGACCGCGCGACGGTTCAGCTCGCGCGCGCCGTCTACGCGATCGCGCGGGACGAGAGCTACGAGGCGAAGCTCGCGGTGGCGACAGTCGCGATGAACCGCCTCGAGAGCCCGTGGCACGCGGATACGCTCCTGGGCGTCCTCGCGGAAAAGCACCAGTTCCCGGCCGGCACGCGCTACGACGCGGACAGCCTCCGCGCGGCGCACGAGGCGCTCTCGGGGAAGCGCGCGCTCCCGGGGGACGTGATGTACTTCCAAAATACGGACGCCGGGAATCCATGGGGCGGCGAGTATCTCTACAAGGCGATCGGAAACCTCGCGTTCTTCACGCGGGACGGAAATCGATAGAGGCGTCGGGGCTGTCCCGGCGCTTTTTTTATTCCTCCTGCAGCCGCATCCTCTTCTCGCGGCTCTGCGCGAAGCGCGTTCCGAGCACGACGATGCCGGAGATCACGAGCACGAGGTAGTGGCTGATGCCGCGCGAGAGCATCAGCGCCGAATACACGTATTTCGGGCCGAAGATCGCGTCGTAGAGCACGAGAAACGCGCTCTCGCTCGCGCCGACGGCGCCGGGCAGCGGCATCAATTCCACCGAGATCGAAAGCAGCAGCTGCAGACCCATCATCTGCCAGACCGTCACGGCCCGAAGCCCCAGCGAGCGGTAGACGAGGTAGGGGATCAGCAGGAAGAACACGCGCTGGAACACGGTGATCACGAAGCTCCGGAACACCGGCCACGGGTGCTCGCGCATGAACGTCGCGCAGCCGTGAAAGCCGTCGAGCCAGTTGTTGAGCCGCTCGATCAGCGCCTCGGAGTGCTTCACGAGCTTCATGCGGGCGAGCAGGCGCACAAACCACAGGCACATCCTCTGGATCGTCCGCTGCGCGTAGAGCGCCATCATGATGATCACGATCAGCGCGAGGTTCAGCGTCAGCCCCAGCGCGAACAAAAACCACATGCTGACGACCTGCGCGTGCAAAAACAGGAAATTGAAGAAGTAGAGGCTGAAAAACAGCACGAACATCGCGAACTTAAACAGCACCGCGACGACGAGCAGCACGGCGGTGGACTCGGTTATCTTGTAACCATCGTCGCGCATCACGAGGACCTCCATCGGCTGGCCGCCGCTGGACGAAGGCGTGAGCGCGCTGAAGAAGAACTCGATCAGGTGGTATTTGAGCCAGCGCAGCGGTCCCATCGCGGCGCCCATCGACTGCATCAAAACCGCCATCGACGCGCCGCCGCAGAAGAGGTAGGCGAACATCGACAAAAGCGCCAAAAAAATCATCCACGGATTCGCCGCGGCGATTGTGGCAAGGATATCCCGTATGTCGCAGCCGCGCAAAATGAAATAGAACGTCGCCGCGATCAGCACGACCAGGAACAGCATCTCCAGCCCGAAGCGTTTTGTCGTTTTTGAAGGCATTTTATTCATATCGGGCCATATTATACCACAGCGGGGCGCGTCTTAGCAGCGCCCGGGGCAAAAAGTTCGACTTTCTTAATTTCCTCGAGATCGGAATGTATTAATTTGGAAGTATGCCGCCGCTTTGCGGCGCACATGCTAAGCCCATCCGATCGACAGGAGGGAATGAACAATGACAGCAGGCAGCACCGCGATTCAGACCAAGAGCCTTACCATTCTGGAGGACCAGATGCAGCACGAGTTTCTCGCGTGCAAGAAAGCGGAACACTACGCAAGTACCTTTCAGGACGCGCAGCTCAAGAATCTGGCAAACCAGCTGGCCGCAAGCCACCGCCAGCGGTACGACCGACTGTTCAACTATCTGAACAGCCACGTGTAAGGAGGGGATTTGTGATGAACAATCAGGTGGGAAACTGCACGCTGAGCGATCAGGACCGTATGGAGGACCTGCTCTCGCAGGAGAAATACCTCATAAGTTCCTATTCGACGTTTATTCCTGAAGCTACCTGTCCCAATTTGCGGCAGGTTTTGAGCACCAATTTCAACGATTGCGTTCAGAACCAGTTTAGCGTCTTTGACAAGATGCAGCAGATGGGATGGTATCAGACCAAGCCCGCGCCCAAGCAGGAGATCGACGCCGCAAGGCAGAAATTCCAGCAGATGAAGACGCAGCTTGGAAGCTGACGATTGGTGGAAGGGGGCGGGCGAAAGCCTGCCCCTGGTTCGCATCCCGAAAAGTCGACCGCCGCGCGATGCTGTTCGCGCGGCGGTCGGCGTTTTGGAGCTAGATTTTGAGCACGATCGCCTTGCCCTTTTTGAGGACCTCGGAGCCCCCGTTCATCGCGAGCACCTCGTGCACGGGGACGTTGTACCGCTTGCCGACCGACCATACGTCGTCCGACTCGTTCGGCCAGAACAGCACGATTCCGGGCCGCTTTTTGACGTCCTCGCCCTCCTGCACGTCCGAGACGAGGTCGTACGCGCGCGTCCTCCTGGTCTCGGCGGCGATCGACAGAGCGCACTTGAGCTCGAGCCGGTCGCTCATCAGCGCGTTCGCCTCCGCGGAGATCGGCTCGACCGTCAGCCACGAGTCGCCGTTCAGCTCGCCCGAGACCGTCACCGAGAACGGCAGCTCGCTCTGCGCCGACGCGACGCGGTCGGAGCCGCCGGGCATGTAGAGCACCGTCGCCTCGAGAAGCCCCTCGATCGCCGTCCTCCCGGCGTTGACCTCCCAGCCGCCGACGACCGGCCGCACGCGCACCGCGAGCACGGTCCCGACGCCCGGCGCGCTTTCGGGGAGCAGCAGCGTTCCGCGGAAGATTTCGTTCGACTGCACGCGGTCGATCGCGACGCAGGGCGTGATCGACTGGCGGCTGCTCAGGAGCGCCGGGCCGCGCGTCGCGTAGGCGTCGTTCAGCGCCTCGGTCTCGCCCTTGACGATCGCCTTCACCGAGATCGCGACCTCCGCGTCGATCTTGAGGTCGGCGTCCTCGCCCTCCTCGCTCTCCTCGACGCGCGTCTCGAGCTTCGTGAGCTTCGCCGTCGCGTAGACGTTTTCCAGAAGCCAGTCCGGCATCTCGACGAGCCGCTCGAACGCGATCGGGTACTTGATGAGCGCGACCGGCCGCCCGGTCACGCCGCTTGAGATCAGCGCCTCGACGTTCAGCCGCCCGCCGACGCGCACGCCTCCCAGGTCCGGCTGGACGCTCTCGACCGTGACCGTGCCCCAGTCCATCAATGCCATCCTCGCGTCGAGCGCGGAGGGGAGCGCCACCTCCTCGGAGAGCAGCGTGTCCACGCCCGCCTCCGCCGCGAGCCGGACGGACTTGACCGCCTGCGAATCGACCTCCATCGCGTCGGCGCCCTCGACGCCCGTCACGATCTCCGCCGGCGCGAGCCGCCACACCTGCAGCTTGAGCCCCACGCTCACGAGGAAGATCATCCGGCCGTTTTCGTAGCGCGCCTCGACGTGCTCGACCTCGCCGGAGACGCGGCAGGGCATGTCCTTTGTCGCGCCCGCGAGCTCGAATACGTGGTTCAGCCGCGCCTGCGCCGTCAGCGCGCGCAGCGTCGCCTCGCCGCCCTGCCGGTAGACCGCCTGACAATACGCCGTGCCGTCGAGCACGACGCGCCCGTCCTGCACCTCCGTCGAGCCGATGACGAGGTTCGCCTCCGACATGAGCGCCTCGATTGCGTTTCGGCCCGCGCCGGGCACGGTCGCCTCCGCGCGCAGAAGCGCCTGCCCCTGCCGCGAACCCACCAATTCCTCAATTTCGAGAGCCTGCTTCAACACGCTGATCGCCATAGAAAAAACCCTCCCAATCGCAATTCACCTGGCGTGCAGCCTCCGCCGCGTGCGGCCGAAGCCGGAAGACCGGCGCTGTCGGTACGACCGGCGCTGCCGGTGCGACCGGCGCTGCCGGTGCGACCGGCGCTGCCGGCGCCCTCAGGTGCCTAGCAGATGGATATGCGATCCGGGGGGGAGAAATTCGAACTTCGGGGCCGAGATCGGGCGCGTGT
>ENA-UOUL01004371-UOUL01004371.1-bioreactor-metagenome-genome-assembly--contig:-NODE-4371-length-13153-cov-3.217651_pt1 | contig 13153 bp, 9 predicted proteins | sample MGYA00249838_ERZ747220 | MGnify/ENA primary metagenome ERZ747220 (study PRJEB28778, sample SAMN05720191) | bioreactor metagenome | isolation source: Anaerobic biogas reactor | place: USA:Washington...
ACGCTCTGAGGTTGTGAAAAAACTGTAGGGTGCGTGAAACGCACCACAACCGGTAGTGCATGGTGCGTTTCACGCACCCCACATATTGTGTTCGCAATGAATGGAAATCAATTTTTTCACACGCTCTCTGCGTTCGCCCCAGCCTTCCGTCTCCCGTCCCCCTCCCCCCGTTCACTCCCATGCCAACGTAACCGGCGTGCCGAGTTCGATGCCCAATCGCCGCGCGGCGTTGCCGCCGACCAGGGCCACTTCAAGCCGGCCGCTGGAGTCGATCAGCGCGATCAGCGACCCGCTGGGCTGGTCGGAATATGTGCGGTATATGCCCCACATTTCATAAATGTTACATACAATGCAGACGCGGCGGTCGGTCGGCCGGCCGGCGAACGATTCGGCCTCGATGTTGGTTATCAAATTGCCGAAGGCGTCGATGTCGATCACAATGCCGTCGATTCGGGCAGGCGCCGAACTTACCCGCGGCCAATCCAGCGCATGCAATTGCCCCAGCGGTTGACCCAGCAGGTCGGGATTGAGCCCGAGCGAAAGACGCGCCGCCACGGGCGCCATGATGTCGCGGCCCTGGAAGGTGGCCGAAACCGGATGGCGCCAATACTCCGGCTCGCTAAGGCGGATGATTTTCGACGGGGGGATGCGCTCCGCCAATCGGCTCAACAGCCCGTTGTCCGGCGCGACGTATTGCTGCCCGCCAATCCGCGCGTAGACGATGTTCCGCTCGCTGCCCACGCCGGGATCGACCACCGCGAGGTGAATCGTGTCGGGCGGATAACAGCCGCTGGCGTCGTCGAGCAGCATTGCCGCGCGGCGAATGTCGTGCGGCGGAATCTTGTGGCTGATATCGACCACGGCCGCCTCGGGATTGATCGACAAGATCACGCCCTTGACCGCCGCCACATAGGCGCTGCCCGTTCCGAAATCGGTGGTTAGGGTGATGATGGCCATCTTACTTCCATGCGTTGCAAGCGGCGTTGAAACCGTTCACAGGCCGGTGAGTTCCGGCACTCAATTATACCACGTTGCCGCGGCGGCAGAAATACATCGTCGAACCGGATATTCACTTCTCCCGTCCGCCCGCGACCGGCGGGATGGAAAACGCCGCAATTCCCCCGCGACCGCGGTCGCGGGGCGTTTATTCCGATGGATAACGTCGGTGAATCGAAACGCCCCGCGACTGCGGTCGCGGGGGGACCGGGAAAAGCGATGGTCCGCCCCCACATCTTTGCTCCGTATAGCGATTTCGCCTTGTTTGCATTCCAAGGCGGGTTAGAATGCAATAAATGGGAGAACCAATATACGACTCACTATACGGACGCGGCGAAGCCGAGCCGGAGATCATCGAGGCCACGGTCGTCGACATGGCCCAAGTCACGCCGGGCGAGTGGCGCGAGGTTCGCTCCGTTCGGCGGCCGCGGCGGCGACGTTTGCCCGCCCTGCTGTTCGTCGCCACGTGTCTCAGTACTTTGTGGGTGGGCAGCGGCGGACTGCTCTACGCCGGCGCCTGGTGGGCGGGCATCGCCCACGGCCTGCGATACGCCGTGCCGGTAATGACCATCCTGCTCTGCCACGAGATGGGACACTTCCTCCAGGCGCGACGCTATGGCGTGCAGGCAAGCTTTCCGTTCTTCATACCCATGCCGTTCTCGCCGATCGGCACCTTCGGCGCCGTGATCGCCATGGAACCGCGCATGGGCGGCCGCCGCGCCTTGTTCGACATCGGCATCAGCGGACCGCTGGCCGGGCTTGTGCCCACCTTCATTTTCCTCGTCGTCGGCTTGCAAAACTCGACTTACGGCATCCCCTCGCCAAACGCCTTTATATTCGGCGACCCGCCCTTGTTCCGGTTCCTCGCGGCGCGGATCATCGGCCCGATACCCCAAGGCCACGAAATACTCGTCGATCCGATGGCGTTCGCCGGCTGGGTCGGACTGCTGGTCACTTCGTTGAATTTGATCCCGATCGGCCAACTCGACGGAGGGCACATCCTCTACGCGCTGCTGCGCCGCCGGGCGCAAAAAGCGGCCGTGCTGCTGCTGATGGCCGCTTTGTTCGTCGTCGTCTGGAACTGGGATACCCTGAAACACTGGACGCTGATGCTGTTTCTGTTGTTTTTCATCGGGCCGATCCATCCGCCCACCGCCGACGACAATGAACCCTTGGGCCGGTGGCGCGTGGCGCTCGGCTGGCTGACGTTGGCGTTCATCCTGGTCGGTTTCACGCCCATCCCGCTGAAATACATACCATATTGAGCCCACTGCAGGGTGGGACAATCGTTAGCGCAGTCCCACCATCGTATTTCCCGTATTTGGTGGGACATCGCTTCACTTGTCCCACCCTATAATACCTTTCCGCAACAGATACAAATTAGGCTGTAGGCTTGTAGGTCCTGCAACGTCAGCGCCCCTCTCGACCTACATTCTACCAGCTACCGCCTGAATTCAGCACTTTTTTTGTTTTTGCACCGCCTGATTACGCAACGAGCGGCTTCCAATCGCGGTAATACCGCGATATTTTCGGCATGTTGCGTAGCTTGACATCCCTCCCCCAACATTGGTAGCCTATAATATATAGTTGGACTCTTTCGGAGCCGAGAAGCAAAGGTATGAATTGCCTAATGGTTAGATTTTTTGCCCGGGCTGGATGCGGCTTGCCGTTTCTCGCCGCCGTTGTTTTTGTACTAGTTGTCGGCCAATTGGCCGAGGCGCAGCGCGTTCCCCCTAATCGCGGCATGCCGGACGAAATGTTCGGCGGGCCGCCTCCCTTCGGAGCGCCGCAAAATTTGGAGCCTGAAAAGGCCGATCCCGACGAGCTCCCGCCGAAGCCGAGTCGAGAATACAAGGAAATCCGCTTGAGCAAGGCGGATGAAAACGGGTTTATGAGACAACGGTCGGAGATTCGCCGCGTCCTGATGGCCGGCAACCTTGGGGGCAATCAGCGCGTCTTCGACGACTTCATCAACAAGTATTTCCTCGGTCACTGGACGCTTTGGGAAAACCGCACTTCCTTGCCCTCCTATCGCAAGGAACTCCGCGGCTACTTCCAGCAAACCAAGGGCGGCGAGGTCTACGATCATCTCAACACTTTGGTGATGGAATTCGCCAACACCGTGGTGCGGGACAATTACAATCCGGCGGTGCAAATCAACGCCCTGCTCGCAGTCGGCGAGCTGAACAGAGCCGAGCCGGGCAGCGGCGAGACGGCGGCCCCGGTGCCGCAAGCCCTGGCGATGCTGCTCGAAGTGGTTAACGATCAGCAACTGCCCGACGCCTTGCGCGCGGCGGCGATGGTCGGGGTGCAGCGGCACGCCGCATCGGGCGTGGGCGACGCCAACGCCCGACGCACGCTGACAAACGCCATGTTGAAGCTGGCGACCGCCGAGCCGCCCACCGGCCCGACCGCCATGGGACGGCAATGGATCGTCGGCCAGGCGTTGGATACGCTCGGCTTGCTCGGTTCGCCCGGCGAGGAAAACGCCGTCTTCAAAGCGATGATCGACGTCGTTGCGGACTCGGGTTTCACCGATCGCACGCGGACCATCGCCGCCGACGCGCTGGGACGGTTGAACTATGCGGGCGTGGCGGGCGTCGATCCGGCGGTCGAAGCGGCCAAAATCACTCGATTCCTCCTCGACGCCGTCGCACGGCAAACCCGAATCAGCACCGAAACCACGCAACCGGTCTCGCCCCGGCGTATCAAACAGTTGATAAACGCCTGCCTGACGGCGTTGTCCGGATCGGGCAGCGCCGGCCAGGGGATCATCTCGCTGACCAATCAGGCCGAGAAGAAGGCCCTGCTCGACGAGCTGCACAAGACCATCAAAACGCTCGGCGATCAGCTCGACAAGCGCGGCAGCCAGGATATGGACATCGCTTCCCACCTCGAAGAACTTCGCAAGGGCCTCGAGGCTTGGCTGCAAAAACAGAGCGGCGAAGCACCGAAAGAAGGCGGCGCGTAAGCCACGGGCGCCCCCCAACATGCCCGACGCTTTCTTCCTTTCCGATTCGTCTTGACGCATTTCCGCGAAACGGGACAATAAGACTCCGTCCAGATGGAGGAGCATGAATGTCTCGATACGCCGTAATTCTACCCGCCGCCGGACGCGGAACCAGATTCCACGACAAGAGCTACAGCAAGCCGATGGCGCCGCTGTCCGGCAAGGCCCTCTGGCTGCATTCGGCCGAGCGGTTCATTGGCCGCGGCGACGTGGCGCAAACGATCTTGGCAATCGCGCCGGATCAGCGCGAGCAGTTCTTCTTCAAGTTCGGGGCGAACGTCGCCATTCTGGGGATTGAAGTGATCGACGGCGGCGCGGAGCGGGCGGATTCGATCGAGGCCGCCCTGGCCCGCGTCAAGCCGGAGGCCGAGTTCGTCTGCGTTCACGACGCCGCCCGGCCCTGCCTGGCCGACGCCTGGATCGACGCTGTTTTCGCCGCCGCCGAAAAGAGTGGAGCGGCCATCCTGGCCAAGCCCGTCACCGGAACGCTCAAACGAGTGGGCAACGACCGGAAGATTCTCGAAACGGTTCCCCGCGAAGGACTGTGGGAGGCCCAAACGCCGCAGGTCTTCCGTCGCCAGTTGTTGCTGGAAGCCTATGCCAAACGCGGCGGCTTCCAAGCCACCGACGACGCACAACTGGTCGAGCGGATCGGTCATCCGGTTGTGGTCGTCCCCGGCTCGCCGATGAATATCAAAATCACCGCCAAGGAAGACATGCGCTTGGCCGAGCAAGCCCTGAAGGCGTTGCCCAAGCCGAAGCTCGACGGGCCGCTGCACCCGTTCGCCGATGGGGACATGTGGAGATAGGGGGATAGGGGAGAGGGGAGAGGGGAGAGGGGAGAGGGTAGGAAAACACAATGATCGAACTGAAGGCACTAACCAATGTGAACATTCACAAGGACTACGGTACCTTTGGGAATGTTTACAGAAGTCGTCGGTGTTGGTTCTTTTGTATTTTGATTGGCGGGCTCTTTGTCATTGTAACAATGTCTCTTCTTTTGGGTGGTGCTTTCAGAGGCGGATTAGCGTTTCATATACTCTTCATGATTTGGACGTCAGCGTCAGCAATTGCTGGTTTACAATTTCAGTTGCTCCCATGTCCACGATGCAAACACCCATTTTGCTGCACATGGTGGAGAAACGATTTCTGTTTTGCGCGACGTTGCGTCCATTGCGGGCTTCCAAAATGGGCTAAAAATGACTTGCCGGAGGATGATTTATGACCGTTGTGAAGGACTATCGGGAGTTGATTGCTTGGCAAAAGGCGATGAATCTAGTGGAAGAGATTTATCGCACAACAAAGACATTTCCGAGAGAAGAAATCTACGGCCTAACAAGTCAACTTCGTCGAGCAGCGATTTCCGTTCCATCGAATATCGCCGAGGGCAACGGGTGGCCAACAACCCGCGACTACGTGCATTTTCTCGGCGTGGCTTATGGTTCCGTAAAGGAAGTCGAACCTCAAGTTCTTATCTCGGAACGGCTGCGATATATCAACGCCGACAGTAGCGAGAAATTAGTGGAAATGACGACGGAAATCGCGCGGCTCATCAGCGGCCTGATAAACTCCTTGAATAGAAAGACGTAACGATGACAACCAACAATAATCCCTCTCCCCTCTCCCCTCTCCCCTCTCCCCTCTCCGACATCATCGGCGAGCTTTCCTGGCGCGGACTGGTCAACCAGACCACCGACGATGAAAACCTGCCGCGGCTGCTGACGGAGCGGTCGCGGACGGTCTACGTCGGTTTCGATCCGACGGCCGACAGCCTGCACGTTGGCCATTTGATGGCGCTGATGGTTCTGCGGCGGTTTCAGCGGGCAGGGCATCGGCCCATCGCCGTTGTCGGCGGCGCCACCGGAATGATCGGCGACCCCAGCGGAAAAAGCGAGGAGCGAAACCTGCTCTCGCTCGACAAGCTGCACGCGAACATCGAGGGCATGGCCCCGCAATTGCAACGATTCCTCGACTTCGATTGCGGAGATACTTCCGCCGTGCTGACGAACAACTACGAGTGGCTCGGGCGGTTCGGCTACATCGAGTTTCTCCGCGACATCGGCAAGCACGTGCCCTTGGGCGTGATGCTGGCCAAGGATTCGGTCCGCAGCCGCATGCAGCGCGAGGACGCCGGCATGAGCTACACCGAATTCAGCTACATGCTCCTCCAGGCTTTCGATTTCGTGCATCTCTACGAGCGGTTCGGCTGCGAATTGCAAGTCGGCGGCAGCGACCAGTGGGGCAACATCACGGCCGGCATCGACCTCGCCCGGCGGCTCTGCGGCGTGCAGCTTTACGGCTGCACCTGTCCCCTGCTGACGCGCAGCGACGGGGCCAAGATGGGCAAAACCGAGTCGGGCGCGATCTGGCTCTCCGCCGAGCGGACCAGCCCCTACCAGTTCCATCAATATTGGATCAACCTGGACGACGCCGACGTGGGCCGCTGCCTGCGGTATTTCACCGACCTCGGCCGCGAGGAAATCGACGCGATTATGGTCGAGCATCAGGCCGATCCGGGCAAGCGCGCGGCCCAGCGGCGGCTGGCAGTCGAACTTACCCGCTTGGTGCATGGCGAAGACGGCCTGCGCTCCGCCGAACGGGCAACCGAAGTCTTCTTCGGGGCCGAAATCAGCGATCTGGACGACGCCCAACTGGCGGGCATCTTCGCCGACGTGCCCAGCAAGGAACTGCCCCGTGCGAAACTCGACGCCGGACTGCCGATCGTCGAAGCCCTGGTCGCGGCGGGCCTCTGTAAAAACAAAAGCGATGCCCGGCGAATCGTCGAACAGGGCGGGGCATACGTCAACAACCGGCGGATCGACGGCATCGACGCAACGCTCGACGCCGGCAGCCTCGCCGGAAAAACGACGATGATTCTCCGCTCGGGCAAGAAGAAATACGCCCTGCTGCGGTTCGTATAGCAGGGATTAGTCATAAACCGCGCGGCGCAAGCCGTACTAGACAGAAACTCAAAGCGGCACGGCGCAAGCCGTCCGGTAACGACCGCGTGGGGCAATGCAAATACCGGACGGCTTGCGCCGTTCCGCTTGCGCTATGCCGCTTGGACTATGAAATGACCGAACTCGAGCAAAAACAACTCGGCACAACCCTCTGAAACATCGCCGACACGCTGCGAGGAACGATGAACGCGAACGACTTCCGCGATTACATGCTCTCGTTCCTGTGACCAACTCCCGAACCGCGAAATGCACCCATCAGTGCTGTACCCTTTTTTCCAGTTGTTTTTTTACTCGGGTGAGAAATTCCGCACTGGGCAGGCCGTAGGGGCGGAACTTCTCGGCCACGCCTTGGCCTTCGTCGTAGAGAATCGCTCGATGCACGCCCAGCTTGGCCGCTTCGGGCGAGTCCATCAAACTGCTCGAATCGTTGGCGTTCATCTGGAACAACACGCGCAGCTCGAAGTCCTGCATCGCGCGGCGGTCGAGCATCCGCGAAACGTTGGCGTAGGTATCGCACCAGATCAACACGTGGATGCCCAGCGGCGGGCCTTCGGCCAGCAAGGCGGCAAGTTGCTTCGGCGGGGCGGCCGCCTCTTCGTCGCCGCTGGAGAAGCCGTAGTCGTCTTCTTTGCGAAGGTCGCGGAAGCGGCCCAGATTGTAGAGGAATAAAAAGACGGGCGGGTTGTCCTCGCGGCCCGCTTCACGGCGAGCGGCCAACTCGGCGTGGAGTTCGCCGACGATCCGCGCCGCGTCGCGCACGCCGCCGATCTCGACCGAGTGCGGAACGACGGCCGCCAGCCGCTTCCAGAAGCCTACCTCGGGCGCATCGGCGCGCATGCCGTCGAGAATAAAGAAAGACGGGGGACAAGGGGCGGAGGACGGGAGATCGGTGTCTGGAGACGCGGCGGCTAAACCGCCCGCACTCGCACTGCTCCCCTCTCCCCTCTCCCCTCTCCCGCCGGCGGCGAGGCTGATAAAGCATCCGGCCAGCACGCCGAGGGCGGCTTCCTCGCGGTGGCCGACCAGCAGCAGATTGCTCCCGTTTTGCGGTAAAAACGTCGCCGAGGTCGGTTCCTTGATGGCCACGGCCGAGCCGAGCCAAGCCTGCACGCCGGGCGCCTGTTCAGAAGGGCCGTCGGGCGAATCGAGCAATTCGCCGAGCGGCTCGTTGTTGGCCAGGTCGGCCAGCACGTTACCCTCGAAGACGATTTGCGGCGGCGTTTTCGTCTTCCGCCGCTTGTGCAATTCGGAGATGCGGGCGAGATAATCGTCGCGCTCGTTGTCCGGCAGCCACACGACCTGAAACGGATGGTTCCCTTCGTAGAGGCCGTTGGCGTCGTTGTAGATCGCCTCGCCGGGCCGGGTCAACAGCCGGGCGGCCGTGTTGTCTTCGCTGAGGATCAAATGGGCGTCCGACTCGCTGCATTGCAGGGCGATGCGCACGGCCATTTGGCCGATGGTGCTGCGGGCGAGCGTGTAAGCACCGCCGAGCGTCTGCGAACCGAGCATCACGTGGATGCCGAACGCGCGGCCCTGACGCACCAGCCGGTCGAGCAGCAGCGTCGATTCCTGGGCGATGCGGTCGTCTTCGGTGAACAGTTCCTGGAACTCGTCGATGATTAGCAATATGCGCGGCAGGCGGACATTCGGTTCGGCCGCGCGGAAGCCCTTCAGGTCTTGCAGCCCGCGGCGGCGGAACATGTCGCCGCGCGAGCGCAGCTCGTCGTCGAGCCGCTGGAGCACGCTGAGTCCGAATTCCCGCTCGCTTTCGATCGCCACCACGCGGGCGTGGGGCAGTGCGAAGCGGGAGTAGGCCTTGAATTCCACGCCCTTCTTAAAGTCGATCAGATACAATTCGACTTCGTCGGGTGCGTAGCGCAGGGCGAGGTTGGTTATCAAAACGTGCAGCAGCGTCGATTTGCCCGAGCCGGTCTTGCCCGACACCAAAACGTGTTGCGACGTGCCGGCGCCGAGGTTCAGGTGTTGCAGTTTCATGGCGCCGGCGCGGCCGAGCGGCACGTCCACGCCCGCGCGCCCGTCGGCCGTCCACCAGTCGTTTTCCTCGGGAATGATGCAGGAGAAGGGTACTTCGACGCGGCCGCTGTCGCGGGCGGCGGCGCCGACCTCGCGGACGATCTCCTTGAACCGCTCGACCGACGGCGGTTGCGGATATTCGACCGGAAGCGCGCCGTACTCGTCATGCTTCCAGGTGAAGTGTTCGCCGCTCCAATCGAGCGCGAACGCCTCGGATTCAAGATCGGCAAGTCGGAAATTGCGGGGCAGGGGCGACTTGGCGTCGACGCTGAGCATGACGAACACGCCGCAGCGGGCGCCGCTGGCCACGATGCTCTTCAACCGCTGGGCGGCGACTTCCGAAAAATTGGCCGGAAAATTCGCCACCGCCAGCACCCGATACGGCTCGGCCATCTCGCCGGCGAAGGCGTTGTATTCCTCGATCGACTGGAACTCCTTGCGCAGATACACCTGGATGACGTTCTCCATGTGTTTCGTCAGGTCGGCCAGGCGCTGTTCGATGTGTGCCGAATCGGTCCAGATTCGGCTGGCGACCAACTGCTCGTCGAAGTCGGCCAGGTGCATGAAGGCCGAGAAGTTTTCGCCCAGCCCGACCGGGTCGATGATCGTGAACCTGACCTTGCTCGGCGGCATCGAGGCGAGCATTCGCAGCATTGCGCTTTGCATCAATTCGACCGCGGCGGATCGCCCTGCGCCGCCGGTCTTCAGCAGCAGCAGCGATTTTCCGGGGAAGGGGAGTGCGAGCGGCATGGTGAACTCCGTCCGCTCGGGGCGGAGCCGCTCGTCTTCGGGGATGCCCCCTTCGAGATCGGCGAGCCGCACCTTCGTATGCGCCAGCGGAATCGCCGGCGGAATCTCGCTCGGCGGGGACCACCGCCGCCAATCGTCGCCGCTCCAGTCGGGGAACGAATCGCGCGACCGGCGGTAGGCATCGTCGAGCGTGCGGCTGAATTGCGAGATCCCCTCGCTCCAGCGCTCGGCCATTTCGTGCCAAACGCGGTCGAAGGCGTCTTGGCTTTCCTTGACGGTCCGATCGCGTGCGGTTTCGATCCGCCGCGATTCGGATTGATATTCCTCGTCCAAGCGGCGGAGCAGGGCGGGGTATTTTTCCTCGATTTGACGGAGGGCATCGCCGCGTTTGGCGGCCAGATCGGCCAGTTTCTTGGGATAGGCCTCCTCCGCGCGGCGGAGGTCGTCCGTCCGCCGCCGGTCGATTTTCGCGATTGCGGCGGCGTATTCTTTTTCGGCCTTTTCGGATCGTTCCTTGTGCTGGGCGATGATGGCGGCGTCGAGTTTTTTACATTCGGCTTTCGAGGTTTCCAGGACGGCGGGATTTCCCAGCCCGGCCTCGAGCAGCGTTTGCCGCAGCGCGAGATAAACCTCGATCGAACGGCGTTTGGCGATGCGGTAAATCCAACCGCCGATGGACCCTCCGACTACCGCCGCCGCTAAACAACTCAGCGGCGCCCAACGCCAGTCCAACGGACCGAGCAACCACACCGTGGGAATGGCAGTCATCAGCCAGATCAGGAAAAACATCCACAGCGGCCGCAGACCTTGGAACAAGTTGGGCAACCGCTGGTCGGCCAACTCGCGGTATTGGGCCTGCGCTTTCTCGAGCGCCGAACAGAAGCGTCGGCCGGGATGTTTTTCCAAGACGGGCGTCGTCGGTCCGGGCGGAGAAAGCCCCTCCCAGAATCCGCGATGCTGCATCAACGCGGCCGACTGCCGGTGCAACTCATCCAACTGGCTCCAGCGCGCTTCCAAGCCCTCGACAATCTCTTGCAAGGGGACGTTCAATCCGCCCCGGGCGGCGTCGCTCGACTCGATCGCTTCCCAGTGCGAGTCTTGCTGCTTCTGCTGAGCCGACTGGATGTCGGCGGCGTGCCGGGCATCGATCTCGGCCAGAACGGATTCGTATTCCGCCGCCACCGTCTCGCGCCGAGCCTGATACTTGTTTTCGGTTTCTTCGAGAACAGCCGCGTATTCCTCCTCGGTTTTTTCCTTTTCTGCCTGATAGCGCTCGTCCGTCGCGCGGCGCGAGTCCTGGAATTGCTTCTCGGCGGCCTTTTGCCGCGCGGCAAGCTCGGCCCGCGATTGCTCCTCGACCGCGCGGCGGTCGGCCGCTAGGCGGCAAAGATCGTCGAGCAGGCGTTGCGGCGCTTCGGACGAGAAACAGTCGCTCATCGATAGCCCTTCTCTTCGGAGCCGCAGTCCCGTTCGGCGGCGATAAGCACTTCGTTCAGTTTCGCGATTGCATCGAGCATTTTGCGCACGTTCGGCTCGATCGGCGCCAAGTGTTTTTCCTGATACCGGCGATAGGCGTCGTCGTTCCACTGGGTTTCGACAGCCGCCAGCGTGACGCGGAATTTCTTCAGCGACATCTCGAGTTTGGCGACAAAGGTGTTCAAGTCCCAGTCTTTCACGGTTTCTCGCCTTCCTGCCCGCGCTCGGCCAGATCGATCGGGGCCGCGGCATCGGGCGGGGTTTCCAATGAAATATAGTTTACCAGCGTCTCGCTCATCTGGTTCAGGGCGGCGGCCGCGCGCTGCAAGTCGGTTTCGAGCCAGATGGAGAATTGCGAGCGGACTCGCTGAAAATCGTCCACCGCGCGATCGATTTTTGGCGTCCAGCGGCGAACCGCCTCCAGCTTTTCATTGGCGGTTTCCAGACGGCGCTTGGCGCGTTCGACGGCGCGCTTCTCGTCTATGCAGGCGGCCGCGTGGTCGCCGACCCGGCGGGTCAGCATCGCCTGCTGAAGCTGTAGCCGGGCTTGATTCAGGGCCTCGTATGCCCGCTCCCGCTCCTTGGTCCAGTACTGCTTGCGATCGTGATGAATCCAATCGTCGATGCGCCGCAGCTCGATTTCCAGGTCGTCCAGCGCGGCGCCGGGAGCGAACGAGGGGTTCAGTTGGAGGAGCGGCTCAGGCCATAGGCTCCCCCGGCGCAAGCTGTCCTCTACTTCTCTCCGGATCCGCTCGTCACGGATCTGGATGAAGCTCTTCACGTAGTCGGCGTAATCCGCGACGAGGCCGTCGCGGAACTCGAAAACGTCCACCCTATGCCCCCTCTTACTGTTCTACCTTGGGCTGTCCCCTCATGGTTCTCGCCGGCTTGACCCTAGCGGACTCCGGGTTACAGGGGTCTGACAGCTCGCGCCCGCCACTACTAGCCGAGATCACTGGAACCACTCGCCAAGGCGGAAGACGCGGGCCAGAATGCCTCTCGAGACCCCGGACTACTTGCCCCGGAGGAACGTGCGTGAGTGAGCGCATCGACATAACGTTCGACTTCAGAAGGGACACCCCACTCAACGGTGACCCCGACGCCCTCAGTCCGACGCTTCGGAGGTACCACAAAGTCCTATGGGGCCGGACGCTCCCAGACGGCAGAGACTTCCAGCTGGATGCATCAGGACCTGCTCGAGGTCGTCGAGCCGCGCGACGTCGTGGGCGTCGTCGCGCGCGCGACGGGCGCCGCGGCCACCAGCGAGCCGGCGGTGTTGGGGCCTCAGCTCGACGGCCGGCGCCTGGTCGTCCTCGACAACGCCGAGCACCTCGCGGGCCTCGCGGGGACCGTGGAGGGGCTCCTCTTCGCCGCGCCCGGCCTGTCGGTCCTCGTCACGTCCCACGGCCGGCTCGGCGTGGCGGGCGAGCGGCTGGTCAGGCTCGCGGGGATCGCCGACGCCTCGGTCGCGATGTTCGTGGCCAGGGCGCGCCGGCTGGACCCGGCGTTCGACCCGAGCGCGGGCGAGCTCGAGACCGTCCGGCGCGCCTGCGAGGCCGTCGACCACTCCCCCCTGGGCGTCGAGCTCGCCGCGGCCTGGGCCGCCGCCGCGCCGCTCGCCGACGTGGTCGCGATGCTAGGGTCTGGGCCCGACCCGGGGGCAGCGTCGCCAGCGGACGCCACGGCGCGGCACAGCAGCGTGGCCGCCGCCTTCGGCTACACCTGGGACCTCCTGGGCGAGCACGCCCAGCACGCGCTGGCGCGGCTCTCCGCCTGCGCCGAGAGCTTCACCGCCGCCATGGCCGCCGCGGTCGCCGGCGCGCACGTCGCGCCCCTCGCCGACCTCGTCGACCGCTCGCTCGTCGTCAGACGCGGTGACCGTTACGCGCTGCACCCGATGGTGAGGCGCCTGGCAGCCGAGCGGCTC
>ENA-UOUL01004372-UOUL01004372.1-bioreactor-metagenome-genome-assembly--contig:-NODE-4372-length-13153-cov-2.201132_pt1 | contig 13153 bp, 12 predicted proteins | sample MGYA00249838_ERZ747220 | MGnify/ENA primary metagenome ERZ747220 (study PRJEB28778, sample SAMN05720191) | bioreactor metagenome | isolation source: Anaerobic biogas reactor | place: USA:Washington...
GCGGGCAGCCATGTTGGGGCGTGACATCACGCGACCTCGCGTGCTGCCGCGGCGCGTTCTATCGCCGCCTGCAATTCGCCGACCAACCACCGGCTGGTGTTTCCACCCACGCGAATCGGTTTCGGATATCGACCGGCCTTGATGCCGCGATACAGAGTTGCTTTTTGTTTCAGCGTGCGGATGCCACCGAGAATTTGGCAGGCGCCCTCCACGTCCGTTAAGTTTGTAGTCCGATCTACCCGGCCGGCTCCTTCCACCGCGAGTTCGAGCTCTTCTCGTTCACGGGCGTGCCAGGGGCCGCAGGCAACGACATCCTCCTGGGCGGCGACGACCGGGACAGCCTGCACGGCGCAGACGGTGACGACATCGTGAACGGCGATGGCGACTCGACCGAACTCGACCCGTCGACGGGCGTCGATCCGAACCCCCAGACCGCGGACGTGGACAAGGTGTTCGGCGGCGACGGCGCGGACGTCCTGTGGGGCGGCCGCGGGGACGATAACCTGTGGGGCGGTTACGGCGACGACCACCTGGACGTGCGGCCGAGGCCGGCGTCCGCGACCACCGTTGCCGACCCGCCGCTGTGGTTCACGTTCGGCCGCTTCGACTTCTACCAGGGCCTGGACCTGATCTACGGCGGCTGGGATCGGGACGCGATGCAGGCCAACGTGGCAGCACCCGGACCGCGGCTGACCGACCGCCTGATCGACTGGGCCGGCGGGTACAATGTCTTCTACGTCTGCCCCGGCGCTTACGGCGAGGGGACGATCACGAGGCAGGGCAACCCGCAGTTCCAGCGGTGGATGGAGCAGGTGATCGATGCAGACGGCGCGCTCGAGAGCGCAACGACCGGCACGAGTGGCTACCGCGAGTTCGCGTACGTGTTCCCGAACCAACGGGGACAGAACTCGCACCCGCCGCACCCCGATCATCCGGGCCACTTCACCTGCGACGACGGATCGATCTACGTGCCGTCGGCAGCACAGACGCTGAGCATCTCCGCGCTGGATCTGTCCGGCCGGCGATCCGCAGTACGCGCGACGGTGTCCGCTCAGGCCACCGTGAAGAACGGCGACGGCCTGGCCATGGAGGGCGTAAGCGTCGGCCTGTTGTGGACCCTGCCGGGCAACCGGACGGAGGAGCAGTTCGCCACCACCGACAAGAACGGCGTGGCGAAGTTCTCGGTCAGCGGGCTGCGGGGCGACTACAGCGCGACGGTCTCGGACCTGGCGCTGCAGGGCTACGCAGTGGCGGCCGAATCGCTCCTGACCGCGGCGATCACGGTGCGGTAATGCCGTCGTGATCGCCGATCCTGGGCCTGCGGGGTTACAGAGCCTCGCAGGCTCACCTCCCGACGACGAAGTCGGAAACCACGGTCCGGCCGGGTCCCCCCGGCCGGATCTCTTTGTGCCCCGGCCTCTCCAGCTTGCTCTATGCTATAATCGTGCCAGCTGCCCGGAAGGGCAGCCGCCCACCCGCCCCTGATCGAGGGAGAAGCCAGATGCCACAAGCCAGCAACCACGATGTCCTTCTGCCCGACGTTCCCGCGCTCGGCGCGGTCGAAACCTGGGATGGCGTCTTCCGCGGCGAGGCCAGGGCCGCGCTGGAGGCCGCGCTGCCCCGGTTCATGATGCCGCGGCGCTGGTTCGCCTCGAACGCGCGCACGGTGCGGCAGACGGAGATCCTCGAGACCGTCCCCATCCTGCCCCGGGCGCAGCTGGTGCTGGTGCGGGTGTCGTACACCGATGGCCACGCGGAGACCTACGTGCTGCCGGTGGAGTGGACCGGGGGCGATGCGGCGATGACGCTCGCAGCCAAGCGGCCCGCGTCTGTCATCGCGTCGCTGCAGGCAGGCGGGGAGCACGGGATCCTGTACGACGCGGTGTGGGACCCGGCCTTCTGCCAGGCCCTGCTGGACGCCATCATCGAACACCGGGAGTATGCCGGGACAAGCGGCGACGTGGTTGCATCCACGGCCGCAGTGCTGCAGCGCCTGGCCGGCGACGCGCCGCAGCAGCTGCCGCCCGTGCTGCTGGGCGTGGAGCAGAGCAACACGTCCGTGCGTTTCGGCGACCGCCTCATCATGAAGCTGTACCGGCGCCTCGAGACCGGCATCAACCCGGACCAGGAGATCGGCCAGTTCCTCACCGATCGGTGCTCGTTCGCCAACACGCCGCCGGTCGCAGGCGTGCTCGAGTTCCGCTCGCACGGGGCGGACGCCGCGCGGGCCGAGCCCATCACGATGGCGCTCCTGCAAGGGTTCGTGCCTAACCGGGGCGACGCGTGGGCCTACACCCTGGATGCGCTGCGCGACTACTTCCGCGCACACGCCGGCAGCAGCCTGGCCGCGGAGGATCTGGCGCTGCCGAAGACCCCGCTCCTGGACCTCGCCCGCCACGGGGTCCCGGCGCAGGCGGAGCAACTCATCGGTCCCTACCTGGCTTCCGCGCGGCTGCTGGGCCGGCGCACGGCCGAGCTGCATCTCGCGCTCTGCTCGGACCCGGCGGACCCGGCCTTCGCGCCCGAACCGTTCACCCCTGAGTTCCAGGCCTACCTGCATCGCAGCATGCGCAGTCTCACCGATCGCATGATGCAGCTCCTGCGTGATCGGTTCGACGCGCTGCCCGCGGCAGGGCAGGCCGACGCGGTCCGGGTCCTGGCCCTGGAGGGGGAGATCGCTGCGCGGTTCGACACCCTGCTGGCCCGCCCCATCAGTGCGCTGCGCGCCCGCATCCACGGTGACTACCACCTGGGCCAGGTGCTCTACACCGGCGATGATTTCATGATCATCGACTTCGAGGGCGAGCCGGCCCGGCCGCTGCGCGAGCGGCAGATGAAACGCTCGCCGCTGCAGGACGTCGCGGGAATGCTCCGCTCCTTCCATTACGCGGCCTACGCAGCCTACTTCGCGGAGGCCGGCGCGGGAGCATCCACGTCCGCGCTCGAGCCCCTGGCGCGCTACTGGCACCGGTGGGTCTCGGTTGCGTTCCTCAGGACCTACCTGGACGTCGCGGAGGGCGCAGCGTTCCTGCCCCCTTCGCCCGACAACCTCAGGCTGCTGCTGGACGCGTACCTGCTGGAGAAAGCGGTGTACGAACTCGGCTACGAGCTTAACAACCGGCCGGCCTGGGTGCGCATCCCGCTTCAGGGCATCCTGCAGACGATCTGAGTAACCCTGCAGCGCCTGCCGCCGGCGCACGGAATAACGTGTGCCGGCGGCCATCCCTCCGCATGTTGCGCAGCGAGCAAAGGGCCTAACAACCTGCAACCGCTATTGACTATACCCCTGCACGGGAGTATAGTGGAGCAGGTGAAAGACGCCGGAGCGCGTCGCCGCCCCGCATAATCCTCCCCACCCCGGCCCTGTCCACCTCCGCCTGTATTTTTCGCTTCGCACGCGTCATAGGAGGTATCCCCATGAACCGCACTAAGCTCAGCGCCCTCGTCGTCGTTCTCGCCTTGCTGGCCCTCGCGCCCGCGGCCGGCAGCGCACCGACCGGCCCGGTGCCCGTCGTGCCGGAACTCGTCAGCTACCAGGGCCACGTCTTGTTCGAAGGCAAACCCTTCAACGGCAAAGGCTACTTCAAATTTGCGATCGTCGATGCGCTCGACACCGTCCACTGGGCCAACGACGACCTCCGCATCAGCGGCGAGCCTGAGAAATGGGTGCCGCTCGATGTGACCAACGGGCTCTTCAACGTGCTGCTGGGCGATATCACGCTGGGCGGCATGTCCAAAGCGCTGACCGCCACGGTCTTCGAGGGCGCGGACCGCTATTTGCGCGTTTGGTTCAGCACGGACTCCACCATTCCGTTCACCCAGCTCAAAGAAGACCGGCGCATCGCCGCGGCGCCTTATGCGCTCGTCGCGCAGGAGGCCGTGCACGCGCTGGATGCAGACACACTACAGGGATCGGACGCTGGTGACTTCCAGCGGCACTACGCCAATGTGGTCATCGTGGCCAAGAGCGGCGGCGATTTCGCCACCATCACAGCCGCGCTCATCAGCATCACCACTGCCTCGGACACTAACCGCTACCTGGTGTGGGTGGCGCCGGGGATCTACCACGAGCAAGTGACAATGAAGCAATACGTGGACATCGCGGGCGCGGGGCAGCTGTTGACGCGCATCACCGGCGCTGGAAGTGGCACGCTGAACTCGGGCACGCTGCTGGGCGCCAATGACGCTGAGCTGCGCGACCTGACGGTCGAGAACACGGGTGACGCCGACTTTGCCGTGGCCATCTTCAACGGCGCCGACTCCCCGCGCCTCACCCGTGTGACCGCGATCGCTGCGGGCGGCGGTCGAAGCTATGGCGTGCGCAACTACAACGTCTCCTCCCCGGTGATGACGGACGTGACGGCCACGGCCTCCGGCAAGTCCGGCGCAATCGGCGTGGCCAACGTCACCTCCTGCGCACCGGTGATGACGCGTGTGACGGCCGAAGCCAACGGCGATGCCGACAGTGATAACTACGGCGTGTACAACGAGACCTCGCCGGCCCGGATGACGGACGTGAGGGCCACCGCGACGGGCGACATCGACAGCGTCAACTACGGAGTGATGAATAACTACGCAGATGCGCAGATGACGAACGTGACGGCTGAAGCCTCCGGCGGCAGCTCGTGCTTTGCGGTGTACAACAGTCACTCCTCACCCGAGATGCACGGCGTGACTGCGACGGCGTCAGCCGGCGATTACCACAACTACGGCATTTGGAACGGAGACTCCTCGCCAATCATGACGGCCGTCATCGCGTGGGCGTCCGGAGGCAGCGTGAGTTACGGCGTCTATAACTCCACCTCTTATCCCGTGATGACCGGCGTCACCGCGACAGCCGATGCTGCCAACACCAATTATGGCGTGTACAACCTCTCCTCCTCGCCGACGATGAACGACGTCGTCGCCACCGGGTCCGGTGGGAACCACAACATCGGCGTGCGCAACGAGTCCTCCTCGCCCACCATGACCGGCGTCACCGCACTGGGGTACGGCACGGCTACCAGCCTGAAGAACTACGGCGTGGCCAACGAAGCGTCGCAGCCAACGATCAGCAACAGCACCCTCCGAGCGGCCGGCGCAGGTGATAGCATCGGCCTTGGCAATTTCGGGAACACGAGCTCCTATGTTGTGAGGGTCAGCAACTGCCAGGTGATGGGATACACCAACTCGATTCTCAACGCCACCGCGTTCACCACCTTGGTCGGCGCATCGCTGCTCGACGGCGCTGTCGACGACCTCGAGGGCCTTGTACCACAGCCCCATGGAGATTGCCGTGGGCGCCAGGGCCATGTAGGTTATAGCGAGCAACTCGGAGCCTGTCAAGGGACGCACCCCGCCGCGCAGCAGCGCCATCGACAGGTATCGGCTCCCCGAGAGCCGCGCGCCGCGGAGGTCGCATCCCGAGAGGTCGGCCTCGAACAACGACGCGCCCGTCAGGTCGGCGTCCAGGGCGGCGGAGAGAGAGAACCGAATCGAAGTCGTCGCGGCGACGGGCGTATCGAGACGGTAGTTGATGAGCTTGCACAGGTTGATGACGCTTTGCCGCTGACGGGCTGTCGGCAGAAAGGCTTCTGCGGCCTGCGCGTCGAGGTAATAGGCCAGCATGTCGCCGACGCCGCAGAAGAGTTCCAGCAGCACGACACCCAGGTCCGAGGCGTTGAAGTCGGTCCAGCGGTCGGTCAGCTGCGGCACGCGGTCCAGCAGCTCGCGCCGGAGCGACTCGTAATCCTTGTTGGTGTAACTGACGCTTGCGCGGCCCATGCCTGCTCCGATTCTTCCGGTTGCCGATCGCCGCCCATGACCGGACGGCCCTCAGTGGTTACTTACCGGAAGAATCGCGAAACTGTCGGATGGCCCGCGCTATTTGCGGTAGAAGGGATAGACGAGGTTGCCCTCGACCTGCGACTGAATCACGCGGTAGTTGATGCGGACGAGGAGCAGGTTGCGGTCCTTGCTCTCGGGCGCGTCGTCGAACTCGACGCCGGTGATGACGACGCGCTTCTCCCAGCGTTTGACGGCGTCGATCACGTAATGCCGCACGAGCGCCTTGACCACCTCGTCGTTCTGCTCGAACACCAGGTCCTTGAGCCGCGAGCCGAACTCGGGGTTCATGAACCGCTCGCCTGGGCGCGTGCCGAGAATCTGCAGGATGCTCTCATGGATATGGGTATGCTCCTGCGAGGTCGCCGTAGAGATGCGCGCTCCGCCGGAACGTTTATGGAACTGGAACGGGAATTTGAGTCCTTTGCCGAGAAAGTCGAGTGTCATGTGCTGTTTCTCCGGCATTCACCTTCGCAGATGGGACGCGTCTCTTGCAGGTCTACGGGCGGTACGGGTTGTGGAAATCGTATAACGAGATTGAGCCCCGTTGACGTGGCCAGATGGATAGTGCCGTCCAGTTCAATCACGCCGCGATGCCCGCTTTCTTCTGTGGCAAAGTTCTTGATGCCCCCGGGCAGGATATTTACCTCGACCCGCTCGCCAAATGCTTCAATGCGGGGGTAACTCAGAAGAACGACCGTGCCCGTCAAATGCAGGAGGGTTGCCGTTCGGTCGTGGTGGTTGATGGTAAGTACGACTCCTTCGGCAATAGGCGCCAGGAATCGACCGTCACCAACTTGTTCGGGCGCGATGTAAACGGGCAGCCCGACTATCATGGCTGCCTCGTGGGTGACGCGTGTAGCCGCGGGGTCAAGGAGCAGCGTCGTACCATTGGGTAGGTCAATCGCACGACCCAGTGCTGGCGCCAGGGGTTGCGCCTCACCATCCGCGCCGATGAAAGCCAAGGAACCGTCTGCGCTCACGCGGATCATATCGCCATTGGCCAGGCCGAAGAGACGACCGCCGTCGGGCAGATCGCGCGCCGTGGCGCCTGCCGGAAGGGCTTCAAATGGATAGGGGTCTACCGGAGGCGGCTCCGGTGTTGGCGGAACAACGTTTTGGAGATAAGCCGCAACCTGCTGTTGGTTTGCCGCGATAGCCGCTTCGGCCTGCGCGCGGATGGCTTCGGACGCCTGGTGGCTGGCCTCAAAGGTGTTCTGCATGTCTGAAAGGGTTACCCCGATGGCCTGCAATTTATCCGCCAGCCATTGTGGGAGTGGCTGCTGAGACGTTTGTATGACCGTTTGCAGCGCAGACAATTCACCGCGAATCTGTTCCAGACTCGCGCGCAATTGCGACTAGAAGGTTGCCGCTTCGTCGGATAAACAGGCAGTAAGTCCGTCCGTAATGCCTTGTAGTGCGGCAACCTGCTGTGTGAGCACACCTCGAAGGGCCGTATGTACGGTCTCGATGGAGCTGCGCATTTGTCCAAGCGCGGTGTTCGTCCCTGTGATAGGTGTTTCCAAGCCCATAACCCGCGTTGAAAGGGTATCGAACTTCGTGCCGATGACATTTTGGAACGTGGTCAGGGCCTGGGTCTGTAGGGTTATCTTGTCGCGCAATTCCCCGAGTAGACCGGCGACCACTTCCAATTCCAGATGATGCCCGGCGCGGCTGGATGTGTCCATTAATACGGCCATTACGCGACTCCCACAGCGGCTTTGAGCAATGCCACACAGACGTGGATCTCGCCGATGTCAATGTCGTAGGGGGGCGTACCGATCATCTCGGCCAGACCGCGTCGCCATGTTCGCCGGCCAGGTACGGTGCCGTAAGCGGTCCCGTCTCCCATGGCGGCTTCGAGCAGGTTATTTGTCCCATCGGGCGCAAAATTGTACACCGATCCTGCCCCATTAGATATGGCGCGGGTGTTCACGATGCGTTCGACAGCCTGCCGCATGTCACGGATATACAGCGGCACCAGGGGTCTGTTGTCGATGGCATTGAGCGCGGGGACGTTGACCCCGCCGTCGGGGGTACCGAGCGCTTGTCGTTGACCGTCTTTCGTATAGCGGTACCAGATGGTTTGCGTGATAACAATCTGCGTCACCATACTGACAATCATGGTGACGATGTCTTCCGTCGAGGGAGCAATAAGATAGAAGCCGCCCGTGCCGTTTGCGAGCGCCATATGACTTTGTTCGCAAATAGCCCACATATTGGCATTCGAGCAGATGATGCACGCAATCGTGGAGGCCGCATTGAGTTCGCCAATAACGGCGTCCAGTTCCGCAGTCGCATTGGGATAATGCAAGGTGCCCACGTGCAACTGTGCCGCGCTCTCATCGCCGATGGTAAGAATCATCCGACGCGCGTCCGCCGCCCATGCGGTACCCGTAATGCCGAGGCGCAAGGCGTTAATGTACCATTCGCCCGAACCGTTGGCGGTAGGAAAACTGTTCATCGCCGCTTGGAATTCGGACTGGTTGCGTGTCGGCTGGCACAGGATGAGTGCCCGGCGCGTATAGTAAGGGTTGTTTGTGTCGCCGTCCACGCCTTGCTGCATCACGCCGATACGAATATTATCGTATGCGCCGATAATCTGTGTGAAAAGAGCGCTTACCTGTGCGCGAACAGTATCAATGACCGTCTGCATGGAACCGGAAATGTCAATGATGATCATGACATCCAGATGGGAGATGGTCTCTTCGAGGACGCGTTCAATAGCGTTGATATCGCGCATCAGAGTGATAACCTGGCGTCCGGCACAGTGGTTGCCAACAAAGGGATTTCTCGCCATCACGATTCCTCCCACGGCAACCAGACGGCCTGGGGTTCCTCAGGAGCGACGACCTCGACTTGGACATGGCGAATTGTCGTCTGACCTTGAAGTTTCAAGTCGTAGATGATAATCATGGCCGCGCCGACCCGGGTCCCGAGAGTGACCGTGCCGCTTGAATCCACGGAGGCAACACTGTAGTTTGACGAGACGAAGATGGGCACGCCCACGAGTGTTCCAGCGATAGTGAGGGGCACTATCTGGCTCTCTGTGTCTTTCGAGACCTTGATATGTTTCGGGAACACATCCCAGTATCTGACGTCGCTCATGGTTGCGCCTTTATCCGTTGAGAGTATTGGGGCTGCCGGAGACGATGACCGCGCCGCAGCCTGTCGAGTCGCCCACCCGGGCAAGGGGTTTCCCTTCTACAAGGGTCTTGTTACTGCCGGTGACGATGGGCGTCACGCCGTGCCCGGGTATGGGACAGACATGCAGGTCGCCCATCCGCGCCACGAGAATGCCGTTCGCCATGGTCCGGCTCGCGGAGGAAATAATGACGCCCCCGTGACTGCTGGGGTCGCCCAGTCTCGCTACGGGTTTGCTCATGGCCGCACCTTCATCAAGAGATTGATCAGAAATCCGATAAGCCCGCCCACAGAGCCGCCAATGGCCAGTGCGAACCCCGCGATTTTCCACATCGTGTCGGTGCCGAGTTTCGCGCCGACACGACTGTGGAGGCGGTTGATTTCGTCGGCATGGCGGTGCAGTTCCTCGTGAATGCCTCGCACGAGTACATCCACATTCTCTTTGTCCGACTTCTTCTCGATTTCTCGTTCAATCTTTTCGAGTCGGTCCTGAATCTCCCGGCGGTGGTTCTCCAGGATGTTGCGAAACTCCTGGCGCCATGCGTCGAAGGTTCGCGTCAGGAACTCTTCGTGGCAAGCGGCGCTGCCAGGTTGAGAGTGGTCCGTCATGAATTATTCCTTTCTACGGGTTGATGAGCACCATGGCCGAGGAGCAAATAAGGACATTTCCTGATCCGCCGTCCATACGCACATTGCTGCCAGCGCGGTCGGTAAGGGTGATTTGTCCTGCTACAGCGTCCATGGTGATGGTCTGGCCGGCCTTATCGGTGTTTTGAATCTTCTCCCGCCCCGGCGCGGCATCCATGATCTGTACCTGCCCCGCCTTATCCGTTATTTGCACTTTCTCCGCGGCTTTTGTGGAGTCGATAAGCAGTTCCTGTAGACCGTTGAGCCCCCAGAGATGCATCTTCTCGCGACTTTTTGTCGTGTCCATGAGGAGCTTCTGCCACCGGGAACGTTGAGCATCACCGGACTGCACATGAATCTTCTCTTGGTCTTTCCAGGCTTCCAAACGCAGGAACTGGCGGCAAATGTCCGTAAGTTCGATGCGGCCTTTCTTATCCACGATGTCGGCGTCTATGCTGAGTTGGTCGCCTTTCTCTGCATCTTTGGTGGCGCGACGTCGGCCGTTGCCCGTCTGCACCGCCGCCTTGACGCGGCCCTCCATGTGAAAGGTCTGGCCAGCACGGTCGATGATTTTGAGGCATTCCTTCTCGTCGCTGTCGTCAGCCAGAATGGTGTGGCCGGTCTCCGTCTTCAACAATACCTTCAAGCGTGGACAGTAATAGGGTGGATGGCCATGGTACTTCGTGTGTTCTCGATGGTCGTGGGCATGGCCCTGGTGCTCGTTCTTGTCCTCGCAATCCAGACAAAGGCAAGATGAACACTCGCGTGTTGATTCCTCGGGCTGTTCGCCGGGGTTGCTTTTTGCCAGCCATACACCGGACCAGATGGGGTGTTGTACCTGGCCGCCTTCGAATTCCGCCCAAACAGAGGCGCCTTCCTCGGGCACGAAAAACATGCCCATATCCCCGTTGCCGCCGTAGGGGAAGCAGGGATAGGCCCATTCGGACCAGTTCTCGCGGCCGGAACCGAGCACAGCAGGGATTTCCAAACGAGCGCGACCGAGACGCTCCGGGTCATTGTTATCCCGGACAAAGGCGCGGTACTTCCCGAACCATCGGTTCTTGTACCGTTCCTCGGTCTGTCTGTCGCGGAAATCCATCATTCTGTTGCCCTCGCATTATTTGTTGCGGATGACACCGCGCAGCACTTCGCGTGCGAAACGGACCGCCGGACGTTCAGGTGTCTTCTTCGGGTCGGCCTTGGCCACGGCATGATGAAGCGCATCTTTCACCTGGGGCTTGAGTTTGGGTTCATGGGCAGCGATACCGCCCTTTACAAAACTGGCGTTGAGACGCTCGATAACGCCGATGACGGCATCCAGCGCATCGGCCTTTGCACGCCCCCAGGCCGTAAGTTTGACAATGGCGAGTACCGTCGCGATAAGCGCGACAAAAAGCTCTTTGTTGTCCAGAATGGTTCGATAGAGGGTTTCAAGTTGTTCCATGGTGTTCTCCTATGTTGTGGTTTATGCCTGCCGGGTATCGCACGCCGACATCGCTACTTCGTAAGGTACGTACTTGCCGCCAAGATAGCCCCAGCGGACCTTTGTGCCGCGCACATCCACGTGGACGAATCGATCCTCGGGATAGATGCCGATGCCGCCGTCACGGAAGACGGGTATCAACTCGGCTTGTTCGGCCACGTGCTTTGGCGTAAAGCCCCTGGGGCATGCCACATCAGCCGCTGTGCCGAGGCAATGCTGGCTGTCAACCGTGCGGCTTACCGCCTTGTTATGGGTGCGGCAGCGGAACCCGCTCGAAATCACGAGGGGGACGCCCATGCGGTCGCGAAGTTCCTGAAGGCCAAGGACCAGTTCCGGCAAGATTGGGGCGCTATGACCGCAGCAGTGTTTGCCCTTGCACGCAAACTCGTGTCGGCTAAAATTTCTGGTTAAATCGCCCATGGTCGCTTTGCTCCGAGTATCTGGTGTTTCGGTTCCTGGTTCCTGGTAAGTGTCATTTCAACTGCGTTCCGCTTTCCGCATCAATCGTCACCATTTCCGCAGGGGGACGTCCTGAGCCCCTATTCTGAATGGCTTCCTGTTCGTTGGTCGTACCCTGTGAGTTGTCGGCCTTGTCGCCCGCACCTTTTCCCAGTGCGTTCTTCTTGAGTTTGAGTTCGCAGGAATAGCCCCGGTCGTCAATCTTATGGCGCACGGAATGGCAGTAGTAAACACCGGAAAACTTTTGTCCCACGCCGGTGATTTCGATGTTTTGCTTGGCACACAGGGAGGGGATACCGATGGTTTTGGCCGTCGCCTCGACCTGTTGCATCTCCGCCGCTTTGAACTTGCCTTCGGCAGCGTCTTGTGCAGGTTCCTGGCGTGGCTCCTGGTCGAAAGCCTCGGAACGCTCGAAGGACGGCATAATTTCGCCCGATTCCTGTTCCTTGTAGGTGCCTTCTCCGGTGTTGCCATCGACTAGATAGGTCTTGCGGCCCAGGGAACTGCGTTCGGGGGTGGTGTCGTTGTTGGCGGTATGTGCGACAGGTTCCTTTTTGCGCGGATCGACGCCGACTGCCTTGGTAGCGACACCTGCACCTTTGGCGCCCTGGGATTGTGTGGATGGACGGAAGGAACGCAGCAGTCCCTTTTGGTCTGTGAAGTATTCGAGGGTCAGTGCTGGGGCGGCTTCGAGATCACGGGGATGGAAGTGCAGTTCGTCATCTTGAACATAAAAGGCATACCCCGTCACGCCATCGCCATCTTTGGCGCGGGCTTTTGCCGCCAGTTCCTGGAGGAACTGGGCATCGGAAACATTGCTCTGCGCGACGCGTAGGTGTTGATCGCGCGAGACTGTTACGACAGGGCGCAACCCGTTATCCGACGCGATTTCCTCGGCGATATCGGAGTACGCGATACCTGGTGCAGGTTTCTGCCAGACCTTCTGGTTCTGCTTGCCAGCGAGTTTGTGGCCCTTGTCATAAGCCTTAATACGAATGGTAGGGGCATCTTTATCCGGAAAGTCGTAGTCGATGTCCTTGATCACCGCTTTCTTGCGGGGAGACAGGTTATTCACATAACCGAAACGAGCGATGATCTCGTTGCCTTCCTGGAACAGCGGATCGTCCACGAACTGGAGGTTCCGGTTGGACACGCACAGTTCGAGTTCGTCCATTTCCTCCTCGTTGTCCGTAAAGGAGAAAGACTCAATCTCCTGCGTGATGTCCTTCGAGAGCGATTGTCCCTCGATCTCGATCAGGAAGGTCGGTTTGAAGGTGTCCAGGTCCATCGGTATCTCCGCTGGCGCACCATGCGCCCACGGAGATTACTTACCGGAGGGGAGGGGAATGTGTCGGGTGGGTTTGCAGTGAGTTTACATTCCCGAGAAGAGAATTGCTCAGTCCATAAAACCATCTTTGCACGATAAAATAAGGTATTTTATCGTGCAAACGTAATATTATTATTCAGCATACTGTTGAACACGTACGTCTGAATGAAGCGGATTGGACATTCAGCCATTGATCAAAGATTCAAGAGCCCGTAGTTCTTCCATCAAATCATCAAAACTCGGAACGGCTATATCGAACATCCCAGCGGACTGCATGGATGCATAATCCC
>ENA-UOUL01004377-UOUL01004377.1-bioreactor-metagenome-genome-assembly--contig:-NODE-4377-length-13139-cov-4.115373_pt1 | contig 13139 bp, 16 predicted proteins | sample MGYA00249838_ERZ747220 | MGnify/ENA primary metagenome ERZ747220 (study PRJEB28778, sample SAMN05720191) | bioreactor metagenome | isolation source: Anaerobic biogas reactor | place: USA:Washington...
CAGGCATAAAGTCCCTATTATCTTTGTTTACCATGGTAATCCCTCACCTCCTCAATCCTGACTATTTTAATATTCGCTAATTGGGTAATATCTTCCCCTTCCTCTAATATGGGTTTAAAGACAAGTCTAAATGGATGAACTAAGTCCACAGCATATTCGTCAGCCCTCTGTCCTTGTAGTCTATGCAGTCTTGCTGCTGGAATGTTTCTAATATCCTCTAAACTCGTTGCTGCTTTTAATTCTCCTACTCTTTGAGTAAGTTTAGTACCTATTTGGACCCCGTATACTTTTTGAGCTTTATTAGGACTTTCGCAATGTTTCCTAATTTTGTTTGACCTATATTGTAGCTCCATTATATATAATATGCCCCCTAAGGTCAATTTTTATTAACCTATAAGGTTAAATATTTTTTCATATCGACTTTTGGTATATATTACCAGTATGGTTTTCCACTATCTATCTCACCGGAATTGCCAACCTGCTTTATTATAAAATCGCGCTCATCCGGTCGACCGAAGATAAACTCCCAATTATTACCCCTTTGTATTACATGATACATGGCCCCTCGAAACTCAACCCGCAACCTGCGCCCCATGTAAAAATCACCTCTAATTACAATTGTAACCAGAGGTGATTTCTATCGCAACAATAACTTAACAACTTAAGTGCCTGGCACCAGTATGCACCGTGGCAGGCTTATTTACTTAACCTCTTCCATATTCCAGTAAGTGTACGTTCCGTTTCCATCTGCTGACTCTGTCCAGCTGGCAGATGCTACATCCGCAATTGTTACTTCTCCACTGACTGTTACGCCATTATCAAATGAAGCATTAGGGGTGTTAACCGTTAAGTTACCAAATATTCTGGTTCCGGAGTTTCCTTTCAGGACAGAAGTTCCGTCTCCATTATGGGCAAATTTCACATCACCGGTTAAGGTGTATGCAGTGGTTACTGTAGTACCATCGTCTCCGCTGCCTCTGCTACCGCCTCCGCCTGGAGCGATGCCGCTTAATTTTTCGTAACATCGGGTTGAGTACTGGGTATGGGATTAAGAAACAACAGCATAATTTTCTAAATAATATTGAAATTTCCGGCGATTGATAATTAAGTTCTTGTGAAATCTTTAATTTATCTTCGTCCTTTGGTATAATAAATTGTCGAATAATATAATATTTCTGCATACCGCGTCGACATAAATGTCGTCTTTGACATTTTGTGGTTATGCTGATAATCTGGCCGCTGGTGAACGAGAGCAAAGTGGAGCCGGATATTAACCCATGAAAGGAGGACAGCCATTAGTTTACCCTGCTAGAAAACGTCAAAGCATTCTAAGCAACACACTACACAGAAGGGGTGAGTATATTGGAAATGGCTGAGGGCCTTGTTGCTATTGCAATATGGCTACCGGTTCTGGCAGCACTGCTTTGTTATTTTGGGCGCAGTTATGGATTCAGAAATGCAATCGCCTGGATAACTGGAATTGCGCTGGCATTAGTATCTCTGGCACTGCTGGCCATGGGGCCATTCGATTACCAGCCTTCCGGGATATTAGGTTTTTCCTGGGATCAGGTGGTAACCGTAGCCGATTTTGCTTTACTAGGACTTATACTCTATATTGGTTTGAAAAATAAACACGCCTTAATCACTATTCTTACCTTAATCCAGCTGGTGGTGCTGGTTTATTTTGATTTCTTTACCGGGGAACACGCCGCTATAAACCCGGTTTTTGTGATTGATAATCTGGCCATTATTATGAGTCTTATTATCAACATCATCGGTTCGCTTATTTGTATTTACGGGGTTCGCTATATCGCTGAACATGAGGAACACCATCCGGTAGAGAAATCAAGGCAACCCCGTTTTATGTTCTGGCTGGTTATTTTCCTAGGTGCCATGAATGGCATAGTATTTTCCAACAGTTTGGTCTGGTTGTATTTCTTCTGGGAAGTAACCACCTTATGTTCCTTTGAACTAATTGGCCACAATTTGGATAAAGAGGCAGTTGCCAATGCCTGCCGGGCGTTATGGATGAATATGGTAGGCGGGGTAGCGTTTATTCTGGCTATTGTGTTCCTGGCAGCATCACTCCCGGGACAGCCGCTGGCTATCCGTACGCTTTTGGCTTTACCTGGTGGTGCCACTGGTACCATTTTATTTGCGGTAGCTCTACTGGTGTTTGCAGGATTTACGAAGTCGGCGCAGATGCCTTTCCAGAGCTGGTTATTAGGAGCCATGGTGGCACCTACTCCGGTGTCGGCTTTGCTACACTCCAGTACCATGGTTAAGGCTGGGGTTTATCTGGTAGTAAGAATGGCTCCGGCTTATCAAGGTACTTATCTGAGTGATTTAGTTGCTGTAGCTGGTGCTTTTACCTTCCTGGCAGCTTCAGTCCTGGCGGTTACCCAGTCTAATGCCAAAAGGGTTTTGGCTTATTCCACTATCGCCAACCTGGGCTTGATTATTGCCTGTGCCGGTATTAATACTCCGATTGCTATCAGCGCGGCTATAGCTTTGATTATATTCCACGCCGTTTCCAAAGGACTGCTGTTCCTTTCCACCGGTGTAATTGAACATAACATTGGCAGCCGTGACATTGAGGATATGGGCGGACTGGTTGACCGTATGCCGGTTACTACCATTATTGTAGCTATCGGTGTTCTCAGTATGTTCCTGCCCCCGTTTGGTATGCTGGTAGGCAAATGGGCATCGCTGGAGGCATCTACCCAATTACCGCTGGTGGCCTTAATGTTTGTACTGGCCACTGCAGTTACAGCACTATTCTGGATTAAATGGCTGGGGCGTCTGATGGAGGGTGAACCTGGGTTAGCCCGAATGAAACCTGAAAAAATGGCTCCCCATTATGTAGTTTCACTAGGAGGACTGGCCCTGGGTGCAGTTGTCCTGGGTATGTTTGTAGTTCCGGTTATGAATAAACTGGTGGCCCCGGCCGTAGAAGTGGCCTATAAGACCAGTGGTTTATTTACCCAGGGGGGGTCCATAGTAGCTCAAACGGCTACCAAGACTATAGGTGCTTTCACCGCTTGGCCCCTGTTTGTGGTTCTGGCCGTAGCTATCCTGGCCTTCTGGCTCTTGTTTAAGCCGGAGAAAGCCAATATAAGACCTATATATCTCTGCGGTGAAAATACCGGTGAAATAGATTCTACTTCGTTTCTCTCCACTGCTGATCAGGCAGTAGAGTTAAGTTTGTCAAACTATTATTTCTCCAGTTCCCTGGATGAAATTAAGCTTAATAAGGTCGGGAACGTGATAGCTATTATTGTAATAATTATGCTGCTGGGGGTGACGGTCATATGAGAGAGTTGGTAATTATTCTACTAGTATTAGTTGCAGCGCCAGTTCTGGGTGGTCTGCTCTCCGGGATAGACCGTATTATCACTGCCCGGATGCAAGGGAGGGTTGGTCCTCCCCTATTACAGCCTTTTTATGATGTATTCAAGCTATTGGGTAAAGAACGTTTTCTGGTTAACCAGCGCCAGGTTCTATGGGCCATAGGCTATCTGGCTCTGATTATAACCAGCCTGGCTATGCTCTGCCTGGGCAGCGACCTGCTGGTAATCGTTTTTGTTATGGCTTTTGCCGCTATCTGTTTTGTCCTGGGCGGATTAAGCACCAAATCTCCATATAGCCATATTGGCAGTCAAAGGGAACTGCTGCAGATGCTTTCCTATGAACCAGTATTAATCTTGCTGGCTATAGGGGTATTCATGCAGAATCAGAGTTTCCTGGTAAAAGATATCTTTGCCCGGCCTGAGCCCTTACTTTTTTCACTGCCACTGGTGTTTGTAGCCGTTCTTTTAATACTGACTATTAAAATGCGCAAATCCCCCTTTGACCTTTCTACCTGTCATCATGCCCACCAGGAACTGGTTCAGGGGATTACCACCGAATATTCCGGCCCTTATCTGGCCCTAATCGAGCTGACCCACTGGTATGAACTGGTGCTGGTACTGGGTCTGGTGGTGCTATTCTGGGCACAGCCTATATGGGCAGGTATACTCCTGGCTCTGGCGGCCTTCTTTATTGAGCTGGTTATTGATAATATCTGTGCTCGTATGACCTGGTCATGGATGGTTAAGTTGACCTGGTCAGTGGGCATTATTTTATGCCTGGTGAACCTGGGCGTATATCTTATTTAGGGGAGGGGTGATTTAAGTGGGAATTATTCAAAAATCGCGACTGAAGTCTCCCTGGGTATTGCACTATGATTGCAGCAGCTGTAATGGCTGTGACATAGAAATTCTGGCCAGCCTGACCCCGGTTTATGATATTGAGCGTTTCGGAATTATTAATACGGGGAATCCTAAGCATGCTGACGTATTGCTGGTGACCGGTGGGGTTAACCGCCGTAATGCCCGGGTTCTTAAAAATTTGTATAACCAGATGCCAGAACCGAAAGTGGTAGTAGCAGTAGGAAGCTGTGCTTGCACCGGTGGGGTCTTCCATAATTGTTATAACATCCTGGGTGGAGTAGACCAGGTTATCCCGGTCGATGTTTATGTACCAGGTTGTGCTGCTCGTCCCGAGGCTATTATTGATGGGGTGGTATTAGGTTTGCAGAAACTTAAGGAGAAAACCCAGATGGAATCTGAGGAGGTAGCTAAATGAGTTTTGAAGCAAAGCAAATAACCCCGGAACAATTAATAAACGAGACCCAAGCCATGTTTGATGCAGACTATCGTTTGGTTACCGCTACCTGTGTAGACGAAATCGAACAGTTTCGCATTATATATTCTTTTGACCGGGAAACGGAACTGGTGAACCTGGAAGTGGCCATCGGCAAGCAAGATGAGCTACCCAGTATTTCCGGAGTGTATCTCTGTGCTTTTCTGGTTGAAAACGAAATAAAAGAATTGTTTGGCGTAAATATTTCTAATATTGCGGTGGATCTGGGAGGTCGTCTGTATATGATCGAGGGTACTGACCCTCACCCCATGACCCGCAAAGAAGAGAAAAAAGCAGCAAAGGGAGTTAAGAAAAATGGCTAAAATAGTTACCCCATTTGGACCGCAACATCCAGTTTTGCCCGAACCCCTGCAGCTTAACATCACTTATGAAGATGAGAAAGTGGTAAGCGTAGCCCCGGCTATCGGTTACATTCACCGCGGTTTGGAAAAGGCCGGCGAGCTAAATGATTTTCCCCAGAATGTTTTCCTGGTGGAACGGGTTTGCGGTATATGCAGTTTTATGCATGGTATGACCTATTGTGAAGCTATTGAAGATATCATGGGGGTAGAGATTCCTCCTCGAGCCAAATATTTGCGGGTGTTTTACGGTGAGTTAAGCCGAATCCACAGCCATTTACTGTGGTTGGGTCTGTTATCTGATGCCTTTGGCTTTGAAAGTCTGTTCATGAAATACTGGGCCATCCGGGAAAGAATCGTTGACCTGATGGAAATGACTGGTGGTCACCGCATAATTTTATCAGCCTCCTGTATCGGCGGGGTACGGCGCGATTTAACTGATGAGCAGATAAAGATAATTGAAAAAACTTTAATGGAAGTAAAAAATGAACTGGATCGGGTTACCCCGGTTATTCTTAAGGATTACACGGTAAAGAAGAGAACTGTAGGTATAGGGGTATTAAGCAAAGAAGAAGTAATTACCCTGGGCGCTGTTGGTCCGGTTTTAAGAGCCAGCGGTGTGGCCCAGGATTTACGCCAGACCGGCTATGAGGCTTATGGCGAGCTAGACTTTGAACCAATAGTGGAAACTGACGGAGACTGTTATGCCCGCGCGGTAGTACGTGCCCGTGAAGTTTACCAGGCTATTGACCTGGCTCTGGAAGCCTTGCACCGCCTACCCGAAGGAGAAGCCCAGGTTAAGGTCAAAGGCAACCCCAATGGTGAAACTATCCGCCGGGTAGAACAACCACGGGGTGAAGTGCTCTGGTATGTCAAAGGCAATGGTACTAAGAACCTGGTACGGATGAGAGTAAGGACTCCAACCTATGCTCATATCCCGGCATTGCTGAAGATGCTGCCGGGATGTGAAATGGCTGATGTACCAGTTGTTACCCTTTCCATTGACCCCTGTATCAGTTGTACGGAACGATAGAAAGGAGGGGTGAAAAATGGCCGTTATGTTACCTAATATTATGAGGAATCTGTTTTCCCGTCCGGAAACTAGATTATATCCGGCAGAGGAAAGAATATTATATCCCCATACCCGGGGGCACATAGAATTTGATGCTGATAAATGCAACTTCTGCACCCTGTGCAGCAAAAAGTGTCCGGCTGATGCGATAAAGGTGGACCGGGCTAATAAAACCTGGACACTGGATGTTTATCGTTGTATCGTCTGTTCTGCCTGCGTGGATGACTGCCCTAAGGATGCTATTCAAATGATAGAACAATGGCGCACCCCGGCTTTCAGCAAAACCGTGGAAGTCTATGAGGGACCAAAACCGGAAGAAACGCAACCGGAGGCGTAAATTGATCTAAGAGGTGACAGGGGACGGTTCCTGTGTCACCCCCTGCAGGGGGTGACACAGGAACCGTCCCCTGTCACCTTACGCCCAAATGAAGGTTAGAATTGCCGCTACGGTTGTAAATATAAGGGCTATAGGTACTACCACCCGAATTACTTTGGATTCGGTACCCAGGCTGTCAATAGTAGCTGCGGCGTTTTGTAGTTTGGCCGGTGAGATGACACTGGCTAATCCCCCGGCAATGGCTGTTCCAGCAGTAACTACCAGGGCATCTACGGAGAGTATTTTTGAAGTAAGGATATTATATTTGGTAAACAAAGCTATAGTCGATGCTTCACTGCCGCTTACAAAACCTCCCAGCAATCCCAGGAAGGCTGCTGCCGCAGGATAAAGACCCTGGAAGAAGTCAGCCGAACTGACGGCCAGTATTGATATCATATTATAATCAGCGCTAATAATTTCCCAGATGCCGTTCACCGGAGCATAACCGGAATAAGTCATTACATAGGCTATGGCAAAAAATATCGCTGCTGAAAATACCGGGCGTGGTGCCCGTCTAATCCATTTCTTCCCGATATCCTGCCACTGTTCCCGGCTCGGTTTAATAAACGGTATAGCAAGCAAAGTACTTATTATCACCCAGGTATAGGCGTTCCACAACATGCGGGTCATAATAGGTTTGCCTCCGGGAATAATCTGGACCGGCATTGCCAAATCTTTAAATAAGAAATTAAAGAGCGGGGGCCAGAAGTTAATAATCAAACAGGTTGCTATCAATATTATCCAGGGAGCCAGGGCTGTTAAGAGGGGCATGGTTTTTTCTATATTCTTTTCTTCCATAGTGACACAACTGCGGTCTAAAATAGCTTCTCCACTTAGTTTAAGATAAATCAGCATAATTATAATGGTAGCTAAACCGCCCAGTACTCCGGTTAAGACTATGCCGGTACCGATATGAGCAACTACTATTGCCGTAAAACCCATGGTAAAACCGGCCAGGATACAAGGTATAAAACCTTCCCTGATTTTCCCCCATCCGCCGACCAACCAGAGCATACCAAAACCAATCATAGTTGAAATAATGGGCATAAATTTGGAAAATACCAGGGCCGATGTGGCCAGGGGGGTACCGGTCATATCGGAGAAAATAACCAGTGGTGCTCCCAACAATGCATATGTACAGAGTGAATCAAAGCCTAGAGCAGGAAGAGCTACCGCTACAAAGGTAGAATAGCCCAGTGCCAGCATAATCGGTGGCAATATGGATACCGGGGTTGCCCCCACTGCCACCAGCAGGGTACCTATACCCATATTTATAATCATAATCTGTACCACCTGGTCATTCTTGGCCAGGGTTTTAACAAAGATAACTATTCTTTTTAAGGCTCCAGTTGATTCTAAAAAGGTAATTTGAAATATAGAGGTGGCTACCATAAGGGAAACCGGAAAGGAAGCTATAATTCCGGCCAGGCTGGCGGTTAATCCCACCAGCAGGGAGGTTTTGAAAAAGAGAAAACTAATAGCTATTACCAGAAGCCATCCTGCCAATCCACTCCAGTCTGCCGGCCATTTCGCCAGGGTAAGTAAAGCCAGCACAGCAACAACCGGTATCAAAGTAAGTACTACATCCATTAGACTATATAATCCTCCTGTCCTACTATCCTGCATCCAATGAATTAGTTTAGCAAAAGGTAAGTTTTTAGACAAGCATTTTTTATAAGGTAGGTTTTTAGTCGGTAAAAAAATCAGCCATCAGCGCATAAGGAACTGGTTTATCATCTTCAGTAATTTCACATCCGCAAAAGGTGCACCTATAGGCATTAATATCCAGAGTATAAATCATTTTCTCCTGGCAAAACGGGCAGTACATTACCTTTCCCCCGGTAGCCTCCATACTCTTCTTAGAAAATAGTGCCATTTTAACCCCTCCCGCTAGTGCATCTACCAGGATAAAACTACTCCTATTCTAACACTCTTTTTAACTTGTTTAGGAATGAACTTAATAGTTTTGTGATGATAATTCCCAGTAGCAGGATAAATTGGCATTACATAAACTAATACTGTCATTAATTGCGATAAGGAGTGGTGCAAATGGCAAAATACCTCATAATAAATGCTGATGATTTGGGCCTGGCACCAGGCATTAACCAGGCCGTAATAGATTTACATCAAGCCGGTATGGTAACCAGCACCTCATTGATGGTTAATATGCCCGGTTTTAATGATGCCGTAAATCGGGTACGCCATGCACCAACTTTGGGTGTCGGGCTGCATTTTAATCTTTCTGAGGGTTCCCCTATAGCCCCGGCTAACTGGATACCCTCCCTGGTTAACTACAAGGGAGAGTTCTCTAATAATTTAGGCTGGGATGAATCTGATGTAATGACTGAATTAAAAGCCCAGATGCACCGTTTACAAAGTGCTGGAATTAATCCTACTCATATTGATTCCCACGGTTATATTCAAAAACGAATGTCCGTTTGCCGTCCCATGTTAATACTGGCACGAACTCTAAACTTGCCCATGCGCCGTACTGGTTGGGAACCTGACGCGGGGATAAATTCCCTCCCTGGAGTAGTAGATAATTTCTATTCCAATGTTTATTTTGAAGCGGGTGGTAAGTCGCTGCTGTTAAACAACCTGCGCTCAGTACCTAATGGCGTATCAGAACTTATCTGTCACCCGGGTTATGTAGATGAACATTTGCCTAAAGTCTCCACCTGGACTGAGGTGCGGGAAATAGAAAGACGCGTCCTGGCTGACCCTGAAGTTTTGCAGACCATACGTGCATTAAAAATAAGATTGATAAACTATAACCAGGTAAGATATCTGGGCAGTTGGATTGGTAGGAAAATCAATGTAACATCTATAACAGAGCTTTAGTTTGTTATATCATCCTTTAACGTAGCCTTCAGAAAGTGTATAATTTTATTATATTTAGCTTTTATGGAGGAGATTGGGATGAATCATACCATTTACCCATTGTATAACGGCTCTTTTAATATCCTAATGAAATCTGCCCGCTCTCTGGAGGATATACATTGTTTTGCTTTTCTGGTAGTAGATGATAATGGTGAGGCAGTCCTGGTAGATACCGGCTTTGACCCGGATGCGATTCCGGGCGCCAACACTCGTGCCAATCAGACCAGGGAGCAGAAGGTTAAGGCGGCTATAGAAAATTTAGGATTTGACCCTGCAGGTATAAAGGATGTAATTATGACCCATATTCACTGGGATCATACTTGCGGTATGCCCGATTTTCCTCAGGCCCGATTCCTTTTTCAGGCGGATGAGTTTCGCGGCCTCCTGCAGCTAAATCCCAATGAGGAAACTTATTTTAATCCCAATCACTGGTTTCACCTGTTGCCCAATATAGAGCTTATAGAAGGTAACCAGGAAATTAAACCCGGCCTGAAAGTTATCCATAGCGGTGGTCATACCCGGGGTCATCAATTGGTAGAAGTGCAGACTAAAGAAGGAATGGTTCATCTCATCGGGGATTCCCCCTTTAATTACGACATGCTTTGGAAACAGATTCCCCCAGAAAGATGGCAATATTTCCGAGAGGGAGTAGGAGCAAGGTTTTATTGGGAAGAAGGAATACTGGATACTATAGGAGAGTGGCTTAAGGAGCAAAACTGTGCCGGTCCGGTAGAAGGACAAGCAGTTCCCTGGCCAGAAATAAAAAAGCTGGGCTCGCGCCTCCTGATGGGCCACGACCCCCGCTTGTTAAAGGTGAAGTCGATAGGGTGATATAAAATAATTAAGCTCCAGCGAACCTTTATCGACTTCTCCCTGTCATCACCTTTAAGACTTTTTGTTTCCCGTTTCAATCTTCTTTGGAAAATAAATTACGGGAATTAGTTGAACAGCAGTCGGTAATTATATTTGGTTTAGGGGCCCAGATTATTTTTGCAAAAAGGATTTTTATTCTCTGGCTAAAAGATTCGGGCTGTGGGAGGGAAATGACAAATGAGCAAATCAGGCATAGGAAAAGATGGCAGTTTTTCGGTTAGTTTTCCAGATATTACTGCTATACAGCATACACCACCAAATACTCCCCGCCCATCCGGTGCTGGTAGTCCCATAATTCCCCGTTATACCTACGAGCCACTGCTCTTAAGTCTGGCCAGGTGAACCTTGCAAAAACAGCCGGGGGGAAACTGTTTGTTTCTCACCGTTATCTTTATTAAATATTCTAGCCCCCAAATTGTAAGATATTAAAGAAAGAATAAACTGATTAAGGCTAACTCCTTCCATTTCTGCCTCCTGCGCCAATTGTCGGTGCAAAGTTCTGGGAACTCGAAGAGTAAACCGACCGCTATATTCTGAATCAGTGTAAATACGTGGCTCTGGTATTTCCATGCCGTCCTCACGGGCAACTTCCAGCCATGTTTCAATTACACTTTTTAAATTATCAAGGGCTTCTTCAGGATTATCCCCATCAGCCAAACAACCTTTTAATTCCGGTACATCAGCCATCCAACCTCCCCCATCTTCTTCAGACAGGCGGATTAAGTATACACTATAGCCGAATAAATCCTCACCATTCAATATCAAGCACCTCCCTTATTTCATCTATCATCTCTAAAGCACGACGGGCATATATTGCCTTTATAGGCTTATCTTTAGGAATCTCAAGAACCCACTTAACAGATGGATGAGTATATTTATAATGGCTTGAACCTCTCCCTTTTTGCCTTACTTTGCATCCGTAATATCTTAGGAGATTATCTACATCTTCAAACGCAACATTTTTGGGATTACGTCTAATTGCTTCTATTAGCTTATCGCGTTTACCCAAATGAATGGTCCTCCATATACATTATTCCCAACGCACTATATATGATACCACTAATCTACGTTTTATCAATAAACATTTTCTGCTTTTTCCTTCGAACATCAATGGCATAGCGCCTTAGAGTATATTTTTAATGTTATCCGACAGAGTTGAATGCCCCCTCAGAGCTGTTTTGCTCCTACAGGGGCCTGGCCTAACAGTCTACTAGAACCAATAAGTCAATAAGTCCGGTATCAATAAGTCCGGTGCCTGGCACCATGAGACCCGGGTCCAAATTCCTTTAGATATATGTACACATATACATCAATGAAAGTAGCCGAGCGAGGATAATTGATTTTCAGTATTCTTTTCATCAGTTCGGATTCATGCAAGTATACTTTTGTTATAATCTCTTCAAAATCAGTTTTATCAGTACATGAAGACACGATTTCAGAAACCGTTTCAAATATTTCATCTTGCTTGGCAATCACTGATTTCAGATAAGCAATTACATTATCCTTTCCGATTACGGGAAGGGTATGGCTCATAGCGAGGACATCTATTCCCCCTGCTTCTGCCAGTTGGAATATCTTCATCATTCCTACATTAGTTTTTTTGATACTTCCCTCAATAATATCATTAGGATTTAAAAAATTTATCAAATCACCAGTAAACATTAATCCCCTGTCCGGGATGTAAAAAGATAGGTGGTCATTCTGATGGCCTGGAGTATCAAGTGCGAAGAGGTTCTCACTTAAAGTCCACCCCCTGAATCCAGTTTTTCCGAATTGCAGTTCCTTGATATCGTTGTAGTTTAGAAATAGAGCGTTTTTTCTGGGTGGATAGATACCGCCAATATTAATGCGGCAAAAGACCTGGCTTATGACATTTATAATAAAATTGAACAAAGAAGGAGAAAACTTTTGTACTAACTGCATTAATTTAATCATGGGTGGACTCAGTATGCCTGTACGGCCAAATGAACCTTTTACCCCAAACGTATTAACCATCGCAGGTATAATCTCGGTATAATTACGCTGAAGGTTGTTGATTCTTTCTGCGACCAGGGGATGGAATATTACACGTGAGTCCTTAGCAGCAACAAGTCCGCTGTTTGCGCTGTGGTCAAGATGGGAATGGGTAACCAGAGTATCATATTCATTAAAAGGCAGGTTATTTCTAATCTGTTGAAGCCTTTTTTTCCCATACCCTGGGTCTATTAAATAATTTTTGTTGTCAACTTCCAGGAAAAAGGTATTCGCTATCGCGGTTCCTTTGCCCTCCTCCTTAATATCTGTAATGAAGGATACACCACGTTCCGCGAGGTAATCTACAATTTCCGGGAATTTTACATTATCCATAAATAATACCTTTTTAGAGTAAGTTCTGACCAATAGTTCCTTGCATCAGCAACATTTAAGTTTACCACTAATAACTTTATCATCCATTTTAATACATACCTGGTTTACAGTCTATCCTGACAGACCCGGGCATTATTAGGATAGTCATTATAAAATAGCTTAATCCACTTGCACCTGTCCTATCCTTAGGATTAGTATTTAAATGTAGTAATGTTCAAGGAGATGCCGTATTTAATGAGTTTGAGCAAGAAAAATAATAAAAGACCGGTTTTAAAGCTGCCTCTTACCGGTTGGGAAAATGGGCTGGAAGTTTTATCGGTAATGGGGATGCTTTTTACCTTTATATTGGTATATCAATCCTGGGGTATTCTGCCCGATAGAATTCCCACTCATTTTGGATTCACCGGGCAACCAGATGCATGGGGTAATAAAGAAAGCTTATTTTTTCTCCCGCTAATCGCCCTGGCTACGTATTTGTTGCTTACCATTGTCAATAGATTTCCCCACACTTTCAATTATCCCGTTAAAATCACTGAAGAAAATGCTGAAA
>ENA-UOUL01004379-UOUL01004379.1-bioreactor-metagenome-genome-assembly--contig:-NODE-4379-length-13136-cov-3.175205_pt1 | contig 13136 bp, 8 predicted proteins | sample MGYA00249838_ERZ747220 | MGnify/ENA primary metagenome ERZ747220 (study PRJEB28778, sample SAMN05720191) | bioreactor metagenome | isolation source: Anaerobic biogas reactor | place: USA:Washington...
TTTTCGCAGCGGCGCGATCGGCGTTCCACTTGAAGTTCAGGCCCGAAGTCCCGTACAATTCGAATTGACACCTTTGCTGACTCGAATGCTCCCGGAGGAAAACAACATGGGCAAGCGAAGCCTACTCTCATTTGCGGCCGGTTTTGTGATCGTCGCGGTCTGCCTCGGCCTCGGGCTGCAGTCCGGCGGCGCGCTGGCTCAGGGCGGCCCCACGCCAACCCGCAGCCTGGGCGACATCCTCAATCGCACGCCACAGCCGACCGAGCCCGCCACGCCCGAGCCGGTCGAAACGTCTGAGCCGGTCGACGTGCAGGGCACCATCGATACCGAGCTGGCATGGTGGGTGCTCAGTCCCGGCTTTGGCCGGCGCACCGTCGAAAACATGCTGGTCGGTGGCCGCGCGGATGCCGACCTGGGCGGCGACTGCCCTCCAGGGGTGTTCGCGTCGGTGCTGCCCACCACCGAATTCCACTGGGATGCCGCCGGTCCGATCGAGATCACGGCCCGGTCTGAGGATGGCGTGACCCCGGTAGGCGTCGTCATGTGGGACGAGATCACCGACGAAGGCACGTGGTGGTGCACCATCGAGATGAACCCCGCCGCGACCCTGGAATTCACCAACCTGGAGCCGGGCAATTATCCCGTCTGGGTGATCCTGGGCGGCCCGTTCACCACGCTGGTTTCGCTGTCGATCGCGGACGGCTAGCTCAGCCGCAGCAGCAGCCCTTCGTGCGGGCGAATCGCCAGCGCGCCCAGGTCCTGCGACCCGGCCCGGTCCATCCCGGTTGCCAGCAGGATCTCGGCCTGCCTGCCCTGCGCGCCCAGGTCCAGGGTGTGCCCGGCGGCGCTGAAGTTGAGCGCCACCAGCAAGCGCACGCCGTCGCGCTCGCGCGTGTAGGCCAGGATCTCGTCCGGCAGGCCGTCCACGAAGGCGAAGGCTCCCGCGTCGTGCAGAGCCGGCAGCGAGCGGCGCAGCCGCAGCAGCGCCCGCACGGTGTTGAGGTGCGAGCGCGGGTCGTCTTCCTGGGCGGCGACGTTGACCGCCCGGTAATCGTCCGCCACCGGCAGCCAGGGTTCGACGCCCGCTGGGGCGAACCCGGCATTCGGCGACGCGTCCCACTGCATGGGCGTGCGCTCCGGATCGCGGCCCAGGCCCTGGCCCGGCACGCGCAGCCCGTGCGGATCCTGCTCCTTCTCCGGCGGGATCGGCACGTCCTGCATCCCCAGCTCGTCGCCATAGTACCAGGTCGGCGTGCCCCACAGCGTCAACAGCAGCATGGCCGCCGTCCGCGCATTGGCGGGGCCGTAACGGGTGGCGAGGCGGTGCTCGTCGTGACTGCCCAGCACGAAGTCCGGCCAGGCGCCCGGCGGCAGCGCGGCGTAATAGCGCTCGATGGCCTGCCGGAACGACGCGGCCTCCCACGGCAGGGGCAGCAGCGTGAAGTTGAACGGCAGGTGCAGGCCGCGCCCGTTCTCGCCGTAGTAGGGTGCCAGCAGCTTCGGGTCGAGCAGGTACGTCTCGCCGATCCCGGCCCGGTCCGGGTATTCGTCCAGCACGGCGCGCAGATCGGCCACGCGTTTGGGCAGATCGGCGGGCCAGTTGAAGTCGTAGAGGTGCTCCTGCGAATCGAACCCGGCCATGCGGCGCATGATGGACGCGCCCTGCGCGGGCGGGTTGTCGGGCAGGTCGGGGTGCTTGAGCGTGCAGAAGATCACGTCCATGCGCACGCCGTCCACGCCGCGATCCAGCCAGAAGCGGATGACATCGAGCATGGCGCGCTCGACGTCCGGGTTGCGCCAGTCGAGATCGGGCTGTTCTGGCAGGAACGAGTGCAGGTAATACTGGCCGCGCGTCGCGTCCCACCCCCAGGCGCCGCCGCCGAAGAAGCTCAGCCAGTTGTTGGGCGGGCCCCCATCCGGTTTGGCGTCGCGCCAGATATACCAGTCAGCCTTCGGATTGTCGCGCGAGGACCGCGACTCGATGAACCAGGGATGCTGGTCCGACGAGTGGTTCGGCACGTAGTCCATGACGATTTTCAGCCCGCGCGCGTGCGCGGCGTCCACCAGGCGGTCGAACGTCGCCAGGTCGCCGAACAGCGGATCGATGTCCGTGTAGTCGGCCACGTCGTAGCCAAAATCCTTCATGGGCGACGGAAACACCGGCGACAGCCAGATCGCGTCCACGCCCAGCGACGCGACATAGTCCAGCCGGTCGATGATGCCCTGCAGATCGCCGATCCCGTCGCCGCTGCTGTCCATGAAACTGCGCGGGTAGATCTGGTAGATGACGCCGTGCTTCCACCAGACGAACGCGTTCGAACCGGTCATAGGAAGTGCATCCCTTTCGCCACAGGCACACCAGCCAAGTTAGTGTATTCTATATACCATATCGGCCCAGGAAAAGAGAGGTAGCGTATGGCTCAGGCCAAAATTCTGTGGATCTATCGCCGGACCGGGCGCGGCGGCACCGAAGAAGGCGAGCACCAGCTTTCGGCCCTGCTGACCAACGGCTGGTATATCGTCGGCACCTCGACGTCCCTGACCAAAGACGGCACCCCGGTCCTGTGCGTGGTGCTCCAGCACGACTGAGAACAGGCCCATGGATCCCGTACGCGAACGAGAACTGGTCGTCGTGCTCAGCGACCGGATTAGCATCGCGCTGCTGGCGGTCACCTGGGGAGTCCTGCTGGTGGCCGTGACCGTCCTGCTGCAGCGCAACCGGGCTCTGCGCGCCCGCCTGGACGAGTCGTAACCCGCGGCCGGGCGGCGGAGTCTAGCCTTCCGGCACGCGGCGCAGCGTGTCGACGATAGTCTCGATCGCCTCTTCGTAGTGGCCCGTCGCGGATTCGGCCAGCGTCAGCCGCCACACCGCGTAGCGCGCCTCGCCGGTCGGCACCGCGATCACGACCGTCCGCACGGCGTCCGGCGCGCGCTCAGGCGCTAGCGCGAAGGGTACCTGCTGCGGCAGCAGGCCAGTGGCCCGTCGCTGCAGCACGACGTTGCACTCGTCCGCGCCATCGCGCCCGACGATCCCCGACTCGAGCGTTTCTTCGCCCGCGCGCGGCGCCAGCGCCTCGCCGGAAGTGGCCTGCGCTTCGAGCAGGCGCATCCGGTCGCACACGGTCGCGGGCGCGCCGTCTGGCGCGGTGGGCAGCGGCAGGATTTCCTCGAGCGTCAGCGCCGTCACCAGGCCGTCGCGCTCCAGCGCAGCGCGGTCCGTCTCGACCACGCGCACCGGCGGCACGATCTGCCCGTAGACCGGATCGCGCACCGCCGTGCCAAACGGCGCGTCGACGTGCTCCCATACGCGGCCCTGCTCGTCCGCCGCCGGGAAGTCCGCCTCCAGGCCCGCGCGCGCCTCACGCCATGCGGGGTCGTCCTCGTTGGCGGGCAGCCACGTGTCCGGCACTCTGACCTCGAAGCGGTAGCCAGGCGGCGCGCCCACGCTGAACTCGAGGGTGTGCCCGCTGGTGGCTCCGAACCAGTCGCGCAGCGTGTCCTCCACCGTGCCGGACGCCACCAGAGCGGCTAACGCGCCCAGGCACACAGCGGTGAGCGCCAGCACCGCCAGCGCCCGCAGGATGCGCCGCGCGCGGGACGGGCGGACGCGAGCCACCTCGCCGGTCGCCAGCCTCACGGGCGTGAAGCCGGTTCCACTGGTGCCCCAGGCCCACCCCTCCTGCCGGTTCAGCTCGCCGAGCATCCGCTGCGCGACCGGGTGGCCCGGCGCGAGGCTCAGCGCCTGGTTGACGCAGTGCCGGTATTCCTCGCGATCGTCGGTCGCGGCGGCCAGCCACAGCCAGCCCTCCGCCGGGATCGCTTCGGTGCGGGCGGCCAGCCGCAGATAGGGCAGCGCGTCCAGCTTGCGCCCGGCCTGGGCCAGTTGGATACCGTGCATCAGGTTTGGGAGCGAAGAAGTCCCCATGCGCTAGATCTCGTCAACGCCCTCCGCCGGATAAGGATCGAACGTATACAGCCAGTCTACCATGTCTGGCATGTCGTACACACCTTTCGGCCACAGGGCGTCGCCCTCGGGCCGGTATTCCCACACGCGCGGGTAGCGCGGCGTGTAGCTGAATGCGCCCACGCTGAACAGGCCCAGCCGCCCGAACGGCTGCCCGCTCTGCGGATAGGGCGCCACGTTCGCGTGCGAGGCCAACCGGGCGTGCCACGCGATCAGGCGCGGCGTCCAGAACAGCAGCGGGTTAAAGGGCGTCCGGCTGCCGAACAACTGCTTGCCATCGGTCACTAGGTGCGTTTCCACGTGCAGGAAGGCGTTGTTGTGCTGGATACTGGTCGAGCCATCGCTGGCGGTGAAGACCGGCCAGCCCGACGTGCCGATGATCTGCCCGGCGCGCACCTCGTCGCCGACGCCCACCAGCGTGCTGGTCGGGTCGCCGGTCAGGTGCCCGTAGCCGACGATCAGGTTGGAGAGCACGCGCGAGCCGTCCGGCTTGCGGAACCGCTCCGGCAGGTAGGGGCGCAGCGCCAGCGACTCGTCTGCGAAGTTGGGCAGGAAGCGAAAGTCGACGATCACGCCGTCCGCCACCGCGATCAGCGGCTGGCCCTCCGGCACGACGAGATCGACGCCGTTGTGCAGGCCGCGCGTCCACTTGTAGTAGACCTGCCAGTTGTGATAGGCGAACGTGTTGGGGCCAAAGCCGCGAAACTCCACGCGGTTGATCTCGTGCGGCGGCTGCGGCTGCACCGGCAGGTACTCGAACGGGTCGGGCAGGCCCAGGTGTTCCTGCAACTGCCAGAACTCGAGATACTGCCGCACCATGGTCTGGTGGGTGAGTAAATCTTCCTGGCGGATCAACTCCTCGCCGCTCAGCGTTTCGACTGTCGCCAGCCGGTCGGCGTCAGCCCCGCGCACGCGCAGCATGTCGCGTACCAGCGCCTGGCGGAAGGCGAGCACCGGCGACGACTCGGCCCAGGCGTTCACGAGCTGGTCATAGGCCGCCGACCGGGCGAAATCGGTCTCCTCGCCGCGGATCCAGGCGGTGGCCAGCTCCGGCTCGTACGCGACCTGCAGCCAGGTGCCATCGCTCCGCCAGGTGACCGCGCTCGCGGTGTGCTGGCTGTGGGGCGGCAGCGTGCCCAGCGGCTCGGTCCGCGCGTCCGGCGTGGCGTAGACATCCGCGCCGCCCAGGCGGGCCGTGACCACCGTATCGAACAGGCGCACCGTATCGCGCGAGGTGTTCACCGCGGTGACGGTCGGGGCGCGCTGAGTCAGGGGGATGCTCTCCCGCGCGGGAGTGGTCAGCGGCAGGGTCGCCTGGAGCGTGTCCGCCGCGCTCTCCACCACCGCCGCCGTGGCGGCAGATGCTACGCCGCTGGTCGCCGCCGCTGTGCTGGTCTCCACGAACGCGGTGTTGGAGCGTTCCTCGCCGCCGCTCTCGTCCAGGCTGCGCTCCAGTTCGGAATCATCCGTTTCGCCGCTGGTATACAAAAGCGAGCTGGGCACATCAAGGCCCAGCTTGTCAAACTGCTTCTTGAGCTCCTCGTTGATCGCCAGCTCGGCCAGGATCCGGACCTGCTCGGGATCAAACTGGGTTTCCTCGCCGGTGGCCGCGCGCCCCAACAGCCCCTTGCCTTTGATCAGGATGCCGATCACCTGGTGGACCCATTCGGTGCCCAGCCCCATCAGAATCCCGGCCAGGGCGATGTCGAACGGGTTGAAGAAGCCTTCGGCAAAGCCGGCCACGTTGACCCCCAGCGGCCGCAGCAGGTGGATGTCGCCCAGGACTGCCAGCAAGAGGCCCAGAACGACGCTCATCCAGGCCGCGGCAACTTTCTTGCGCGCCACGTAATCGGGCGACTTCAGGGCTTCCTGGAGCACCTTCTGCGCAGTGACCAGCGTATTCCTGGTCTCCAGCAGCCGCGCTTCCAACAGCGCCAGCGGCCACAGGTGTGGATCGGTGGCCTCGGAATCGCCTTCCAACGCCGGGTCGCCTCGCGTCTGCTTGAACATCAGCGCATTCGTCAGGTCTTCGAGCGATTCCCACGCCTCGCGAAAGTCCACCTGGACCAGGCCGACAAAGCGATTCGCGAACGAGTTCATCATACTGGTGGCGTCGAGCAGGCCGCGCTCCACCAGCGTGAACAACACTTCCAGCGTGCGCTCGATGAGCGCGGCGCCGACCAGCAGCGGCGCCAGCCGCACGGCAATGTCATCCAGATCTTCCGGTTCGGCCGTTCTTGCCCCAGGATCGAGCGTGCCTTCGCCGCCGTCCTGGGCGAGCGAAGTCCCCACCATGATCAAGGCCAGCACCATCCAGGCGAGCACAATGACGAGCCGGAGTACGGTACGCTTTCGAGCAGCCATCACAATCCTCTCCCTTCCCGCAGGGACACGCTCGCGTATAGTGTTAGTATAATCTAACCTTTACGTGCGCGAAACCAGCGAGGCGCCACATCGTCTCGCGGGGAAACACCCCCCAGATAACGTTAGTATAATCTAACTTTCACAAACGCGAAACTCGCCAGCCTGCCCAGTTCTGGCGCGGGAGACAATCGTCACCGCAGCGTGTAGGTGATGTACTCCCAGCTCAGAGTCCGCCGCCAGGATGCGTCATCCGCGGCGACCTCGACCTTGATCTTCAGGGGGTAGGTCCCGGCTTGGTCGAAACCCAGCGCGATATAGGGGACGAACAGCGTCAGGTCTTCGAAGTCGGTCTTCTCGCAGCAGGGCGTGATCGGGAAGGCAGTCAGCACGGCGCCGACTTCGTCGCGGTAGAAGCTCGGCGCCGCCAGGTTGATCAGCGGCTCGTTCTGCACGGTGTCGTGAAAGAAGCGGGCGTACACGGTCGCGTCGCGATCCTGCCAGCCGTCGAGTCCGAACGACAGCCGCAGCGCGATCCCCGGCAGGCCGTCCATGACGGTCCCGTGATCGAGCGCCACGTGGTAGAAGACAACGCTCGCCGGCACCGGCACCCCGGCGTTCGTGGATGGCCCGGTGCTGGCTTCGCCCAGCACAGCCATCAGCGCGACCTCGGCGGGCCGGATGCCGCCCAGCCGCCCGCCCGTCTCGCTCTCGGAGCGGACGAAGGTCGGGATGCCGACGAACTGGCCGTCGCCGTTGACAACCAGTCCACCGCTGCTGCCCGGCGCGATTTCGGCGTCGGTGCGATACCAGACGGGCATCCGCTGGCCATTGACGTCGCCGTTCTCCACCGAGACGATCGCGCCGGACGTCACGACGAGGTAATCATCGCCGATGCCCGGATAGCCGAAGATATAGACCGTATCGCCGCGGAACACCTCGCTGGCGCCCAGCGAGGCGGGGATATACGGCAGGCTGAGATCGGCCGTCACCGGGCGGCCATCGGCATCCTCGCGGATGGCGACCAGGGCCACGTCGATCTCCTGGTTGAGGCCCACCACCTCGCCGTAGTAACGAATTTCGGGCGGATCGTTGATGTCCTCCAGCAGGGCCACAGCGACGCGCTCCGCCGTTTCGATCACGTGCGCGTTGGTGACGATCAAGCCGTCCGGCGTGATGATCGTGCCGGTGCCGCTCGAGAAAATGCGGTTGCCCCGGACGCTGGCAACGAGCACCACGCTGCGCGCGATGGCCTCGATCTCGAACCGGTCGAGCGCCCCGTCCTCGTTGACCGTCTCGAGCACCAGATCGTGATCGACGTCGCTCGCCGTGTCCACCGCGCACGGGCTGAGCCGCGCCGTGATCGACCAGCCCTCGCCGTCCTCAAAGCGCACCGGCACCCAGTTGTAATTCCCCGTCCGCTGGAGCCGGGTGTAATCGGCGGCGAACTGCTCGCCGGGCGCGCGCTCCCAGACGACCGGGTACTGCTCGCCCGGCCCGCTGCGCACGTTCAGCCCCACCTGCCCGTTGACCTCCACGCAGCGCCAGACGCCGTCGTCCTGGCGGCGCAGATCGAACGCGGCGGGCTGAGCCGCGCCTGCCAGCGCCGGCAGCGCGCCGCTCGCCAGCAGCCCGATCAGCGCGCTAACGCATAGGAAGTTCTGGATCAGGGCACGCCGTTTCATCCTTGCTGCTCCCCGACTTGACTCATCTTGCTGAGACTATAGCACGCGCATCGCCCCAAACGCTACGCTGCGCGCCTCACAGGAAGGCCACGTGCGGCGCGTACGGGGTGCCGGGCTCGGGCGGGATCAGGTGATGCTCGCCGCGCAGCACGCGGCGCGCCAGCCACAGGCAGAATTCGTCAACCGGGTCATCCAGCGCGTCAAGCTCGGCCAGCGTGAAGTAGGCGGCCCGGTCGGTCTCGCCCTGGTCGGGCGCTGGCTCGCCCGCCGTGTGCCGGCACAGGAACAGGAGATAGACGCGCGGGCCGTAGGTCGGGTGGTCGCCGTGATTCTGGATGCCGAGTAGCCCTTCGATTTCGGCGGTGACGCCGCCCTCCTCGAGCGTTTCGCGCAAAGCGGCCACGTGCGGCGGATCGGGCTGGCCGCCGGGACCGATGCCGTGGACAAATCCCCAGGGCAGCGTCCACACACCGGTCAGGCCCTCGCCGTAAGTCTGGCGGACGAACAGGACGGCATCATCCCGCAGCACGACCGCGCCCACGCAAATCACGATCCTCGGTGGATTACCCGGTTGGGTGGACATGCTTCCTCCTCTCAGGCGATCGGGTGAGGTCGGCGGCAGGCGCGCCCCGCGCCCTGTCTCTCCCTACAATTGTACGGATTTTTAAGGTTCGGGGCTGCGGACAGTGTTATAATGGCCGGTATCCTCAGCGGGTAAGCGACAACCTCGACCATGTGACCGGTACAGACGACAGCGGTGAGCGATGCCAGACCCAAAAGAGTTCGTCCATCTTCACGTTCATACCGAATTCAGTCTGCTCGACGGCCTCAGCCCGATCAAAAGGCTGGTGAAACGCGCCTCCGAAACCAACATGCGCGCCCTGGCGATCACCGACCACGGCACCATGTTCGGGGTGATCGACTTCTACCGCGAGTGTGTCAAGCAGGGCGTCAAGCCGATCATCGGCATGGAGGCCTACCTGGCCCGCCGCTCGATGACCGACCGCGATCCCCAGTTCGATTCCAAGCCCTATCACCTGCTGCTGCTGGCCCGGAACCAGACCGGCTACCAGAACCTGCTAAAACTCGCGTCCGCAGCCCAGCTCGAAGGCTACTATTACCGCCCGCGCATCGATCACGAGTTTCTCGCGCAGCACGCCGAGGGCCTGATCGCCACCTCCGGCTGCCTGGCGGCGGAGATCCCGCGCATGGTCGAAGAGGGGCGCGAGCAGGACGCGCTCGACCAGATCGGCTGGTACCAGGACGTGTTTGGCACGGAGAATTTCTATCTGGAGCTGCAGCATCACGACATCGAGCAGCTACAGATTCTCAACAAGTGGCTGATCGACCGCCAGGAATACGCGCGCGTGCCGCTGCTGGCGACCAACGACGTGCATTACGTGCTGGATGACGACTACGACGCCCACGACACGCTGCTGTGCATCCAGACCGGCAACGTCAAGGCGGAGCAGAACCGGCTACGGTTCAACAGCCGCAGCTTCCACCTGCGCACCCCGGACGAGATGTGGCGCCTGTTCGGCAGCGTGCCCGAAGCCCTCACCAACTCACTGCTGATCGCGGAGATGTGCAACGTCACCCTGGAGTCGGAAGGCTATCACCTGCCGGTCTTCCCTGTGCCGGACGGCTTCACCGCGGAGACCTACCTGCGCTACCTGTGCGAGCGCGGCCTGCGCTGGCGCTATGGGGCCCGCGCCGACGATCCCGCCGTGCGCAACCGGCTCGACTACGAGCTGAATATCATCCACAACATGGGCTTCGACACCTACTTCCTGATCGTGTGGGACCTGTGCGAATTCGCCCGGCACGCCGACATCTGGTGGAACGTGCGCGGGTCCGGCGCGGGCAGCGTGGCCGCCTACTGCCTGGGGATCACCAACATCGACCCGCTGCAGAACCGCCTGCTGTTCGAGCGTTTCCTGAACCCGGGCCGCGTGTCGATGCCCGACATCGACCTGGACTATCCTGAAGACCGCCGCGCCGAGATGATCCAGTACTGCGCGCGCAAATACGGCGAGGACAAGGTCGCGGCGATCATCACCTTCGGGACGATGGGCAGCAAAGCGGCCATCCGCGACGTGGGTCGCGCGCTGGATATCCCGCTGACCGAAGTGGACCGCATCGCCCGACTGATTCCCTCCGGCGCCAAGCCGGTCAAGTTCGAAGATGCCCTGGGCGACGAGCCTGAGAAAGCCCTGCCCGACCTCAAGGCGCTGTACGAAACCGACCAGACGGCCCGCCGGCTGATCGACACGGCGCGCCAGTTGGAAGGCATCACCCGGCACGCCAGCACGCACGCCGCGGGCGTGATCGTGGCCGACAAGCCGCTGGTCGACTACATCCCGCTGCACCGGCCTACCAGCGGGTCGGGCGATGACGTGCCGGTCAAGATGGTGACCCAGTTCCCGATGGAAACCTGCGAGTCGATCGGCCTGCTCAAAGTGGACTTCCTGGGCCTCTCGACGCTCACCATCATGCGCAAGGCGTGCGAGCTGATCGAGGAATATCACGGCGTGCGCTACGACCTGTCGAACATCCCCTACCGCCCCGATCCGGACAACCCGGAGCAGGCGCGGATGATCAAAGAGACGTTCGAGATGATGGGGCGCGGTGAGACGATCGGGGTGTTCCAGCTCGAATCGCAGGGCATGCGGCGCATGTTGACCGACATGCGGCCCCAGAAGTTCGAGCACATCGTCGCCGGGATCTCGCTCTACCGGCCCGGCCCGCTGGAATACATCCCGACCTACAACCGGCGGCTGCACGAACAGGAAAAGGTCGAGTACAAGCATGACAAGCTGCGGGACATTCTGGAGGAGACGTATGGCATCATCGTCTACCAGGAGCAGATCATGCAGATCGGCGCGGAGTTGTTCGGCTATGAGCTAGGCGAAGCCGACCTGATGCGCCGCGCCGTGTCGAAGAAGAAAAAAGAGGAACTGGCCAAGCACCGCAAGATATTCGTGGAGCGCGGCCCGGAGCACGGCGTCGATCCGGACTCGGCCAATCTTATCTTCGATGATATCGAGTTCTTTGCACGTTACGGTTTCAACAAGTGTCTCGTAGGCGAGACGGAAATCGTCGATGCGGCGACCGGGCGGTTGGTCCGAATCGGCGATCTGGCGAGCGGGGCGTCCACGATCGAGCACACGCTCACCTGCGACCTGGACTCCCTGCGCCTGATCTCCGGGCCAGTGACGCAGGTGGTCGAAAACGGCGTCAAGCCGGTATTTCGCCTGACAACGCAGTTGGGCCGCCAGATCACCGCGACTGGCAACCATCCCTTTTACACGTTCGATGGCTGGCGGCTGCTCGACGAGCTGTGCCCCGGCGACCAGATCGCGGTGCCGCGCCGCATCCCGGTCGAAGGTGCGCGCGAATGGCCGGAGCATCAAGTCATCGTGCTGGGCCACCTCATCGCGGAAGGCAACTTGTGCCACCCGCATGGGGCATACTATTACACCACGGACGACGAGCACCTGCACGATTACGTGCGGGCGCTGGAGCAGTTCGAAAACACAGCCGCATCGATCAGTCGCCACAAACAAGCCTATTCGGTGTACAGCCGCCGGGTTGAGCGCGCCGAGCCGCCTGAGGTGGTGACGTGGCTCCGCTCGTTGGGGATATGGGGCAAGACCGCCCGCGAGAAAGCGATTCCCGAGGCGGCGTTCGAACTCACCAACCGCCAGCTCGGCCTGTTGATCGCGCGGATGTGGGAAGGCGATGGGCACATCAACGAGCGCGGGCGGAGCCTGTATTATGCGACTGCCTCGGAACGACTGGCCCGCCAGTTACAGCACCTGCTCTTGAGGCTGGGAATCATCAGCCGGCTGCGCGAGGTGTATTTTCCCTACAAGGATGGCCGGATCGGGTACCAGGTTTTCGTCACCGGTCTGGACAACCTGGCGGCTTTCGAGTCGCAGATTGGCGCGCACTTCATCAGCGCTGAACGGCGTGCGATGCTGGCGCGCCTGCTCGAAAACGGCTCGTCGGTCAGCGGCACGAAAGACGTGATCCCGATGGGGATCAAAACGCTGGTCAACCAGCACAAAGCCGCGCATGGCCTGACGTGGGACCAGGTGCGCGAGCGAACGGGCGTCGCCCCGCGCGAGTTCCAGGCATCATCGACGATCACCAAGTCCGGTTTCACGCGGACCACCATCGGCCGGTTGGCGCAGTTCTTCGACGCGGACGATCTGCGAGCCTATGCCGACGGGGATGTTTACTGGGACAAGGTGGTCGCGATCGAGGCAGCGGGCGAGGCGATGACTTACGATCTCACCGTGCCCGGCACACACAACTTCGTCGCCAACGACTTCATCGTGCACAACTCGCACGCTGCCGACTACGCCGTGCTGACCTGCCAGACGGCATTCTTAAAATGCCACTATCCGCACGAGTACATGGCCGCCCTGATGAGCGTGCACCGCGACGATTCGGCCAAGGTCAGCCTGTTCGCGGCGGACTGCCACCGCATGGGCATCGCCGTGCTGCCGCCCGACGTCAACGCCAGTATGCTCGACTTCACCATTGAGCCGCAGCCGGACGGGTCGCGGGCGATTCGCTTCGGCCTGGGCGCGGTCAAAAACGTGGGCGTCGGCCCGCTGATGCACATCATCGAGCAGCGCGAGGCGGAAGGTCCCTTCCGCCATCTGGACGATTTTTGCCACCGCGTCGATCTGCGCATCGTGCAGAAGCGTGCGCTCGACTCGCTGATCCGCGTGGGCGCCCTGGACGGCTTCGCGGACCGGCCCACCCTGCTGGCCGCGCTGGAACGCATCCTGAGCTTCTCGGCGGACTATCACAAGGCCAAGGAAATCGGCCAGATGAGCCTGTTCGGCGAGGCGACCGGCGTGGAGTTCGGGTCCGCCGCGAGCATCCTCAAGAACCTGACGGACGTCAAGCATGTCGACAAGCGCGAGATGCTGCGCTGGGAGAAAGACTTGGTCGGCCTGTACGTGACCGACCACCCGCTGCGCGCGCTCGTCGATAAGTTCGCCAGTGCCAACATTCGCCCCAGCGTCGAGCTGATCGAAGAGGGCGAGGCCGCCAACGGGCGCCAGGTAACTATCGCCGGGCTGGTGACCGAGGTGCGCAGCATCATCACC
>ENA-UOUL01004383-UOUL01004383.1-bioreactor-metagenome-genome-assembly--contig:-NODE-4383-length-13132-cov-3.658062_pt1 | contig 13132 bp, 13 predicted proteins | sample MGYA00249838_ERZ747220 | MGnify/ENA primary metagenome ERZ747220 (study PRJEB28778, sample SAMN05720191) | bioreactor metagenome | isolation source: Anaerobic biogas reactor | place: USA:Washington...
GGGCCTCGCCATCTGGTTGGAGCGGAAGAAAGCGTAACCGACCCGTCGCTCGGGGGTTATATCCCCTGTGCAGAGAGGCCGGCAGACTGATCGGAAGGCAGTCTATTTGACAACCACCCACTTGCACTTACAATACGCCAACACAAGGCAAGAGTATCCCGGTGAAGGAGGAAATTCAGAATGGCTGATACCTTTGAGCGCGTTAAGGGCATTATCGTTGAGCTACTTGGCGCGGACGAAAGTGAGATTACGATGGACTCCCATTTCCGCGAGGATCTGGAGGCCGATTCGCTCGATCTGGTTGAATTGATCATGGCGTTTGAAGAGGAGTTCGAGGGGGAAATCTCCGACGAGCAGGCGCAGAGCATCGAGACGGTCGGCCAGGCCGTCCGCTATATTGACGAACACATGAGGGCCTAGTCTCATCGGATGGAGCTCTTGCCGTCCTGACAGGCGGCTGGGCGATGGCTACCCATCTCCGGGGCGTCTGTCGGGCCCTGACAGGAATTACGAGGGAGAGACGGCGCGGTGTGCCGTCTCTTTTTCTTTGCCTCGCGGGACTAGCCGGGCCCAGTCCAGGGCAATCGCCAGCGCCAGCAGATGGCCGGCGAGGTTGAGCCAGACCCCCGGCCCGGCGCCGAGATCCTGCCGCAACAGCGCGGCGAATAGCGGCCGGACGGCCAGGTAGGCCCAGGTGGGCAGAATGGCGCCCGCCAGCGCCGCCAGCGCCGCCGCGCCCCAGCGCAGGCGGGCCGGTCGGCGTGACAGCCAGGGGGTCAGGGCCGCGACGAGGACGACCAGGGCGATGAGCAGGAGGCGCCACAGCCATTCGGACGGATCGGGATCGCCGAGCGCTTCCAGCCCCGGCAGGGCCAGCAGGCTGACGGCGACGGCGACGGCGCGTGCTGCCCAGGTCTGCCACCGGCTGCCGCTCCAGAAGGTAGTCAGGAGGAGCAGCATGAGCGCCAGCGTGATCGGCGGCAGGTAGAACAGCGAGCGGTCGGGTGCGACCTCGCCGCTGCGCACCTGCGGCAGGAATTTCGCCTGCTCGCCCATTTCCAGACCGATGTAGCTCAGCCCCGCGGCAGGATGGGGCAGCCAGACGAGGAAAAAGGCGACGAGGATGGCCGTGAGGGCCAGCAGAAAAAGGCGTCGCCTCATGCAGGTGGCCCGGCGAGGGCAGCGCGGAGCTGTTCGTCCTCCGCCGCCTGCGCCTCGAGAAAGGCGTCGAGGGCCGGGCTGCGCCGCAGCCGCAGCGCCAGTAGAGCGACCGCACGGACATCGTCGGACTCGACGCGCTCTCGCTCGTCGGCGGCGGCGTAGGCGCGGGCCGCCTCAAACAGCGTAATCTCGGCCCGCGCGCTGTGAATGCCCGCCTGGCGGATCACCTCCAGGCCGAGGTCGCGTGCCGCCTCATCCACCCGGACGCCGGGCAGGCGGCCCTGCGCCACGGCAATTTCCTCGGCCAGGGTCAGCGTGTGCGCGGCATAGGCGGCGGCCATCCCCTCGGGATCGCGCTGATACCAGACAGCCTGTTCGTAGGCGCGGAAGCGCTCGGCCGCATCGTCCAGGCCGCGCACGAGCACGCGCAGCCCGAAGCGATCCATGAGCTGCGGGCGCAGGTGACCCTCCTCCGGGTTCATCGAGCCGACGAGGAGAAAGCGAGAGCTGTAGGTCAGCTTTTGCGGCCCGCGCCGCACCGTATAGTGGCCCTGGGCCGCGGCGTCGAGAATCGCGTCGGCGATCTGATCCTCCAGCATGTTGACTTCGTCGATATAGAGGATGTGCCCGTCGGCCTGGCTGAGCAGTCCCCTCTCCAGGCGGACCCGCTGCTGCTCCAGCGCCAGCCGTTCGTCGATGCCCCCGACGACATCCTCCAGGCGGGCGTTGAGCGGCAGGTTGACGATGCGCACCCGCTCCTCGCGCGACAGAGGCTCGCCGTAGCCGGCCTTCTGCGCGCACGCCTTGCAGATAGCCGCCATGCCGCCGGCCTCCAGCATCGCCTCCGTGCAGCCGTTCTCGCACAGGCTTATCACCCGGCTCGGCAGCAGATCGACCAGCGAGCGCACGGCGGTCGTCTTGCCCGTGCCGCGCGGGCCGAGCAACAAGACGCCGCCGACGGCCGGGTTGATGACGGCAAGCACGAGAGCCAGCTTCATCTCTTCTTGCCCGACGATCGCCAGGAAGGGGAACGGCTCCACCTCGGCCACGCCCTGGCTGACGTAGCCGGCATGGGCGGCCTGGTAAGCCGGGGCTTCCCGGAGGAGGTCGAGAAGCTGCGAACGGCTCATAGAATGCCCCGCTCGCGCTGCTGCAGCCGGTAGCGCTGGCGCTCCTCGGCGCGGGCAAAGCGCTCCCGTTCTTCGTCCGTCTCGCAGATCAGGGGCGGCACGGGCGTTGGCTTGCCCTGCTCGTCCAGCGCCACGTAGACGAAGTACGCCGTGTTGGTGTGGGTCGTCTCGCCGGTGAGCAGGTGTTCGGCGTGGACCACCACGCGCGTCTCCATACTGGTGCGCCCAACCCAGGTGACCTCCGCCGAAAAGGTAACCAGATTGCCGATCTGCACCGGCGAATGGAAGGACATGGAATCGACGACGACAGTCACAGCGGGGCGGCGGGCATGTTTGGTCGCCGCCATACCGCCGGCTTCGTCGCAGAGCTTCATGATGATGCCGCCGTGTATGTGGCCGAGCGTATTGGCCTCGCCCGGCCCCATATGCTGGGTGAGTGTGACCCGCGACGCGCTGACTGGTTTGCCTTCCATGGCTAATCCATATCCGGCCGGGTCTCCGAGACAAAGAGAAGCTTTTCGCCCTCCTCTTCGAAGACGTCGATGATGTGAAAGGGCAGCTCGCGCAGCAGCGGAGCCAGAGGCACTCTCACCGGGATCTCCGGGCGTGGCGGGCGCGGCGGCACGGCGCGGCGGGGCAGGTCCGCGTCAACCTGCCGCCGGCGCAGCAGCCGCCGGTCGTCGCTCAGGAAGCCGAGGTACTCGCCCGCGGTGCTGAAGACGCGCCGGCCGACGACAAAGCCAAGCCATTCGCCGTCAACCGTGAACAGGTGCCCCTTCTCATACACCGCTACCCACTCGCCATCACTGCGGTAAATCGGTTCCATTGCTCTCCTCTGCGGCTGACGAACATCGCCGTTGATTATAGAAGAAGGGCGGCGCGCTGGCTAGTTGGCCGACCGGCAGCGCGGCGCTACAATGTGCCCCCACCCCGTAATGGAGGAAGCCATGCCCGACGATAATTAGAAGCGCAAGAAAGATAGTGAGGAACGCGATCCCGGCGTTCCCCCAACTGGAGCCAAGACCAACAGCGCAGTGGAGCCCGAGGCCGATTACGAGTTGGACATCGGCGAGGAGGAGTAGAGACGGAGTTGGAAGCAGAAAATAGCAAGCCGGAAGTTAAGAGTTGGAAGCTTAACGCTCTCCTCTAGCCTCTGGCTTCTAACTTCTAACTTCTGATTTCTACCCCCGCCCCAACATCTGGCGGTACAGAGCCCGTAGCTGCTCGGCGGCGCGCTTCCAGCTAAAGCGGCGCGCCTGCCGGAATCCGGCGGCGACCAGACGGGCGCGCTCCTGCGGCTGTTCGAGCAGCCGGGTCAGCGCCGTGGTCCAGGCGGCTTCGTCCTGGGGGGCGAGCAGGATGGCAGCGTCGCCGGTCACTTCCGGAAGCGAAGAAGCGTTCGAGCTGAGCACCGGGACGCCGCAGGCCATCGCCTCTAGCAGAGGCAGGCCGAAGCCTTCGTAGAGGCTGGGGAAGGCAAAGAGGGCCGCGCCGCTGTACAGAGCGGGCAGGTCGGCGTCGGCGACGAAGCCGGCGAACTGCACGCGCTCCTCCAGCCCCTGCCGCCCCACCTCGGCCAGCACCTCTTCGACCAGCCAGCCTTTGCCCCCGGCGATGACGAGGCGGTGCGGGAAGCGCTCGGCGATGGGGCGAAAGGCGCGGACCAGCATCTGGTAATTCTTACGCGGCTGGATGGTGCTCACGGAGAGCACGTAGGGCGCGTCGCCGAGGGCGTATTTCTCGCGCACGCGGCGCAGCCTCTTCCCTTCGGTCACCGGCTGGAAGCGCTCGTGCACGCCGCTGTAGAGCACGGTAATCTTGCCCGGCGGCACGTTCCACACGGCTTCCAGGTCGCGGCGCGTAGCCTCCGAATCGGCGAGAATGTGCGCCGCGCGGGCCACCGAATCCGGGACGGCGCGGTTGAGGTAGCTGACCAGCGCCGGCGTGAACGTCTCCGGGTAGTGCACGAAGCTGAGGTCGTGCACCGTGAGCAGCGTGGGCGTGCCGGAGCGAACCGGCGGCAGCACAAAATCGGGCGAGTGGAACAGGTCGAGCCGGCCCGTGAACAGCTCGACCGGCAGGGGAAGGCGCAGCCGCTGCCAGAGACGGTAGAGCCAGCGGTCGCTTAACGGCGCCGTGCGCAGATCGACGCGAGGGCCGTGCGGCAGCGGATCGGGAACGGGCAGGTCGGCGGGGGGACGGGCGCTGAAGAGCCGGTAGCTGTTGCCGTCATCGCCGGCGAGCAGCGCCTGGACCAGCTCTCGCGTGTAGCGCCCGATGCCGCCTCCCTGCGTGACGGCGGCGGTAACGTCGATGCCGACGACCGGCCTGGACCCGGGCACCGCTCCTGCCTAGCTCCGTGGCTTATCCACGTCGCCGTAAGTCCAGTACCGGTTGACGAAGAAGTTCCAGAAGAGGACGACAATCGTCGCCAGGATCTTGGCCGGAATGTAACCGCGAATACGCTCCGGCGCGCTGATCAGCTCCAGCAGGCGCTGGAACGGCGTCTGCGTCAGCACGAGGATGGTGTTGTTGATAATCAGCCCCAGCACGCTGACCGTCGCAAATTGGAGGAGCTGCACTCGCCGCCGCTTGCTGCGCGAATCGGGGTAGGTCCAGTAGCGATTGAAGGTGAAGTTGCTCAGCACGGCGGCCGAAAAGGAGAAGGTGTTGGCGATCACGGGCCGGAAGTGGAAGACCTCGACCAGCAGCGTGAGGATGCCAAAATCGACGATAAAGCCGATCGTGCCTACGACCAGAAACTTGAAGAAGCGCTCGGCTTCCTTCTCTTTGATGCCAAAGTGGCTGACGATATCGATAAACAGAGCCATCATCCAACGACCTCAACAGAGCGCCCCGCTCGCGACGCCTGCCGGGCGGGAGACAACCCAATAAGCATGCCCAACATCGCGCCCAGATGCAAGTAGAGATTGTTCACGTAAAGCTTGTCCAGCAGGTGATGCACGCTCAGCGCCACCCACACGCCCAACAAGCCCAGGACGACGCCGCGCATGGGCCACGGCTGGCGCAGCGCCCGCAGCGTGGCGGCGAAGATCGCGCCCCATAGCAGGAGATAGGCCAGCGTCCCGACAATGCCCACCTCGGCGAGCAGGTTAATGTAATAGTTGTGGGCGTGGCCGAGGGCCTCCGGCCAGTTCAACAGGGCGTAGTCCGGGTAGGCGGCCTCGTAATTGCCGAAGCCGACCCCCAGCCAGGGATGCCGGTCGGCCATCGCCAGCCCGGCCTGCCAGTGGGCCAGCCGCTCGACCTCGGCGTAGTTCTCATCAGTAATATGCACGCCGCGCACGTCCACGTCGCCGAGCGCCGAGAGCGTGCCGGGCAGGTCGCCGCCAAAATCGGTCAGCCGGGCTGTAATGGACGCGGGCAGGAGATCCATCTGCCAGGCGGCGGCGACGGCGAACAGGGCAACCAGGAGCAGCAGCAGCCCGGCGATGCGCCGCCGGGGCAGAAAGGCGACCAGAACGGCCAGCGCCGCGCCGAAGCTCAGCCAGGCGCCCCGGCTCCACGAGGCCAGCAGGCCGCCGGCCGACAGCGCCGTGGTCAGGGCGAGAAAGGCCCACCAGAGCAGTGCGGTGGGGCGCAACCGCCGTTCCTCGCGCCAGGCCATCAGGGCGCCCACCAGCGCGCCCAGCCCAAGCAGCGCCAGCCAGGCCATGAACGCGCCATAAGGGTTAGGCTGCTGGAAGGTGCCGTAGGCGCGGGAAAACCGGCCGTCGAGAATGGCAAAGTGTTCCACGTCTTCGGGCTGCACGAAAAACTGGTACAGGCCGAGGATACCCTGGCTGGCGCCCGCAAGCAGCAGGCCGGCAAGCACGGGCCTGTAGCCGTACCTGCGAGTCAGGTCGGCGACGATCCAGAGCATCACCGCCACTTCCACCCACTTGAGCAGCTCGACGAAGCCCGCCGTCGCCGACGGCGCATGGAGCAGCGAGAACGCGCCGGCAAAGCCGAACAGCGCCAGGGGCAGATTAAGCGCCGTGTGGGGAATGGCGATCTGGCGGCGCACCACCCCTTCCGCCAGCCAGGCGGCGACTATCAGCAGGAAGAGCAGCTGTCCCGTGTCGAAGCCTCTCACGCCGAGCACCAGCGCCTCGCGGGCGCCCAGGGGAGCCGCCACCATCAGCAGCAACACACCTACGAGCGGGCGCGCGACTGTGGCGAGCAGCAGGCCCCCGCCGAGAAGTAGCCCGGCGGCCTGCGGCAGGGGCAGCCAGGCGAGCAGGAGCCCGGCAACCAGCGCCGTGGCGACAGCCCACCAGGGAGCCACGCCGGCCAACGACCGGCGCCAGAAAAGCGGGAGATTACTGGAGACAGTCACGGAAATAGGGGATCGTCTTCTCCAGCCCTTCGCGCAGCATTACCTGGGGCTGCCAGCCGAGCAGCTCGCGCGCTTTGGTGATGTCCGGCCGGCGGACCTGGGGATCATCTCTAACGCGCGAATCTTCCGGCTGGACGAAGACGATGTCGGAGTCGCTGCCGGTAACGTCCAGAACCGTCCGGGCAAAGTCGAGAACGGTCATCTCCACCGGATTGCCGATGTTGACCGGCAGGACCTCGTCCGAGAAGAGGAGCCGGTAGACGCCGTCCACGAGGTCGCTGACGTACTGGAAGCTGCGGGTCTGCTGCCCGTCGCCATAGACCGTCAGCGGCTCGCCTCTGAGCGCCTGACTGATGAAGTTGGGCACGACCCGGCCGTCGTTCAGGCGCATGCGCGGCCCATAGGTGTTGAAGATGCGCACGATACGGGTGTCCATACCATGATAGCGGTGGTAGGCCATGGTCATCGCCTCGGCAAAGCGCTTGGCCTCGTCGTAGACGCCGCGCGGGCCAATGGGATTGACGTGGCCCCAGTAGCTCTCCGGCTGCGGGTTGACCTGCGGGTCGCCGTAGACCTCTGACGTAGAGGCCAGCAGGTAGCGCGCGCCTTTGGCCTTGGCCAGCCCCAGCGTGTTCAGCGTGCCCAGCGAGCCGACCTTGAGCGTGGGGATGGGAAACTCCAGATAGTCGTTCGGGCTCGCCGGCGAGGCGAAATGGAGCACGGCATCGACCGGGCCATCGACGTAGATGTAGCTGCTGACGTTATGTTTGATGAAGGTGAAGGCGTCATTTCCCGCCAGGTGGGCAATGTTGTCGGTGCTGCCCGTGATCAGGTTGTCGAGCACAATGACTTCATGCCCTTCGGCCAGGAAGCGATCGCTGAGATGGCTGCCGAGGAAGCCAGCGCCGCCGGTAATAACTACGCGCATGTTTTTCTTCTCCTGAGGCGCGCGGGGTATGGCACCGGCCGCGCAAGGCTTGGTTACAGGCTGCAAACCGCCAGTTATTGTAGCCGAGAACGGCCAGCTTTCAACGCGTTCCACCTGACGCGGCGACGACGACTGGCCTATGTGCCCCCGGCGTTCGAGCCGCGTATAATGGCGCAGAACCGTGCAAAATAGACGGAGTTGAACCCTGAATGGACCATTCCCCGGTGCCTGAGGCCAATCCTGAGATCCACGAGCGTCGCAAGGCCGACCATATCCGCATCAACCTGGAAGAAGACGTCGCCTTTCGCCAGCTGACGACGGGGCTGGAGGGCTACTTCTTCGTGCACCAGGCCCTGCCGGAGCTGGACCTGCACGAGGTGGATACGAGCCTGACGCTCTTTGGCAAGCGGCTGCAGCGCCCCCTGTTGATCAGCTCGATGACGGGCGGCACGCAGCGGGCGCTGGAGATCAACCGCACCCTGGCGGCGGCGGCGCAGGAAGCGGGCATGGCGATGGGGCTCGGCTCGCAGCGCGCAGCCCTGGCCGATCCCTCGCTGGCCGCTACCTACCAGGTCCGCGACGTCGCGCCCGACATCCTGCTCTTTGCCAACCTCGGCGCCGTCCAGCTCAACTACGGCTACGGCGTGGCCGAGTGCCAGCGGGCGGTAGAGATGATCGAGGCCGACGCCCTCATCCTGCACCTCAACGCGCTGCAGGAAGCGGTGCAGCCGGAGGGCGACGGCAATTTCGCCGGCCTGCTTGCGCGCATCGAGGAGGTCTGCCGGCAGCTTCCCGTGCCGGTCATCGCCAAAGAGGTCGGCTGGGGCTTCTCGGGCCGGGCGGCGCGCCAGCTCGCCGATGCAGGTGTCGCGGCCATTGACGTAGCCGGAGCCGGCGGCACGTCGTGGAGCCAGGTGGAGATGCACCGCGCCCCTACGGCGCGCCACGCCAGAGTCGCCGGGGCCTTTATCGACTGGGGCATTCCGACGGCCGTGTCGATCCGGCTGGTGCGGCAGGCCGCGCCCGATCTGCCCATCTTTGCCAGCGGCGGCATCAAGAACGGCATCGACATCGCCAAATGCATTGCGATGGGCGCCACGCTCGGCGGTCTGGCGGGCGAATTCCTGCGGGCCGCCGATCAGGGCGGCGTGGAGGGCGTCCTGGAGCTGGCCGGCGCGCTGACCGACGAGCTGCGCGTGGCGATGTTCGCCAGCGGCGCGCGCGATCTGGCGGCCCTGGCGCGCACGCCCCTCTACCGTACTTTTGACGAGCTTCTGCAGGAGAACAACCAGACTGATGGAACCGGTAAGTACAACCAGGACCTTTGAAACGCTGGTGGCCGAAATGGTGCCCGCCGTCGAAGCCGAAATGCGAGCAATCCTGCAGCCGGGCAGTGATACGGTTGGGGGCGCCGGCGAGCTATACGGCATGATGCAGTATCACATGGGCTGGCTGGATGCCGGCCTGCAGCCCGTTTCGGCTGCAACCGGCAAGCGCATCCGCCCGGTGCTCTGCCTGCTGAGCTGCGGCGCGGCGGGCGGCGATTGGCAGCAGGCCATTCCTGCCGCCGCCGCCGTCGAGCTTCTGCACAACTTCACCCTGATCCATGACGACATCCAGGACGGCAGCCCGACACGGCGGGGGCGCGACACGGTCTGGCAGATCTGGGGCGTCCCGCAGGCAATTAACGCGGGCGATGCCATGTTTGCCCTGGCTCACCGGGCGCTGTACGGGCTGGCTGAGCGCGGCGTCGAGCCGGCCATCGTCGTCGAGGCGGCGCGCCGCTTTGACGACACCTGCCTGGTGCTGACGGAGGGCCAGTATCACGACATGCGCTTCGAGAGCCGTGACGAAGTGCAGGTGGACGAGTACCTGAGCATGATCGGCGGCAAGACGGCGGCGCTGCTCGCCCTGTGCAGCGAGCTGGGCGCGCTGATTGCCGGGGCGGGCCGGGAGACTGTGAGCCATTACGCCGCCTTTGCCCGCGATCTGGGGCTGGCCTTCCAGGTCAGGGACGACATACTGGGCATCTGGGGCGACGAGGCCGCTATCGGCAAGTCGGCGGCGACGGACGTGGAGACGCGCAAGAAGACGCTGCCGGTGCTCTACGGGCTGGCCCAGAGCCAGGCGCTGCGCGACCTGTACGGGCGGAAAGAGAATGGCGACAACTTCGTCGCCGAGGTCGTCGCCCTGCTGGACGAGGCCGGCGCTCGCGACTATGCCCAGCAGGAGGCAGCCCGTTACTCCAGCAGTGCGCTGCATCACCTGGAAGCGAGCGGCGCAGACGGAGAGAACGGCCGGGCGCTGCTGGAGCTGGCTAACCGGCTGCTGCGACGCGATTCGTAACATCCCCCGAAGGGTCGGGTAGGCGGAATAAAAAAGCGCCCCACGGCAATCGTGGGGCGCTTTTCATTTTTGCTCAGTCTGCGGCAGCGGCGGGGCTAATCGCCCTTTTCCGCCGCCTTCATCTCGACCAGCTGGTCCAGGACTTCCTCGGGCGTCTCATCGCCGATGAGGATACCGGAGAAGTCGGCCGGGCTGACGCGTTCTTCGTCTTCAGCCTCCTCGTCCTCTTCGCCGTCGCGGTAGAAGCCGGTGCCGGCGGGGATGAGCTTGCCGATGATCACGTTTTCCTTGAGACCCAGCAGCTCGTCTTCCTTACCGGCGATAGCTGCACCGGCCAGCACCTTGATCGTATGCTGGAAGCTGGCTGCGCTGAGGAAGCTCTCGGTGTTCAGCGACGCCTTGGTGATGCCCAGCAGCACCGGGTCGGCCTGCGCCGGCTGACCACCCTCGGCGACCACTTCCTCGTTCTGCTGCGTGAACTCGGTCGCTTCGACCAGTTCGCCCGGCAGCATCTCGGTGTCGCCCGGGTGCCGGACCTGCACCTTGCTCAGCATCTTGCGGATGATGACTTCAAAGTGCTTGTCGTTGATGTTCTGGCCCTGCGGGCGGTACACCTTCTGCACCTCGGTCAGCAGGTACTGCGTCACGGCGTCACGACCCTGGATTTCCAGGATCTTGTGCGGGTTCTTAGCGCCCTCAGTCAGGGATGCGCCGGCCTCGACGGTCTCGCCGTCTTCGACGAGGAGCCGCATGCCGGCGGGAATGTCGTAGTCGCGCTCGTCAATGTCCGTCCACTCGACGCGCAGGCCGTTCTCGTCGCGGCGGACGATGCCGCCGTTCTTCGCCGTAATCTCCAGCTCCTGGCGCTCGGCCAGCCGCTGGCCCTGCTCCACGGATTCGCCGTCGTCTACGATGATGGTCCAGTCTTCGGGCACGTCGTAGATATCCTCGACGAGGTGGCTATCGGTTACGAAGACGTGCCGCACGCCGTCAATGACGCGTACGGAGACGACGCCGGAGATCTCGGTCATCACCGCTTCACCGCGAGGCCGGCGGCGCGCCTCGAACAGCTCTTCAACGCGCGGCAGACCCTGGGTGATGTCGCCCGCAGCCTGCGCCGTACCACCGGTGTGGAACGTGCGCAGCGTGAGCTGCGTGCCCGGCTCGCCAATCGACTGGGCGGCGACGATGCCGACTGCCGTGCCCATCTCGACGAGCTTGCCGCGACCCAGGTCGAGGCCATAGCACTTGGCGCAGATGCCCCGGCGAATCTCGCAGGTCATCGGCGAGTAGACGTAAAGCGAATCGAGACCCAGCTCGTCCACACGGTCGGCGATCTCCTCGGTGTACATCTCACCTTCGTTGATCAGGATCTCGCCCGTTTCGGTATCGATCACCGGCTCGGCAGCCACGCGACCGAAGATGCGCTCGGCCATCGTCTGCTTGCCGAAGTTGTCTGCGCGCCGGATATAGATACCCTTGTCGGTGCCGCAGTCGTCGGCGGTGACGATAACATCCTGAGCCACGTCCACGAGGCGGCGGGTCAGGTAGCCGGCGTCGGCCGTACGCAGCGCTGTGTCGGCGAGACCCTTGCGCGAGCCGTGCGTAGAGATGAAGTACTCCAGCGCGGTCAGCCCCTCGCGGAAGTTCGAAGTGATCGGCACCTTGATGATGCGGCCCTGCGGGTCGGCCATCAAACCGCGCATACCGGCAAGCTGGGTCATCGGGCCAAAGCCGCCCTTACCCGCGCCGGAGAGCGCCATCATCGCCATCGGGCCATAGGGATCCATGGCCTCGCGCACCGCGTCCTCGACCTGATCCTTGGCGTTGTTCCACTGTTCGATGGTGCGCTGGTAACTCTCGTCTTCTGTGAGCAGGCCGCGCCGGTACTGGCGGTCAATCTCGTCCACGCGCTTCTGCGCGCTCTCCAGAATCTCGGCCCGCTCTTCCGGAACGTGCAGGTCGGCCACAGCCACCGTCACACCCGATTCGGTGGCATAACGGAAGCCGAGGTCCTTGATAGCGTCGGCGACGGCAATCGTGGCTTCGTCGCCGAAGCGGCGATAGACGCGATTGATCAGCTCGTTCACGGCGCCCTTGTTGAGCTGCTCGTTGATGAAATGCATGCCCTCCGGCAGGGTCCGGTTGAAGAGCACGCGGCCCGGCGACGTCTCGATCAGGCGGGTGCGCGGCTTGCCGTCGGCATAGCGCCGGCCCTTCTCGGTGTAGTAAGTCTCCGTAAAGAGCTTGATCTTGGCGTGGATGTCTACGTAGCCCAGCTCCAGAGCCAGCTCGACTTCGTCCATGCTGCCAAAGACCCGGCCTTCGCCTTTCAGCCCGTCCTGTATGGTCGTCAGGTAGTAGACGCCCAGCACCATATCCTTCGACGGGCCGACGATCGGCTCGCCGTTGGCCGGCTTGAGCAGGTTGCGCGTGGCCATCATATACTCTTTGGCCTCGGCCACGGCCTTGTAGCTGGACTTTCCCGTGCTCACATTCAGGTTTTTGGGCACCGTTCGTATCTCCAACATAATGGCATTCATTTTTTCATAGATATTCATAATACCGCTCCTTCGAATGATAAGCCTCAGACCTTCTCGCCGTTGTCTATATAGCACCCGATCTTATACCGCGTCCATTCAAGGTCTGCCACGGCGTCTTCCAGGCTGGCCTCGCGCTGCTGCACCAGCTGTTCCAGCGTCGCTTCTTCTTCCAAAAGCCTGCACAGCCAGGCATCATGCGGCGGTTCCGTCTCGAAACCCCGCTGGCCAGCGCTGTTCACCGTCGCTTGTATCATGGCCCCACCACCTCAATCCCGGTAACTTCCTTGAAAATCCCCGCATCAAAGTTTGGCAACTCCAGCACAGCCGCCCTCTCCCGGTCATCCATGTTCTTCCACATCAAGGCGCACGCCTCTCTGTGCCCCACGGTTTTAAGGTACCCACCGGTGGTCTCATGCGTTGGGTGTGCCGCTTTTTCCTCATCGGTCATGTTTTCGCTGTACACCCACCAGCAATCCTCATACTTCCAGTTCATGGCCTGCAGCCCAATGCTTTCAAGAATTCTCTTGCGGGATATTTTTGTCAATTTGTTAAATATCCGAACCGGCGGGGTCACTGTGTTAAAGAATCCGGTGTTCCAGTTGCCGGTGTTGCGGTTGCCGGTGTTCCAGTTGCCGGTGTTCCAGTCGCCGGTGTTGCAGTTGCCGGTGTTGCGGTTGCCGGTGTT
>ENA-UOUL01004384-UOUL01004384.1-bioreactor-metagenome-genome-assembly--contig:-NODE-4384-length-13131-cov-3.999770_pt1 | contig 13131 bp, 12 predicted proteins | sample MGYA00249838_ERZ747220 | MGnify/ENA primary metagenome ERZ747220 (study PRJEB28778, sample SAMN05720191) | bioreactor metagenome | isolation source: Anaerobic biogas reactor | place: USA:Washington...
GGGACGGAAGGGGACCGGCTCGATCCGCAGATCGATGTCCCGACGCAGCCGGTGCAGCAGTCTCATGTCCTCGAACCAGTCTCCCGACAGGCTGTCCGAGACAACCGCTACGTCAATGTCGCTGTCCAGCCGAGGGGAGTCTCCGGCCTGCGAACCGAAAACGTAGAGGGCGGTAACGCGAACGCGGTTACGCTCCAGTTCTTCTGCGTATCTCCGGGCGATAAGGCGAACCTGGTCAAGCATCTCGGATCTGCTCCTCTAGGCGGCTGGCGAACGCCGCGATTTTCTCAAGATACTCACGGGCAAAAGCCTCCGTACACTGGCGGTGGAACTGGAACTTGGCATCAGGATAGCGGACCGCGATATTGAAGGACGTTACGATGTCCAGGAATTCAATCTCCGACTCGGCCAAATCCAGTCCGATCTCCTTGGCAAGCAGGACAAGCCCATGACGATAGGGAACCTTGGGTTCGATACGCGCCGCGTAGCACGCCTTCAGCATCTTCTCCAGAACAAGGTGTCCTATGAAGAGTGACCAACTGAACTCACCACAGGCCAGAAGGTTCCGGGCCGTCTGAAGGTCCATTCTGGCCGATTTGATCCAGTAGTCGCTCACCGTCGATTCGCTACTCACCAGCGCCTCCCGTGTTTCTTCGCTACGATACTAGTCCCACTTGTCGGCCACGTCAATTTGTCCAGATGAGCTTTTTGCTTGACAGGTCTGGCAAAAGCATTATAGTTGTACTAGGCAAACTAGCACAATAGGCAATGCGATGCTTATTCAGATCGATCATGGCTGTGACCGTCCGGTGTATCTGCAGATCGCCGACCAGGTGAAACGCGATGTGGCGTTGGGTCGGGTAGCGGAGGGGGACCGGCTGCCCACAGTTCGGGAACTGTCAAGCCGGCTGGTGATCAACCCCAACACCATCGCCAAGGCCTACCGCGAGCTGGAGCACCAGGGGATTATCATAACCCGTCCAGGGTCAGGCAGTTACATCGCCCAGGGGAGCAGCCGGCTCAGCGAGGCGGTGCGGGAAAAGCTCATCCGCGAACAGATCGACCGGCTGATGGTCGAGGCCATTCACATGCAGATCGATCGGCGGCAATTGTTCGGCTGGATCGACGAGGCGTTGGCGAAGTTCAAGTTTCCAGAGAAAGGGGCCGGCGATGGCGAAGATCGTGGTTGAGGCTCAAGGGCTGGTTAAGTTTTATGAAGGTCGGTGCGTTCTGGACGGGATCGACCTGAAGGTCCCGCAGGGGTGCATCTACGGCCTGCTGGGTCGAAACGGGGCGGGCAAGACCACGCTGATCCGTATTCTGATGGGTCAGGAGACGCCGACCCGCGGCCAAGCCCTGGTCCTTGGGGCGAATTCGCAGCGGCTCTCCGCGGCGCAGCGCGGGCGGGTCGGCTATGTGGCGGAGGGGCATCAACTGGTCCCGAGCTGGCGGGTGGGCTGGCTGGTCTCGTTGTGCCGAGGCCTCGCGCCGCGGTGGGACGAGCGGTTCTTTGGACACCTGGTCTCGACGTTCAAGCTGCCGATGGACCGGAAGGTCAAACAGCTTTCGACGGGCATGCGGGCTCAGTTGAATCTGGCGTTGGCCATGGCGGTCGAGCCGGAACTGCTGGTGCTGGACGATCCGACGCTGGGGCTCGACACAGCGGCACGGCGCGAGTTTCTGGAGTTGGCGATCGACGTGATCCAGCGGGACGGCCGGACCATCCTGTTCAGTTCGCACATCCTCAGCGACGTGGAGCGGATCGCGGACCGGGTGGGCATTCTGGTAGGGGGGCGGCTGGCGGTGGATTGCCCGCTTGAAGCCCTCAAACGCCGGGTGCGCAAGCTGCGTCTGGTGTTCGCCGAGACTCCGCCGCAGCGGCTGGCCCTGACCGACATCGTGCGGCAGGAGGTCCAGGGGCGCGAGATGCTGCTGACGGTGGCGGACTGGGACGAGCACAAACAGGCGTACCTGGAGACCTACGGCCCGATCAACTGCAGCGTCGTGCCGATGTCGCTGGAGGACATTTTCCTGGAGTGTACCAGTCGGCGGACGCCGGTGGCGGTCTAGAACGGAGGCGTGCGATGAGGAAGCTGGTGCTGATGGAACTGGATCGAGTGGGCTTGGTGGCGCTGCTATTGCTGACGGCTGTGGGCTTATTGATGGCGTTCGCCGCAGTGACGGGTTTCTACTATCCTTGGCACGACTCGAGTCGGCCGCCGGTGGGGAGTCCCGAGGAACTGGTGGTGGTTTTACTGGCGGCGACCGTCGTGGTGCCGTTGATCTCGACGGTTCTCGGATGGCTGCAAACCGACTACGACCGGCGATGGAACCTGACCGCGTACGTTTCGACGCGGGCGACGACGCGCGGGCGGATGCTGGCGGCCCGGCTGATCGTGGGCGGGTTGATCATCGTGGCCTCGATCGCGTTGATGGTGCTGGCGGTTGCCGCGATGTTTCATGCGTTTCCGCGGCTGCTGCCGGTGGACGCGACGATCCTGGTGGCCATCTTCGTCACGATGTTGGCGGCGGCGTTGCCGGCGTACGCAGCCGGGTTGGTGATGGGCTGGTCGCAGATCGGCCGGCTGAGGATTCTCGTGCTGCTGGGGCTGCTGCTGGTGATCCTGCTGGCGGTGCTGATGATGGGTTCTCGGCCGCGGGCGTGGATCACGCTGGCCGTCCTGGCCGTCGCCATGATCGGTTGGCTGCACCATCGGTACGTCCATCAACCGCTGTAGGAGATCGACCATGGAGACACGGGTAATTCGATTGGTCAAAACGCTCGCGGCGGGAGCGATCATGGTGATCGCGGTGGTGATGGTCCTGAGCCTTGGGCGGAGGATGTTTGAATCGGAGTTGCTGGCCCTTGCGCTGGATAGGCCGTCCTCGGTCAGCATCGATGAGGTGGATATGTGGGGGCGGCGCTACGACGGGGACGATATACCGACCGGTGCGATATTGCACGCCTCGCTGAACCGGCGCATGATCAGACTGCTGTGGCCGGCGATCCAGGACGCGGTTCCGCAACTGACGGGATACGGTCGGGTGGGAAAAGACTTTGTCAGCCGCCATGCGGAAGGTTCTGGCATGACTGGAACCGAAGCCATCGGTCGGTACGGCCTTGACGAAGGACTAATAACCCAAACCGCTATCCGATTTCAGGATGCTGCAGAGGGGGCACAAGACAGGGAGGTGACCAAGAATGTCCTCTATGCGGGTCCGGAAGGCATTTCAGAAGTTCCCGCCGAGTCGCTTGGGCGGTTCGGAGACGTTCTATGGCGTCCGAGTTACGACGGTGACGTGATCGGGCTCGACCGCTGGCGCCGGGCCTTCTTCCGGATTGATTTCGAGGGTCGGCGGGTCGATTGGGGACCGCCGGTGCAGGACGATAGCTTTCAGCCGATTCAGATCGGGCGGATCGCCCGCAATGACTTCGCTCTCAATGTTTGGTGGGAGACTCCCTCGGAAGCACACGCGTCGGCGACACCGAGAGCAGCGGGTGCGAATGAGGCGACGAGCAGCGCTCCCGCAATGGGTCATTATGATTCTCCCGTGCGTCTCCAGTGGGAGGCGGAGGATGTCGTGCTCATCCTGGATCGTTCGGGAACGATCTGGAAGTTGGACCGGGCCGCTCTTGCGGTCGTGGGCAAAGCGGGAGAGACGCCTTTCCTCAAACCACACGACCTGCTTGCTTACGACGTTCGGGTTGCGGTGGGTGAAGCTGCGTCATACCAAGGCATGGCTGTAGCGAGCCTAGCACGGGCAGGCGCGGGGATTCTGTTGTTCACTTACGACAACGACGGTTGGCGGCTGGAAGGCGATTCGTACGCAATGACACCGGGTTCAGTGCCCGGCGGTTACACCTTGCTGATCGGCAAGGCCATTGTGGAGAACCTATATCCGTTGGTCCTGGCGGCGGGATCTTTTGCCGAAGGTTATCGTTGTGACGCAGTTTCCAGCCTGCACGGAGTCTTCATGATCCCGAGTTCGGCGTTCGCCTCGAGGGGTAGGATATTCGCTGAACGTTCAAGTTTGAAGGTGCGTTTCTTTGCTCTGCTGATCCTGATCCCGCCGATGGGGTTGGGAGCGGTGCTGGGATGGCGGGTGGCGCGGGATGCCAAGCAGCGAGGCTTGCCACCGGGATCGCGCAAGGCGTGGTTTGTCGCGACGGTGATGCTGGGGTTGGCGGGCTACATTACGTGGCGGCTGGTGCGGCCGGGGGAGGTGATGGTGACGTGTTCTGAGTGCGGCCGTCTTCGGCGGACGGAGTTGGCAGTGTGTCAGCACTGCGGGGCGTCATGGCAGGCTTCGGCACCGCTGGCCTGGCGAGTGGTTGAGGGAGTGGAGACGGAGGATGCCGCGGTCGGCCAGGATGCGGGTCAGCCCGCGACGATGTGAGGGTGGGGATACGGCGGGGCTGAGCGCTGGCAGGTGAAGACTCCGCCGGGGGCGGCGGAGCCACATGGCGGCGGGACCGGCGTATGGCGTTTTGTTAAAGGCATTCTTGCGGTTGCTCCGAAGCACTAGTAGCGGCTTATGGCCGCCTGTGCCCGTTCTGCGCATCTTTCACGTGGAGTAGCGAGGACGTCATGGCGGATTCGAACGATAGCCTGGCCCCGATCTTCATCTTCTCTCCGTCGGCCCGGTGCGGGATCACGCTGCTCCAGCGGCTGCTGAATTCGACCCGCCGGATCATGATCTACGGCGAGAACGCCTTCCTGGTCAATGCCCTGCCCCAGCACCTGCTGACCATCGCGGGCACAGCCGAGAAGCACCAGGCGGCCCGCCAGCGGGTGGTCAAGGGCGACTCCGATTTCTGGTCGAGTTCCGTCTGGCCCGATGTCCGGTCGTACAGCCAGGTTCTGGTCAAGTCGCTCGAAATGGTGCTCAGGAATTATAAGCAAGACGCAATGCGGGACGGCTTTGAGCACTGGGGCGTCAAGAACCCGCTGTACGACGGCAAGCACTTCGAGCTGTTCTACCACACGCTGCCGCAGGGGCGGTTCATCTTCATCCACCGCCACATCCTGGACGTGGCCCGGTCCTACAAAGCCCGAAAATGGCTCAATTCCGAGCAGGACTGCACGGAGATGGTCCGGCAGTGGGGCAGGAACATGTTCTACATGCTCAGCTGCCGGTCGAACGAGCGGATCCTGATGATCCGATACGACCAGATGCTGGCCAATCCGGAGGAGCACGCCCAGCGGCTCGAGGCGTTCGTCGGGGTCGAGGGCATCGATCGGTCGATCTTCGGCCGCAAAATCAACACGTTCACCGGCGCCGGCGAGGCCGGCTATTCCGCGACCCAATACGTCGAGCCGGAGGAACTCTCGGCACAGCAGGTCGAGATCATCAGCCGGATGGCCAACGATCTGCTCAAACGCTGGGACTACCACCCGGTCGGCCCCATCGCCACATCGCCGATGGTGGTCCGGCCGCAACCGGTTCGGACAGCCCCAGCCGCGGGCTCGATCCGGGCCTAGCAACGGTCCAAACGCTCCCCGACCCGCGTCCGCTCCGCAATTTCATCGATCATACAATCCCCTCTTAGCAAAGCGGCGCAAATGTGATACAATAATAATGTATCGCATCCCCTGGACAGGAGAAGGGCCTATGGCGAGCGACAGAGCGCTGCTGGACCGCTATGTCGAAAATCACGATCCCGGGGCATTCGCCCAACTGGTTTCACGTTACGCCGATTTTGCCTACGGCTTGGCCCGCCGCCGATCGCCGGAAGGGGCTCAGTCCGAGCAGCCGGTCAAAGAGGCGTTTGAAGCCCTGGCTCAGAACTCCCCATCGGTCTCCTTTCCACTGGCCGACTGGTTCCACGCGACGATCAGCCGATCGGAGCAGCCGGGACCGGCCGTGCAACAGGCGACCGAGCCGACCTGGGCGGAAATGGCCGATCACGTGCACGCCGCGATCCCCGCCCTCCCCCAGGAAGTGCGGGCGCCGATCCTCTTGCGTTACCTCGACGGCCGAAGCCCCACCGAAACGGCCGAGTTCATCGGCGCCGACGAAAAGAGCACCCCCAAGTGGCTCCAGATGGGAATCCGCGAACTGCACCGGCGGCTGGAAGAGGCCGGCTTTAAGGTGACGCTGATGGGCCTGCACGCGGGCCTCGAGGCGGTTCCCCGCGCCTCAGCCCCAGCCGCGTTCAAGCAGCAACTGGCCCAGTTGGCCTATTCCGGCGTGGGCCGGCCCACCTTTCGGTCGAGGCTGGCCCCGATCGGCGTGGCCGCCGGGCGATGGTACCGGCGGCGGGGCAAGGCGACGGCTTCCGTCGGTCTGGTGCTGGTGGCCATCGGAACCGGCGGAATCCTGCTCTATCAGCGGATGGACAACATCGCCGAGTGGCTTCACACCGCCCGCGATGAGGCCGAGCGAAGCCATGCCCGCGCAGCCAACAACCGCCCCAGACCCACGCCCACGCCCGAACCGACCTACACCGAAAAACTCAAGGAGATCGAGAGCGGCAAGTTCTTCACCATCGACCTGCGCAAGCACTGCACCACGCCGATGACCGAACCGCGAGAAGGCGACGAGCTCAAGAACGACTGGAGCTGCCTGCCGGTCGGCCAGCAGGAGTTTCGCGGCGTGCCGTTCGATATCATCGACCAGAAGACCAACAACGACCTGTCCATGATCGAACTGATCACCACGAAGCACGAGCGGACCGAACTGCCCAAGGAGGTGACCGGGATCGATTTCGGCAATCGCAAGGCCAAGCGGCTGTACTTCCTCCACACCATGGGATGGGGATCCGAACCGGGCGAACTGGGCCAGTACCGCGTCCATTACCAGGGCCGGGAAGAGCCCGAGGTGATTCCCATCGTCAACGACAAGAACATCACCGACTGGTGGAATCCGCGGGAGGTCAGCGAAGCCTACATCGGCTGGATCGGCAGCAACGGACTGGGAAAGGTCGGCATCCACGTCTTTCCGTGGGTAAACCCGCGTCCGGACCTGCCCATCGCCTCGGTGGATTTCGTCAGCAACGACGTGGGCCCGATCCTGGGACTGGCGGCCCTGACCGCGGAAGAATGACGGATCGGATCGGTGCGGAAAACGCGGAGCATGCGTAGGTGATCGGTCTGGCAGACAGAGACGCCGCCGAGGGCGGCGGAGCCATTCTTCACATCGGCTGTTTGGTGTCTTTGTCCTTTGTTCCGCCCGCGTGTTCCGTGCCTGCTTCAAAGGGAAGTCGAACCGACGGAGGACGTCCAGCACGGCGGTCGCGGCCCGCCATGCGGCTCACGAAATGTAATTTGACGTGAAAAAAGGGTTTTCACCCGGCGAAAGAGGACGTATCATTTGAGTTCGAACGAGGGATTGGGAAGGGGTTCCCCAGGGTCACGCGACAGGAGCGAGCGATGAAGCCCGAGATTCGCAAGCCGACCGAAGCGGAAAAACAGCAGGCCCGGTCCTGGCCGATCTGGGAAAAGGAGGCCAGCGAGTTTCCCTGGCAATACGACGAAAAGGAGACCTGCCTGATCCTCCAGGGCGAGGTGACGGTGACCAATGAGCAGGCTGAGAAGTTCAACTTCGGCGCCGGCGACTGGGTGATCTTCCCTCAAGGTATGGAGTGCACCTGGACGATCCGAAGGGACGTCCGCAAGCACTACAAGTTCGGTTGACCGAAGGCGGCAGCCGTCGCCCCGGGTCGGGCCGGCCTGAGCCGGCCGGAAATCGTCCCGACCTCGGCCGGCGGGTCCCGGAATTGGCTTGTCTCCGTTCCGACGGCGGGTATCATACGCCGTTTGTCGCGATCGGAGCGACCTACCCTCAGAAACGGTTTCAGCAGGAGACCACCATGTCGGTTCGGATTGGGCTGATTGGCGCCGGAGGCATTTCGACTGCGCACGTGAAGGCGATCGAGGCGATCGACGACGCCGCGATCGTGGCGGTCTCGGACCTCGAATCCGACCGCGCCAACACCCGCGCCGCCGAGGCCAAAGCCGGCGCGGTCTACACCGATTTCCGGAAAATGCTCGACGAGCAAAAACTCGACGCGGTGTGGGTGTGCACGCCGCCGTCGGTGCGGGCCGAGCCGATCGAGGCCTGCATCGAACGAAAATTGCCGGTGTTCACCGAAAAACCGGTGGGCGTCAGCGCCGCCGCCGCCGCGGAACTGGCGGCCAGGATCGAGCGGGCGGGACTGCCGGTGATGGTGGGCTACGTGCTGAGATTCATGAAGGTCACCGACTGGCTGCGCGAGCACCTCGCCCAGGACCGCGTCTCGCTGGTCTGCTCGACCTACTGCTCGCCGATGACGCTGAACTACGCAGCCAAAACGCCCGCTCCCCTGTGGTTCTACCGCAAGGAGATCTCCGGCGGCGCCATCGCCGACCAGGCGACACACCTGTTCGATTTGATGCGCTATCTGGTCGGCGAGGTGGATACAATTTACAGTCTGGGCAGCAATTGTTTTCAACCCAAGAGCGCCGAGTACACCGTCGAGGACGCCTACAGCGTCTCGTTCCGCTTCGCCAACGGCGTGCTGGGGGTCCACGGCCATACCTGGTGCCACGCCTCGTGGCGGTCGGGCCTGACCCTCTACGGGGCTAAGGGCATGTACGCCCTGAACTGCATGCGGGGCCGGGCCGAGGTCGAGACCCCCGACGGAAAGACGATGAGCTATCAGCCGGACGACGCCATGTTCGTCAATGAGGACCGGTTTTTCATCGACATGGTCCGGCGGGGCGATTTCTCGAAACTGCACTGCAGTTTCGCCGACGGGGCGCGCACGCTCGCGCTGACCCAGAAGATACTCGATGTGCTGGATTCGCCGACGTCGGCGACGGCATAGGAAACCGTTCAATCCTGATGACGGAAACAAGATCCGATGCGCTACGAAGGCATTCTGGAACAGTGGAAACCCAACATCGCCCAACTCCGGCAGGTCATGATGGCCATGCCCTCACGACGGGAAGACCCGTTCGTCAGCCGCGAGATGATCCGCGACTTCAAGCTGCGCGAAGGATCGCTGATCGCGGGCGAGGTGGCCGAGAAGGGCAAGAAGGGCCCTCGGCTGGAGAAGATCGAGACCATCTGCGGACTGAACCCCGATGACTGGCTTCAGCAGGAGAGCTTCGAGGACAAGACGGTCATCGATCCTCAGCCGCAGCTCGTCCTCGAACCGAAAGAGAACAACATCGAGGTCCCTTACGGCACCACCTCGGTCCGCACGATCGACCTGATCTGTCCGCTGGGGTTCGGCCAGCGGGCGATCATCGTGGCCCCGCCGCGAACCGGCAAGACCGTGCTGCTCCAGCAGATCGCGGTGGCGATCAAGAACAACTATCCGACCATCGACCTGATCATGCTGCTGATCGACGAGCGGCCCGAGGAAGTCACCGAAATGCGACGGATCATTCCGGGCCAGGTCTTTGCGAGCTGCAACGACCGCGAGGTCAAATCCCACGTGCGACTCGGCCGCCTGATCATCGAATACGCCAAGTCGCTCTCCCAGGCCGGACGCGACGTGGTGGTCATGCTCGACTCCCTGACCCGCCTGTCGCGGGCGTTCAACGTCTCGCAGCGGGACAGCGGCCGCACGCTCACCGGCGGCCTCGACGCCCGGGCCCTCGAGGTGCCCAAACGCCTCTTCGGCTCGGCCCGCAAGTTCGAGCTCGGCGGCTCGCTGACCATCATCGCCACCGCCCTGATCGACACCGGCTCCCGGATGGACGACTTCATCTTCCAGGAGTACAAGGGCACCGGCAACATGGAACTGGTGCTCTCGCGCGATCTGGCCAACGAACGCATGTTCCCTTCGATCGACATCCCGATGTCGGGAACCCGCAAGGAGCATCTGCTGGTCGGCTCGCGCCTGCCGGAGTACAACGCCCTGCGCCGATATGTGACGCGCCTCAAGCCAAAAGAGGCCTACCAGTCGCTGGCCCTGGCCCTCAAAAAATTCCAGACCAACAGCATCCTGCTGAACAACCTGAGCCCGTCGTAGGGCGTGAGATCGCACTGCACGGTGGTTGTTTCGAGTGTCATTTCTGCGTGGGAACCCGCTTGGACCAGTCGCGACGGCGGTTCTCCTGGAACTGCTTCCGCGCCATCTCCGCCGTCTGTTCCACGTAAGGGCGGCCGTGGGCCGGGTGCAGCCACCGGATGTCGCCTTCGGGAAACAGATAGAAATCCTCACGAGACAGAAGATAGCCGCGAATCTGGGCCATCGGGGCGTCGTCGGTGATGTAGTTCACCACGTACAGGCTGCCGCTGGGCAGTTGCACCCAGCCGGAATAGCCGCTGTCCGGATGCAGACTCCGGTCGTTGTCGATGAACGCAAATCGCCCCGCTTTGTACTCGCTGTCGTACTTGGTCGGGTCCGGCGGCTCGACCCGCAGGGCCTCCTCAGCCGTCTCCATGTACAAGGCCAGCGACGTCGAGACCCCGCTGCAGAAGCGGTACGTGACCAGGACCTCGCCGCTGCGAAGCCGACCCACCGACGGCCGGCCGCGGCACGAGAACATCTCGGTCCGGATCGGCTCGCACCATGTGCGCCCACCGTCGCGGGAGATGCTCTTCCAGCCGCTGAGCTTCTCGGCGTCCTCACGCATGTAGCAGACCACCGTCCCGTCGTCCAGTTGGGCGAAGTCGCCCTCGTTGAGCCGCAGCCGTCCGACACCGGGCACGGCAAAGGGACCTTCCCAACGGCGACCCTTGTCGCTCGAAATATAGACCGTCTGTTCCTCCGTGCCGTGCTTGAGGGCCTGCCGCCAATCCATGTTCTTCGGCATGCGCATCCGCGTCACGCCGATCAACAGGTCGCCGTTGGCCAGTTCCTTGATCGCCGGGACGACGCCGTCCTGAATGCCGGTCTCCTGCGGTCCGGTCCACGTCCGGCCGCTGTCGGTGCTGCGAAACAGCAGGTTCTCGCACGGGTTCTCCTGCCACTCGCCGCGTCCGGGCGGGAAGAAATCGACAACCAGCAGCAGCGTCCCGTCGGCGCAGGCGGTGATCCGCGAGCAGTTGAGCCGGCCCTCGCCCTTGGTGTCGTCCTTCTCGATGACCACCTGCCTGGGCCGCCAGCTCATGCCGCCGTCCTCGCTCCGCCGGACGATAATCCGTGAAAACGGCGCCGGGGCGTGAGCCAGGGACTCCCGGTACGTGCACACCAGCGTCCCGTCCGGACCCTGGGCAACGTCGGCAAAGGCCTCATAGACCGTATCATCCCGCGAAACAACCAGCTTCTGCATGGCGCAATCTCCTCGACCGCAAATGGTGGAGTTTCAGATCAATGATGGAAGGTCAGGATATGACGCTACTTGTACATGGCGAACCCGCCGTCCACGACGATGTTCTGACCGGTCATGTACCGCCCGGCGTCGCTGGCCAGCAGGACCGCCGCGCCCTTGAGCTCATGCCCTTCCTCGCCCATCCGCCCCAGCGCGGTCGCCTGCGAGTAGCGCCGCACGAACTCCGGCGGCTGGCCGCGCTCGATCCCGCCGGGCGATATGGCGTTGACCCGGATGTGGTAGGGGGCCAGTTCGGCGGCGGCGTCGCGGGTAAAACCGAGCACGCCCGCCTTGCACGCCGCGTAGTCCACGAGATTCGGCCGCATCGGCAGCCCCTCGTACATCGACCGGTCGCGCCCGACCAGCCCGGCGATGCTGGCGACGTTGACGATCGACCCGCGCTGGGCCGGCATCATGATCTTCGCCGCCGCCTGCGTGCACAGGAAAGCCCCGGTCAGGTTGGTCTCAATCACGTATGTCCAGTCCTCCAGCCGCCGCTCCCAGAGGTGGTATTTGTCCGATTTCGGGGCGCCGCCCGCGTTGTTGACCAGGATATCAAGCCGCCCGAACCGCTGCGCCGCCCGATCGAACGCCTCGGCGACGCTCCGCGGATCACGCACCTCCAGCGCCAGCCCCATCGCCTCGATGCCGAACCGCTCGTCCAGTTCCGCCGCGGCGATCTGCGCCTTGTCCCCTTCGCGGCTGGTGATGACGATCTTCGCTCCCAGTTCCGCGTAGGCCTCGGCGATCTCCCAGCCGATCCACTGCGCCGCCCCGGTGACCATTGCCACCTGCCCGCTCAGATCGAACATGCCCTTGATGCTCGGTCCCTCTTTGCCCACGTCGCACCTCCGTGATTCAGGAAACCGCCTCGATCGCCCGGCCGAGAATCTCGGCCTGCCGTTTCGCCTCGCCAAGACTGAACTGGTTGGTCTTGATCTGCACCAGCCGCGGCTGAATGCGCTCGACCACCGGACAACTCACCTCGCGATAGTCCGGCATGATCTCCGCCCACTGCGGATAACGCTGCGGCTCTTCCTTCACCTTCCGGCCCAGCTCCTGGAAGAACGGCTCCTTGTGGACGGGCTGCCAGCAGCCGTAGAACCCGTCGCCGCCGAGTTCCACGAACTTCCGCCGGAACGTCAGCCAATCGGGCCCGTCCTCGACGATCCTCGCCGCGTACGTCCACCAGGCGTGGACGTAGCCCTCCGGCGTCTTCTGCGGAACCAGCCACCGGCACTCCCGCACCACCGCGTCGATCAGCTTCGCCGACTCCCGCCGCATCGCCACCAACTCGTCAAGCCGTTCGAGCTCGCCCAAGGCGACCGCCGCGGCAATCTCCGGCAGCCGGAAGTTGTACCCGTAGCCGTTGTGTCGGGCGAAACTCGGATGGCACCGGACTTCCTCCGGCATGCTCGACGCCCCGGGTTTCGACGAGACCAGCGAATAGCCCAGCACCGCCGCCTTGCGGACCGCCGTGGCCAATTCCTCGTCGTCGGTGATCACCATCCCGCCGTCGCCGGATGTCATGTGCTTTGAGCCCTGGAAGCTGAAGCTGGCCATGTGACCCAACGTGCCGACCAGCCGTCCCTTGTAGCGCCCGAGAAAGCACTGCGCGTTGTCCTCGATCACCGCGTGATACGCGCCCGCCAGCCACACCCCGCAGGAGGACACGCGGTATGTGTCCTCCGCCAGGGTGAAGCGGTTGCCGGACAGCGTGAGCCCGTCGGAGAGCGCCAGCACGCCCCAGCGCCGAAATCGGATGTCCAGCCCCCGGATGCAAACATCCGGCGCGCTGACCCGAAACACCGTCTCAAACGCCGGGCCCTCCACCACGGCCCCGCTTTCCCCGCGCAGGCTGAGCGTCCGGTCGATCTCAATG
>ENA-UOUL01004385-UOUL01004385.1-bioreactor-metagenome-genome-assembly--contig:-NODE-4385-length-13129-cov-3.898023_pt1 | contig 13129 bp, 7 predicted proteins | sample MGYA00249838_ERZ747220 | MGnify/ENA primary metagenome ERZ747220 (study PRJEB28778, sample SAMN05720191) | bioreactor metagenome | isolation source: Anaerobic biogas reactor | place: USA:Washington...
CTGCCGGTGCGGCTCGTGCTTCGGGACGTGGCTGCCCGCTGCATCCCGTCCGATGCGCAGGTGGGCACGGCCGCGATGCTGTGGAACGCGCTGGCCTGCGACATCGCCAGCCACCTGGGGCAGGCAGCAGCCGGCAAGCTCCTGCCCTACCTCCAGAAGCGCCTGCTGGCCGAGGGCGGGTTCTTCCTGCTGGACGGCCTGGACGAAGTGCCGGAGGCGCACCGCAGGCGAGTGGTCTTGCTACAGGCCGTGCGTGCCTTGTCGGAGGCATTGGCGGACATACCGGCGCGCCTGCTGGTCACGGCCCGGCCCTATGCTTACGCAGATAAACGCTGGCGGCTGCCGCAGTTCGCTACCCTGGCGCTGGCCCCGTTCAGCGAGGAACAGGCGACGCGTTTCGTGGCGCGCTGGTACGCGGCGGTGCGACCGTTTATGGGCTGGGATAAGGCGACGGCGAGCAGCCGGGCAGGTGGGCTGCAAACAGCTTTGCAGGAGCGGCCGTACCTGGCCGACCTGGCCTCGCGGCCGCTCCTGCTCACACTTATGGCGACGTTGCATTCCAGTTGGGGACAGCTGCCGGAAGATCGGGCCAGTCTCTACGAGGAAACAGTCAAACTGCTGCTGGGGCGCTGGCAGCGGCAGCGCGAGACGCGGAGTCCGGATGGCGAACTGGTGGTGGAGCCAGGCATTGCCCAGGCACTGGGCGTGGGTGAGGCGCGCATCCGGACCGCCCTGGAGTCGTTGGCGTATCGGGCGCACGCGGCACAGCGAGAGCACGGCGATCGCGATGGCGGCCCCGCCGATGTGTCCGAGGGCGACGTGCTGCAGGCCTTCAAGCCGCTGCTCGGCGAGGTAAAACCCGATGTTATTTTGGCCTACCTGAAAGAGCGGGCGGGACTGCTGATCGCCCGCCGCGAGGAGGTCTACGCATTTCCGCACCGCTCGTTCCAGGAGTACCTGGCGGCGTGTCATCTCGCCAATACCGAGCCGGAGTTCGCAACCCGGCTGCGGGAGTTGGTATGGCAGGACCCGTCCTGGTGGCGCGAGGTCTTTCTGCTGGGCATCGGCAAGAAGCGCCAGGGCGGTCTGGGCGACGCGATCAACGTGATCAACACGCTGGCGCCACAGGAACCGGAGCAGCTGACCGGGATCACCGAGACCCACTGGCGCGCGGCGGCGCTGGCCGGGCAGGCCATCGCCGAACTGCGCCTGGGCGACGCGGCGACGCAACAGCCGCATTACGGCGCCGTCGTTGAGCGGACCAGGCGCTGGCTGGTGCGGCTCGTGGAGGGTGGAGAGCTGCCAGTGAGGGAGCGCCTGGCAGCCGGCGATATCCTGGGTCGTCTGGGCGACCCGCGACCGGGCGTCGGCGTCGTTAGCGATCGCACCGGGCGCCGGCCGGATGCGCTGTGGGTCGAGATTCCGGCCGGTGCGTTCACGATGGGCAGTCCGGAAGGAGACGCCGATGCGTGGGATAATGAGCGGCCGGCCCACACGGTGAAGCTGCCCGCGTACTTCATGGGCCGGTATCCGGTCACGAACGCGCAATACGCTCTGTTCGTCGCCGATGGCGGGTACCAGAAGCGGGAATTGTGGACGCCGGCGGGCTGGGCCTGGCGCAAGGGGACGGAAGCCGACCTGACGGGCATCGACGATGTCGACCTCAAGCGGAAGTACGTCGATTGGCTGGCACGGCGGCCTGCCGATCGACGCGACCAACCGTTCTATTGGGGCGACCCACGGTGGGGTGCGGCGACGCGGCCGGTGGTGGGAGTGTGCTGGCACGAGGCGCTGGCCTATTGCCGTTGGCTTCAGGAGCAATTGGCGCGTCGCGGACACGAACTCAAAATATGGCAGCCAGGAAGGGTCACGAAGTGCACGCTTGAAGAAGAAAGTTACACCGTCCGTCTGCCCTCGGAAGCTGAGTGGGAGCAGGCTGCCCGCGGGCCGAAGGGTTCGCGGTGGCCCTGGGGCAACAAATGGCAGGAGGGGCGCGCGAATACCGAAGAGACCGGTCTTGGCGAGACGAGTCCTGTAGGGATGTTTCCCGACGGTGCGAACTCTTTTGGCTTGCTGGATATGGCGGGCAATGTGTGGGAGTGGACGCGTAGCCGGTGGGGCAGGCAGAGCATATACATACCTGATTATCGTTACCCTTATCATTCGGACGACGGCCGCGAGGAACTAGACGGGTCGGACTTACGCGTGTTGCGTGGCGGGTCGTGGGACTACGACCGGGGGGAGGCCACCTGCGCTTTCCGTCTCAGGGACGCGCCTGTCGACTTCCTCAACGACTTCGGTTTTCGGGTCGTTGTTTCCCTATCGAATTCTGGTTTCTGATTTCTGGTTTCTTGAATTGCTGGGCTGCTGAGATTCTGGGGGATGGGGCATCGCCCCTTCCCCTCCGCATGGTTGTGTAGGGGCGAGGCATTCCTCGCAGGTTGGATATCGCAGTTGAGCCAGGATTCGCGTCCAGGTGCCCGGCACCTCCGAGGTGCCGGGCCCTAAACACCTGAAAGTGGGGATTCCGGCCGGCATGGCGTATAATCTAATTTCCGCCCGGCAGCGACGCGGGCGAACGAGGGACGACGATGACTCCCATCATCCGAGTTAGGAGTTCGCACGATGAAACTGACCCCCAGGACGCGCCTCGTGGCGCTGGTGGTCTTGCTGGTTCTGCTGCTGATCGGGGCGCAATACATCTTCCAGGCGGTCCGGCCGCGGCCCGCGCCCGACCTGCCGCCATCCCCCACCTCTCCGGGCATCGAAGAGGGCCAGGCGACCTTCGAGGCGGCCACCGGTCCCATCGAGGTGGTCGCGGCGAAGGCGATCTGGCTGGACGCACAAACCATCGCGTGGGGAGGCGCTCCGGGCTCGAGCTATAAGCTGCTCTATGATCCCGACGGCGGGGTGACGAGCGAGGCCGAGACCACCGCCTGCAGACTCCCGATTGCAACCGCCCCTGCAGTTACGGCTGCCACTGCAGCTACGGCAGCTAACGCAGCCGCGGATGCCACCGGAGCCCTGGCTGCCACCGCAGCTACGGCTAACGCAGCCGCCGTCACCCCCTGCTACGTGCCCCTCGCCGCGGAGGGCGCGGTCAGCGGTTATCCCAAGAACCCCAATGCCACGGGCCTGGCACGGCTGGTCGCCGGGCTCTCCGCGGACGACGCGAAGCACCTGCTCAAGGGCCAGGTCATCGTCGCCAGCTACGACGGCGCCGTACGGCTCGACGCGACCGCGGTCCAGGTGCAGGGCGTGCTGGACGCGCTCTACGCGGGGAATGCCAGGGCCGAGACGCTGGGCGTCACTTACGCCGCGGGGGCCGGCGACGCGGCGCTCACGGTCAGGCTGTGGGCGCCCACGGCCGTGTCGGTGACCCTCAGGCGCTACGCGACCGCGACCGGCGCAGAGGTGGGCAGCCACCCCATGACCCCCGATCCCGCCTCGGGCGTGTGGCGCGCGAGTGGCGACGCCTCGTGGGACCGCCAGTTCTATCTCTTCGACGTGGAGGTCTACGTTCCCCAGGCCGGCCGGCTCGTCCACAACCTGGTCACCGATCCCTACGCGGCCAACCTGTCCGCGGATACACCCTCCGCAGGCGACCCGCGCAGCCAGTTCGTGGACCTGGCCGCGGCGGACCTCAAGCCCGAGGGGTGGGATGGGCTGGCCAAGCCGGAGCTCGCCGCGGCGGAAGATATCGTCATCTACGAGACGCACATCCGCGACTTCAGCATCAACGACGCGACTGTAGCCGAGGCGGATCGCGGCACGTACCGCGCGTTCACCTATGACGGCGCGCGGCCGCATCCCAACACCGCGCTCTCCGATGGCATGAGCCACCTGCTCAGCCTGCAGGAGGCCGGCCTGACCCACATCCATCTGCTGCCCGCGTTCGATATCGCGTCGGTGATCGAGCTGGCCGGCCAGCGCACCGAGCCGGTGGTCCAGGCCGCAGCCCGCAACTCGCAGGTCCAGCAGGCCGCGGTGGCCGCGACGCGCGGCCGGGACGGCTTCAACTGGGGCTATGATCCCTACCACTACGGCGCGGTCGAAGGCTCCTACAGCACCAAGCCGGACGGCGTGGCGCGCATCGTGGAGTTCCGCGACATGGTGTCCAGCCTGAACCGCAACGGCCTGCGCGTGGTGATGGACGTGGTCTACAACCACACCGCGGCCAGCGGGCAGGACGATCGCTCGGTGCTCGACAAGGTCGTGCCCGGCTACTACTACCGCTACACGGCGGATGGTGCGCCATACACCGATTCCTGCTGCTCGGACACCGCGTCCGAATACGACATGGTCGAGAAGCTGGTGATCGACACGGTCACCCGGTGGGCGGTCGACTACAAGGTGGACGGCTTCCGCTTCGACCTGATGAACTTCCACACGCGGCGCAACATGGAGAATATCCAGGCCGCGGTGGAGGGGTTGACCGAGGCCGAGCACGGCGTGGACGGCAGGGAGATCTATCTCTACGGCGAGGGGTGGGACTTCGGCTCCGCGCTGGCCAAGGGCTTCACCGACTGCACTGGGGGTTGGTGCTACGCGGGCAAGTGGAACATGACCGGCTCGGGCACCGGCGCGTTCAACGACATCATCCGCGACGCCGCACACGGCGGCTACAGCCAGGACCCGGTGGGCATCCGCCGCCAGGGCTTCATCAACGGCCTGTCGTACGACTGGAACGGCTACGCGTACGACCAGCGCGGCCAGGCCGACCTGTGGGCGGCCACGGACCGGCTGCGCTCCGCGCTGCGCGGCAGCGGAACCGACTGGAACGGCCAGGGCACGCCTTTCACCGGCGACCCGCAGGAAGCGGTCAACTACATCGAAAAGCACGACAACGAGACGCTGTTCGACCAGAATGTCTTCAAGCTGCCCCACGGCGACGGGAGCGGCAACCCCGGCTGGACCGGCAGCGGCATCCCCGTCACCACGATGGCCGAGCGGGTGCGCAGCCAGAACATGGGCATCAGCCTGGTCGGCCTGGCCCAGGGCATCCCCTTCTTCCACATGGGCGGCGACCTCCTGCGCTCCAAGTCGCTGGACCGCAACAGCTATGACTCGGGCGACTGGTTCAACCGGGTGCACTGGGACGGGAGCAGCAACAACTTCGGCGTGGGCCTGCCGCCCGCGTGGGACAACCAGGGCCGCTGGGAGATCATGGCGCCGCTGCTGGCCGATGCGCGGCTCGACCCCGCGCAGGCAGACCTGGAGTTCGCGGCCGGCCACCTGCGCGAGATCCTGCGCATCCGCAAGAGCTCGCGGCTCTTCCGCCTGGCCAGCGAGGACGACGTCAACGCGCGCACCTGGTTCTACGATACCGGCCACGACGGGCTCATCGTGATGGCCTTGTCGGACGCGCCCGAGCCCGACCTGGAGGCGCGGGCCGAGACGATCCTCGTCTTCTTCAACGCCAACAAGGTGGAGCAGACCGTCGCCATCCGCGGCGCGAGCGGGTTCACCCTGCACCCGCTGCAGGCGGATGCGCTCGACGCGGATCCGGTCGTCCAGGCCGCGACCTTCGACGATGCCGCAGGTGCGTTCGCCATCCCCGCGCGCACGACCGCGGTCTTCGTCTCGGCCCAGCCGCTTGCCCGGCCGCTGCCGTCCAGCACGCTGGATTGGGTGGGCGACATGTTTCCGGCCGGGGGCGCGGCCAACGAGGTCACCCAGGGTGCCGCGGACCGCGCTCTCGACGTCTACGTCCAGGTGTACGAGCCCGGCGTGACCGAGGCAGCGGGCGAGGCTGCGGGCGTGTCGTGCTCGCTCCACTGGGGCGCGTACGGCTCAGCCTGGACCGACCTGCCCATGGCCTGGAACGCCCAGAAGGGGAACAACGACGAGTACCGGGCCACGCTCACTCAGGAGCTGCTCGACACCCTGGCGCCGGGCACCTACGGCTTCACCGCGTCCTGCCGGCGGGAGGGCGAGGATCCGCTGTGGCGGCAGGAGCCGGGAGGCGACGGCCTGCTGACCGTGCTGCCCGCGGCCGACGCATCGCCCGCGCCCGAGGGCGGCGTGTTCGTGCATCTCTTCGAGTGGCGCTGGGCCGACATCGAGAAGGAGTGCCCCTACCTGGCGCAGAAGGGCTACGCCGCGGTGCAGGTCTCTCCGCCCCAGGAGCACATCGTCCCCACCGCGAACATGGGCGGGGTCGAGACCAACGATTACCCCTGGTGGGTGCGTTACCAGCCCGTCTCGCACGACGTGAGCCGGTTCACCTCGCGCAGCGGCAGCTGGGAGGAGTTCCAGAGCATGGTGCTCGCGTGCAAGAGCGTGGGCGTGGGCATCTACGTGGACGCGGTGATCAACCACATGGCCGCGATGGAGGTGGGGACGCCCCCGCGCGGGACCGCGGGCACGGAATACGACACCGATGCCGCCACGCGCTTCTACGGGACCCAGTACGGGGCAGATGACTTCCATCCCGACTGCACGATCCGCAACTACGGGGACCGGACGGAGGTGCAGACCTGCGCGCTGTCGGGCCTGCCCGACCTGAACACCGGCAAGCCCGGTGTGCGGGCCGAGATCCGGGGCTACCTGCAGGCGCTGCTCGATGCGGGCGTCACGGGCTTCCGGATCGACGGCGGCAAGCACATGCCGGCCCAGGACATCGCCGCGATCCTCGGCGGCCTCGAGGGCCGGTTCTACGTCTTCCAGGAGACCATCGACCAGAGCAGCGCGGAGCCGGTGCGCGACTGGGAATACGCGGCCGTGGGCGACGTCACGGAGTTCTCCTACGCGTTCGCGCTGGGCGCCGCATTCGACGATGCGTGCCGCGGCCGGCTGAGCGATCTGCAGAACCGGTTCAGGCAGGGCGACATGCTGCCCACGCGCTTCGCCCAGGTGTTCACGGACAACCATGATAACCAGCGCGGGCATGGCGTGGGCTCGGGCTGCGTGGTGGATCACCGCGACGGGCAGGAGCACGTGCTGGCCAACATCTTCGCACTCGCCTATCCCTACGGCTATCCGTCGGTGATCTCCAGCTACTACTGGCAGGCCAGCGCGACGGACAACCGCGGCGACAGCCTGGGGCCGCCCTCCAGTGGCGACGGCGGCACGACGTGGGCCGCGGGGCTCGGCGCCGAGACCCGCCCGGTCTATGGTCCGGACCAGGCTGCGGGCGACGTGCCGGCCAACTGCTCCGCGGCCTTCGAGGCCGGCAAGTGGGCGTGCGAGCACCGGCGGACGTCGACCGCCAACATGGTCGCGTTCCGCAAGGCGACCGCTGGGGAAGCGGTTCGCGACTGGCAGAACGTGGGCGGCATCCCCTCCGATCACATTGCGTTCGGGCTGGGAGACAAGGGGTTCGTGGCCATCAACGGCACGGGCAGCGATGCGGCCAACGTCACCTACACGACCGCCCTGCCCGACGGCGCGTACTGCAACGTCGTCCACTACGATTTCAGCGCGACCGCCGGCAGGTGCGTCGACCCCGCCACCGGCCTCGCGGCGCCGCCCGAGAGCCTGATCGCCGTATCCGGCGGGCAGATCGTGGCAACGCTGCCCGCGATGGACGCGTTCGCGATCCACGTCGCCGCGCGGAACTGACCGCGCCGGCCGCACGCGCGGTGCCGGGCACTTTAACGATCCGAAGGATCGCAGTGCCCGGCACCTGGGATAGCGGCGTGCGTTCAGGCAATGCCACGCCCGCGTAGGACCTAAGCCAACCAGTCCACCAGGGCCAGGCCCGGGATACGATCGAAATGCCCCGTGTTGTGTGTGACCAGGGGCAGCCCATGCTGGAGTGCGATGCTGGCGATCTGGAGGTCGGGATCGGCCACCGGCGTGCCGGCCCGGCGGAGGAGATCCTTGATCTCGCCGCAGCGCCGCGCGCTGGACGTGTCGAAGGCAAGGACTGTAACCCCCTCGAGCAGCGTGTTCACCTGGGCCAGGTTGACAGCCGGTTTTTCGGATTTGTACGCGCCGTAGGTCAGCTCGCTGACGGTGATCGCTGTGACGTAGAGCGGGATGCTCGCCGCGACCTGGCTCCCTACATCGAGCCGGCCGCGCAGAAGGGCAACGCAGTGATCGGTGTCGAGGATGTAGCTCACAGCGTGATCTCGCGATCGGCGGCTGCCAGTCGATCTCCGTAAATCTCCTCGACCAGCTCGTCGAGATCGTTGCGATCGGCCCAACCGCCGAAGGCAGCCATGATGGGGTGGGTGGCGAGTTCGCGGCCGGGCTCGCCGGTGGCCCCGCCCGCTTCCAGCGCTTCCAGCCGGCGGAGGTCCTCGACGCTGACCAGCGCGGCCACCGGTTTACCGCGGCGCAGCACGAGCAGGCGTTCGCGGCCGTAGGCAACGCGACCGATGAACTCGGAAAGCCGAGCCTTTACGGCGCTGGTGTCGGTTGATACTGCCATGGGTGCACACCTCAATTGGTCATAATGACCATTTTCCTGGTCCCATTATAGGACGCCGTGACTCAGGTTGTCAAGCGCAGATCAAAATTGTCCCTGACTTCGAAAAACTATTGACACCCCCGCAATTTCATGATATTCTACTTACACGTGTAAGGTTATACGTGTCAACCGCCTGAATGCGTTGTGTCCCGCTTCTAACTCGCCGCAACAACCTGAGACAGGTGGCGATATGACCACGAAAAAGCCCACCCAAACCGATGTGGCTCGCCTGGCCGGTGTTTCAAGGGCAACCGTCTCGTACGTCCTGAACGGCGTCGTCAACGAACGGGTGCTCATCTCGGAGGAGACCCGCCAGCGGGTCCTGGCGGCCGTCGAGGAGCTCGGCTACGAGCCGGATGCCCGCGCCCAGGCCCTGCGCTCCGGCCAGACCAAAACCATCGGCCTGATCATCCCGGATATCCACAACCCCCATTTCTGGCAAGCGGCGGACGGCGTCGAGCAGGAGCTCCGCGCATCGGGTTATCACCTGCTCCTCTCCAGCGCGAATCTCAGTCCTGAATACGGGGAAGATGTGCTCAAAGAACTGTCACGCCGGCGCATCGACGGGCTGATCCTGATGAGCTCTGACATCTTCCAATCTGAAGGGGCGCAGAAGATCCTGGCCCAGCTCCTTAGGCGGCGATTTCCCATCGCGAGAATCGGCGAGCACCCCAGCATCGACTGCGTGGCGTCCAATTACGAGCCTGCGACACGCGAGGCGATAACCTATCTGTTGTCCTTGCAGCACCGTCGGATTGGCTTGATCTACGGCGTGCGTCCGGAGTGGGACAGTCTCGGGACCGCTCCTCTGCCGGATGATTCCCCGGGAGGCATGGATCGCCTGCTTCCCTACCAGGACTGCCTGCGAGCGGCCGGGTTGCCCGTTGACCCGGCGCTGATCATCACATGTGGCACGGCCATCGAGGACGGCTATCAAGCCGCGATGCAGCTCCTGAAGCTCCCATCGCGGCCCACGGCTTTGCTCGCCATCAACGACCTGCTGGCCATCGGCGCGCTGCGTGCGGCCAGCGACCTGGGGTTGCGCGTCCCCGAGGACCTGTCAATCGTCGGCTATGACGACATTTCCCTGGCCAGTTACCTGGTGCCGCGCCTGACCACCAGCTCCAAGGACGAGGTCAGGGTGGGGCGGGAAGCGGTCAAGCTGCTGTTGGAGCGCATCCGGGACCCCGAGCGGCCCCACCAGAGAATCGACGTACAGGCCCGCTTCATCATTCGTGAGTCAACGGGCCCGGCTCCGTCTTAACGAGGACCACACCAGACGGCGACCAGATCGTTCGAGGAAAGAAGTTTCCTTATGCGTAAGCCAGGTATCGTCAACTTTCTCAGGCGCTTTTGCGCCCGCAACGCCGCCGCCTATCTGTTCCTCGCGCCATGGCTCCTGGGTTTTTTCGTACTGACGCTTTACCCGATGGCATATTCGCTGTGGCTCGGTTTCACAGATTATGACTTCACAAAGCCCGATGCGACGCAGTGGATCGGGTTCGGCAACTATCTGAAGATGTTCGGGCCGGTGGCCGGGCTGACCGGGTTCACCGCGTCCACGGGCGAGGTGATGCGCGTGGACCCGTACTATCTGAAGTCGCTGTCCGTGACGTTTACCTATGTGTTTGCGTCCGTGCCGCTGAAGCTGATCTTTGCGCTGGCTGTGGCGATGCTGCTGAACCAGAAACTGCGGGGGGTGCCATTCTACCGGGCCGTGTACTACATCCCCACGCTTCTCGGCGGCTCGGTGGCCATCGCGGTGCTGTGGCGCAAGCTGTTCGAAAAGGACGGCCTGGTCAACATGTTCCTGGAAGCCATCGGCTTCACCGACCTGCCCGGCTGGATCACCAATCCCAAGTACGCGCTCTGGACGCTCGTCCTGCTGACGGTGTGGCAGTTCGGCTCGTCGATGATCATCTTTCTCGCGGGGCTGAAGCAGATCCCGGAGGAGTATTACGACGCGGCAAGCGTGGACGGCGCGAGCAAGGTGCGGCAGTTCATCTCCATCACCATCCCCTTGCTCTCGCCGGTGATCCTGTTCAACCTGGTCATGCAGATGATCTCCGCGTTTCAGACGTTCACCCAGGCCTATATCATCGGCGGCGGCAGGGGCGGCGTGCTCAACTCCACGCTGTTCTACACCCTCCATCTGTATCTCCAGGGATGGACGTACCACGAAATGGGCTATGCATCCGCCATGGCCTGGGTGCTGCTGTTGATCATCGGGTTGCTCACCGCGCTTGTCTTCAGATCATCGAGCTTGTGGGTGTCTTACGGTACGGGGGAATGACGTGAAAACCAGTACGGCCGTCCGCCATACTTTGACGCATCTGTTCATCATCGCGCTGGGGCTGTTCATGATCTATCCTGTCGTCTGGATGATTATCAGCTCGTTCAAGCCCAACAACATGATCTTCAGCGACCCTGGGCTCATACCGAAAGCCCTGACCTTCGAGAACTACATCACCGGGTGGAAAGGCTATGCGGGCGTGACCTTCGGGAGATTCTTCGCCAACTCGCTCTTCATGTGTGCCGTGGCCATCATCGGGAACGTGATATCCTGCACCATGGCCGCGTACGCATTCGGGCGGCTCAAGTTCGCGGGCAGGGACTTCTGGTTCGGGGTGATGATGATCACGCTCATGCTCCCGGGCCAGGTCACGATCGTGCCGCGCTACATCCTGTTCAACACCTTTGGGTGGGTGGGTTCGTACCTTCCGATCTTCGCGCCGAAATTCCTCGCGACGGACGCGTTCTTCGTGTTTCTGCTCGTGCAGTTCATCCGCAGCCTGCCCAAGGAGCTCGACGAGGCAGCGATCATTGACGGGTGCTCGAAGCTCGGGGTATTCGTCCGGATCATCGTGCCGCTCGCGCTCCCCGCGCTGGTGACGACCGCGTTGTTCACGTTCCTGTGGACATGGGACGATTTCTTCAACCACCTGCTGTACCTCACAAGGCCCCCGATTTTCAGCGTCTCGCGGGCTTTGCGCACATTCGTCGGCGACGCTGGCGCGGTGTCCAACTGGGGCGGCGCGCTGGCGATGGCTACGCTGTCGATGATTCCCGCCTTCATCCTGTTCTTCTCCCTGCAGAAGTACTTTGTACAAGGTATCGCGACGACGGGCATCAAGGGCTAAATCGAACACAGGAGGCCTTGCGTATGAGAAGATGACCTGGTGACCGGTGAAATATTTCGGACTTGTCCGCTGCAACCAACCAGGAACAGGAGGATTCCAAGATGAAAGGGTATCGCACAATCACACTTTTGGTACTGCTCGTCGTGATGCTCGCGGCGTGCGCCCAGCCGACACCTCAGGTTGTCGAGAAAGTCGTCGAGAAAGTTGTCGAGAAACCGGTGGTTCAGACGGTGCAAGTCGTCCAAACCCAGGTGGTTGAGAAAGAAGTCGTGAAAGAGGTGGTGAAGGAAATCACCCCCGTCCCATCCCGCTCCGACGGACTCCCGGTGTACACGGGCGGTCCCGCGGAGATCCGTATGGGCTGGTGGGGCAATGATGACCGCGCTGCCAGGACCCTGCAGGTTATCCAGCTATTCCAGGCCGCGTATCCCGAGATCAAGGTGATTGGCGAGCCCAACGGCGGCACGCCCGACCACTTTGCGATCATCGACACGCAGCTGGCGGCCAACAGCGCGCCCGACATCATCCAGTTCGGCGGCAACTGGCCCGACTACAAGCAGTATCTCGAGCCCCTCAATGGCTATCTCGGCAACCAGCTCCTGATCGACACGCCCGAGCGGTTCGATCAGAGTGCGCTTGTCCCCGCGACCGACGCAGACGGCAATCTCTATGCCATCAGCCTCGGCACCAACACGCTCATCCTGGCCTACAACAAGACGATGATCGAGGCGGCCGGGGTTGCGCTCCCGAAGGACAACATGACCTGGGAAGAGATGCTCGCCTATGGCAAGGAGCTGAAGGCGAAACTACCCGCGGGCGTCTGGCCGTTCGTGGACAACAGCACCAACCAGGCGAACTACCTCAGCTACTTCTACACGCAGCAGGGCACCCAGCTATGGACCCTGGACGAGGGCGGCAAGTCCTACGCGACGCTTGATTCCGCCAAGAAGTGGCTCCAGCTGTGGGCAGACATGCGCGCCGAGGGCCTGATCCCCGACGCGGACACCACCGCGACCTACGCTGAGAGCGGGGCGGACAGCTCCGCGCTCGTGGCGGGCAAGGCCGCGATCGGGCTGATCTGGAGCAACCAGTTGGCCGGTTACCAGGCAGCCATGACCGACAAGCTCGGCGCGACGACGCTCCCCGTGGGCGGTGAAGATTCGTACGTCATCCAGATGAGCCAGTACCTGGGTGTCTACAAAGAGAGCAAGAACAAAGAAGCTGCGACGCTGTTCATCAACTTCTTCGTCACCAGCCCGGCCGCGGGCGCGGTGCTCCAGACCAATCGAGGCATACCCTCCTCGCCGGTTGTGCGCCAGGCAACCGCGGTCGGGGCCTCCAAGACGGATGCGGAGGTCTACCGGATCTACGATGCGGTCGCGGACCGCACGATCCCACAAGGCCCGAACCTGCCGAACGACCAGGAGTTCGTGAACGAGCTTCAGCTGATCGGCCAGTCGGTGTCGTTCGGAAAGAGCACGGTCGACGCTGCTGCCGAGGAATTGCAGGCATTGATCGAGCGCCTGGCGGTCAAGTAACCTCCGGAGCAGGTCGGCCCATCCAGCCAGACCGC
>ENA-UOUL01004387-UOUL01004387.1-bioreactor-metagenome-genome-assembly--contig:-NODE-4387-length-13126-cov-7.422714_pt1 | contig 13126 bp, 12 predicted proteins | sample MGYA00249838_ERZ747220 | MGnify/ENA primary metagenome ERZ747220 (study PRJEB28778, sample SAMN05720191) | bioreactor metagenome | isolation source: Anaerobic biogas reactor | place: USA:Washington...
AGCTGCGTTGCGTACGCCCTCTGTCAGATTCACCATTCGTTCCCCCTGAAAGCAAGTATGTAGTTCGATGCCGCGACGGTACTAGCCCTTCATGCCAGTCATCTGGATGCCCTGCACAAAGTGCTCCTGGGCAAAGAAAAAGATGGCAATGCAAGGTATCACCGCAACCACCGACGCTGCCATCAGCAGATGCCAGGCGGTGGTACCGTACTCACCGCGAAACCGCGACAAACCCAAGGTCACCGTGAGTTTGTCGAAAGAGTTGATGTAGATGAGCGGCGCCAAAAAGTCGTTCCAGTGGGCCATGAAGCCAAAGATGGCTACCGTCGCCAGGTCGGGCCTGGAGAGCGGAAGCATGACCTGCCAAAAGATGCGGAACGTTGAACAGCCATCGATGCGCGCAGCATCGTCAAAATCTGTGGGGATGGTGAGATAGAACTGCCGCACCAGAAAGATGTTGTACGCGCCCCCGCCAAAGAAAGAGGGCACGATGAGTGGCAAGAAGGTGTCGTGCCAGTTCAGATACTTGAACATGATAAAGGTCGGAATCTGTGTGACGATATGCGGCAGCATCATGGTCGCCAGCAGCAGGGCAAAGAGCGCCCCGCGGCCAGGAAAGCGCAGTCGTGCAAAGCCAAAACCCACCATCGAGGCCGAGATGATGGTGCCCAGCGTGGCGGCCACCGTCACCACACAGGTGTTGCCCAGCCATCGCAAAATGGGCGCAACTGTCAGCACCTCGACATAGTTGTACCACATGATCGGCCTGGGAATCCAGATGGGCGGGTGTGCAAACACCTGTCCCTGGAGCTTGAGCGATGTCGATAGCATCCAGGCCATGGGCACCATAAAGACGATGCTGAGGCTGATCATGCCAAGGTACAGCAGCGCGCGCTTTATATAGTATGAGGCTGGGGGGTGCTGCCCGCCGTGCGCCGCGGTGGCTTGAGCCGATCTCGGCAGCCGTGATAGCGTAGCCATCTCGATCACCCTCCCTCGTAGTAGACCCATGACTCGGACATGCGCAGCTGCAAGAGCGTAAAGACCAGGATGACCAGAAAGAGCAGCCAGGCAAAGGCCGATGCATAGCCCATCTCGAACTGCTCAAAGGCCAATCGGTACATATAGAGCACCGAAAAGAGCGTCGAGTTGGCCGGCCCACCGGCGGTCATCAGAAACGCACCGGTAAAGACCTGAAACGAGCCGATAATACCCATCACCAGGTTAAACAAGATGACTGGCGACAACATAGGTACCGTAACGTTCTTGAACTGCGCCCAGCCGCTGGCGCCGTCGATCTGAGCGGCCTCGTAAAGCGATTGGGGAATGTTCTGCAGACCGGCCAGGAAGATGACCATGGTGTTGCCGCCCGCCGTCCACATCTGCATAAGCACAAAGGTGCTCTTGGATGTTTTCGGGTCCCAGATCCACTTGGACGGCGGCAGGCCGATGGCCCTCAACACCGTGTTCGCCAGCCCCACGTCGGGGTTCAGAATCCAGAACCAGACGATAGCCATAGCAACCGCCGGCGTCACCGAAGGGAGATAGAAGAAGGTACGGAACCAGGCGGTGAAGCGGATCTTTTGCACGCAGAGCAGCGCCAGTACCAGCGAGGCGATGAGGCGCAGCGGAACGCTCAGAAAGGTATAGTAGGCTGTGTTCCAGAGCGACAGCCAGACAATGTCGTCGCTGACCAGCTTCTTGATATTGGCCAACCCCACCCACACAGGCGGGCTGAAGAGATTGTAGCGCATCAGCGCGAGCACAGCAGAGGCGAGCATGGGGCCAGCGGTAAACAGTACAAACCCCAACAGCCATGGCGCGATAAAGAGATAGCCATCTCGTGCCTCTCGCATGGCCAGTCTGGACCGACGCCTCTTGCCCCGCCCCACCAAAGGCGCACCTGCCGAAACTGCGCCCCCTGGAGTGGTCATATTGCCATCACCTCCGACTCTGGTAGTCTCACCACTGCAGCAACACCCGTCGAGTCCATAGCGGCCATTGGGTCGTGCTGCTCTGCAAGGCAGAGCAGCACGACCAGGCCCGCAGACGTGCTCCTGGAGAAGCAATCGCGTTGCCGCGGCGCCTACCAGGTGCACGTAGCGATAGACTCGGTCAGAGCCTTGTCGCCCTCGATCTTCATGTTCCTTGCGGCGCCGGCCACATCCTCCGAACCGCAAGTCAAGATCGGATCGAGGTAGGTTTGATACAGCGTCTTGAGTTTGGCCATGCCAACGGGCGACTTCATGGCGATGCGCTTCAGGTTTCCGGTGTAGCCCTCATCGCGGAAGCGCTCGGCCATGCGCTCGGACAGAGGGAAGACGGTGGAGCTGCCGGCGGTGATGATGTCGCCCTGGACGTCAAGTGGGTTGACCTCGGGTAAGGCAACTCCCGCCTCGGCCGGAGTAGCAGCAGGGGCGGCGGGGGCGGTCGCGGTGGCCGCCGGGGCGGTGGTGGCGGCAGGAGCGGCTGAGCCACAGCCGGAGATCAGCCCGGCGACAAGGACAACGACGGCGGCCATGCCTACAAAGGACTTTCGCATTCATTCCTCCTCGGTCTCGCTAGTTAGCGGTGCCGGTTGGCCGACACAAGAGGAATGTACGCCCGGGTCGTTAGCGCCACTTCAGGGCCATGTAACGGTTGTGTAAGGGATTGCGGAGGGAGACCTAGCCCCCCTGCCTTTCTAGGGACGGGGAGAGGAATGAGCGTGCTCAATGAGGTGGTTCGGTCAGGCCAGGGGCAGGGTGAAGCGCAGGACGCTGCCGGTGGCCTCATCGCTCTCGGCCCAGATGCGGCCGCCGTGGGCCTGGACGATGTGCTTGGCGATGGCGAGGCCGAGCCCCGTGCCCCCGCCCGCCCGTGCCCGGTCGGCTTTGTAGAAGCGCTCGAAGATGCGGGGCAGGTCCTTCGCCGGGATGCCGATGCCGGTGTCGTAGACGGAGATCACCGCCTCGTGCCGGACCCGCATGGCGGAGATGGAGACACGCCCTCCGGCGGGGGTGAACTTGACGGCGTTGTGCACCAGGTTGGCGATGACCTGTCGCACGCGGTCGGCATCGGCGAGGACGGTGATCGGCTCGGTGGGCAGGTTGACCGCGAAGCGGAGCTCAGCGCGCTCGGCCTGGGGTCGCAGCCGGTCGAGTGGCTCGGCCAGGAGCTGCTCCAGCGAAATGGGCGCCAGGCGGAGCGGCACTTGGCCGGACTCGATGCGGGACAACTCGAGGAGCTCCTGCACCATCTGGGTCAGAGAGTCCACCTCGATCTCCATGCGGCGGAGGAAGTTGCCGGACACGGCGGGGTCCTCCAGCGCGCCGTCCTGAAGCGTCTCCACCAGCGCCTTGAGGGACGCCAGCGGCGTGCGCAGCTCGTGGGAGATGTTGCTGATGAAGTCGCGCCGGATGGTCTCCAGGCGGCGGACCTGGGTCAGGTCCTGGAGGAGGAGCATCTCGCCGCCCGCGGGCGAGCCGGGCAGGGGTGAGACGACCAACCGCATGAAGGCGGTCCGGCCGGGGGCTTCGATGATGGTCTCCTGCTGCTCTCCGGTCTGGCGCCCGGTCTGCCACAGGGCGATAACGTCCGGAGTGGAGACAACCTCCAGGAGCGGCCGGCCGTTGGCGGCACCGTCCCGGAGCGATAGAAGGCGCAGGGCGGCCGGGTTTGCCCAGCGCACCGCTCCGGCGGCATCAGTGATGACCACGCCGTCGTCCAGGTGCGCCAGCACGAGGGACACCTCGTTGCGCTCCTGGGCCAGGGCTTCCACGCGGCGGGCCAGCTCGTCGGTGAGTCCCGAGTAGGCGGCGGCCAGGCTCCGCACCTCGTCGAAGCCTTCCAGAGCGGGTCCGGCGGCCGGCGGCTGGTGGGCGCGCACCTGTTCCGTCAGGCGGCGCAACGGCCGGGTGAGCCGGTCGGCGAGGACCGACGACAGGCCCGCCACCGCCAGCGCGATCACCAGCGCGCCGGAGACCAGGATGCGCCTGAGGGCCGCCACTTCCTCGCCCACGGCCTGCAGCGATATCGCCACTCGCACGACGGGTAGTCCGGCGGACGGCCCGGCGTCCAGGGCGACGTAGAGCGTGTCGCTCCCGGTGGTGGCGCTGTAGCGGCTGGACGCACCCCAACCCTCGATCAGAGCCGCGGCCACTTCGGGGCGGTCGCGGTGGTTGTCCATCGTGGCCGGATCGGACTGAGAGTCGGCCAAGACGGCGCCGTCGCGGGCGATGAGCGTGACGCGGGTGTCGAGCTGGCTCGCCCAGTCGGCCGCCAGCGACTGCAGGTTCGCTTGAGCGGTGGAAGGCTGGCGGAGGAAGAGGTGCACCACCTGCGCCTGAGACCGCAGGCGCTCGCGGTACTGCTCCATCAGGCTGCGGCGCAGCTGCTGGGATAGGTAGAGGGTGAGGGCGAGGGTGGAGAGCACCACCACGGCGATGTAGGGTAGCGCAATCCGCCAGCGTATCCCCAGGCGCACGTTCCCTTCCCCCTAGCCTTCCAGGCGGTAGCCCGTTCCGCGCACGGTGAGGATGCGGGTCGGGCGGGCGGGGTCCGTCTCCAGCTTCTCGCGCAAGCCGCGAATGTGGACATCCACGGTTCGGGTGCCACCGGCGTAGTCCCAGCCCCACACCCGTTCCAGGATCAGGTCGCGGGAGAGGACGAGGCCGCGGTTGCGGGCGAGGAAGGCGAGCAGGTCGAACTCGCGCGGGGTGAGGGCCACGGGATCGCCTTGGAGGAGCACCTCGCGCCGGGCCAGGTCCACGACGACGTCGCCGGCGACGAGCCGCTCGGAGTCACCGGCGGGGACGTCGGCCTCCGACTCCTGCCGGGTGAGGCGCACTCGCCGGAGGTTGGCCTTCACCCGGGCCATCAGCTCGCGCATGCTGAAGGGCTTGGTGATGTAGTCGTCGGCGCCCACTTCCAGCCCCACCACCTTGTCAATCTCCTCGTCGCGGGCGGTGAGCATGATGATGGGTACGGCCATCTCCTGGCGGAGGATGCGGCACACCTCGATGCCGTCCAGTTCGGGCAGCATGACGTCGAGCAGGATGATGTCGGGCAATTCCCGGCGGGCCAGTTCCAGGGCGCTGCGCCCGTCCATGGCGGTGACGACGGCGTAGCCCTGGCGGACCAGGTTGTAGCTCAGGGTCTCCACCAAGGTGGGCTCGTCTTCGACTAGCAGGACCTTCTCCGGCATGGCTGCCTCGGATGCCTCATTGGAGCGCTCGCTGCCAGCACATTAGGCGCGCCGGGGCGCGGCGGCAAGTGCGGAGTGCCCGCGCGAGGGGGGGTTGAACTGGAGAGCGCAGTGGACTACAATAGAACATATGTTCTACACTGCGGTCAGGAGGACGCATGCTGCAGTCTCAACGTGGACAACGGGTCGCACTGACCACGCGTCTATACCTCATGTCCTGGCCTTGTCGCGACGATTACACCGGCAGTCTCTATCCGGTACCGCCGGGATCGAGCCGCCGAGAGAGGTTCTGCTCGCGCTGCCTGGCTCCCATCTGCATCTTCGGCGGCACTCCGGCGCAACGGCGCCTGGGTCGGCGCCGCCGGCACTGGTCCCTGCCGGACCGGGAGGGGCTGGAAGTGTACCTGGGTGCTCTGCGCCTCTATACCCGCTTGCTCACCGCCGGGCGGACCTGTTGGCGGTGCGCCCATCTGCGCCGGCTGCGCGGGGCGGGGGACTGCTACGCCTGTGCCTATATGGCGGCGCAGGGGGACGGCGGTGAGGGAGGCCCGGGCACCATCACTGCTTGGCAGGCGCAGTTGAGCACGGCCCTGGAGGGTTGCGGCGAAGCGGCCTTTCAGGAGCGACAGCGCGGGATACCATCGGTGACTCCGGCCGAGTGGGCGGCGCTGGTGGAAGGCCGGCGCCGGGAGGGCTGCTGCGCCTGGTGCGCGCACCTCGATCGCTTCGTGGTGGCCGGGCGCGAGCGCTTCGTCTGCGAGTGCGAGGCCGAGGGCTTGACAGGGCCGGACCGGTGGCGACTGGGACGCTCCTGGAAGGTGATGCGGGCGCGCCGGGGGGAGGCAACCTGGTGTCGCGGTGCGCTGTGGGAGCAGGCGCTGGAGGACAAGGAGACCACGCTGCTGGTGGGGCGCTGACCCGCGGGAGCGAGGCAAAAGGGCAGGCCACCCGGCCCGCCCTTACTGGTGCTACGGAGGGATTGCGCCCGCGACTTCCCCGATAGCCGGCTAGAGAGCGCCGTGGCGCCGGAGGAAGCGGCCGGTCCGCTCGAGGGCCTCCTCGATCTGCTCCAGCGAGGTGGCGTAGGTGCAGCGCACGAAGCCCGCTCCGCAGGCGCCGAAGGCGTCGCCGGGGACCATAGCCACCCGCTCTTCGCGCAACAGGCGCTCGGCGAACTCCTCGGAGGTCATGCCGGTGTGGGCCACGCCGGGGAAGACGTAGAAGGCGCCCAGCGGCTCCACACAGGGCAGGCCCAGGTCCCGGAAGCCCTGATACATCACCCGGCGGCGGCGGTCGTACTCGGCGACCATGCTCTGCACCGCTTCCTCCCCGGCAGGAGTGAGAGCCGCCTCGGCGGCATGCTGGGCGGGCGTGGGCGCGGACATGATGGTGTACTGGTGCACCTTGAGGATGGCGCTGGACACGGCGGCGGGCGCCAGGGTGGCCCCGATTCGCCAGCCGGTCATGGCGTACGACTTGCTGAAGGCGTACATCATGATGGTGTGCGAGCGCAGGCCGGGCAGGCTGCCGGCACACACATGCTCGGCGCCGCCGTAGATGAGCCGGTCGTAGGTTTCGTCGGAGAGCAGGAAGAGGTCGTGCTCCAGGACCAGTTGCCCGATGCGCTCCATCTTGTCACGGGAGATGACGGCTCCGGTGGGGTTGCTGGGGTAAGAGAGCAGGATGGCCTTGGTGCGCGGCGTGATGGCGCGCTCGACGTCCTCCGGCAGCAGCTCGAAGTCGTTCTCGGCCCGCGTCTCCACCACCACCGGCGTGCCGCCGGCAAAGGAGACCTCGGGCTTGTAGGAGACGAAGCAGGGCTCGGGAATGATCACCTCATCGCCCGGGTTGAGTATGGCGGTGAGAGCTAGGTAGAGCCCCTCGGAGACGCCCACGGTGATGACGATCTCGGACTCAGGATCGTACTCGGCCCCGTAGAGGTCCCTGACGTGCCGCGCCAGCGCCCGGCGGAGCTCGATACGGCCGGCGTTGGCGGTGTAGCCCGTCTGTCCGCCGCGGAGCGACTCGGTGCCGGCGCGGAGAATGGGCTCCGGCGTGACGAAGTCGGGCTGGCCTACACCCAGGGAGATGACGTCGTCCATGGTGGCGACGATGTCGAAGAAGCGGCGGATGCCGCTGAAGGGGGCTTCCTGAACGCGAGTGGACAGGCTAGGCATGGTCTCGGTCGCCTCCACAGATGGCTGACGCCGGCTACAGGTGCGCCGGCGCCAGGACAGTCTAGTCCCGCACTCCCCGGTGTGCCAGCCGGGGGCTCGGTCCGCGGTGCAGTGGCCGGGCTTGCCAGCGGTCCTCGGCCTCGAGGTAGCGGACCTCGATGGGTCTGCCGCCTGCCTCCACGCGGAACCCGGGGCCGGAAGGGGTGATCCAGGCGGCCACGACCGCGCTCACAGGCGCGCGCTCGCCCTCCGGCCACACGATGACGCGCGGTTGCTCAGCGTAGGCGACCTCGGAGCGGCACTCCACCCCGACGTCCACCCACTGGGCAGTCACGGTCCTAGCCCCGTCCGCGAGACTCGATCTCGGAGGAGTCGCCCACGTTGAACCGCTCGAAGCCGCCCCGCACCAGAGCGTGCTGGCCGACCAGGCTCTCGGTGAGGACAGCGGAGTCGATATGGGAGTCCTCGTTCACGATGGAGTCCTGCAGGATGGTGCGCTCGACGCTCGCTCCGGCGGCCATGCTGACGTAGGGGCCGACGATGGCGTTCTTCACCTGACAGTTGGGTCCCACGTACACATACGGGCCGATGACGCTGTCTTCAACTTTCGCCTGCGGCGAGATGAAGACGGGCGGCCGCACTATGCAGCCGGCCGGGCGCACTTCGTTATGGGCGTCGTTCTCCAGCAGGTAGCGGTTAGTATCAAGCAGGGCCTCGGCCGTACCGCAGTCCTTCCACACGTCGACGGTGCGGGCCTCGAAGTGGGTGCCGCGGTCCACCATCAACTGCAGGGCGTCGGCGAGGAAGAACTCCCCCTGGGTGCGCAGGTTGCGCCGCTGCAGCTCGGCGATGCAGTCGAAGAGCAGGTGATAGGGCTTGATGTAGTAAAGCCCGATCACCGCCAGGTTGGACACCGGCTGGCTGGGCTTCTCCACGAAGCGGCGGATGTGTCCATCGGCCACCGTGACGACGCCGAAGCGCCGCGGATCGTCCACTTCCTTCACGTAGATGACGCCGTCGGAGCGGACGTGATCCAGGTCGCTCAGGTCGCCCTCGAAGATAGTATCCACAAAGGCGATGAGTACCGGGCCATCCACGTGGGGGCGGGTGAGGCCGATGGCGTGGGCCTGCCCGAGGAGCTCCTTCTGCTCTACGTAGCGAGTAGGCAGGTTGTAGTTGGACTCGACATAATCGCGGATCTGGTCGCCCAGGTAGCCGACGACGAAAGTGACTCGGTCCACGTCCAACCCGGAGAGGCGATCAAGGATATGGCCGAGGACGGGCTTGCCGGCCACGTTCACGAGGGGCTTGGGCTTGGTGTAGGTGTGCGGTCGGAGACGGGTACCGAAGCCGGCCACCGGAATGACAACGTGCATCTGTAACCTCCCGACTAATGGTCCGTAGGGTAGAGCTTCGTCCGTCGGCGGCACCAGCGCCACCGACGGTACCTCGTGCTAGGGCAGCGGCAGGCGCAGGTGCCAGTCGCCGGTACGCTCTAGGGCGTCGGCTACGCGGAGCACCGTCGCCTCATCGTAGGGGCGCCCGATGATCTGCAGGCCCACCGGCAGGCCCTCCGCGAGGCCGCAGGGGACGGACATGGCGGGCAGACCGGCCAAGGAAGGAGCGATGGTGAGAACATCGGCCAGGTACATCTGCAGCGGATCGGCCGTCTTCTCGCCCAGGCGAAAGGCAGTGGCCGGCGCCGTGGGGCAGACGAGCACGTCGTACTGCTCGAAGGCGCGGTCAAAGTCCTGCCGGATGAGGGTGCGCACCTTCTGTGCCTTCAGATAGTAGGCATCGTAGTAGCCGGCGGAAAGCACGTAGGTGCCGAGCATGATGCGGCGCTTGACCTCGGCGCCGAAGCCGTGTCCCCGCGTGCGGCAGTAGGCCTCCCACATGGGGCTGAGGTCGCTCTCGCTGTCGGCGGGCGCCTCTTCATGGTAGCCGTAGCGGATGCCGTCATAGCGTGCCAGGTTCGCCGAGGCTTCCGCCTCCGCGATGATGTAGTACGCCGGCAAGGCGTACTCGGTGTGTGGCAGCGTGGCCTCGCCCAACTGCCCCCCCAGGTCCCCGAGCCGGGCGACCGCTGCGCGAACGGCGGCCTCGACGTCAGGCTCGATGCCGGCGATGAAGTACTCGTGCGGCACCCCGATTCGTAGGTCGCTGATCTGGCCGGTGAGGGAAGCGGCGAAGTCGGGCACGGGCAGGTCGCTGGAGGTGGCGTCGCGGCGGTCGTGGCCGCAGAGGGCCGTCAGGACGGCGGCGCAGTCGCGGCTTGTGCGGCCGAACACGCCTACCTGATCCAAGGACGACGCAAAGGCGACGACGCCGGAACGGGAAATGCGGCCATAGGTGGGCTTGATCCCGGGAACGCCGCAGAACGACGCCGGTTGGCGGACGCTGCCGCCGGTGTCGGTGCCCAAGGCGGCGGGCGCGAAGCGGGCGGCCACCGCGGCGGCACTCCCCCCGCTGGAGCCGCCGGGGACACGAGTGGCATCCCACGGGTTCCGGGTGGGGCCGAAGGCGGAGTTCTCGGTCGACGAGCCCATGGCGAACTCGTCGGTGTTGGTCTTGCCCAGCACCAGGGCGCCCGCCTGATCCAGCCGCTCCATGACGGTGGCGGGCCGCGGCGCCCGGTAGTCGGCGAGCATGTGGGAGCCGCAGGTGGTGGGGAAGTGCTCGGTGGAGATGATGTCCTTTATGGCTAGGGGCACGCCCAGCAGCGCACCGGGTTCTCCGGCGGCCAGCCGACGGTCGGCCTCGGCTGCCTGTGCCAGGGTGTGATCAGGATCGGTGCTCAGGAAGGCGTTGACATTGCCGTCCAGGCGCTCGACGCGATCCAGGAAGGCTCGGGAGACTTCCACCGCGGAGAAGTCGCCCCGCCGGAGACCGGCGGCGAGTTCGGTGAGCGACAGCAGGTGCAGACTCACTCGCCCTCCAGGATGGCATCCACCACGAAGTAACCGTCGGAAGCGTGCGGGGCGTTCGCCAGGGCCTCCTCCTGCGACAGGCTCGGCTCGACCACGTCGTCTCGCATGACCCCGCGCTGGGGGATGACGCTGGCCGTGGGCGGGATGGAGTCCGTGTCGAGCCGGCTCAGTATCTGAGCGTACTCCAGGATCTCGGACACTTGCCCGGTATAGGCGAGGACTTCTTCTTCTGTAAGGGCCAAACGGGCCAGGTGACCGATGTGGCGCACCTGCTCGGGGGTCAATGGCATGCGCTCTACTCCGCTGGCTGGGAATCGCTTAGGCGACACGGCCCGTGAGCGCCGCGAGTATAGCATCCGGCCTAGGGTGCGGCAAGGAGGTGGCGGCTCTAACCGAATTCCAACAGATTTGGCACCTCACTCATACACTCAGCGGCGATACTTTTCCAAGGTCCAGGCGCGACCGCGCACCGGCGCGACGGAGCCTGGGCATCATTCGGAAGGCATCCGAAGGGCTTGGAGAAGAGCAATGCAGAAACTAGTCCTCCTTGGGCACAACACCAGCCGGCGCCGGACGAACACGCGCCGTAGCGGGGCGGCCCGGACGGGCCTGGCGCTCGCACTCGCCGTGATGCTCGTGCTGGCTCTGGTGGCCGGAGCGCTAGCGGCTTCGGTGGCGCCGGTGCATCTCACCGGTGCGAGCAACCAGGGGAAGACGTGTAGCGACGTTCTTCCGGGTAGCACCGAGCTTAAGGTAGAGCCGGTTGGGGGTGGTACCTACACCCGGAGCGACGGCACGCTAGCCATCACGATCGTGAAGCCGAGCACTACCCCTGGCTCGACCAATAGCTTCGACTGGACCGCCAACGCTTACGTGGCGGGCGTCGTGGTTAAGGACGGGGTGGACGGCGCCAACTGGTACGACTACCGCAGCTTGGGCGGCAGCAAGGGCGATACCTACCTCACCACGCCGAACGACGGCGCTAAGGGGATCAGCCACATCTCCTTCTGTTACTTCCCGCCCGAGTATGAACCGCTGACCGCCAGCAAGACGGCGGCGGGCAGCTTCAGCCGCGACATAACCTGGGAACTGACCAAGTCGGTGACTCCGAGCGAGCACAGCGGCTATGCCGGCGAGACGGCCGGCAGCTCCACCTAGTCGGTGAGCGCCACCAAGACCATCGGCGCCCCCTATGGCTTCCAGGTGAGCGGCACCATCACGGTCAACAATCCCAACGACGTCCCAGTGGAGTTCTCCGTCGCCGACACCTTGGCCGACGGGACTGCTGCCGACGTGACATGCCCCACCTACATCGTTCCGGCGGCAGCCAACGGCGTGGATGGGAGCGTGACCTGCACCTACACGGCCGCGCCCAGCGACAGCACTGCCACCAAGAACACGGCCGTGATCACCTCGCTGACCGAGGGCGTGGAGGGAGCCACCGCCGAGGCCGACTTGGCCTGGACGGGGAACCTGCTCGGGCATGAGTCGGGCGAACTGAGCGACCCGCGCTTCGACTACGTGGAGACCATCTCGGCCAGCACCAGCAAGACCTTCGACGAGACCTTCGTCTGCTCGGCCGACGCTGCCGACTACACCAACGGCAGTTACTCATACACCGAGACCAACTGGGCCTACCTGAACGGCGGAGTCAGCCTGAGCGACTCAGCCGAGGTGGTGGTGACCTGTTACCTCGAGCCGCTCGCCGTGAGCAAGACGGCGGCGGGCAGCTACGACCGTACCGTCACCTGGAAGCTGGACAAGTCGGTGGACGACGACAGCCACAGCGGCCTGCTCGGCCAGACGGCCGGCAGCTCGATCTGGAGCGTGGTCGCAACCAAGTCCGAGACTCTGGGCAACTACCAGGTCGCGGGGACCATCACCATCAACAACCCGGCTGCCATCGCGCAGACCTTCACCGTCAGCGACACTTTGAATGACGGCACGGTGGCGACGGTGGACTGCCCGAGCAACACGGTGGCGGCGGGCGGCACGGTGGTGTGCACCTACGCGGCGCAGCCGGCCGACGCCTCGGCAACGCTCAACACTGTCACCGTGACGGCGGCGGGCAACGCGGCGCAGTCGGCGACGGCGGCCGTGGCCTTCACCGAGAACCTCGTCGGCTACGACTCCGGTACTCTGAGCGATCCCCGCTTCGAGTATTCTGAGACCATTTCGGCTAGCACGACTAAGACCTTCTCTGAGGCGTTCGTCTGCTCCGCCGATGAGGCCGACTACACCGACGGCATGTACTCCTATAGCGTGGAGAACTGGGCCTACCTGAACGGCAACATCGGCCTATCCGACTCGGCGACCGTCAATGTTGTCTGCCGCATTGACCCGGCGCCGGAGATCGAGATCGAGAAGTACACCAACGGCGAGGACGCCGATGAACCGACCGGCCCGAGGATCCCGGTGGGCGATCTCGTGACCTGGACCTACGTGGTGAGCAACACCGGCAACGTGCCTCTGGAGGACGTGACGGTGGTGGACGACAACGGCACCCCGGCGGACACCTCCGACGACTACATCTGTGTCATCGGTGCGCTGGCGGCGGGCGCGACGGACAGCACCACTTGCAGCCAGACCGGCAGCGCCGTGGGAGGGCAGTACTCCAACCTCGCCGAGGTCACCGGCTATTCCGGACAGGCGCAGGTGAGCGACGAGGACCCGAGCCACTACTACGGCTCCGACGCCTCCATCGACATCGAGAAGTACACCAACGGCGAGGACGCCGACGAGCCGACCGGTCCGAGAATCCCGGTGGGTGACGCGGTGACCTGGACGTACGAAGTGGCCAACACCGGCAACGTGCCCCTGGAGGACGTGACGGT
>ENA-UOUL01004392-UOUL01004392.1-bioreactor-metagenome-genome-assembly--contig:-NODE-4392-length-13117-cov-3.737117_pt1 | contig 13117 bp, 9 predicted proteins | sample MGYA00249838_ERZ747220 | MGnify/ENA primary metagenome ERZ747220 (study PRJEB28778, sample SAMN05720191) | bioreactor metagenome | isolation source: Anaerobic biogas reactor | place: USA:Washington...
CCTCAACGACCTCCTGCGACTGGAGGTGCAGGGTGATCGTCTTGTCTGGAGCTTCGGTCGCAAAGTCGGCGCCGTTCATGTGCAGGAACTCGGACATGGCGCGCATGTACGTCTTCCACTGGAATCCGTAGTACTTGTCAGTCGTGAGGTCGGCGATCATCTTGAGGAATTCGGGCCAGTTCTTGGGCACGAACGTCTCATCGTATCCGCATTCCTTCAGGTAATCGCGACGCACCACCATGCCGTGGAGTTCCGTGCCGCCCGGTATCATCACCGGGTGATCCTCGTAAGAACAGAGGGTTTTCACGACGGGGTAGAGGCTGTCCCAGTCTTCTTGGTAGTACAGCGGGATGTACTCGTCCATCTGCATGGCCTTGCCGAGAGCTGCGAACTCCCATGCCCACTTGTTGGTCTGCAGCCGGACGATATCGTAGCCTCCCTCGCCCATGGCCGTCAGCCAGTACTCCTTGCGCTTCTCTACGCCCACATCCGGATACGGGAGGTGATCCACCTTGATGTTCGGGAACAGCTCCGCGAACTCTTCGTACAGCACCCGTACGAAAACCCCAGGGCCGGTAGTGTCCTCCGCAACGAGATCGCACGTCTTGATGATTACCTGTTGAGGCGGGGCAGGGATTGGCGCTTGCGTCGCCGACGCTGCGGCGGGCTGTTCGGGCTGTGCTGGCTGCGTGGGCACAGGTAATGGCTTGGGCGCGCAGGCTGCCAGGCTGGCAAGGGTGACGGTGAGGCCTGCGGCCTTGAGAAACTCTACTACCGGCCACGGCTATTCTACGGACGACACGCCTCTCATGACCCAAACGACCCTGCGCTCCGCCGATTATGTCGCGTCAATGCCTCACGCAACGCCACCGGATCACGCGCCTCTAGCGCCTCGAGAATCGCCCTGTGTTCCTCATGCACCGCCCGGGGCGAGGCATTCGTTCGCGGCGCGATCCTGCCGATAAGGCGTCGCCGTGTCTCCACGTTCTCATAGATCCCCAGAAACTGGGTATTGCCCGTCATCCGGGCAAGGTAGACGTGAAATTCACTGTCGCTGTCAGCGTCCCAGGTGCCGGCGTCAAAGGTAGCGCGCAGCAGCTGCCTTAGTGCGTCCAGGTCGGCATCTGTAACCCGGTCGACGATCACCGAAGCGATGTACTGGTCAAGCGCCAACCGCACCTCGTAAAGATCCTTGACCGTCACTGGGTCGACGACGCTGACATGGTAGCTCTTGCGCTGGTACTGAGTGACCAATCCATCCTGCACCAGCGCTGCCAAGGCCTCACGAACCGGCGTCTGGCTTGCGCCCATGTCATTGGCAAGGTCTCCAGGAACCAAGCGGTCGCCTGGCTGGAGCTGCCGTGTGGTGATCATCTCCTTCAGTGCGTCGTACACGTGCGTCGTCAGGTTGGCACGCTTCAGCCTGATCATCTGCCCCGTTTGCGCAACCAAAGAGCACCTCCCGTCTAGGCCGCCACACAACCAGCCTATCGGTTATAGTCTATACACTATAGAATATATTCTATAGCGCGATCATACCACCAAGGGGGTTCACTGTCAATAGGTGTTCGCCCTCCATCCCGGGGGACGGCGAAAGCCCGGCGGGTGACGTGGCTGCTCCCCTCACCCCCACACCCGCGCAATCACATACCCCAACGTCATCAGCAGCCCGCTGTAAAAGTGCACCCGATACGTCGCGGCGTTCGTCGGCGCCAGGGCGGGTGGGTCGCTGTGGAAGCGCCTCATCCCGCCCACCGCCCGCAGCGCCAGGGGCAGCGTGAGGAGCGAGATCCCCAGGGCGGCGGGCAAGAGTCCGGCGACGATCCCCGCAACGGTGGCGGCATAGCCGGCAAAGAGGAGCGCCACGTAGGCCCCCACCGCCCGCTCCCGCCCCAGGAGCACGGGGAGCGTCTTTTTACCCACCCGCCGGTCCGCCGTATAGTCGGGGAACTCGTTGGCGCAGAGCAACGCCGCCATAAAGAGGCCGGGCGCCAGCGACGCCCAGGCCGCCGCCAGGCTCAGGCGCTGCGCCTGCACATAGTAGGACGCCAGCACGAGGATGGGGCCGAATCCCAGGCCGATGGCCAACTCGGGCCCCGCCGCGATGAGGTAGTAGACGCGCAACGGCGGGCCGTTGTGCGTCAGGCAGAGGAACATCCCCAGCGCCCAGATGGCCAGCAGCCACCACCCCCGCGCCGCAGCCAGGTACACGCCGATGGCGCCGCCCACGGCGTAGCTGAGGATAAAGAGGCCCAGCATCCCCCGCGGGGTGAGCACCCCATCCTGGATGGAGCGGCTCCCCCCGCTGAAAGCGTTGAACTCGTCGTTCAGGGCATCGGGGCCGGCGACGTGGTCGTAATAATCGTTGCTCAGGTTTAGCCCGGCGTGCACAAACAGCGCGGCGAGGAGGGTGACGAGCAGGTAACCGGGGTGCAGCACCCCCTCGTACCACGCCACCGCCGCGCCCACCAGCACGGAGACGATGGTCGCCGTGAAAAAGGGCGCCCGGATCACCCGCAGGGCCGTCGCCAGTCTGCCCATCCCCCACCTCCCGAGGTAAGCACACGGTCGCCACACCGATCACCGCATGGGCGCGCCCAACGTGGCACGACGTGGCTGCGGAGGGCTGACGGGAGAGAGACGGATCGCGCCCCGGGAGCGTCGGCCTGACCCAAGGCCGGCCTCGGCTCACGCGGCGTCCTAAGCGTAGTCGCGGGCCGAGCGGGTGTCAACGTCGGGCGTGCCGGCGACCGGTTGACGCCCTCGTCTCCCCGGCGTATCCTCCCCGATGCTGCCTGGACACCCGCCCCCCCATGCCGCACCGGGGGCGCTTTATGTCCACTGGGCAATCGGATCAGCCCTTGATCGATGAATACACGAGGAGCTAGCCATGTTCGACGACGACGCTGACATCTTTCGCTTCATGAAGGAGCGCCTGTACGTGCCGGCGGTGTGCGACATCCTGGACGGGCTGGGGTACCGCCACCAGGCGATGCACCGCCGCCTGCGCCCCCTACTGCCCGATATGCGCGACTGCGGATTCGTGGGGCGGGCGCGCACCGCCCGCTGGATGGAGACGGATTATATCGACACGGAGGATCCCTACGGGTTGGAGATCGCCCTCATCGATTCGCTCGAGCCGGGCGACGTGGTGGTGCACTCGACCGACTATGCCGGCACCAACGCTCCCTGGGGCGAGTTGATGTCCACCGTCGCCCAGCGCAACGGCGCCGTAGGGTGCGTGTGCGACAGCCAGATCCGCGACTGCGTGCGCATCGTCGAGCTGGGCTTTCCCGTCTACTATGCCGGCATCTGCCCCCTCGACTCCATGGGGCGCGCCAAGGTGATGGCCTTTGACGTGCCGGTGCGCTGCGGCGAGGTGCTGGTGCACCCGGGAGAACTCGTGTTCGCCGATTTCGACGGCATCGTCGTGGTCCCTCGCGAGGTGGAGCAGGAGGTGCTGTCCCTGGCCGTGGACAAGGTGGGTAAGGAGGACAGCACGCGTCGCGACCTGCTAGCGGGCAAGTCGCTGCGCGAGGTGTACGACACCTACGGGGTATTGTAGCGTCGCAGGCGTGGACCGCCATGGCCCCGCCCTTGGGCGCTCCACTCAAGGCCCCAGGACAATCACCGCCTCGGGCGGCAGGTCCACACGCGTTTCGTGCACGGCAAGAGGCGCGTCCGAGGCGAGGAGTACGCGGCGCGGCCGGTGGGTTGGCAAAGGAACGCTGACCCGCCGCGCCGCCAGGTTGCAGGCCACCGTGATGCTTCCCCGCGTGAACGCCAGCCACCGCTCCGCCTGGTCGTACCAAGCGCGCACGGCGTCGCGGCGACCGGTGGCCAGGTCGGGGTGCGTCCGCCGCAGGCCGATCAACTGCCGGTACCAGTCCAGGATGGGGGCGTGGGGCTCGCGCTCGATCTCGTCCCAGTCCAGTGTGGAGCGCCGGAACGTCTCCGGGGCCTGGGGATCGGGGATCTCCTCGGGGTCCCAGCCAAAGGCGGCGAACTCGCCTCGCCGACCCGCGCGCACGGCATCGGCCAATGCGGGGTCCTGATAGTCGGTAAAGAACTGGAACGGCGCCCCGGCCCCCCACTCCTCCCCCTGGAAGAGCAGCGGCGTCGTGGGCGCCGTCAGCGCCAGGGCGGCGCCCACCCGCAGCAAGCGCTCGCTCACCAGGTGACCGATACGCTCCCCCCGCGCCCGGTTCCCGATCTGGTCGTGGTTCTGCAGACAGGTGACAAAGCGGTCGGCGGGCAGGTCTCCCACCGGCCGTCCGTGGCGGCGCTGCCGGAAGGGCGAATAGCGGCCGTCGTAGACGAACACGTCCGTCAACGCCTTGGCCAGATGCTCCAGGCGACCGAAATCGCGATAGTAGCCGTCACGCTCCCCTGTCAGCACGGTGTGGATGGCGTGGTGGAGGTCGTCGCTCCACTGCGCATCCAGGCCGTACCCCCCGCGCTCCCATGAGGTCACCACCCGCGGGTCGTTGCGGTTGCTCTCGGCGATGAGAAACAGGTGTCGGCCCAGCCTCGCCGCGAGATCCCGGGTGGCTGCCGCCAGCTCCTCGAGGATGTGCACCGCCGAGGTGTCGACGATGGCGTGGACGGCGTCCAGCCGCAGGCCGTCGATGTGATACTCGCGCAGCCACATGAGGGCGTTGTCGACGATAAAGGCGCGCACGCCGTCGCTGTGGGGGCCGTCGAGGTTCACCGCCGGCCCCCAGGCGGTGGCGTATCCCTCGGAAAAGTAGGGGCCAAAGCGTCCCAGGTAGGCGCCCTCCGGCCCCAGGTGGTTATAGACCACGTCGAGGATGACGGCCAGCCCCTCGCGGTGGCAAGCATCCACCAGCCGCTTTAGGCCATCGGGACCACCGTAAGCCTCGTGGGGCGCGTACAGGTCGACGCCGTCATAGCCCCAGCCGCGGGCGCCCGCGAAGGCGTTCACGGGCATCAGCTCGACGTGCGACACGCCCAGGTCGCGGAGGTGGCCGAGTTTGCCGATGACGGCATCGAAGGTGCCCTCGGGCGTGAACGTTCCCACGTGCAGCTCATAGATCAACGCCGAGGAGAGGGGCGGCGCCTGCCAACGCGCATCGTTCCACGAGAAAGCTCCGTGGTCGACGCACCGCGACGGTCCGTGCACGCCGTGGGGCTGCCACGGTGAGCGGGGATCGGGCAGGGGATCGCCGCCGTCGACGCGAAAGGCATAGTCGCTCCCCGAGCCGGCCTCCGCCTCCACGGACCACCATCCATCCTCGTCTCTCGCCATGGCCAGCCTGCGATCCTCGAGTTGCAGCTCCACCCGCTCCGCCAGCGGCGCCCAGACGGTGAACACGTTCATACCGCCTCCTCCCCTCCGGCTGCGGTGGCGTCATCCAGGCGCGTGAGCAACGCCACCGGAAACCGACGCAGGACCTCCTCGAGGCGTACCGCACCCGACGCCTCCTCGCCGGTGAAGGCATTCGCCCAGCGACCGGGGGGTAGCTCCAGCGCCGTATCGCCCCAGCGCCCCGCCAGACCGATGACCAGGCGCGGCACGATGGCCACCACGCCATCGCCGCGGGCAAAGGCGACCACGTGCGCCGCGCGCTCCCCGTCCGCCGCCAGCTCGCGGTAGGCCCCCTCGGCCCCAAAGCACTCGGGGTGGAGGCGCCGGACCTGCAGCGCCCGGCGAATGACCAGCATCTTGGGAAAGCCCTCGTCGCTACGGGCGAGCGCATCCTCCAGCGACATGCGCTCCAGCTCTTCCAGCATGGCGCGCCGCCGATCATAGTCCACCGGCCGCCGGTTGTCGGGGTCCACCAGGCTCAGGTCCCATAGCTCCGTCCCCTGATAGAGGTCCGGAACCCCCGGGGCCACATGTTTTATGAGGGTCTGCGCTAGCCCGTTCATCCGGGCGGGCTCGATGAGGGGGGCCAGGAACGCCTCGAGGTCCGCCACAAAGGCGCCGTTCTGCAGCACACGGTTGATCCAGGCCGCCAGCGCCTCCTCATAGGCGGGGTTCGGGCGCGTCCAGGCGGTGTGCTGCTTGGCCTCGCGAGCCGCCTTGAGCGCATACGCCTGCAGCCGCTCCTCGTCGATTGGCCAGGCGCCCACCAGCGTCTGGTACAACAGGTACTCGGTGTTGCGATCGGGCATCCCGTCGCGGCGGAAGGGATCGTTCATCTCGAACCACCGCCACACCGCCTCGCGCCACCGCCCGGGGATCTCGGACAGGAGGTTGATGCGCGCGCGCACGTCCTCGCCGCGCTTGGTGTCATGGGTGGAGGTGGTTAGCAACGTCTCCGGCCACCGCTCCTGAAGGCGCCGGCAGAAGCCGTGAAACGCCTCCGGCGACACACCAAAGCGCTCGGGGTCGCCGCCCACCTCGTTGAGCGACACGAGTCGGTGGAAGACATAGTAGGCGGTGTCCTCCACCCCCTTGGCCATGGCGGCCGAGGTCAACTGCTGAAACCGCATGGTGAACTCGGTCTCGTTGGCGTCGTCGCCCTCCAGCAGCACCTGTCTCAGGAACTCCCAGAGGCGCTCGTCCAGGTTGGGTCGGCGGCGCCGTGCCTCAGCCAGGGCCCCCTCGATGACGGCCGTGTCCGCCTCGTTCGCTCCCGTGACGGCGGCCGCCACGCCGCGGGCTCCCGTCTCCCCCCGCATGTAGGTGCGGTACACCGGCAGTGCGGCGATCAGCTCGATGAGCGCCGCGCGGGCCTCTTGCCGGCTCACGTCGCGATAGCGGCGCCGGCGCCGCGACGCGGCCATCAGGCGGGCGACCAGCTGATCGAGTTCGCCGCCAAAGCTGCCGACAATCACGTCTACCTTGCAGCGATGCACGATCTCGCGATAGGGCACCTTCTCGCCGGTGAACTCGCGGTAGAGGGCGGTGAGCGGGCGCTCACCGTTGGGATCGACGAACAGGCCCGCCACCTCGTTCAGGAAATCATAGCCCGTCGTCCCCTGTACCGGCCACGCCTCGGGCAGCGCCTCGCCCTCCTCGAGGATCTTTTCCACCACGATCCAGGCGTCGCCCGCGCCGTGGCGCAGGCGCTGGAGATAAGTCAGGGGATCGCGCAGGCCGTCCACGTGGTCCACGCGTAGCGCGTCGATGTCGCCATGTCTGAGCCAGCGCAACACGAGGCGGTGCGTGTGGTCGAACACCGCCCGCTCCTCGACGCGGATGCCCACCAGCGTCTCGATGGTGAAAAAGCGTCGGTAGTTGATCTCGCGATCGGCCAGCCGCCAGTAGGCCAGGCGATAGTGCTGGCGCTGGAGGAGCGCATCCATCCACTCGGCGTTTCGCTCCACCTCGGCCAGGATGTCGTCCACCGCCGCCGCCAGGTCAGCGTCCTCTTCCAGCAGCCGGCCGAGCTGCGTCTCCAGCACGCCCACATCGCGTTGGCGCGCGGCGACGCGGTCGCCGTCGGGCTCGGAGGGGAGTTCATCGAACGCGCGCGCGAAAAAGGCGAGGGTACCGGATCGGGCGCGGGTCGCCGCCTCGTCGAGCAGCGGCGCCAGAGACTCGGGCGCAACAGGAAAGGCGTGGTCCTCATAGTGCAGCGTCACGGCCGCCCCCTCACGCCGCAGCGAGAACCCGCCACCCTCCAGGATGTCGCCATAGTGGCCACCCAGGACGGGCACGAGCACCTTGTGCCACAGCTTGGGCTCCGGCGGCTCCCAGTCGATGTCAAAGAAGCTGCCCGAGCGGCTGACGCGACCGTTCTTGAGCACGTCGGCCCACAGCACGTTGCGCTGCGGGTCGGCGGCCATGTGATTGGGCACGATGTCGAGCACTTGCGCCAGCCCTTGAGCACGCAAGGCGCGGTTCATGCGCCGCCGCGCCGCGTCGCCGCCCCGATCCACGCTCACCTGCGAGTGCGCCGTGATGTCATACCCGTGGGTGCTCCCCTCGGTGGCCAGCAGATAAGGGGAGGCATAGAGGTGGCTGACCCCCAGCGCCGCGACATAGTCCGCGATGGCAGCCGCCCGGTCAAAGCCGAAATCCGCCGATAGCTGGACGCGATAGGTGGCCAGCGGCGCGCGGGATGCATTAGCGCCCATGGCGCAGCACCATCAGGGAACGGGCCTCCAAGCGGATCTCGTCGCCACCGCTGAACGCCGGCCCCTCGTCATCGTCATCCTTCACCGCCTCGGGGGCGTTCGTGTCGAGGGCCAGCGTCCAGTCGCCGCCGCCGTCGCGCGACGGCACGGTAAACGTCATTGCCTCGTGGTGGCCGTTGAACAGCACCAACAGGTCGTCATCGTCGATGGTACGGCCGCGCTCGTCCATCGTGCCCAAGGCGCCGGACAGGAATACCTGCAACGACTTGGCGAAACCCGCATCCCAGTCCTCGTCGGCCATTTCGGTGCCATCCGGCTTGTACCAATCGATGTCGGCCTGACCCACGCCCCAGGTGGGCTTGCCCTCCAGCCAATCCCGCCGGCGCAGGGTCGGGTGTGCGATGCGGAAGGCGATCAGCCGCGCGGTGAATGCGGTGAGATCCTCGTCGGCGTGCTCCCAGTCATACCACGAGATCTCGTTGTCCTGGCAATAGGCGTTGTTGTTGCCACCCTGGGTGCGCCCGATCTCGTCGCCGCCGAGGATCATGGGCACGCCCTGGGAGAGGAGCAGCGTCGACAACAAGTTGCGCACCTGCCGGGCGCGCAGAGCCTCGATCTCTGGATCGTCCGTCTCACCCTCCTCGCCATGGTTCCAGGAGCGGTTGTCGTCGGTGCCATCCTCGTTGTCCTCGCCGTTCGCCTCATTGTGCTTTTCGTTGTACGAGACCAGGTCGTGCAGCGTAAAGCCATCGTGCGCGGTGACGAAATTCACGCTGGCGTGAGGGCGGCGGCCGGTGGTCTCGTAGAGGTCGGCGCTCCCCGTGAATCGGCGCGCCAGGTCGCAGAGGGCGCACGGCTCGCCCCGCCAATAGTCGCGCACGCTGTCGCGATACTTGCCGTTCCACTCGGACCACAAAGGCGGAAACTTGCCGACCTGGTAGCCGCCATCCCCCACGTCCCACGGCTCGGCGATGAGCTTCACCTGGCTGATGATGGGATCCTGATGGACGAGGTCAAAGAACGCCGCCAAGCGGTCCACCTCGTGAAGTTCGCGCGCCAGCGCCGAGGCCAGGTCGAAGCGAAAGCCATCGACGTGCATCTCGGTCACCCAGTAGCGCAGCGAGTCCATCACCATCTGGAGTACGTGGGGATGGCGCATGCTGAGGGTGTTCCCCGTCCCGGTATAGTCCATGTAGTAGTGAGGGTCATCGGGGTGCAGGTGATAGTAGGCGGCGTTATCGATCCCGCGGAACGAGAGGGTCGGCCCCAGGTGGTTGCCCTCGGCGGTGTGGTTATAGACCACGTCGAGGATCACCTCGATGTCCGCCGCGTGGAGCAGGCGCACCATCTGCTTGAACTCTTGCACCTCGTGCCCCGGCTGCCCGCGGCTGGCATACTCGTTGTGGGGCGCGAAAAAGCCGATGGTGTTGTACCCCCAATAGTTCCTGAGCCCCTTATCAACGAGATAGCCGTCGTGGATGAACTGGTGCACCGGCAGCAGTTCCACCGCGGTGATCCCCAGGTCCTTGAGGTGCTCGATGGCGGCGGGCTCGACCATGCCGAGGTACGTGCCGCGCAGCTCCTCGGGCACCTGCGGGTGTCGTTTGGTAAACCCCTTGACGTGCGTCTCATAGATGATCGACTCGTACAGCCGCACGTCGGGCCGGTGGTCGCCCTGCCAATCGAAGAAGGGGTTGATGACCACGTTGCGGGGCATGCAGGGGGCGCTGTCGGACACACTGCAGGGGCCGTCGGGCTCGTCCGGCTGGTAGGCCAGGAGGGCGAGGTCCCAGGTGACCATGCCGTCGAAGGCTTTGCCGTAGGGGTCGAGGAGCAGCTTGCTGGGGCAGCACCGCAGCCCGTTGGCGGGGTCCCAGGGACCGTGCACTCGATAGCCGTAGCGCTGGCCCGGCTCCACGTCGGGCAGGTACCCGTGCCAGCAATAGGACGTGATCTCGGGCAGTTCGACCTGAGTCTCGTTCCCCTCCTCATCAAAGAGGCACAACACCACACTCTCGGCCACCTCGCTGAACAGCGAAAAGTTGGTGCCGCTGCCATCGTAGGTGGCGCCCAGCGGGTACGGCCTGCCGGGCCAAACGCGCAGTTCCATGGCGCTATCGATCCTTCCCGTCGCGGTCGCGCCGCTCACGGCGGGGCGGCGACGCGCTAACAACCCTCGATCCGGCGTAGGAAGGGCGGAAGAGCCACGAACGAGATGACGACGGAAAGCCATAGATGCCATGACAGGCGACCAGGGCGGGTGGGTGGCGTGCGAGGCGGAGGCTTGGGGGCTGTGGCCCGGAGCGAGGCGACGATTGGTAATCGGATGCCGCTGGCGCGAAGCAACGTGCGGGCATCACTCAACCTATTATGATGGTATCATGCGGCTCGCGCGACGTCAATAGACTCGCGCGGCGCGGCCGCGGTCCCCCACCCGCGGCCCAGGCCGGCGGCTGGGCGGCCCGGAGTACCGGGCCCAAGAGCGCGCCAAGGCGCGCTCAGGTGACGTGCATGAGCCCGCCTCGGCGGGCTTGCGGGGCACAGACGGGCCGTTTACGGCTCGGCGTGCGGTGGCGAGAAGCAGCCGTACTCTGGGCTCAGAAGCGCGCCGAGGCGCGCTGAGGGGGACGCGCCAGCAGGGCAAGCCCGCCTCGGCGGGCTTCTGCGGGTCCAGACGGGCCGTTTACGGCTCGGCGGGCGGTGGCGGCGGGCTCCCGGCCCCCATCCGCGGCCAAGGCCGGCGGGTTGGGCAGACAAGCGCGCCGAGGCGCGCTGAGGGCACGCGCGGGCGGAATGAGCCCGCCTCGGCGGGCTTGCGGGGCTCAGACGGGCCGTTTACGGCTCGGCGACGCGGCGCGCCAAGATGTCGGAACGCATACACCTCTACCTGTGGGCGTGCGGTGTAGCGCCCTAGTTGCTAGGCGCAATCGGCTGTGGTAAAAGTCCCCAATCGACATACGCCTCGCTGACCGCTGCCGCAACGTACACGCGCCGCACTCACACCATGGAGTCAATACCCCTATGCGAACCCGCACCGCCTTGGCAGCTTCTATCCTTCTCGTGGTGCTCGTCGCGTCGACGCCCGCGGCCGCCGGGGAGAACGTCTGGACCTTTACCGGCTTTCTGGGCGGAGACGTCATGGCGGTCGCCGTGCATCCTGATGACCCGGATTACCTCCTCGCGGGAGTCTCGTCGCATGGCATCTACTACAGCTTGGATGGGGGGACTACCTGGACCGAGGGTGGACTCGATCGCTCCATCGGCGGCTATGTCAGCGACATCGAGATGTCCTCGTCGGCTGCGGGTACCGCCTATGCCACGGACTGTGCGTCAGCGCACCGTATGGCGCTACCGCGATGATGGTGTCCAACGACGGAGGCTTTGCCGATGCGGCCTGGGAGCCGGTGGCGGCCACGAAGGACTGGCAGCTCTCCATGTATGACGCCGCAGTCATCCCTCGCACCGTCTATGTGCGCTACCGCGTGTCCGGAGGTGAGTCGCCCAACTATATGGACGACATCATCCTGGACACCGCGGCGCCCACCGGCTCTGTGAGCATCGTAGCGCCCGAGGCCATGGCGGCAGCCCAAGGCCTCTCGCCGAAACAGGTTGCCGAGGGCGCGTTCTCTCCGGCGATGCCGCTCAGCCTCCGGCTCCACCGCCTCGGGTATCAGCGGGTAACGCTGGAACTCGAAGCATCCGATGATGTCAGTGGGGTTGTGCAGATGCGCGTGGGCGATGACGCCACGTTCGCCGATGCGTCGTGGGTGCCATTCGGCGCAGCGCACGCCACCTGGGCCCGCTCCACGGGAGGTGTGACGGTGTACGCTCAGTTCCGGGATCGAGCCGGCAACGCGTCGGAGGTGTACAGCGCGACGAACTGAACACCTTGCCGATGCACGCTCGCGGTCCTAGCGCACGGTCACACTAGACGGGCGCGTGCGCGATGCGCTTCGGCCTTTCTGATTACTCAACCAGTGTTCGAGTAGCACGTAGGAGGGATGAGTGATGATCGAGCTACCAGAGGCCACGGTAATCGCAGGACAGATCGCGGCGACCCTCGCGGGCAGGCGCATCGCCAGCGCCGTCGCGAACCAGTCGCCGCACAAGTTCGCCTGGTACACCGGCGACCCGGCCGAGTACAACGACCGCCTCGCCGGCAAGGTGATCGGCGCAGCGGCAGGCAGCGGGGGCAGCATCGACATCGAGGCGGGAGGCATGATGATCTCCATCAGCGCCCCCATCCGCTACCACGCCCAGGGCGAAAAGCAGCCGAAGAAGCACCAGTTGCTCATCGAGTTCGACGATGGGACGGCCATCAGTTCCAGCGCCCAGATGTGGGGCGGCTTCCTCTGCTTCCCCATCGGCGACAAGGCGGGCTTTCCCGACTGGGATATCTCCCGGGAGCGCCCCTCGCCCCTCAGCGGCGCCTTTGACCGGGCCTACTTTCAGACGCTGTTCAACGACGACACGCCCAAGCTGTCGGCCAAGGCCTTCCTGGCCACCGAGCAGCGCATCCCCGGCCTGGGCAACGGCGTGCTGCAGGACATCCTCTGGACGGCGCGCATCCACCCCAAGCAAAAGATGGCCGACCTCGATGAGGCGGCGGTGGGCGCCATGTTCGCCGCGGTGAAGGGGGTGTTGGCCGACATGACCGCCAGGGGCGGCCGCGACACCGAGCGCGACCTGTTCGGCAACCCGGGCGGCTACACCACCATCCTGAGCCGGAACACGGTGGACACCGCCTGCCCCGCTTGCGGCGAGATCATCCGCAAGGAGCCGTACCTCGGCGGCGCCATCTACTACTGCCCGGGGTGCCAACAGATCTAGCGCTCGCGGATGCGCGATGCCGGGCGGTGTAGAGTAGTGGCGCGTTCAGTCGGCCTTGCTTCTTTCGAGGGGAGGAACGAATGAATTCGTCACTACATAGTGATCATCGTCGAGAAGCGTCGTGCGAGCTCCATTGGTTCCTGTATCTGCTGGATCGATGAGCGACCGAATCATTACTATGGCTTGTGGCGAGTAGAACTATGTAGTGACGAATTCATTCGTTTCTGCTCCTATCGCA
>ENA-UOUL01004393-UOUL01004393.1-bioreactor-metagenome-genome-assembly--contig:-NODE-4393-length-13116-cov-3.321037_pt1 | contig 13116 bp, 10 predicted proteins | sample MGYA00249838_ERZ747220 | MGnify/ENA primary metagenome ERZ747220 (study PRJEB28778, sample SAMN05720191) | bioreactor metagenome | isolation source: Anaerobic biogas reactor | place: USA:Washington...
GCACCGAGGCGCTGGACAAGAAGTACTGCTGCTTGAGGCGAAGCTCCTTGCCGGCGGTGTGGTTGTCCTCCGGGTAGAGCACCTTGGAGATGATCTCCGCCAGTTCCTTCTGCTCGACGGCCTGCACATATTCGCCCCGGTTGAAGGAGGGCATGTCGATGCTCTTGGGCGAGCGCGCCGACCAGGTGCGCAGCATGTTGACCATCACCGAGTCGTACCCCAGCACCGGCATGTCATAGGGCACCGCCTGCACCGTCGTGTAGTCGACCAAGCGGTACAGGTCGCGGCCGTTCTCGCGGTAGTGCTCGACATAGCCGCCGAAGCGGACGTCCACCGCCTGGTCGGGGCGGTAGATCTCCCAGATGTTGCCGTCCACCAGCCAGTCGTCGGGCAGCTCCACCTGGTAGCCGCCCACGATGTGCTGGCGAAACAGCCCGTATTCGTACCGGATCGTCAGCCCCATCGCCGGCACAACCCGCGACGCCATTGACGAAAAGCTGCGCTGGCTGCTGATCGGGCAGGACCCTTTACCGCTGGAGGCGCTGATGCAGCGGCTGCGCACTCATGTTTACCATCCCCTGGGTGCGCGCGAGCTGGTGATCCAGTGCCTGTCGGCAATCGATATTGCGCTGTGGGATATTCGCGGCAAGGTGTTGAACAAGCCGATCGCCGCGCTGCTGGGGCAGCACCACGAGCGCCTGCCGCTGTATGCGGCGACGAAGCCGGCCTTTTATGAGCCTTATGAGCGGCACATGGAGCGCATCGAACGGCTGACGTCGCGTGGGGTAAGGGCGGCAAAGCTGCGTACGGGGCGAGACCTGGCGTGGGACACGACGTATTTGCGTGAGATGCGGGCGATGCTGCCGGACGAGGTGGAGATCCTGGTAGACGGCAAGTATAACTATTATCCCGATTCGGCGATCCAGGTGGCGCAGGTCTTGGGCGAAATCGGCGCGGTCTATTTTGAGGAGCCGATCGACGATACGAGCCTGGACGAAATGGCGCGGGTGGCGGTGCATTCGCCAGTGCCGCTGGCATATGGCGAACATGCGTATACGGTTAACGATTTTCGTGACCTGATCCAGCGCGGTGGGGCGCGCGTGCTGACGCCCGACGCTGCGATTTGCGGCGGCATCACGGAGATGATGAAGATTGCGGCGCTGGCGCAGGCGTTCCAGCTTAAGGTTGTGCCGCATTGTGGCGGGCTGACGGCGATTGGCATGGCGGCTAATTTCCATGCCGCGGCGGCGATTCCCAACGTAGGCCATTTTGAGTATGACGCGCGGGCGGTGCAGCCGCTGCGGGACGAGCTGGCGACGGAGCCGCTGTTTTCGAACGAGCGGATTGAGAACGGCAGCATTGCCGTGCCCAGCGGTCCGGGACTGGGCATCGAAGTGAATGAACGGGTGTTTGAGCGCTATCCGTACGAAATCGACCCGCAGGTCGCCAGCAGCTTCTCGGTTTATGGCACGCGCCACGTTTAAGACCGCTGGTGGCGCCGGCAGGGCTGGCGGGTAATGCCTATACAGTTTTGTCGGACCGCGATACAATGAAGGTGGCCTGGCTGCGCCCGGCTCTCACGGGCGAGGAACGCGACTTCCTTCTAGAAATGTTGTCTGCGAAGATCACGGTGCAGTCTGCACCGCCCTTGCCGCTCTCGGTGGAGGCCAGAAGGCCCGGCGCCGCTTCCCTGCCCGCGACGGAAGAGGTGCTGGCGTGCGTGCGCGACGCGGACGTCATCGTCGGCTCGCGCTTTACGGCCGAGATTCTATCGGCTGCAGCGCGAGCAAGGGTCGTGGTCGTGCCTTTTGCGGGTCCGGCGGACGCGGAGCTGGCGCTGCTGCGGCAGTATGGACAATGGACGGTGTGCAATAGCCATTACAATGCGCCGTTTGTTGCGGAACATGCCATTGCCTTACTGCTGGCGGCGGCCAAACGGCTGCTGCCGTATGATCGCGCCCTGCGCCAGGGGCGCTGGCGCGCGGAACGCGGGGCGGCTGCTTCTATGACGCTGGCGGGCAAGACGATGACGGTGCTGGGGTATGGCGCCATCGGCAGCCGCATTGTCACGCTGGCGCGCGGCTTTGGCATGCGCCTTATCGTAATACGCAGAAATGTGAGTGCGGGTGAGCCGCGAGATGCGGCGTTTGTGGGGACGGTGGACGATCTGGAGCAGATCTTGCCGGAAACGGATTGCCTGATGGTTTGTGTGCCGCTGACGGATGAGACGCGGGGCCTGCTGGGCGAGAGACACTGGCGGTTGATGAAACGATCGGCGCTGGTGGTGAATGTGTCGCGCGGCGAGGTGCTGGAGGAAGGCGCCCTGTTCCGGGCGCTGGAGACGGGCGAGATTGCCGGCGCTGGCATCGACGCCTGGTACCACTATCCGGCGGACGACGAAGCACTGCAGCTTCCTTCCGAGCTGCCTTTCCACACCCTGCACAATGTGGTGATGAGTCCGCATCGCGCCGGCGACACCGATGAGCGCACAAGGGCGCAGATCACGGACGTGGCGCAGCAGCTGAACCGAATTGCCGATGGAGAAGAACCGTCGAATGTCCTCTGGAAAGCCAGCAGCGCAGGGACGGCGCCCCGCTCTGGACTGGATTAAATGCTATGGCTAAATTAGTTCCCGGCGAAAATCTGTCTGATAAGTTCGTCAGCGCCCTGTTGCGAGAAATCGTCAAAGGGGAGCGGCAGGCAGGTACACAACTGCCAAGCGAGGGAGACCTGGCGCTGCAATATGGCGTGAGCCGCACGGTGGTGCGCGAGGGGATTCGCGAGCTGGTGGCGCTGGGGATGATCGCCAAGCGGCAGGGACAGCGTTCGTTTACGACGCCACGGGAGGAGTGGAATCTGCTGGACCCGCGTGTGCTGGCGGCCTTTTTGCGCCACAACGACCGCCGCAAGGAGTTGTTGCACGATCTGTTTGCGGCGCGCCTGCTGATCGAGTGTTATGCGGCGGCGACGGCGGCAATCAAGCGGGATGAAGAAGACCTGGCGTTGATGCAGCAAGAGATTGAGACGATGGCGGCGGCGATGGACGATCCGGAAGCGTTCGTGCAGGCAGATTTCCGGTTTCATGCGCGGGTGCAGCAGGCGGCGCGGAATCTGATCGTTTCGTCGCTGGTGGCGATGATCAATGAGCTGTTGATGGTGAGCCGCCGCTTTACGAAACGGACGCCGCCGGAGCTGGAGGGGTTGATTGAAGATCACCGCGCGATTTTCGCGGCGATTGAGCAGCAGGAGCCGGCAAAAGCGCGGCAGGCGATGGCGCATCACCTGCTGTGGATCGCGAAATCGGCCGATTTGCATATCAGTGAGGATGATGTGGAGAGTTTTCAGCTGGTGGGAGAGGGGGATGGAGATTGGGGGTTGGGAGAATCACCACTCGATCTTTGAGCGACCAGGGCAGGCCAAAACGTTAACAACAGCATGAACAATCGTGCGCGTTTGGGCGTAGAATAAGCCGCGCCCAGCCAACCGGAAAAAGTGCGAGGTGTTTGTGCCGCGCATCCGTGTTCTCATTCCGAACTACGCCACTGGTGCTCGAACCGTGGAGGTCAGCACCTTGAAACCCACGCTGTGCAACCGGCCGGCCCAGGCGCAGCAAGGCGCTCTGGCTGTCTATAGGTGCGGAAGGGCAGGCGCCAGGGAGGAAACCCGTTGCAAAACGGCTTTCCCCACCTGGGTGGGCCGCGACGCCTATAGATGCGCTTCAGCTCCATGGGAATGGGCTGCTTGACACCGGGTGCAGGTCGCCGGTGGCAAAGCGAGCGAAGCGGAACGGGTGGAGCACGCTGCTGTGCTCGCCCATGAGCGTGCGCGCGACTTCCTTGCCGACGCCGATCATCTTATAGCCGTGGTTGCTGTCGGCGATTACATACACGTTGGGCCGCATGTAGTCGAAGACCGGGAAGCTGTCTGCACTGAAAGCGCCGATGCCGCCGGACGGCGCCCAGTGATAGGCCAGGTGGCAGCCCTCGAAGCGCTCCAGGCAGTGGGCCAGCCCCGAAGTCCAGTAATCGACGAAGTCCTCGCGGACGACGTACCTGGAGCTGGAGACGCCATAGGGATCAACCTCGGCGTCGGGTCCGAGATGCTCGGGCACGGCGCCGCCCTGCAGGCCGCGCTTGTCCCGTTTGAAGTAAATACCCCATAGTTCGTCGGTGATGCACTCGCCGGTTTTATCCGAAATCAGCGGCTCTGTAGAGTCGATGTGGATCACTGGCGGGATCTTGCCCTCGGCGGTGACATACTCCTGTGGATTCACCCGGATTTCACCCTCCTGCAGACGCCAGAACGTCCACATCGGACGGTCCCTGACGACCTCGCCGTCCGGCGTGTGGATATCAATCTTCTCGGGCAGGTCGAGCATCGACCAGAACTGCTTGATCCAGGGACCAACGCCGAGCACAACATGATCGCAGCTGATCTTGCCCCGGTTGGTGACCACCTCTTCCACCGCCTCGCCGTCAAACGTGAAGCCCGTTACTTCGGTGCTGGAGAGAATCTCGACCCCTTCCTGCTGGCACAGCCTGACCAGACCCATCACAGACGGCGTGTTGAACGCGAAACCGCCTTGCTTCTCGTGCAGAATGGTCGTCAGGCCGCGGGCCTTCCAGTCAGGAAACAGGCGCTTCATATACCGGTAGACGTTCGCTTCCCCGAGAATGAGGTCGGAGCGGTAGCCGCTGTTCTGCTGGCGCTCATAGATGGCCTCCAGATCGCCCTGCTGGACGGGTCCGACGACGGCCAGATAGCCGACCCCGTGATAGTGCAGGATCTCCGCGTTCTCCTCCCAGACCTGCACGCTGACGCGCATCACCTCGCCCATCGCCGGCTGGAAGTAGAAGTTGCGGACGACGCCGCAGGCAATACCCGAGGCGCCAGATCCGGGTCCATCCTTGTCGAGCACGATGATATCTGCACCTGAGCCCTTGCCGCGGGCCCTGAGCTCTTTGGCCAGTTGCCAGGCCGTGCTCAGACCATGAACGCCCGCGCCGACGATGACGTAATCTCGATGCTGCGGAAGTAAAGACATCTTCTGTTCTCCTTATCAGGTCCAATTACCCGGCTCTACCTGTCAGCCAGAATTTCCTGCACCGCATCAACGAGCGTCTCCCAGACGTAGACAGCATGGGAGCGATCTACGGCGAGGAGATAGCGGCACACGCCACCCGTATCAGCGCGAACGATCAGCGCGCGCACTTTGGCCAGGCTGGTCTGCGCCGCGTGCCAGTTTGGAAAGGCGCGGGCATTAAAATTCAGGCCACATAACCGGGACAGTACGGAAGCGGCAGAGGGCCCGGCCAAAGCCAGGAGGCCGAACCCGTGCGTCATGTCCACGATAATAAGCTGCTCGCCGGCCGTCGTGGAAAGCCGTGAGCTGAGGGCCTCGGCAGCGGCCGGCGACGCCAGCACGACCCCCACATCAGGGCGCAGGGCGACGAAAAGCCCGGAGCTATTGGCGAAAACATCGCCGGGTTTGTGAGGTCCATCACCAGAAGCCTGGGCCAGCAGATCCAGCGCGCCCTCTCCCTGTATGTGGATGAGCCCAAATTGCCCGGTCACATCTTCGAGCCGGGCGCTGTTTTCGTTGCCGCAGGCAACAGCCAAAAGAGGTGATTGCAGGACTGGCATCCCCTTCATGGTCTTCTCCTAGGCCCGCAGCCGCGCTTCCTCTGGATCATAGAACGGCGTTTCTACCACGCGCCCGGTCAACAGCTTGCCCCGCACGCGCACTGTAAAATGGCTGCCTGGTAAGGCCATCTCGGCCGGCAGCCAGCATAGCCCGATTATCTTGCCCAGGGTTGGGCTCCAGCGCGCGCTGGTGATGCGGCCGACTATCTCCAGACCCAGAGGTCCCTGGCCGGCCCGCACGATCTGGTTTCCTTCTTCAGGCAAGACGCCATCGGGCATCGTAAAGCCAACCAGCCGCTTGCTGATACCCTGCTCGCTCTCCATGATCAGGGCGCGCCGGCCGAGGAAATCGGGCTTGGCGGTTTTCACGGCCCAGCCCAGCCCGGCCTCAAACGGATTGGTAAGGCCGTCGGTATCCTGCCCCACAATGATGTGCCCTTTCTCCAGCCGCAACACGCGCTGCGCCTCGACGCCGAATGGGCGGATGCCATAGGCCGCACCGGCGTCCATCAACGCCTGCCAGACGTGCAGACCATAGCCGGCCGGGACGTGAATCTCGTAGCTCAGCTCGCCGGTAAAGCCAATGCGCATGAGGATGGCCGGCGCCCCGGCCACCGTAGCCTGGCGCACGGTCATGTAGGGGAACGCCTCGTTGCTCAGATCCGCATCGCTGCAGACGGAAGCCATAACCTCGCGGGCGCGCGGTCCGGCCAGGTTCATCGCCGCGTATAGCTCGGTTACGTTGACGATGCCGGCGTCCACTTGCCAGCCGCTCTGCAGCCACCACTCAATCCACTCGTAGATTGTTGTGGCGCCCCCCGAAGTCGTCGTCATGTAAAAGCGATGCTCATTCAGACGCGCGGTAACGCCGTCGTCCATGACGACCCCCTCGTCGTTGACCATGACGCCATACCGGACCCGGCCCACGCCCAGCCGCCGCCACTGATTGGTATAAAGCCGTTCCAATAGCTCGGGAACCTGCGTCCCGTGGAGCAGCATCTTGCCCAGCGTGCTCACGTCGATCAGGCCCACCGCCTCGCGCACGGCCCGGACCTCGGCCAGGGGATCGCCATAATGCTCCGGCCGCTTCCACTGCCCGGCGTTCATCATCTTCGCGCCCTGCGCGACATGCCAGGTGTGTATCGGGGTGTAACGCACCGGCTCCAGCAGGCGGCCGCCGAGCGCGCCCATGCTCACCGGCCGGAGCGGAGGGCGCGCCGTCGTCGTGCCGGTCTCGGCGATAGGTCGCCGGTTGTGATGGGCGCACAGCCGCATGGTTGCCATCTGGCACATCTTGCCCTGGCAGGGGCCCATGCCGATGGTGCTGTAGCGTTTCAGCAGCTCCATGCTCTGATAACCCTCTTCAATCGACTGGCGCACGTCCGCCTGGGCAACGTCCTCGCACAGGCAGATGAAATCCTTTTTCTGTTCCGGCGCCAGGATCGGCCCGGGTGTCCAGGCCGACCGGCGGGACTGTGCTTCGGCCACCTCCACTGCCAGCCTCTCGATTTCCCGGTCCGCTTCGCTGCCGCCGAACCCGGCAAAGCGCGCCGCTTCCAGCCCGGCCAGCGTCCCCTCGCGCTTGACCTCTGCCAGCGTATGCGTGCCGGCCACTTCGCCCGCAGCAAACATGCCCGCCCGCAGTCCGGCCGGCACAAACTCATGCAGCGCCTCATCCCAGACCGGCTTCGCGCCTGCCTGGCTCAACAACCCGTTGGCCGGCAAGTAGCCGGTAGAGAGCGCGAGCAGATCACACGCAACCTCGCGCGTTGCTCCTCCGGCGTGGGCCAGCGTGACGCGCTCCACGTGCCCGTTGCCGCTGGCCCGGACCACCGTGGCGCCGGTGAGGATCTCTACGGCGTGCCCGCGCAGCGCCTCGACAGGCGCTTCTTCCGGCTCGGCGCGCATCTCCGCGACGGTGACATGGCAGCCTGCCTGAGCCAGGTCCAGAGCGAGCTGCAGTCCGCGTGGATTTGCCGAGACGACGACCGCGCGCTCGCCCGGCAGCACCCGCCAGAGGTTGAGCAGGCGGGACACACCGGAACCAAGCATAATGCCCGGCAGGTCGTTGTTTTCGAAGACCAGCGGCTGCTCGTAGGCGCCTGTAGCCACGACGGTCGCGCCGGCACGTACCTTTACCAGCCGGTTGCCCTGGACAGCGCCGAACCAGCCATGGTCGTATACGCCGAATACCAGGGTATTGAGCATCAGTTCGACGTTCGCCTGCGCGCTGAGTGTCGCCGCCAGAGAACGCGCAACGTCATGAGCGGGGTGTCCGTGGACCTCCGCCGTCGTATAGCGTAGATGTCCGCCCAGGGCTTCGTGCTCTTCCAGCAGTAGAACGCCGGCTCCGGCCTGCGCCGCCGCCAGCGCCGCCCGCAGGCCGGCAGGCCCGCCGCCGATAACCAGGACGTCGGCATGTTTGTATACCTTGTCAAAACGTCCCGGCTCCCTATCGGGGTCGACCTCGCCCAGCCCTGCTGCGTGGCGCAGTACGTCTTCATAAAACGGCCATAGCGCCCGAGGTCGCTTGAACGTCTTATAGTAGAAGCCGGGCGGCAGGAAACGCCCGACCAGTTGCGTGGCGGCCATCACGTCCAGATCCAGCGTGGGCCAGGCGTTCTGCGCCCGGACGCGCATACCCGGCTCCACTTTTGTCCGGCACGCGCGCACGTTCGGTTCCCCGTCAACATGGACCAGGCAGTTCGGGCAATCACCCGACACGCAGAGCAACCCGCGACGCCGGTGATACTTAAAGGAGCGGCTGAACGTCTGCACGCCTTCTGCCGCCAACGCGGAGGCGATGGTGTCGCCCGCGTACGCGCTGAATAGGCGGCCCTGCCAGGTAAACCGGATTACCCTCTCACGGTCGATGACCTCGGACGGCGCAGTTTCCAGCCGCCGGGTTCTGCTCCTGGTTTCTGATCTCATGATGGACCCTTCGACCACGCGTAGGTTGCCTGGATCTCGTGCGTCTTCGTGTGGCGCTCGGCAATGAACCACAGGCCACATCCCGCGCGGTGAAACCACCACTCGCGCATGACGCCGAGCGGGTTGTCGCGCATGTAGACGTAATCGGCCCATTCCTCGGGCGTGACGGTATTCAGGTCCGGGCGCTGGCGGACCTCACCGCCATAGCGAAACTCCTGTACGTTGCGTGGCCCGCAGTTCGGGCATGCCAGCAGAATCATTCTGTTCCTCGCAAAGCGTCCATCAATGTCCTACGGAGGCGGCGCCCTTTTCGCCGACCAGCGCCCGCTCCGTGAAACGTGAGAGGCGGAACGGAGCAATCAGCTCCGGCGTGCGTTTCGTGGCGATCAGCTCGGCGATACGTTTGCCGCTCACCGGTCCCGCTTTGAAGCCATAGGTGCCCCAGCCCACGTCGAGGATGAAGCCTTCAACCGGCGTGAAACCCATAATCGGGCTGTAATCGGGCGTCATGTCGCAGATGCCGGCCCACTGCCGCAGTATCTTGACGTGCGCCAGACTGGGAAACAGCTCCAGTACATGGCCGGATAGGCCCTCCAGAAAGTCCAGTGTGGAGTCGAGCGAGTAGGACTGGTAGGGATCGACCGAGGCGCCCATCACCAGCTCGCCGCGATCAGACTGGCTGACGTAGACGTGCAAAGAGCCAGACACCACGATGACGTCGAGGAACGGCTTCAGAGCCTCGCTGACACAGGCCTGCAGTGGGTGGGAGGTGACCGGCAGGCTCAGGCCGACCATATCGCTGATCAACGTACACCAGCCGGCCGTCGCATTGAGCACCATGCCGGTCTTAATCCGGCCCCGGTTGGTTCGCACGCCCGTGACCCGGCCCCCTTCCACGTCGATCCCGGTCACTTCGGTCATCTGGTGGATGTGCACCCCGCGGCGGTCCGCCCCTGCGGCGTAGCCCCAGACGACGGCATCATGGCGAATGATCCCGCCCGGCGGGTGGTAGAGCGCGGCGACGACGGGAAAACGGGGACGATCGCTCAGATCGAGCTGCGGGCAGAGCCGGGCAATCTCGTCAGGCCAGATCAGCCGGCTATCGACGCCCTGAATCTGGTTGACCTCGGCCCGCCAGCGCAACGTCCGCACGGCTGCGTCGGAGTGAGCCAGCGTCAGATGGCCGCGCTGGCTGAACATCACGTTGAAGTTCAGCTCGGTGGAGAGCTCCTCGTAGAGCCCGACGCTTTCGTCGTAGAAGCGCACGCCTTCGGCCGTCAGGTAGTTCGAGCGGATGATGGCCGTGTTGCGCCCACTGCCGCCGCTGCCAATATACCGTTTTTCCAGCACCGCCACGTCGCTGATGCCATGGTCGCGGGCCAGGTAGTAGGCCGCTGCCAGGCCGTGAACCCCACCGCCAATAATCACCACGTCGTAGCTCTCTTTTAGCTCGTGGTCGCGCCACTGGCGGCGCAGCGGCTGTTTGCCATTCAATCCCTGGCGGATCAGCTCAATCACGGCGATTTCCCCTCTCTGCCGCTAATGCGCCCTGCTCCCGCGCCAGCCGCCCGAACGCCTCCTCGAAGAACTGGAGCCGGGTATCACGAATGAGCGGCGCGCGCCGGCGCTGGCTTGCCACCTTCGCCCGGTCCAGCTCGCCGATGACCAGCGCCTCGGCGTCGTAAGGCGCCTTGACGACCGGCCGACCATCCGGCCCGACGATCTCTGACCCGCCCCAGTAGCGGTAGCCAGCCGGACCGGCGCCCATCATCCCGACGCGATTCACAAAAATGAGATAAAAGCCCATCATCGCCGCGTAGGCCCGGTTCATCTGCTCCCATGTCGTCGCGATATCCAGGCTTTCTGCGAGGCTGCCCCGCGCGCTGTTCGCCGGCACGATCAAGAATTCGGCGCCGTCCAGCGCCGCGAGGTAGGGCGCCGGCGCGTGCCAGACATCATTGCAGATGAGCACAGCCAGCCGGCCCAGAGCCGTGTCCACGACCCGCAACTGATCGCCTGGCGTGAGGCGCCGGCCCTCGTCCCACGGCCCGTAATCCAGCAGAAACAGCTTGCGGTGGCGGTGGGCGAGCCGGCCGCGCGAAAAGTAGAACGCGCTGTTGTAGAACGCCGACCTACCCTCACCGCGCTCCTTCAGCCCGACGACAATATCTATCTCGCGGCTGAGGGCGACCAGCGTCTCCAGCTCCTCTGCACTACGCGCTTCGCAGCCGGGGTCATCGCCGGTCAGGCTCAGCTCGGGGAAGACGATCAGATCCGCTCCGGCGGCGGTGGCCTGCTCCACGCAGGCGACGTGCCTGGCCAGCGCTGCGGTCACATCGTCGCTCGGCGGGTCGATCTGGGCCAGGGCAACTCTCACCGGACGCTCTTTTGAAAGGTTCATACGATCCCGGCCAGCTCTTCGGGCAGGCGGATGTCAAAGCGCGCGCGGATGGCTGCATCCACCCGGGGATCGATGCGCTCCGGCTCGTGTGTTTCCAGCAGGTACCGGGCCTTATGCCGGGCGCGCTCGCGCATGTCTAGCTGGCCCGCGAGCTCCCAATCGGCGCGCCGCTGCCGGTCTCCGGTGTGCGGGTAGTAATACTCGGTGTTCATCAATTCGAGCGTATAGTCGCTGCCGAGATAGTGACCCTCGCCACGGCAGACGCTGTCGATCTCCTCGACGCACAGCGTCTCGTCGGTTACCTCGATGCCCCGTACCATGCGCATCACACTGCCGTTGATCTCGTCGTCGATCACGTATTGCTCGTAAGCCACACAGAGCATGCTCTCCAGAAAACCGGCCGAGTGATGGATGTAATTGGTCCCCGCGAGCGCCGCCGTGGCTGCGCTGATGCCCTTCTCGTAACCGGCCTGGACATCGGGCAGCTTGCTGTCGGTCAGGGAGGAGGAATTGTAGATCGGGATATTGTAGAAGTGGGCCATCTGGGCCGCCGCCGCGTTCATCAGGGCGAATTCAGGCGAGCCGCTGCTGAAGCTGCCGGTGCGCATGTCCGCGACGGAGGGCACGTAGCCCATGAGCACGCGCGCCCCCGGGCGCACCAGATTCACAAGGACGATGCCGCTCAGCTCTTCGGCGTTGATTTGCACCAGCGTGCCGGCGAGCGCGGCCGGTGCGGTTGCCCCGCTCTGGGGCGCGCTGGAGAGCACGACGGGCACGTTCTGCCGGATCAGCTCCAGCAGCACTTCCACTGTCTCCGGCGCGTAGCGCAGCGGGCTGACGGTCCAGCAGGAGGTAAAGGAGACAAATGGCCGCTCCTCATAGGCCTCCTTGCTGCCGGCAATCATCGAGGCCATCTCGATGACCTCGCGGGCCGACTGCACCGTGTAGGCCGAGACCATGACGTGTTTGCTGGTGTTGGCGACGGCGGCATAGGTCTTGTTGACGTCGAGCACCTCATTGGGCAGCTCGGTCGGTTCCACCGGGCGCAGATAAAAATGAATGTTCTCCAGAGCGTCGACCAGTTTGCCGATGCGGGCGATATCGGGCAGCCGCGCCTCCCGCACGCGTCCGTCCAGCTCCATGACCTTGACCGCGGCGCCGCCTGTGCCCATGTAAACGCGGTTGCCGCCCATGACCATGTCGTGCTGTTCGCTCCGGCCGGGCAACACGAACTGGTTGCAGGCTTTCGCCAGCGCATCCTCGACCATCGCCCGGGGGATGAGCACGCGGTCGCCATCCAGCCGGGCCCCGGCGTCCAGAAGGATTTCCCGGGCCTCCGAGGGCTCAATCTGCACGCCGGTCCGTTCCAGCACCGTCAGCGAGGCTTCGTGAATGCGCCGAATATCGCCATCCGCAAGCGGTTTATAAGCCTGTGTCTCCAGCCCACCCGGCGCGACGCTGGGCTGCCGGGGCCGCCCGCGCTGTTCTCGTCTGCGCTCCCGCCGCTCTCTTGTACGCTCACCGTCTGCCATAACGCCTCCATCACGCCTGGTACAGAGCAGCCCATTTCTGCTGCAGCTCGACCACCTGGCCCAGATGAGCCACATCGTGGTCGAGTATGTTCTCTACTTGCCGAAGAATCGTGGTCTGGCCGAGCGTCTCGTGTACGGCCGTGCGCGACCAGGCTGCCGGCGGCAGTTCGCTCAGCAGGGCGATTGTCTGTTGCCGCTCCTCTTCAAAGGCGCGCAATAACGCGCCAATCGAGCGTTCGCTATGCGGCTGCGCGCTTTCCGGGCCAAAGGCCGGCACAAGCGGATTCTCCTCAGCCAGCATGCGCCGGAAGCGCTCTCTGAACAGCGGCTCGGCGTGCGCCAGATGGGCGACCGTCATGCGTATGCTCCACGTCTCGCCGTCCGGCTGCCAGCCTGCCTGTGCATCCGCCAAAGGCTCGACGGCCTGCCGGATCCGCGCCGGCGCTGAGGCGAGTGCCTGCAACAGAGCGTGTCGGCGTTGAGCGCTTCCGGCTGATGTCTTTGCCGGCGGGCCAAACAGGGCCACGAGCTCGCCGACATCCTGCAGCTCGGCCGCCTGCCAGCAGGCCGCGCGCAACGCCTCCCTCCGCGCCTCGTCCAGATAGGGGG
>ENA-UOUL01004397-UOUL01004397.1-bioreactor-metagenome-genome-assembly--contig:-NODE-4397-length-13103-cov-4.501919_pt1 | contig 13103 bp, 8 predicted proteins | sample MGYA00249838_ERZ747220 | MGnify/ENA primary metagenome ERZ747220 (study PRJEB28778, sample SAMN05720191) | bioreactor metagenome | isolation source: Anaerobic biogas reactor | place: USA:Washington...
TGGCAGCGTCATAGAGCGACTTGGGCACGTCTTGCAGCGTGGCCAAGAAGATGACCATGGCGCTGCCCTGGGCCCACATGTGGATCAGCACCAGCGTGGGCTTGACCACGGTAGGGCTCGACAGAAACGGGATGGTCGAGAGGCCCAGGGCGCTCAGGGTAGCGTTGATAGCGCCATACTGGGCATTGAGCAAGAACTGCCACACCATGGCAGTGACCACGGCGGGCACGATGGATGGAAAGAAAAAGATGGCGCGAAAGACCGAGCGCCCCATGATGCGTGTGTTGAGCAGGCTGGCCATCAAAAAGGCCGAGACCACGCCCAGCGGCGCGCTGAGGGCCACCCACCAGAGGGTGTTCTTGGCCACCAGGGCCACGTCGACGCTCGTGAATACCTCGCGGTAGTTGCCCAGGCCGATGAACACGGGCGGCGTCAACAGGTCGTAGCGGGTGAGAGAGTAGTAGATCGAGGCCGCCAGGGGGTAGACGGTCCACAGGATAAAGCCAAGCAGCCAGGGAGACACGAGGATCAGCCCGACGGTCATCTCGCGACGGTCGGTGCGCGTGAGCGGCGCGCTGCGCGGTCGTGATAGGGTGAACGCCATCGTTTCTCCTTTGGGTGGTGCCCTTCGTTGGCACGGATTCGGCAGCCGACAGGCATGGACCAGCAGCAAGTTGGCTACGGCGCCACGCTACACTATGATTGTAACCAGTTGCCTACGCCATGCACGCCACAAGATGGACACGACCATGACCTCAACCGGACAGGACACGCCCAACGAGCCGTTGGCGGGGCTGTTACGCAGCGCTCTGCGCAACCTGTATGACCCGTCGGCGCTGCGCCAGAGCCCGCTCATCGCGGCGTTAGGGCTGAGCGATGCAGACGACGCCGCGGCGGCGCTGCGGCAAGCGCTGATCGCCGCGGTGCAAGAGCTGCGCCCGCGCTCTGATACGCCGGCCGACACCCAGTTGTGGCGGGTGTACGAGGTGCTGCTCTACCGCTATGTACAACGCGCCACGCAGGTTGAGGTGAGCGATCAGCTGGGGCTGAGCGTGCGGCACCTGTCGCGCATCGAGCACGACGCCCTGCAAGAGCTGGCAGCGCGCCTGCCACTGCGCGAGCGCGAGGTGCCAGGCACCGGCGGAGGCTATGACGCCACCATCTCGCTCGATCAAGAGGTGGCCTGGCTGGGCGCCAGCGAGGGCGCCCAGCGGGTAGACCTGGGACTGGCTCTGCAGGGTGTGCGGCAGCTGGTGAGGCCGCTGGCCGCGCAACACGGGGTGACATTGCGTCTGGAGCCAGGGGCCGGCCGGCTGACGCCGCTGGCCGTACATCAGGTGGCGCTGCGGCAGATTCTGGTCGGACTGTTGAGCGCGGCCATCCGCAGGGCTCCAGGGGGCACGGTGCGCTTGAGCGCCGGCGTCGAGGGGGCCACGGCCTGGCTGGCGGTGCGCTGCACACCTGGCCAACCGCCTGAGGGCGCACCGACGGCGGCGCCGCACAACGGCGGCCTGCAGGTGTGGCGCGATCTGGTGCAGGCCTGTGGCGGCGAGGTGGAGGTCGACGAGGCAGGCGCGGCCTTTGGCGCGCGGGTGCGGCTGCCGGCGGTGGTTCAGGCGCCGGTGCTGGTGATCGATGACAACCCTGCCACGCTCGACCTGCTGCGCCGCTACGCCTCAGGCACGCGCTACCGCGTGGTGGGCTGCCAGACGTTGCCCGAGGCGCTGGCACTGGCGCCCGACGTGGCGCCAAAGCTGATCGTGCTCGACGTGATGATGCCCGACATGGACGGCTGGGAGGCTCTGGGCCGCCTTCGCCAGCACCCGCTGACACAGCACGTCCCCGTGATCATCTGCACCATCCTCTACGAGCAGGAGCTGGCGCTCTCGCTCGGGGCCAGTGGCTATCTGCGCAAGCCGTTTACCCGCGAGGCGTTTCTTGCGGCGCTGGATCAGTTGTCTCCGGGCGAGCCTGATCTGGGGCCACGTCGAGGCGATCGGGCGGGGCCAGCGTCTGGGCCGTCAACCTGATCGCGCTGAGCAAGTCTTGCACCTGCAGGCCGCCGCTGCGTGAGATGGTGAGCGCCCCGCTGGCGATGGGGCCGGCAGAGGGGTCTTGCGCTGAGATGGCGATGGTGGGGATGTGGCGGATGGTCTCGTCGAGACTTTTGGCACGCAGCAGGCTATAGCCGTCCATACCGGGCATCACCAGGTCGAGCAGCATGGCGTCGGGGCGGCGTTGGCGCAACAGGGTCAGGGCGCGCCGGCCGTCGGGGGCGCGCAAGACGCGATAGCCCCGCTCGGCTGAGGTGAGCATGCGCGCAAAGAGCTGCAGCGCCTCGGGCTCATCGTCGACCACCAGCACGGTGCGCACGGGCCTGGGCAGGGCCTCGAGGGCAGCCAGCAACGCCTCGCGGCTGACGGGCTTGAGCAGGTAGCGCACCAGGCCGAGCCGGTCGGCTGCCTCGGTTTGGCCGGGCACCCAGCAGGCCACCACGGGCGTGCCATAGGCCAGGGCCATGAGGTCTTGCGCGGGCAACGAGGCATGCTCAAAGCGGCGGTCGTTGAGCACGAGGGCGTGCGCCGGCAGGCGGCCGATCTCGGCGATGGCCTCTTCGAGGGTGCGCACGGCCACGATCTCGACACCCTCTTCATAGCGGCTGAGCAGCCGCTGCAGCGTATCGCCCTGCTCTACCACCACAAAGCGCGGCGTAACGAGGGGCCGTGGCGCCCTAAAGGGGCGCGGCTGGCGGGCATACTCGGCGTCGGTGGCGAACCAGCGGCGCGGGCCGGCCTCATCCAGCGGCGCTGGCTCGGCCACGGGCAGCGTAAAGTGAAAGGTGCTGCCCTGCCCCTGAGCCGATTCGAACCACATGCGGCCGTTGTGCAGCTCGACAAAGCGATGGCTGATGGCCAGGCCCAGGCCCGAGCCGCCATAGCGCCGCCGAATGGAGCCATCGGCCTGTGAAAAGGGCTCGAAAATCAGCGCCTGGCTCTCGGGGGCGATGCCGGGGCCCGTATCGACGACGGTGACGTGCACCTCGCGCCCCTCGATGGCGATGGTCATGGTGGCGCCACCCTGCTCGGTAAAGCGGCCGGCGTTGCTGAGCAGGTTGAGCATCACCTGGCGCACGCGCACCGGGTCGCAGTAGATCATCGGCAGATCGGCAGGCAGGCGCACGTCGAGCCGCAGGCCCTTGTGCTCGAACAGCGGCGTGACGGCCAGGGCGGCGGCATGGGCGATCTCGGCCAGATCGGCCCACTCTTTGCTGAGGGCCATGCGGCCACTGTCGACCTGGCTGAGGTCTAGCACGTCGTCGACCAGGCTCGAGAGGTGCTTGCTCGAGCTGAGGATGACCTCGATATCGGCCAGGAGCTGCTCGGGCAGGTCGGCGCCATAGATATGGGGTGCGCGGGCGATCATGTCGCTAAAGCCAACGATCATGTTGAGGGGGGTGCGCAGCTCGTGGCTGACGTTGGCGACAAACTGCTCTTTGGCGCGGCGGGCGTCTTCGGCCACGCGGCGCATCGAAGCGAGGCGCTCAGAGACGCGTGCGAGCTCCTGGTTGGCCTGAACGAGGTCTTGCTGGGTCTGTACCAGGTACACGCGCTGGGTGCGGGCCTCTTCGAGCAGGTCGCGCATCTGAGCATAGGTGTGCGACCACCAGTGTACGGCCTCGCTGGCGGCATTTGAGGCCGTCCAGGTGAGGCCAGCGAGGGCCCAGATGGCCAGCAGCGCCAGCAAGGGCCAGGCGCCGGCCAACATCGGCGTAGAGAGGCTCATGCCCACGGCCAGGGCGGTGCAGCCCACAGTCGCGGCCAGGCCACAGCGGTTGCCCAGCGTGAGCAGCACCAGCGGCGCTGGCAGCGTCAGCAGCAGCAGGCCCAGGCGCGGGTCGACGCGGGCAGCGGCGCCCCAACCCAGCCCCGTCAGGCCGAAAGCCAGCAGGCCCGCCGCCACGCGCGGCGCACGCGCCTGCACCGCCCAGCTCAGCAGCCCCAGCACAATCAGCCCAAAGCCCAGCAGCGCCTGCGGCAGCGAGGCGGCCGTGGCCTCGCCGATGATGATGGTCAGGGTGCCGGCGGCCGCCAGTGCCACCTGCAGCAGCGTCAACACACGGCTGCGCAGTTCGTCGCGCAGGTCGTTGCCAGGGGCGGGTGCGGGTGGCGCTGCGGTCATGGTCTCCTCGTACCACGGGCTGGGGCTATGGTAACCCGCAATGCCCTGCGCTACAACGAGCGCATCGCAAGAGCGGCGGCGGGGTTATCGGGGCAATGCCATATCGCGCGGCGCAGGGCCTTGTGCTATGCTGCCCGCCACGCAAACCAGCGATAGGAGTACCTATGAGCACCAACGAGCAGAGCGCGCCCAGCCCCACGCTGCACCGCGGCAAGGGCTATCTGGTCTATCTGATGGCCTATATGGGGCTGGTGGCCATCATGGATCAGTACCTGTCTACCGTCAAGACCACGGCCATCCCCTATGTGCTCAAAGAGTACGGCATCAGCGCGGCGCGCTTTTCGTGGCTCGAAGCGCTCTATCTGATCTCGAGCTTTTTCATCTTTGCGCTCAACGGCCTGAACGACATCATCGGGCGCAAGTGGGCCATCTTGGTGCTGGTGCTGCTGATGGGGCTGGCATCGCTGGGCATCCTGGTGTTCACGCCCTCGCTGCACCTGTTCATGCTGTTCTATGCGCTGGCCATCTATGCCACCGTATCGAACATGTGGACCATCCCCATCAGTGAAGAATCGCCCACCGAGAGCCGCGCGCGCAATGTCTCCATCGTCTACGTGATCGGGCTGCTGCCGCTACAGGCGCTGCTGCCGCCGCTGTTGATCGAGCGCTGGGGGTTGGACTGGCGCTGGATGTACGGCGCCATGTTCGTGCTGATGATCCCCCTGCTGGTGATGTGGCTGTTCATGCGCGAGACGCACCGCTACAACCGCGTCAGCGACGAGCGCACAGCGGGTCGACGTCGCCGACACCTGTTTGGGCTGGGCGTCATCGACCGGCACGACCTGCGCTATATCCTCATCTCGGCGGGGGTGTGGCTGGCCTGGCTGACCTATCAGGTGCTCTACTACTGGGCGGGCTATTACTTTATGACGCTCAAGGGCTACAGCCTGTCGCAATGGTCGCTGGTGCTGCTGGGCACGCTGGTGATGGCCATGCTGGGCGGCGCCGCGGGCGGCTGGCTGATGGACCGCATCGGGCGCAACCGCGCGCTGATCTTGGGGTGCCTGGGGCTGGCACTGTTTGTGGGCGCGCTGGCCTACGCCGAGGGCATCTGGCTGCCACTGGCGGCGGCGGTGAGCGGCTTTTTCACATCGTTCAGCTATACATGGATCGTGGTGTTTGTGCCCGAGATCTTTCCCACCGAGCGGCGCGGGGCCTGCATGGGCTGGACCACGACGCTGGCGCGCGTGTCTTATGTGGCGGGGCCGGCGCTGGCGGCGGTGCTGCTGAACCGCTCGCCTGACATGCAGCTGTTCTGGCTGGTGACGGCGGCCGTGGGGCTGCTGCCCATCGCCATCGTGCTGCTGTTCAGCCCGCACGAGACACGCGAGCAGGCGCTCGAAGAGATCGAGGTGCGCCGACGACGCTAGCAGCCATCATGGCGCCAGCCGTGGCGGCTGGCTGCATCGCGGCCGCACACGCTACACTGTAGGGGGCATAAAGAAAGGGCGTTTTCGTGCGAGTTTCGTAAGAGGCCCCTGCTAGACTCTAGAGAGGTGGGAGTCTAAGCTGTGGAGGTTTGACGCCGTGAAACGCACCCAAACGCTATTTGTCATCCTGGCGCTGCTGGCCGTGCTGGCGGGGCCCATCACCCTGGCGGCCGATACGGGCACCCATGTGGTGCAGCGCGGCGATACGCTGGGGGCCATCGCCCGCGCGCTGGGCGTGCCCTCGTACATGCACATCGTCGAGGCCACCAACGCCCGCCATGCCACCGACCCGAGCTTTGCCTTTATCGACAACCCTGACCTGATCCACATCGGCTGGAAGCTGGCCATCCCTGGCGGGCAGACGTCGGCGCTGGTAGACCAGGGCGCGGCGGTAGACCCAGCAGTCAAACAGCTGGACAACCTGGCCACGCTGGGGCTGGTCGACCTGGTGGTGCCCAGCGAGGCGGCCCTGGCGGGGCGCCCGCAAGAGACCATCGACCTGATCGCCGCGCAGCTGCCGGCCATGTATCAGATGATGGTGGACACCCTCAAGGGCGAAAGCGCCTACACCCTGTTCATGCCCACGGGCGATGCCTGGGCGCGGCTGACAGACGCGCAGTTGCACACCCTGGCCAGCGACGGGGCGGTGCGCACCCAGGTGTGGCAGCACCATGTGGTCTCGGGGCGCGTGGCCGCGGCTGACCTGACCGACGGCGCCCTGCTCACAGCGAAAGACGGCGGCCAACTGGCCGTGGCGCGCTCGGGCGAGCAGGTGAGCATCAACGGCCTGCCCATCGTGCGTGCCGATGTGCAGCCGCCCAGCGGCCAGCTGGCCACGCGCGGCCTGGTGCACATAGTCGATGGCATCTTGCTGCCGGGCGACCCCGTGATGGCGGCGCCTACGCGGCAATACACCGTGGTGGCCGGCGACACACTGTTCGAGATCGCGCAGCGGCTGCTGGGCGAGGGCCGGCGCTACATGGAGATCGTCGAGCTGACCAACAGCTCGGGCGGAAGCTTTGCGACCATCGTCAACCCCGACCTGATCGAGATCGGCTGGGTGCTGGCGATCCCAGGACGCTGAACCGAGCGGCCCGAGCGCTCTTCTCTTCCCCCCACCCCGTCAGGCGCAGGCCTGGCGGGGTTCTCTATGCCCGCGCACGGCGGCGCAGCAGCCAGGCCTTGACGGGCGGCGCGGCGGCGAGGGTGTAGAGCACCAGCAGCGTCTCGGCGAGCAGTGTCCACCAGGGCAGCGGCCCGCCGTCAAAGAGATAGCCCAGGGGCACGCCTGTGCTGCTGTAGGCGTAGGCACGCCAGGGCCAGAGCAGTGGCAGATCTTGGCCCACCAGCGGCGAATCGCACAGCAGATGGGCGCCATAGCCCGCGAACCAGGCCCAGGCCCAACGCCGCGACAGCCCATGGTGACCGCGGGCACGCGCCAACAGCCAGGCGATGAGGGCCACCAGCAGCGTCGAGGCAAACCAGCCCAGCAACGTGTGCATCGGCAGGCGCGACGAGGGGCTGGCGCGCAGCAGGTAGTGGGCGGCCTTGTCGATGACGTCGGGCGCCACGCCGGCGAGGAGCGCCGGTGTCAGCTCGGCGCTCAGATGACGATGACAGAGGTACGAGGCGGCGATGTGGCCGGGCAAGATCATGCGCTGCGCCCCGGGCGCAACGTCAAGCCGCCAAGCACAGCGTCGAGCGCCCTGTTGACGGGCGCCCGACGCCAAGGGGCCAGAGGGTGCAAGCGCCGGCCTCAGGAGCGCGGCGCGCTACGCCGGGGAGGCTCGACGCCTTCGTGCGCCGGCGCGTCGGCTCCGAGTCCGTCGGGCTGGCCTTTGCCGCGGGGCAGGCGGCGTTTGTGGCCATTGCCCTGTTCTTCCTGACCGTAAGGCTCGCCATAGCCGTAGCCGTAGCCATAGCCGTAACCGTAACCGTAGCCATAGCCGTAACCGTGGCTACGGCCGCGCTGCGGCTTGAGGGCGTTGACAAAGACGCCCAGCAGGCGCCCCTCTGAGCGGGCGATGAGGTCGGCGGCAGCGGCACAGGCGGGGGCCGTGGTGACGCCCGCGCGCACCACCAGCACCACGCCCGAGACGGCGCGGGCCATCACCGACGTGTCGGCCACCGAGAGCACCGGCGGCGTGTCAACGATGACCATATCGGCACGCTCGCCCAGGTCGGCGATGAGCCGGGCAAAGGCTGACGACGACACCAGGCCGGTGGGGTTGGCCGTCTTGGGGCCAGCGGTGAGCACGCGCAGGTTAGCCACTGAGGTGGTATGCAGCGCCGCGTCGATACCGTCGGCCTGGCCGGTGAGCAGCGACGAGAGGCCCACGTCGTTGGGCAGGCCCCAGACCTCGTGCTGATCGGGCAGACGCAGGTCAGCATCTACCAGGATGACGCGCTTGCCAGCCTGGGCCTCGACGATAGCCAGGCAGGTGGCCAGGGTGGTCTTGCCCTCGCCCTTGCCGCCGCTGGTCACCATGATGGCGGGCTGAGCTTCGGCGGGCAGCGAGTAGCGCAGCACCACCGAGGCAAAGCGAAAGGCCTCGGCGTGGGGCGACTGGGGCTTGTCGACGCAGATGCGCTCGCGGCGCCCGCCAGACTCGCTCTCGGGCAGCAGGCCCACCGAGGCCAGATAGGGCAGGCCCAGGGCGTCGGTCACGTCGCCGGGCCGCTCGATGACATTGTGCAGATACTCGGCCAGCACGGCGGCGCCCGCAGCCAACATCAGCCCCAGCACGGCGGCCAGGGCGGTGTTCTGCATGGTCTTGGGGCTGACGGGCTTGGTGGGCAGGCGCGCCGGGTCGACCACGTCGATGGTGTTGACCGAGGCCCTGTTCTGCGAGTAGGTGGCATAGAGTTCGGTATACTGCTGGCGCAGACCGGCCACGGCGGCATCGAGCTCGGCGCGCTGGTCGGCGTCGGCGGCCTCGGTCTGTTGTAGCTCTTCGATGCGTTGTTGCAGAACGACCAGTTGCCGCTCGGCAAACTGCAGCGGCTCGCTGTCGGGCAGCTGCAGTCGCAACTGGTCGACCAGGGCGTCGGCGATGGCCACACTGCGCTGCGGCACCGGGTCTCGTACGGTGATCACGACGAACTGGGTGTCGCGCTGCACCTGGATGGTCACGTCTGGCAGGCCGGCATAGCCGAGCGAGGCCATGGCGGCCGACTGCAGATGATAGGTCTTGAGCAGCTCTCCATAGGTGGCGGCCAGATCCTGGCTGACGTTGATCTCACTGGTGACGGGCGACGGGTTGCGGTTGACGGCGCCGACCATCACCGTGGTCGAGGCCTCGTAGAGCGGGGTCATCTGGCGGCTGACGCCAAAGGCCACGCCGGCGCCCAACAGGGCGCCCAGCACCAGCCACCACCAGCGTCTGCGAACGATCTCCCAGTATGCTATCAGCTCCATCACATCCTCACAATAGTGTCGTAACGATCATACCTGAGGCCATCAGGCATGATCGTTCACGCCTCGTGGGCCACGCCTGGCGGACCAGGCCTGGGGGACCAGGGCTGGGGGCGCATGGTTCACTGCGAGCACCTTGGCGTAAAGATACCCGAACAAGCGCTCTGGGCCAAAAACCGGCCGCGCAGTTGCGCCTGGAGTCGCGCGGCGGATAGCACGGCAGGGCTGCCGCATGCAGGCCCGTCATGAGGTGCGCTCTGAGGCCAGGCGGCCTGCCAGCCGTTGCTGCGCCCCGCGCGGTTGCGGCGCTCTGACGGGCTCGGGCGTGTGCTGGGGTTGCGAGGCCAGCTCGGGGCGGCGATACTCGGGCACGATGGCCTTGAGCAGCTCGCGGATCTGGCCGTCGTCGCCCTCGCGCGCGGCGGCGATGAGGGCATCGACCAGGCCAGACAGGCCCGCCAGGGCGCTGACGCGGCGCTCGAGCTGCTCGCGCAGCACAAAGATCTTGGGGTGTGGGCTGGGCGCATAGTCCTCGCTGTTGAGGGCGAGCTCTTCAAAGAGCTTTTCGCCGGGGCGCAGGCCCACATAATTGATAGCGATATCCTCGTCGGGACGCAGGCCCGAGAGACGGATGAGGTCGCGCGCGAGGTCGGCGATGCGCACCGGCTCGCCCATGTCGAGCACAAAGGTCTCTCCACCCGCGCCGAGACAGGCGGCCTCGAGCACAAGCTGCACGGCCTCGGGGATGGTCATAAAGTAGCGCTTCATTTCGGGGTGCGTCACGGTGACGGGGCCGCCCGCAGCGATCTGCGCCTGAAAGAGAGGCACCACGCTGCCGCGCGACCCGAGCACGTTGCCAAAGCGCACCACCACATAGGCGTTGCCGCTCTTGCTGGCAGCAGCCTGCACCAGCAGTTCGGCCACCCGCTTGGTGACGCCCATGATGCTGGTGGGGTTGACGGCCTTGTCAGACGAGATCATCAAAAAGCGCGGCACGCCAAAGGTGAGGCAGGCATCGAGCACGCGGCGCGTGCCCAACACGTTGTTGCTGATGGCATCGGGCAGGTTGTCTTCCATCAGCGGCACGTGCTTGTGGGCGGCGGCATGAAAGACCATCTCGGGGCGGGCGGCGGCGAACACCTGCTGCAGACGCGCGCGGTCGCGGGTATCGGCCACCGCATAGCTGACGCCCACCTGCGGGTAGCGGCGCTGCAGCTCTTGGCCGATGGTGTAGAGCGAGTTCTCACCGTGGCCCACCACGGTGAGATGGGCGGGGCCGCACTCGCAGATCTGCCGGCAGATCTCGCTGCCGATAGAGCCGCCACCGCCGGTGACGAGCACGCGCTTGCCGCGGATGATGTGCGCCACCTGGCTGCGCTCGATCGAGACCGGCGCGCGGCGCAAGAGGTCTTGGATCTGAACCTTGCGCAGGCGGCTGATGGAGACGTCGCCATTGATGAGCTCATAGGTGCCGGGCAGGGTGACTACATCGACGCCGGCGCTGGCGCAGTGCTCGGCGATCTGGCGGATCACCGCGCCACTGGCAGAGGGCATGGCCACGATGACCTGTTCAACGGCCAGCGAGGCAGCCAGGCGGGCGATGTCGTCGCAGCCGCCCAGCACGCGGCAGCCGCCGATCTCGAGGTTGCGCTTGGTGGGGTCGTCATCGACAAAGCCGACGGCCTCATAGGGCAGTTGGGGGTTATCCTGGAGCTCGTAGAGCACGCGGGTGCCGGCCTGGCCCGCGCCGACGATGAGCGTGCGACGGCGGCCCTGGGCGCTCTGTTTGTGCGCGCGGCGCATCTCGCGGTTGGCCAGCCGCAACACCAGGCGCGGCGCGGCGGCCACCGCCAGGGCCAGCCCCCATTCGATGACGGGCAGCGAACGCGGCGCCGCGGCCACCCAGCGCAGGGGGATCAGCGCGCCATAGAGCGCCAGGGCGGCAACCAGCGACGTTACGCTGCTGGCCACCAGCAAGAGGCGCGCCTCGCGCAGGCTGGCATAACGCCACATCTGGCGATAGACACCCACATACCAAAAGATGACCGGCCGCAGCGCCATGAGCAGGGCTGCATAGGCCAGCGCTGGCGCGGTGTAAGCGGGCGGGATGGCCGCGTCGGTGCGCAGCGCCAGCGCCAGCAGCACGATCATGGGCTGCGAGATGAGGTCCCACAGCAACAGGTGTCGATTACGAACCGCCAGATAAGCGCGGCAGCATCGCTCGATGGTCGCCTTCATACGCGATGGTCCCCCCAGCAACAGAGTTGGCTATAACCAACACTATGGCACGAGGGCGCTTACGAGTTCCTTACAGACCGTGTCGACCTGGGCCTCGGTCATCACGCTAGAAAAAGGCAGGGCCAGGCTGACACGGCCGAGCCACTCGGTGACGGGATAGCAGCCCTCGCCGTAGCCAAAGCGCTCGCGGTAGAAAGGCTGCAGATGGATGGGCGTGAAATAGGGCCGGCCGGGGATGCCGCGCTCGGCCAGGCGCGCCATGACGTCGTCGCGGCTGGCGGGCGGCAGAATGCGGACGACATAGACGAACCACGACATGCGGGTGGTCTGGGGCACGGTGGTGGGCGTCTCGATGAGGTCGAGGCCGGCCAGGCGCTGGTTGTACCAGGCGGCCACCTGGGCGCGTTTGGCGATCAACTCGTCGATGCGCTGCATCTGCACCAGGCCCAGCGCGGCCGACAGCTCGTCGAGGCGATAGTTGTAGCCCAGGCGGGTGTGGTTGAGCCAGGCGTCGAACACATCGCGGCCCTGGTTGCGCAGGCTGCGAAAGAGTGCGTCCCAGCCATCGTCGTTGGTGACGATCATGCCGCCCTCGCCCGTGGTGATCTGCTTGTTGGGGTAAAAGGCAAAGACGCCCACATCGCCCAGCGCGCCCACGGGGCGGCCCTTGTAGTGCGCACCGAGCGACTCGCAGGTGTCGCAGATGGTCTTGAGGCCGTGTTGGCGCGCGGTGGCCAGCAGCGGGTCGAGGTCGGCGGGCTGGCCAAAGGCGTCGACGGGCAGGATGGCGCGCAGGGCGCCGGCAGGAGGGCTGTTTCGCAGAGCCGGCGGCAGCCACTGACGCGCGGCGCTGCCGCCCTCGGCGAGGTCGCTGGCGGCCTGGGCCACGAGGGCCGGGTCGATGTTGCCAGTGCGGCGGTCGACATCGACGAAAACGGGCACGCCCTGCTGGTAGAGCACACAGTTAGACGAGGCGATGAAGGAAAAGGGCGTGGTGATGACGGTATCGCCCGGCGCGACGCCGGCGGCGATGACGGCCAGGTGCAGGCCGCTGGAGCCCGAGTTGACGCCGACGGCGTGCGCTGCACCGGCGTAGGCGGCGATGGCCTCTTCAAAGGCGGTGAGCCTGGGGCCGATGCTGAGATAGCGGGTGCTGACAACGTCGTTGACAGCGGCGATCTCGGCGGCGGTCAGGTCTGGCGAGGACATGGGGATGGACATGTTAGGGGGTCACCTCGGTTCGTTTGATGATGCGCGCGGGAGTGCCCACGGCGGTGCAGCCCGCGGGGACGTCATAGATAACCGCAGCGCCAGCGCCCACCGTGGCCCAGGCGCCGATGGTGCAGCGCGGCACGATGCTGGCGCCGATGCCTACCAAAGTGCCGCGGTCGATGGTCACCTCGCCGCCGGTATGCGCCCCAGGGGCGAGGTGTACGCAATCGCCCAGGACGCTGTAATGATCGACGCTCGCGCAGGTGTTGACGATGACACCTGCGCCCAGCCGAGCGCCCGTGTTGATCACGGCACCGGCCAACACCATGCATCCAGGGCCAATATGAGCGCCGGGAGAGATCACTGCGGCAGGATGAATGGCCGAGGCGAGCGACTCGCCTCGGGCCGTGAGGCGGGCGATCAGCTCATGGCGGACGCGGTTGGCGCCGATGGCGACGACGATGGCATCGTGGGGCGCTGCAAGCGCCACTGCGACCGAGCCCAGCACGGGCAGGCCCATCAGCGTTTGGCCCCAGAGGCGGTCGTTGTCGTCGGCAAAGCCAACGAGA
>ENA-UOUL01004400-UOUL01004400.1-bioreactor-metagenome-genome-assembly--contig:-NODE-4400-length-13101-cov-3.860872_pt1 | contig 13101 bp, 12 predicted proteins | sample MGYA00249838_ERZ747220 | MGnify/ENA primary metagenome ERZ747220 (study PRJEB28778, sample SAMN05720191) | bioreactor metagenome | isolation source: Anaerobic biogas reactor | place: USA:Washington...
AGGTACTTTTGTGTGCATTATAGGGTATACTCCCCTTAAGAAAAAACAAGGAGGCATTCGTTGTGCTGCAGATCAAGGACAGGATTTATTCCGTTGGCGTTCAGAACGCGGACCTGAGGGTGTTTGACATCATCATGCGCACCCCAAAGGGCACCAGCTATAACGCATATTTAGTCAAGGGGCATGAAAAATCCGCCCTGGTGGAGACGGTGAAAGACGGCTTTGACGAAAGCTATTTCCGCAGCATTGAGGAAATCATGCCCATCAGCGATATTGATTATGTGGTTTTAAACCATACCGAGCCCGACCATGCCGGGATCATCACGCTTCTTCTGGACAAGAACCCGGATATCAAGGTGTTGGGGAGCAATTCCGCCATCCAATTTATCGCGCATATCATCAACCGGCCCTTTAACGGCCAGGCCGTCAAAAAAGGAGACAGCATCGACCTGGGCGGCCGCAGCCTGAGCTTTTATCCCATGCCCAACCTGCACTGGCCGGACACCATGTTTACCTATGACAGCCTGACGGGGGCGCTGTTCACCTGCGACTACCTGGGGGCGCATTTCTCCTGGCCGGCGCTTTTTTACAGCAGCATGACGGATGTTCAGAAAGAGGAATATGAGGAGGGCCTGCGCGCCTATTACCTGGACATCATGAGCCCCTTTGCCCAGCCCTTTGTTACCAATGGCATTAAGGCCATTCGGGAGCTTGCGCCCACCGCCATCCTCACCGGGCATGGCGCGGTTCTGGATGAAAACCTGGATCATTTCTATGATCTTTACGAAAAATGGGCGCAGAAAGCCCCCAAAAGCGGCAAAACCGTGGCCATCCCCTATGTGAGCGCCTATGGCTATACCCAGACCCTGGCCAACGCCATCGCCCAAACCCTTAAAGACGAGGGCCTGGTGGTGAAGCTGGTGGAGGTCAGCGATCATAAGGCGGAGGCCCTGGCCGCGGTGGAGGAGGCGGACGGCGTGCTGTTTGGCAGCCCCACCTTTTTAGGGGACGTGCTTCAGCCCATCGGGGAATTGCTAAGCGCCCTGCACCCTTATCAGATGAAGGGCAAGCCGGCTGCGGCCTTTGGCTCCTACGGCTGGAGCGGGGAGGCGGTGGGCTTTATCACCCAGCGGCTGGACCAGCTGAAAGCCAAGACCGTGGAAGGCTTCCGGGCACGCATGAACCCCAGCCGGGAGGAGCTGGCGGGCGCGCGCGAATTCGCCCGGAACTTCGCCAGGATGCTGTAAAGGAGGGATCAGGATGGCGGCACCGCAGGAATACCTATGCAAACACATCCCGGCAGCAGGCATGCCGGACTGGCAGGACCCCTGCTGGGAGGAGGCGCCCCGGCACTTCCTGTCCGACACCGTCTCAGGGGGCACCCCGTTTTTAAGCACGGAGCTGCGCTTGTTTCGGGATGAGGGGCAAAAGGCGCTGTTCGCGCGCTTTTTGGGGGAGGATGACGAGGTGCTGGCCACCTATCGCCTGCACAACGAATGCCTCTACCGGCAGGATGTGTTTGAGCTGTTCATCGGGCAGACCAAGGACCCGAAGGAGTACCTGGAGCTGGAGGTCAGCCCTTATGACCTGCACTTTGTGGCCGCCGTTTTTAATGACGGCCAGGGCATTAAGCTTGATATGGGGCAGGATATCCCGGGTTTTTACACCCAAACAGCCCTGATGCGAAAGGATCTTAAAACCGCCTCCGTCTGGCGGATTCCCTACAGCGCCTTTGACAAGCCCCCTGCCAAAGGGCAGCGCTTCTACTTTAATGCCTTTCGCATTGACCATCACAAAACGCGCGGGCGCTCCCTGCAGGCCCTTTCCGCCACCGGAAAGCCGGACTTCCATGTGCCTTCCGCGTTTATCCCGCTGGTGTTCGCCCCATGAGGGCACATTCCGCAGCAGAGGCCGCCCTGGGCGCCTCCATGGCGGAACTGGTGACAAAAAAAGGCATGCTCACCGGGCTTGCCGTGTGCTACGGAAACGCCCGGCACTGCACAGGCCAATCGACAGGCTTGGCCCGGGAGGTGCTTTGGGAGGGGGGCGGCTTTCGGGAGGCGCCGGTGGCTATTGATCAGCATTCGCTGTATGACATCGCCTCCCTCACCAAGCTGTTCACCTTGGTGGCAGCGCTCCAGCTGATCCAGCGGGGGAAAATGGCCTTTGAGGATCCCCTCATCAGCCTGGACCCGCGCTTTAAGGAACTGGGCGGCTGCACTTTGCTTGAGCTGATGAGCTATGAGGCGGTGCTGAAAACCCCCCAGCGGGTGGACGCCCAGACCGGCGTGGCGGCGGCCAGGCGCCAGGTGTTTTTAAGCTATCGCGCCCGGACGGAGGGCCCCAGGCTGTATTCGGATATGAACGCCCTAGTGCTTAAATACCTGGTGGAGCGGGTTTCAGGCCTGCCCTTTCACCGCTATCTTGTAGAGCACATCTTAGGGCCCCTTGATATGCGGGAGACCTTTGCTAAAGTGCCCAGTGAGCATATGGGGCGGCTGCTGGATTACAATCATGAGCATCGCGTGATAAAGGGGCAGTATCAGCGCCTGGACCATATCAGCCCGGGCCTGCCCCATGACCCCAAGGCCCGCCTCCTGGGGGAAGGGGGCGCTGATCTGCCCGGTCATGCGGGGCTTTTTTCCACTGCGGGGGATATGTGCCGCTTTGCCATGGGGCTGCTCTCAGGGGCCATTTTATCCCGGGAGCTGCTGATGCAAATCGGCCCCAACCGCACAGGCCGCCAGGGGGAAGGGTATTACCGGCAGTACATGGGGCTGATCTGCTTCTCCAAATCCCCGGTGCGCCGCCTAAGCGAGGTGCCGCCCTGGATGGGGGAGAGGGCCTTCGCCCTGTCCGGCTACACGGGAAACCACCTGGCCATAGACCCGGAGCTGATGGCCTTTGACCTGTTTTTGGGCAACCGCTGCCATAACCGCCTTTCGGTGGTGGAGCCCCAGGAGGCGGCTCTTGGCCTTGGGCTTTCTGCGGATGGCGCGGGGAAGGTGCTTTGGCCTGACGGCAGGCGGGTTAAATCCAGCTTTTTATATGTGCATCAGAAGGATGCCCTGCTGCACGCCCCGGTGTATGACTGTTTAAAAGCGGCGGGCCTCACTGGGCCTAGGAGGATAGATGATAAAGGAATTGATGAACAGGGCCACGGCCCTGCATGAAGAGATGCGTGCCTGGCGGCGTGCCTTTCACAGACAGCCTGAGCTGACCGGCCAGGAGGCGGGCACCCACCGGATGATCCGCGGATTTTTAAGCGATCTGGGCCTGCCTTTTTTAACGGCTGGCGATAGCATCACGGTGGCGGAGATAAGGGGCACCTTGCCCGGCAAAAGCGTCGCCATCCGGGCGGATACGGATGCCCTGCCGGTGACGGAAGCCACGGGCACGGACTACGCCTCCCAAACCCCGGGGGTGATGCACGCCTGCGGGCATGACATGCACATGGCCATCGGCCTGGGGGCGGCAAAGCTGCTCTGGGAAATGCGCGACAGGCTGCCGGGGCGGGCACTGGTGATCTTTCAACCGGCGGAAGAGGGCGGACACGGCGCCCAGCAGGTGCTTAAAAGCGGGCTGGCGGATCATGTGGACGCCTTTTTTGCGCTGCATGTCTGGCCCCAGCTTGAAACGGGGCATTACCATTTGTCCCCCGGGGCGGTGTGCGCCGCCACAGACCGGCTGATCTTTGATTTTACCGGCCGGGGCGGCCACGGGGCCTATCCGGAGCTGAGCCATTCCGCGCTGCTGGCAGCCTCAGAAACCGCCCTGGCGCTAAAGGCCCTGGTGCCGGAGCAGCCTTCTGACCGGCCCCTTTATGTGATGAGCATGGGGGCGCTGAGTGCGGGCAGCTACTGGAATGTGATCCCGGGCGAAGCGCGGCTGGAGGGGAGCCTCCGGACGCTGGATGAGCGGCTGCGAAAGGACTTGCTGGCGCAGATCAGGCAAAAGGCTCAAGACGCTGCAAGGAAGCATGGCTGTGAGGCGCGCCTTGAGGTGGATGAGGTCTGCGGGATTGTGTACAATGACGAGGGGCTGTATGAAGACCTTCAGCCAGCCCTTGAGCAGGCCTTGGGCAAGGGGGCCTTTGGGCCCCAGGAACGGGCCCTGATCGGGGATGATTTTTCAGATTATCGCAGCCTTGGCCCCTGCTGCTACGCCCATCTGGGCGTGAAGCGCCCGGAGCAGGGGGAGATCTTCCCGCTGCACCATCCCTGCTTTAACCCGGATGAGGCCGCCATGCCCACGGGGCTTGCGGGGCTGTGCGCCAGCGTGCTGGCGGCCCTGGGCCTTAAGTAGAAAGGAAGGCAAAACGTGCAATATATGCCCTTTGGCAACACAGGCAAACAGGTGTCCCGGCTGGGCTTTGGCGCCATGCGCCTGCCCACCATAGAGAATGAGCATGGGGAGCCGGTCATCCACCGCCAGGAGGCCATCGCCATGATGCGCCGGGCCATTGACGGGGGCGTTAATTATATCGATACGGCCTATGGCTACCACCAAGGGGAGAGCGAGGTGGTGACCGGCCTGGCCCTGAGAGGGGGCTACCGGGAGCGGGTCATCCTCACCACCAAGCTGCCCCAATGGCTGGTGAAGGAAACGGGGGACATGGACCGGCTGCTGGATGAGCAATTAAAAAGGCTTGGCCTTAATTATGTTGATTTTTACCTGCTTCACGCCCTGAACCTGGAAGCGTTTAACCGCCTTAAGGGCCTTGATTACAAAGGGTTTATAAAGCGGGCCCAAGCGGACGGGCGCATCCGGCATACCGGATTTTCCTTTCATGACAACAAGGCCGCCTTCATGGAAATACTGGATGATTATCCCTGGGATCTGGCGCAGATTCAGCTCAACTACCTGGACGATGAGAACCAGGCCACCCTTGAGGGGCTGACATACGCGGGGAAACGGGGTGTTCCCGTGGTGGTGATGGAGCCGCTCAGGGGCGGCGCCCTGGCCACCCCGCCCCCGGAAATTAAAAGCTTGATGGGGGAAAACCACCGAGGCTATTCCCCGGTGGAATGGGCCTTCCGCTACTGCGGGCAGTATCCGGAGGTGGCCACCATCCTAAGCGGCATGTCCACCATGTCCCAGGTGGAGGACAACCTGCGCATCTTTGAAGGACTAGCCCCCGGCAATCTGAACGCCAAGGATCTGGCTTTCACCAAAACCCTTAAGGAGGCCTATTTAAGCCGTCTGAAGGTGGCCTGCACCGCCTGCGGCTACTGCCAGCCCTGTCCTGAGGGGGTGAGAATTCCTGAGATATTTGAAGTCTATAACGAAGCGCATATGCTAAACCGCCCCCACACCCTGGGGCAAAGGTACGAGCGGTTTTTAAGGGCCGAGGCGGACGCAGCCCGCTGTGTGGCCTGCGGCCAGTGCAAGGAGATCTGCCCCCAGCAGCTGCCCATTATCCGGCTGCTTCAGGACATCCACCGGGAAGCGGGCGCCCATGTCGGTTAATTTCTATGGCCTGGCCATCGCCCTGGGGGTGGCGGCGGCGATCTTCTATATGTCCCGGCAGGAGGCGGCCCACGGTTTGCCCAAGGACACCGCCATTGATGTGGCGCTTTATGCGGTGCCCCTGGCGGTGGTGGTCTCCCGGCTTTATTTTGTGGCCTTCACCTGGGAGAACTATCAGGGCGATCTGCTGAAAATTCTGCGGATTTGGGAGGGCGGCCTGGCGATTTATGGCGGCATCATCGGCGGGGCCCTGGGGGTATGGATCCTCTCCCGGCGCAAGGGCCTGCCCTTTTTGGGGCTGGCGGATTTGGTGGCGCCCGGGCTTCTTCTGGGCCAGGCCATCGGCCGCTGGGGCAATTTTTTCAACCGGGAGGCCTATGGCTACCTGGTCTCAAACCCCGCGCTTCAGTTTTTTCCCGTAGCGGTGTTCGCGGACGGGGCCTGGCACATGGCTACCTTCTTTTATGAATCCATCTGGAACCTGGCCGGCTTTTTGCTTCTGCACTTAAACCGCAAGCGCTTCTTAAAAGCAAGGCAAGGGGTGATGTTCGCCTGGTATCTGATCTGGTATGGCATGGGCCGCATGGTCATTGAGGGCCTGCGCACGGACAGCCTGATGCTGGGCAGCCTCCGGGTTTCCCAGCTGTTAAGCGTGGTGCTGGTGCTTTTGGCCGGGCTGTGGCTTTTGGGCCGGCTGCCTTACCACAGGGGCCTTTACGCGCTGCCCCTGGCTGCCATCCTTGCGGGTGTTCTGGCCGCCACGGGCCTTTGGCCCTGGGGGCAATATCTGCTGTATATCTGTCTTTTTGCCTTTGCAGCGGTGCTTCTGGCCGGCTTTTTCAGGAGAAAAGCATGAGGTATCTGCCCGTTTATCGCTTGATGGTGGGCCTGATTCCGGCGCCCCAAAAATCATGGCGCCTGGCCTCAGGCGATGACAGGGCTGGTTTTGCCCGGCAGGCCGCAGATATCTATCGTGCCCACCGCTGCAAGGGCGCTGCGCTGGGGCTGTTTGACGCGGGCGGTCTGCACACCCACCTGGTCTATGGCAAGGCCCGCAGCAAAACCCCGGTGGAAGAGAACACGGCGTTCAGGACCGCCTCTGTATCCAAGATGGTGACGGCGGCCCTGGCGATGAAGCTGGCGGAGGCGGGCAAAATCCGCCTGGATCAAGATTTGGAAGGGGTGCTGCCCTACTCCCTGCGCCACCCCAGGGCCAGGCAGCTGCCCATCACCCTGAAGATGCTTTTAAGCCATACGGCGGGCATCCGGGATGGCAGGGCCTATCTGGCCGCCTTGGGACAGGAGGTGCCGGCGGAGGAGCTGCTTCAACAGGACAGCCACACCGATCACCTGCCGGGGGAGGGCTGTGAATATTCCAATTTTGGCGTGGGGCTTTCGGCCTGCGCGCTGGAAGCGGCCCTTGACACCTCTTTTGAGGCGCTGGCCCAGACCTGGCTGTTTGAGCCTTTAGGGATGAGCGCCAGCTTCTATCCCCACCGGATCAGAGCGCCTTTGGCCAACGCCTGGCGCGTTTGGCCCCCAGGGAGAAAACCCGCCTTTGACGGGAAAGCCAGGCAGCAAAGCGTCAAAGCAGGCTGGGACCTGCCCCAGCCCGGGAAGCATTACAGCCTGGCCCAGGGCAATTGCTGCATGGACGTACAAAGCGCTGCCCGGCTGGGGCAGGCGCTGATGAGCCCGGGTTTTTTAAGCGAGGAGAGCCTTTTGGCGATGCGGGCGCCGGCGGCCAGTCTGAGCCACCGGGACCCTGCCCTCACCCAGGGCATCGGCACCTTTATTTTAAGGGATCAAAGCCTAAGCCCCCGCCCCCTCTACGGGCATCAGGGCATGGCCTATGGGGCGGTGCACATGATCTTTATGGATGTGGAGAAGAAACAGGGGCTGATCAGCTTTACCTCCGGCGTCTCCCTGGCCCGGCGGCATATTTTGGCGGATGTGAACAAGGCCCTGATCGCTTCCTGGCAGGAGCTTATATGACGGATCAGGTGACGGAGATTATCAAGCGCACCGGCTGCCGGGTAATTTATCTGATGAGCGGGGATGTGATGACCCTGCCCCTGATGCTCTTTAAGCTCTCTCCCTTAAGGGTGGGGCAGGAGCTGGACCCTGTGGCCTACCGCCAGGGGCTTGCGCCCAAGGAGGCGGGGCTGGCCCTGGAGCAGGCCGGCCGGATGCTGATGACCCGGGACCGGACGGAGGCGGAGATCCGTAAACGGCTGCTGGAGGTGGGCTATGGCCAGGAGGCGGTGGAGCAAACCCTTACCAGGCTCACCCAGGCGCGGCTGGTGGATGACGCGCGCTATCTAAAAAACTACATCAGCATGAAGATAAAAAAGGTGGGCGCCGGGCGCATCCGCCGGGAACTGATGCTAAAGGGCATTCCGGCGGAGGAAATCGCGATGGCGCTTGCGGAGACGGGCACGGATGCTCAGCTTGAAACAGCGGTAAAACACGCAAAAAAAGCCCTTGCCAAAAAAGGCGATGAAAGGCACATAGAGCGCCTGGCCTTTGCGGCCCTGGCCCGGCGGGGCTTTGCCCCTGATATCGCAAAAAAGGCTCTGGCTCAGGCCCGCTTAAGCCTGCTTGAGCAGGAGGAGGCGGACGGCTTCCCCGGCTAAGGCAAGCCCTGCCGCCGGCGGCACAAAGGGAAGGGAGCCGGGCGGCGGGCGAAGCAGCTGGGTGGCTGTTTTTCGGGGCAGCGGCTCTTCCTCTGAATATAAAACGCGCAGCTTGTCAATGCCCCGCTCACGGCAGGCCTTGCGCATGCGCCGGGCCAGGGGGCATGTTTTGGTCTCATGGATGTCGGCGAAGCGGAAGGCCAAAGGGTTTTGCCGGTACCCGGCCCCCATGGCGCTTAAAAAGATATAATCCGCCTCCTGCGCCTTAAGGGCCAGGAGCAGCTTTGCCTCCAGCGTGTCCACGCAGTCAATCACCGCGTCACACCTCGTAAGGTTCAGTTGATCCTGGCTGTCCGGGCCGTAGAAGATGGGATGCGCCTCAATCCTAAGCCCCGGGTTGATGTCCAGCAGCCGGTTTGTCAAGGCCTCGGTTTTCAGCATCCCCACAGTGGAGTGCAGGGCGATCACCTGGCGGTTGAGGTTGGAGGGCTGCACCCGGTCGTGGTCCACCAAAATCAGGCGGCCCACCCCGCAGCGGGCCAGGGCCTCGGCGCAGCTGCCGCCCACGCCGCCCAAGCCAAACACCGCCATGGTGGCCTGCTGCAGCCTGCTGATGCCCTCAGGCCCCAGCAGCGCTTCCGTTCTTGAAAAAGGGCTTTCATTGTGATCGGTCATATCTCTCCTGTCAGGCCACCGTGGCGGTGAGCAGGCTTACGGATGTGGCGCCTGCCGCCCTCAGCACGCCGGCGCATTCCTGGACGGTGGAGCCTGTGGTTCGCACGTCGTCCACCAAAAGGATGGCCTTTCCTTTCACATCCGCTATCGCGCGGAATTTTCCCCGGGCGTTTTCAAGGCGCGCCTCCAGATTAAGGCTTGATTGGCGCTGGGTTTTGACATGCTTTTCAAGGGCGCACAGGAGCGGCAAGTCCGGCCTGTGGCGCTGGAGCAGCTGGGACAAAAGCTCCGCCTGGTTAAAGCCGCGGGCCCGGTGGTCCAACCGGTGCAAAGGAACAGGCACCAAATAATCAAAGGCCTGCCCGGTGATGGCCTGGGCCATGGCCCGGGCCAGGGGCGGCCCTGCCTCCTGGCAGGGGCCAAACTTCAGCCGCACAACCAGCTGACGCGCCTCATCCCGGTAGCTAAAGGGCGCATAGGCCCGGTCAATCCCCGCTAAACCGCCCTGGGCGCAAAAGGAGCAAACCCTGCCCTGGCTTAAGAAAGAGAGGCACCTGGGGCAGGTGAGGTCGCCAATCCGCGCTTCCATAAGCGCCGCCTGGCAGCCCGCGCACAGAGGCTGGCCTGCATCCAGCAGGCGGGGCTCATCACAGCACAGGCAGCGGGCCTGGGGGAAGAGCAGGGCGGAGACCCTCTGGGCCAGCCTCATGGGGCCTCCCCGGCTTCTATCTTAAGCCAGTGGCCCAAAAGAGAATAACGCCTGCGCTCCAGGTTGTTGCCCACCATCATATTAATAACGGATGCCCGGCCCACCAGGACCACCAGGCGGCGGGCCCGGGTGACGGCGGTGTAGAGGAGATTGCGGGTGAGAAGCATTCTGGGCCCGCCGATTAACGGGATCACCACGGCAGGGAACTCGCTGCCCTGGCTTTTGTGCACGGAAAGGCAGTAGGCCAGCTCCACCTCCTCCAGCTGGGCATAGTCGTATTCCACCCGGCGCAGGTCATCAAATTGCACGGTGAGGGATTTTTCCTCCGGGTCGATCTCTGTTACAAAGCCGATGTCCCCGTTAAAAACACCCATGCCATCCTCCCCATCGGGGGTGCGCCAGGGGATCTGGTAGTTATTTTTGATCTGGATGACCTTGTCCCCCTGCCGTAAGATCAGCTCCCGGTATTGCAGCTCCCGCTTCATGGGGTGGGGCGGGTTTAAGGCCTGCTGGAGCATTTGGTTTAAGGCCTCCACGCCGCAGATGCCCTTGCGGGTGGGGGAGAGCACCTGAAGGGCGCGGGCGCTGTCCGGCTCGTTTAAGTATTTGGGCAGGCGGGTGGTGCACAGCGCCACCACGCTTGCGGCAGCGGCGCTGGCATCCGGCTTGTTCTCAAAAAAGAAATCGCTGCCCTGGCCGTTGGCCACCGGGTTCTCCCCCTGGTTGATGCGGTGGGCGTTTAAAACGATCATGGACTGCTCCGCCTGGCGGAAAATCTCTTTTAAGCGCACCTGGGGAATTTGCTCACAGGAGAGGATGTCGGAAAGCACATTGCCCGGCCCTACGCTGGGCAGCTGATCCGCGTCCCCCACCAGCACCAGCCGGGTGCCGGGGGCGATGGCTTTCAGCAGGCTGCGCATCAAAAAGACATCCACCATGGACATTTCGTCCACCACCACGCAGTCGCAGTTAAGCGGGTTGTCCTCATCCATCAGGAAGACCCCTTCCTCGCCGCCAAACTGGAGCAGGCGGTGGATGGTGCTGGCGTCCCGGCCGGAGGCCTCGCTCATGCGCTTGGCGGCCCGCCCGGTGGGGGCGGCCAGCAGGGTTTTTGTCTCCCCGCCCAGGACAAAAAGCAGGCAGTTGATCAGGGTGGTTTTGCCGGTGCCGGGGCCGCCTGTGATGACGGACAGGCCGGAGTTGGCCGCCATGCTGATGGCATGGCGCTGGGCCTGGCTGAAGCGAATGCCCTCCTCCTGTTCAAAGGCTGCTATGCGGTCCTCAATCTGGGCCTGGAAGATCTGCTGAGCGCTCTTTGTCAGCCGCATCAGCCGGTGGGCGATTTCCTGCTCGGCGTTTAGATAGCCCATCAGGCTGACCAGCTGAACGCCCTGAAGATGAAGGCGCCCAAGGGCCTTGGCTTGGCAGAGGAAATCCAGCTGGGGGAGAAGCAGCGCCTCACTTACCCCCAGCAGCTGGCAGGCCTTTTTTACCAGCTCGTCCTCAGGCAGATAGGTGTGCCCGCCGCTGCCCGCCGATTCCATCAGCACGTGCTTGATGCCCGCGCGCAGGCGGAAATCGCTCTCCTGGGTGATGCCAAGGGACTGGGCGATGCGGTCCGCGGTGAGAAAGCCCACGCCGTTGATGTCATCGATCAGCCGATAAGGGTTCTCCCGGATAAAACGCTCCGCCTGGTCCCGATAGAGCTTGTTGATCTTGTTGGATAAAGAAGGGGTGATGCCGTAGCGCTGCAAAAAAATAAAGGTGTTGCGGCTTTGCTGCTGGGCTATGAAGCTTTCATGGATTTGCTGCATGCGTTTTCTGCCGATTTTGGGCACCTCGGTCAGCCGCTGGGGATGGGCGCTTAACACCTCCAGGGTGTCCTGGCCAAAGGCTTCCACAATGAGCCGGGCGGTGCTGGGGCCCACGCCGCGGATCAGGCCGGAGCCCAGATAGTGCTCAATGGCGTCAAGAGAGGTGGGCCGCTCCACCAAAAAGCCGGTGGCCTTAAATTGCCGGCCATATTGGGTGTGCTCCGTCCATTCGCCTTCCAGCTGCAGCCGCTCCCCCTCTGAAAACTCCGGGAAGATGCCAACCGCGGTTTGCAGGCTGCCCTCCACCCGAAGGGAGAGGACGCTGTAGCCGTTCTCATCATTGCGAAACAGGGTGCCGTTCACAGTGCCGTGCAGCGTTTCCATCCATGCCCTCCTTGATCCGCTTTTATTATAGCAGGGGCGGGCGCTTGCGTAAACGAAACCGCGCCCCGGCGCGTTGACAGAATAAGGGCCTTAAAGCTACAATAGGGACGAAGTCAGCCAATAATTACAGGAGGATGATATACATGGACACACGAAAAGAAGCCCTGAGGCTTCACAAGGAGTGGGGCGGAAAAATCGAAGTGAACAGCCGGGTGCCGGTGAAAAACGCCCAGGATCTTGCCCTGGCCTATACACCCGGCGTGGCGGAACCCTGCATGGCCATTCACGAGAACCCGGAGCTGTCCTTTGAACTGACCCGGCGGCACAACCTGGTGGCTGTGGTTACCGATGGCAGCGCCGTTTTGGGCCTGGGGGATATCGGCCCTGAGGCCGGCATGCCCGTGATGGAGGGCAAATGCTGCCTGTTTAAGGCCTTTGGGGATGTGGATGCCTTTCCGCTGTGCATCCGCAGCCAGGATGTGGATGACATCGTGCGCACGGTGTCGCTGTTGGCGGGCTCTTTTGGCGGCGTCAACCTGGAGGACATCGCGGCCCCCCGCTGTTTTGAGATTGAGCGCAGGCTGACGGAAATCTGCGATATTCCCATTTTCCACGATGATCAGCACGGCACGGCGGTCGTTATCCTGGCGGCCCTCGTGAACGCCCTGAAGCTTGTCAACAAGCGCCTCGAAGAAATTCTGGTTGTCGTAAACGGTCTGGGAGCGGCCGGGACAGCCTCCATCTTTCTGCTCCGGGCTGCCGGCGTCCGCCGGATTATCGGCTGCGACCGCAGCGGCATCCTGTATCGAGGGCGGCAGGAAAACATGAACCCTGTCAAGGCGGACCTCGCCCTGATAACCAACCCCGGGAAACGAAGAGGCACCCTCTATGACGCCCTGCGGGGCGCTGACGTTTTTATCGGTCTGTCCAGACCCGGTTTGCTTCAGGGTAAGGACATCGCCGTTATGGCCAGGGACCCCATCGTCTTTGCCATGGCCAATCCGATTCCGGAAATCATGCCGGAAGAAGCGGAAGGGTACGCAGCCCTCGTGGCCACGGGCCGCTCCGACTACGCCAACCAGGTAAACAACGTCCTGTGCTTTCCCGGCATTTTCCGGGGGGCCCTGGACTGCCACGCCCGGGACATCAACGAGGCCATGCTGCTGGCCGCCGTCCATGCCATCGCCTCCAGTGTTGAAGCAGACAAGCTCAATCGGGATCGGATCATCCCAAGCATCTTTGACCCCGCCGTGCAGCCCCGCGTTGCAGAAGCCGTAAAGGAAGCGGCGAGGGAATCGGGCGTTGCCCGTTCCCACAGTGCCTATTCCTCACCGATTGATCCGTAGGGTATATTTAAAAGGGTAATGAGAAGCGACGCTCCGCCCCGGCCATAACCGTTCATCTCCAATGGAAT
>ENA-UOUL01004401-UOUL01004401.1-bioreactor-metagenome-genome-assembly--contig:-NODE-4401-length-13101-cov-3.347205_pt1 | contig 13101 bp, 11 predicted proteins | sample MGYA00249838_ERZ747220 | MGnify/ENA primary metagenome ERZ747220 (study PRJEB28778, sample SAMN05720191) | bioreactor metagenome | isolation source: Anaerobic biogas reactor | place: USA:Washington...
TGCTTAAAGCTTAAGGCTATGTTATAATGAGTCTAAGTAAAGAATGATTATAGGCTAACCTGTGAGAAAAGTGTAAGTGATGCCTGAAAAGAAAACAGCGGCGAGCCTGGCAAAACGGCTGCGCGAGAGCGGGCTGCGGCTGACCCCGCAGCGGCTGGCGATTTACGAGGAGCTGGTGAGCCGCGACGACCATCCGACTGCGCAACGGCTCCACCTGGACCTGGCGCAGCGTTTCCCGTCGCTCAGCCCGGCGACGGTGTACAACACGCTGGAGGTGCTGGTCGAGCGCGGTCTGGTGCACGAGCTGGGGGAGGCGGGCGACAGCGCCATCCATTACGACGGCGACGTCGAGCCGCACCTCAATCTCGTCTGCACGCGCTGCCACCGCATCGACGATATGCACGACCCGGCGCTGGCGGGCCTGTATGACGGCCTCGCCGAGCAGTCCGGCTACCAGATACGCGGCGCGCGGCTCGTCTTCTACGGGCTGTGCCCGGCGTGCCAGGAGGCCCAATCGTGAGGGAGCGGCGGCGTCTCGCCGGTCCCCCATGCCAGCGAGACGCCGCTGCTCCACGGAAATCATAAGCAATCATATCAATCAGAAGAATCACAGTTGATAAAATGACTGACCCTGACCAGACCCACAACCATATTGACGACGACGACCTGGCCTGTGTGGAGCTGCTGGCGGACGCCGCCGCCCGCGAGCCGGGCATCGTCAACGTCGCCCTCGACCGGGAAGGCGAGTCGGTGCGCTTCCAGTACGACCCGGCCCGCAGCGGGCGCGACGACGTGGCCCGCGTGGCCGCCGGCATTGCTCCGGAGCTGGGCCGCCGGAGGCATAGCTGCACGATGCTCATCGACGGCATCGGCGGGCGGGCCTGCGAAAGCTGTGCCCTGGCCCTGGAACAGAAGCTCGCCGCCATCCCCGGCGTGCGTCGCGCCAGCGTCAGCTATCGCGGCGGCGCCCTGAGCATCCACTACGACCCCGGCGCCCTCTCCCCGGCCGAGCTGGAGAGCCACGTCGAGTCGCTGCGCATCCCCCGCGCGGCGCCGCCCGACGAGACGCCCGCGGGCTGGCGGCACTGGCTGGCGGGCGACGGTCTCGCCGCGACCTTTACCGCGATCACGCTCGTCGCGCTGCTCGCCGGCCTGCTGCTGGAGCAGCTGACGCTGCCCGGCTGGGCGCCGTGGATCGCCTACGCCGTCGCCTACGTCACGGGCGGCTATTACGGGCTGCGCGCCGGCCTCGCCTCGCTGCGCGAGCGCACCATCGACGTGGACCTGCTCATGGTCCTCGCCGCCATTGGCGCGGCGCTTGTCAACGCGCCGTTTGAGGGCGCGATGCTGCTCTTCCTCTTCAGCCTGAGCAACGTGCTGCAGAGCTACGCGATGGACCGCACGCGCAACGCCATCCGCGCGCTGATGGCCCTGCGGCCCGACGAAGCGGTCGTGCGCCGGGGCGAGCGGCTGGTGACGCTGCCGCTGGAGCGCGTGGTTATCGGCGACCATATGATCGTCAAGCCGGGCGACCGCATTCCGCTCGACGGCGTCATTGTCGAGGGGGAAAGCGGCATCGACCAGAGCCAGATTACTGGCGAGTCGATCCCGGTCAACAAGGGGCCGGGCGATACGGTGCTCGCGGGCAGCATCGTGCGCGGCGGCAGCCTGGAAGTCGCCGTGACGCGCCTCGCCGCCGACTCGACCATTGCCCGCCTCATCCACCTGGTGGAAGAGGCGCAGAGCGAGAAGGCGGAGACCCAGCGCTTCATCGACCGCGCCGAGCAATATTACGCCCTGGGCGTCATCCTGATGACGGCTGCGGCTATCGCCATCCCGCCGCTGTTCCTGGGCGAGCCGTTCAACACCGCTTTCTACCGGGCGATGACGCTCATGGTCGCCGCCAGCCCGTGCGCCCTGGTCATCAGCACCCCGGCGACGGTGCTCAGCGCCATCGGCAACGGCGCCCGGCGCGGCGTGCTCTTTAAGGGCGGCGCCTACGTCGAGCAGGCGGCGGCGATCAAGGTCATCGCCTTCGACAAGACGGGCACGCTGACCATCGGCGAGCCGAAAGTGACCGACGTTATCCCGCTGGGCGTGCCCGAGGAACAGCTACTGGCGCACGCTGCCGCCGCCGAAGCGCGCAGCGAGCACCCGCTGGCCCAGGCGATCGTGCACAGCGCCCAGCGCCGGGGCATCGAGGTGCCGGAGAGCAGCGACTTCCGCTCGCATACGGGCCACGGCGTGCGCGCTTCGGTAGACGGGCACACGGTCGCCGTGGGCAACCTGCGCTATTTCCGCGATTTCGACGCTGCGGCCTTCGAGCCGGCCGCCGCCATCGTCGCCCGGCTGCAGGAGGAGGGTAAGACTGCCGTCGTCGCCGCCTGGGTGGACGGCGAGGCGGGCACGGCGCGACCGATTGGCGTCATCGGCATTGCCGACGTGCTGCGGCCCGACGCTCCCGCCGTCGTGCGCCGCCTCAAGGAGCTGGGCGTGCAGCGCGTCATCATGCTCACCGGGGACAACCAGCGCGTCGCCGAGGCTATCGCCGAGCAGATCGGCGTGGACGACTACTACGCCGGACTGATGCCCGAAGACAAGATGGACATTCTGCGCGACGAAGAAGCGCGCTATGGCCCGGTGGCGATGGTCGGCGATGGGGTGAACGACGCGCCCGCCCTCGCCGCCGCCACCATTGGCATTGCGATGGGCGCCGCCGGCACCGACGTCGCCCTGGAGACGGCCGACATCGTGCTCATGGCCGACGACCTGACGCGCATCCCGTACGTGATCGGCCTCAGCCGCCAGACGCGGCGCACGCTGGTGCAGAACCTCGTCTTTGCCCTGGGCGTCATCCTGGTGCTGATTGGGGCTGTGCTGGGCGTGGGGCTGGCCCTGCCGCTCAGCGTGATCGGGCACGAAGGCAGTACGGTGGTTGTGAGTCTGAATGGGCTGCGGCTGTTGGGGTATAAGGAGGAGTAGGTGGGGTGCGGGCTGGAAGCCCGCGATCCGTTTTGCCCGCTGGTTGGAAGTCAACAAATTACTCCGGCGCGGAGCGGCGCGATTTGAAAAATCGCGCTACAGCGTTGGTGGCGCTCCGACTCAATTCCCATATCCCTCGCCAGGGGGATACGCTATACTGGCCCCTGTAGCGTTATCTCAGGCCGGAGAGCGGCGGAGGGTGGAACCCGATGAGCGTGTTTGACGAGCTGGACCCCTATGCGGACGACGCCGAGCAGAGGCTGGTGCAGATGGAAAAGCGCCTCCAGAAGCTGGAGCGATATTACGTCGAGGTCGGGGCGCAGAACAGGGAGCTAAGCGCGGCGGCCGACCGTTTCATGCGCGTCTCGCGCTCATCCCTCTTCAGCCCGAACCTTCTCGTCCGGGCATTTACCGTCTACGGCTATTACCTGCTGGCCGGTTTCATCATCGCCGTCCCGCTGGTCGGCTGCTATCTGATGTTGGTGCTGGTGCTGGCGCTGGGCGCCAACTAGGCCGGCTTTATAGCTCCACTACCTCGCTAATCATCACCACCGGCGTGGCGCTGGTGAAGTTCGGCACGTCGGCGTTGATGTCGCGCGCGTGCGGCCCCAGCGCCCGCAGGTCGTCGCGCGTGGCGAAGAAGAAGTGGCCGACCACCGCGTAGGGCGGCGGATCGCCGGGCATCGCGCCGCCCAGCCCCCGGTCTACCTCAAAGCGGGCCATCGCCGCCCCCAGCCGCTCCTGCATCAGCGGAATGTGGCGGTTCAGGTAATAGTCCATGTCGAACTGGCTCCCCTCCGCGCGCGGATAAAAGACACTCATGCGATACATAACTATCTCCTGGCTGGACTGGATATGGCGCGCATGAAGTATAGCAGAAAAGAGCTGTTAGCCGTTAGCTGTTAGCTGTAAGCTATAAGCCGTAAGCTTACGGCTTATAGCTTACAGCTAACGGCTCCAATTAAGGCAATTTTGACAATCCTGTGATAGCATCCTGGCTGGAAAGTCAACCACGGATGTAAACATGCTCGAAACCCTTGGCAATCTGCCGGTTCTCGTCCAGGCGTTGCTCGGCACCGGCTTCACCTGGTTCATGACAGCCCTCGGCGCGGCGACCATCTTTCTCGGCCGCAACCTGGGCCGCAAGACACTCGACTGGATGCTCGGCTTTGCCGCCGGGGTGATGATCGCCGCCAGCTACTGGTCGCTTCTGGCTCCCGCCATCGCCCTGGCCGAAGAGAACGGCGACGGGCCGGCCTGGGTGCCGGCGGTCGTCGGCTTTCTGCTCGGCGGCGCGTTTCTGCGGGGGCTGGACCTTGTCCTGCCGCACCTGCACCTTAATATGCCCATCACCGAGAGCGAGGGGCTGCCCACCACCTGGCGGCGCACGACGCTGCTCGTCCTGGCCATCACTCTGCACAACATCCCGGAGGGGCTGGCGGTCGGCGTCGCGTTTGGCGCGGCGGCCTTCGGCGACATTCCCGGCGCGACGCTTGCCGGGGCGGTGGCCCTGGCTATGGGCATCGGCATCCAGAACTTCCCGGAGGCGATGGCCGTGAGCATGCCCCTGCGCCGGGCCGGCATGAGCCGGATGCGCAGCTTCTGGTACGGACAGCTCAGCGGCATCGTCGAGCCGATTGCCGGCGTGCTCGGCGCGGTCGCCGTCCTGCAATCGCGGGCCGTCCTGCCCTACGCGCTCGCCTTCGCCGCCGGCGCCATGATTTTTGTCGTCGTCGAGGAGCTGATACCTGAGGCCCATTCTGAAGGACACGCCGACATCGCTACCTTCGGGACTATGATCGGCTTTGCGGTGATGATGACGTTAGATGTAGCATTGGGATGAAAGAGCTATAAGCTTTAAGCCATAAGCAGTAAGCTTAAAGCGTATAGCTTACAGCTTATAGCTAATCAGCGAGGTTTCACATGGAGAAGAGACGAAACAATACCGGTATCGCTATTGCCATCGGTTGCGGCCTGTTGCTGCTGTGCATCGTCGGTATCGGCGCGCTCGTCGCTGCGTTCCTCCCGGCTGCCCGCAGCGTGGATCTGTTTGAAAACGCCCCCTTCGAGTTCGAGACTACCGTCGAGGCGGTCGAGGTCACGCGCGTGATTTCGGAGCAGGCGGAGGTGGACGTGCCCGCCGTGCGCGCTACCCAGGGCGCTATCGCCACGCTGCCCGCCAGCGTGCGCGAGGAGACGGCCGAACAGGGGCTGGACGAAGAGGCGGGCGAGACCACCTTCCAGCCCGGCGTCACCCAGCCCATCCCGCCGTTTGACGGCAACTACCTGACGGAACTTTACCGCGCCCTCAACCCCGGCGTCGTCAGCATCCGCGTCTTCGCGCAGAGCCCGCTGGGCCTCGGCGAAGGGGCCGGCAGCGGCTTCATCATCGACGACCAGGGGCACATCGTGACCAACGACCACGTCGTGCAGGGTGCGGAAGTCGTGCGCGTCATCTTCTTTGACGGCTTCGAGGCGGAGGCGGAGGTCGTCGGCAGTGACGACGACAGCGATCTCGCCGTGCTGCGCGTGGACAACCTGCCCGACAACGTCCATGCTCTGCCCATCGGCGACAGCAACGAAGTGCGGGCCGGCGAATGGGTCGTCGCCATCGGCAACCCGTTCGGCTTCGACAGCAGCATGACGCTGGGCATCGTCAGCGCCGTCGGCCGGGCTATCCCCGGCCTGGCGCCCCAGTTCAGCATCCCCCAGGTCATCCAGACGGACGCGCCGATTAACCCCGGCAACAGCGGCGGGCCGCTGCTGAACATGCGCGGCGAAGTGATCGGCGTCAACGCGCAGATCCGCAACGCCGAGGGCGTGCGCGCCAACGCCGGCGTCGGCTTCGCCATTCCCAGCAACGTGGTGCGCCTCGTCGCGCCCGTGCTCATCGAGCAGGGCCGCTACCAGTGGCCCTATCTCGGCGTGAGCGGGCCGGAGTATGGCGTAGACCTGGCCCTGCAGCGCGCCAACAACCTGCCAGACCAGCGCGGCGCGTACGTCCATTTCGTGCAGCCGGGCACGCCCGCCGAACGGGCCGGCCTGCGGGGAAGCTCCAGCGAGCGCACGGTCCTGGGCCAGCCCACGCCCACCGGCGGCGACGTGATTATCGGCTTCAACGGCGAGCCGATTGCCGACTTTGCGGACATGCTCAGCCGCATCGCCTTCAGCCAGGTCGGCGAAGAGGTCGTGCTGACCGTGCGGCGCGGCGGCGAAACGCTGGAGGTGCCGGTGACGCTGGCGGCGCGGCCGGACGCGATTCAGACGGTGCCGTAATTGGGGCGCGCCGGCACGCAGGGGGGCGGGTTTGAAACCCGCCCCTACAGCGGACGCCGTCAGATGCAGGTCAGGTTTTCAACCTGACGGCGGGTTCCAAACCCGCCCTGAGAGAAGAGGAACGATTTGGGAAAATCGTTCTACATAAGACCCGAGGAACCTGTGATGACGCCTACCTTCTACAACCCCGACCGCGTTGGAACCCTCTATTACCCGGATATGGCGGCGGTGGCGCAGGCGGCGGCGCAGGCCAACCTGCCCCCGGCTGCCGGCGCGGACCGCCGCATCATGCTGCTCATCGTCGATATGCAGGTCGATTTTTGCCACGACGGCGGCGCGCTTTACGTGCCCGGCGCGCAGGACGACATCCGCCGGCTCAGCCAGTTCATCTTCAACCACGCGGCGGCCCTCACCGACATCGTCTGCACGCTGGATAGCCACCTGCCGTTCCAGATATTTCACCCCGCCTGGTGGGCCGACGAGGCGGGCAACCATCCCGCGCCGCTGACCCTCATCACCGCCGAGGACGTGGCGGCGGGCCGCTGGCGCCCGCTGGTCATGCCCGACTGGTCGCGCCAGTACGTGGAGACGCTGGAAAGCGAGGCGAAAAAGGTGCTGACCATCTGGCCCTACCACGTGCTCATCGGCGGCCCGGGTAACAGCCTCGACCCGGCCCTCTTTGAGGTGGTCCAGTGGCACGCGCTGGCGCGGCAGACGCAGCCTGCGTGGCTCGTCAAGGGACGCATTCCCCAGAGCGAGCATTACAGCGCCCTGCGCCCCGAGATTCCCGTGCCCGACCACCCGCAGGGCGACCTGCACGAGGGCATCCTGGACGCGCTGAGCGACGCCGACGCCGTCTTTATTGCCGGCGAGGCGCAGAGCCACTGCGTGCTGGAGACGGTGGAGGACATTGTGAACCTGTTTGGGGATGGCCGGCTGGACAAGTTCTACCTGCTGACCGATTGCACGAGCAGCGTGCTCCACCCGGAGATCGACTTTGAAGCGCTGAGCCTGGAGGCGTTCGACCGTTTCGCCAGCCGGGGCGTGCATTTTGTCAAATCGACGGACCCGCTGCCCATCCTCGAAGGAGCGGTTTCCGCCAGCAGCGACGGCGCCGAGCCGGTGCTGGCCCTCCACCGGATGCAGAGCTGGGAGTAGTGTTCTAGCTTTCTGAACTGTGATTACGCTGATTGGCATAATGGACTATGATTTGGGCCGCTGGCAGCCAGAATCATAGTCCATCATGGCAATCATATAAATCATGGTTCAGATCCATAGAGCCAGCGCCCAGTGAAAGTCCTGCTGCCCGTTTTCCTGCTCGTCGCTCTGCTGGCGGCGTGCGATGCGCCCCCCGACGACGATACGCCGCCGACGGCGGTCGCCGCTGCTACGCTGCCGGGGCTGCCTACCGTGCCGGAGCCGACAGCCGCGCCCGCCGCCAGCGCCACAACCGAAGCCGCAACAGGCGCGCCCGGCGCCACATTCCCGCCGGACGAAGGGCTGGGCGAGCCGCTGCCGACCACGGAGGCCACCGCCGGGCCAACCGTCATCGCTACGCCCGACCCGGAGACGCTGCCCGAAGACCACCCGCTCTACGCGCACACGCTCGCCGGCCTGCGCGCCCGCGACTTCCCCGGCGGCGAAATTGAAGTCCGCCAGCTTATGGCCGAAGGCGCCGCCTTCAACCGCTACTACATCAGCTATCCCAGCGACGGGCTGACGATTACGGGCATCATGCAGGTGCCCCACGGCGAGGGGCCGTTCCCCGTCGCCGTTCTGCTGCACGGCTACATCGACCGCCACCTCTACGCGGCCGGCGCCGACACCTGGCAGGCCGCCGGCTACCTCAACCAGTTCGGCTACCTGACCATCGCGCCCGATTATCGCTCGTGGGGAGGCTCCGACGCCGATACGAGCCTCTTTCACATGGGCCTCGTCGCCGACACGCTCAACCTGCTCAGCTCGCTCCCGTCGCTTCCGCAGGCCGACCCGGAGAAGGTTGTGCTCTGGGGGCACAGCATGGGCGGCGGCATCGCCACGAAGGTGCTGGTGCTGGACGACCGCCCGCTGGCGGCGGTGCTCTACGCGCCCAACAGCCCCGACGACGCCGACCTGATCGCGCGCTGGGGGCCGGGCTGCCGGCCGGGCGTGCCGCTCGTCACCAACAGCGACTGCAATCCGGGCGATTATCTTGCGGACGCGATGCCGCCGGCGCTGATGGAGGCCTACTTCGCCGCCGCCGCCGACCCCGCCTTCCTGCGCCACGTCTCGCCGCTCTACCAGCTCGACGACATCGGGGCGCCGGTGCAGATTCACATCGGCACGGCCGACGGCGGCGAGCTGAACGGCACCCCGCCCGAATGGTCCGACAAGCTGTACACGGCGCTGCTCGCCGCCGATAGAGAGGTCAGCTTCTACAGCTACCCCGGCGAAGGGCACGCCTTTGAGCGCAATGCGTGGGCGGAGATGATGGCGCGGGCGGTGGAGCTGTATGATGGGGTGATCGGTGGGCAGTAGGCAGTGGTCAGTGGTCAGTGGACGGTTGACAGTTGACAGTGGGTAGTGAGCTACCCACTACCCACTGATTACTGTCTACTGGCTACTGCACCGGATGCAGCGCGTGCTCGTGAATGCCGACGCGGTTGCCTTCGCTGTCGGTGATGTAGGCGATTTTGCCGAACGGGGTGTCGAAGGCCGGCTCCTGAATCTTCCCGCCGGCGGCCTCTACCCGGCTCAGCGCCGCCTCCACGTCCTCGACGTTAAAGTAGACGGTCGTGGCGCCGCCCGGCGTCTGCCCGGTCGCCTCGTTGCTCATCACCAGCGCCCCGCTGATGATGCCTTCGCCCGGCTCGGCGACGGCGAACATGGCCATCGGGAACTCCGGCGGCGTGTCCTCGACCAGCGCCGGCTCGTTGCCCAGGACGGCGCCGTAAAAGAGGCGCGCCCGTTCCATATCGGCGACGGGAATGTCGAACCAGTTGATTGCGTGTTTGGGTAATCTTGCCATTGGGGATGCCTTCACGTTCCTTGTGAGGATTTCACACGGTGAGCGAGACAGGCCTATCGTTCTAATCGGGCGGGCCCGCAACCAGCAAGCTGCCGTATGATGGGGCGATACGTCGTATCGGGGGCCTGTCTCGCTCCAGATAAGCAGGTACAGCATAGCACAGATGTTCGAGGAAAGTCAAGGTTTTTTGGCGTAGAGCGGCGCTGGCTTGTAGAGCGATTTGGAAAAATCGCTCCCTACCACGCGATTTGAGAAATCGCGTTACGGCGTGATGACGCTTGCGCCGGCGCTGGCCTCGGTGATGTAGATTGCCGGCTCGACGCCGGTGGCGGCGACGTAACAGGCGCGCACCGCATCGGCGACGGCCTCCGCCCGGGCCGCCTCGACCAGCGCCACGGCGCAGCCGGCAAAGCCGCCGCCCGTCATGCGCGCGCCGTAGACGCCCGGCTGGGCCTGCGCGCAGGACGCCATCGCATCCAGCGCGGCGCTGCTGACCTCGAAGTCGTCGCGCAGGCTGGCGTGGCTGGCGTTCATCAGCGCGCCCAGCGCGCCCGCGTCGCCCGCGCGCATGGCCGCCGCCGCCTGGAGCACGCGCTCGTTCTCCCCGACGACGTGGCGCGCGCGCCGCCGCGTCACCGGGTCCAGCCCGGCGCCGTGCAGGGCGAAGCGCTCCGGCGAGACGTCGCGCAGCGCCGGCACGCCAAAATAGGCCGCCGCCCGCTCGCACTGGGCCCGCCGCTCGTTGTAGGCGCTGTCTACCAGGCCTCGGCGCGTGGCGGTGTCCAGCACGAGCACGGCCGTGCCGGGTGGCAGGGGCGCCGGCTCGCTCTCCAGCGTGCGGCAGTCAATCAGCAGGGCGTGGCGCGCCTCGCCCGCCGCGCTGATCATCTGGTCCATGATGCCGCAGTTGACGCCCACCCAGGCGTTTTCGGCGCGCTGCCCGGCCAGCGCCATGCGGGGCGCGTCCCATTCCCAGCCACCTGCTGCAGCGAAGGCGCGCGCCACAGCCATTTCCAGCGCGGCGCTGCTGCTCAGCCCGGCCCCGACGGGCACGTCGCCCGCCGCCGTGCCTTCCCAGCCCGACGGGGCGTAGCCCGCCTCGTGCAGCGCCCAGGCGACGCCGCGCACGTATTCTGCCCAGCCCTCGCCGGCCGGCGCCGGCTGCTCCCGCCGCACCTCGTCCAGCGCAAAGGCGGCGGGCTGCTCCGGGAAATCGAGCGAATGGAGCCGCACCCGCTCGTCCGGCCGGGGACGCAGGGCGATGGCGACCGCCCGGTTGATTGCCAGCGGCAGGACGAAGCCGTCGTTATAGTCGGTGTGCTCGCCGATCAGGTTGACCCGTCCCGGCGCCCGCACGACCCAGCCCGGCTGCTCCCCATAGCGCGCCACAAAGTCCGCGACTACTTTGTCTACGACGTTCTCTGCGTTTGTCATGGCCTCCATTGTCGCCCTGACGGGCGCGGCGCGCAATGTGAGAGGTAGGGCGGGCTGGAAAGCCGCGCCCCGCCGCCGAATGAATTCGGCGTCTGAGAGGGCAAACACGTTAAAACGTGTTGGGTCCGTTGGGCGCGACTTGGGAAAATCGCGCTACAGGGCGGCGGGGGGTTGGAAACCCGCCCTACTCGCTAACCTCAAACTTACACCTCTGGCCTATCATGGCCGCATGACCAACCACCCACCACCCGCGAGGGAAGGCGCCCGCCGGCCGGGCAGACGGCTCCTTTCTGGCCTGCGCTCTCTCCCCTCTGTGGAGCTGCGCCTGCTGCTGCCCATCGCCCTCATCCTCGCCGGCCTTACCCTCTTCGCCCAGATTGCCCAGTCCGCGACCCTTGTCGAGCCGAACCGCTTCGACACCGCGCTGCTCCTGCTCTTCCGCAACCCGCAGGACCTCAGCGACCCGCGCGGCCCGGTCTGGTTCGAGGAGATGGTCCGCGACTTCACCGCCTTCGGCTCCACCGGCCCGCTGCTCTTTCTGACCGGCGCCGCGACCGGCTACTTCCTCCTGCGCCGTAACTACCACATGGCCGGCCTCGTCCTGCTCACCGTGTTCGGCGGCTTTGCCCTGACGCTGCTGCTGAAAGAGGGCTTTGACCGGCCGCGCCCCGTGCTCGTGCCGCGCGGCACCTACGTCAACACGCAGAGCTTCCCCAGCGGCCATTCCAGCATCGCCGCCGCGCTGTACCTGACCGTCGGCGTTCTCGTCGCCCGCCTCCAGCGAGGCCGCCGCCTGCGCGTCTACGTGCTCGCCGTTGCCCTCCTGCTCACCTTCCTCGTCGGCCTCAGCCGCGTTTACCTCGGCGTCCACTACCCTTCGGACGTGCTGGGCGGCTGGACGATTGGCGCCGTCTGGGCCACAATCGTGCTCGTCGCCTCGCGCTGGTGGCGCGCAGCTAGTCGGAATAGACCGGAGATTCGCGATGGACCCCAAGAACCCTGACGATTTCGCGCTACTCAGCACCGGCGTGCCCGGCCTGGACGAGCTGCTGCGCGGCGGCCTGCCCGCCCGACGCCTCTACCTGGTGCAGGGGGAAGCGGGCAGCGGCAAGACGACCATCGGCATGCAGTTCCTCGTCGAGGGCGCCCGGCGCGGCGAGTCGGCCCTGCTCGTCTCCCTTGCCGAGACGCGCGACGACCTGCTGCACGTCGCCGCTTCCCACGGCTGGTCGCTGGAGGGCGTGGATATCTACGAAGTGACCGCCGCCGAAGTCACCCGGCGCATGCAGGATACGCAGACCATCTTCCCCGTGGCCGAAGTGGAGCTGAGCGAAGTGACCGACGACATTGTCGAGCGGCTGCGTGCCACGCGGCCCCAGCGCGTCGTCTTCGACGCCGTCACCGAGCTGCGCCTGATGGCGGAACACCCCATCCGCTACCGCCGGCAGCTCCTCACCCTGCGCAAGGTTCTGGAAGAAATCCAGGCCACCGCCATCCTCACCGACACCAACGTACGCGACGAGGCGGACCGCGTGCTCGACAGCCTGGCCCACGGCATCATCCGCCTGGAGCGCTGGGCTCCGGACTACGGCGCCGCCCGCCGCCGCCTGGAGATTGCCAAGCTACGCGGGCGCCGCTACCACGAGGGCTGGCACGATATGGTCATCGAGCGGGGCGGCGTGTGCGTCTTTCCGCGCCCTCGCCGCGAGCGCGACCCCGAACACGCCGGCTGGGAACGGCTCGCCAGCGGCGTGGCGGAGCTGGACGCCCTGCTCGGCGGGGGCCTGGAAATGGGCACCGCCTGCCTCATCACGGGCAGCTCCGGCACGGGCAAGAGTTCTATTGCGTCGGTCTACCTGGAGGCCGCCCTGCGCACCGGGCTGCGCGGCGCCGCTTTCATCTTCGACGAGCGGCCCGAGACTTTCTACAAGCGCAGCCAGGATATCGGCGTGCCCCTCAGGCCCTTCGTGGAGGACGGCCGGCTGGCCGTGCGCAACGTGGAGACCGGCGAGATCGCCCCCGGCCAGTTCGCCGGCGACATCCAGCGTATGGTCGAAGAGGAGGGCGTGCGCGTCGTCGTCCTCGACAGCCTGACGGGCTACCTGCGCGCCATGACCGAGGAAAGGCTGCTCATCAACCAGACGCACGACCTGCTCAACTACCTCAGCGAGCGCGGCGTTCTCAGTATCCTCGTCGTTACCCATCACGGCATGTACGGCGAGACGCTGCGCCAGGGCCTGGACCTCAGCTACCTGGCCGACACCGTGATCCTCATCCGCCACTTCGAGGCCAGGGGCGCCCTGCGCAAAGCGATCTCCGTGCTGAAGAAGCGACACGGCGCCCACGAGAGGACGATCCGCGAGCTGCGCATCATGCCGGGCGGTATCGCCCTCAGCAAGCCC
>ENA-UOUL01004409-UOUL01004409.1-bioreactor-metagenome-genome-assembly--contig:-NODE-4409-length-13078-cov-3.561265_pt1 | contig 13078 bp, 16 predicted proteins | sample MGYA00249838_ERZ747220 | MGnify/ENA primary metagenome ERZ747220 (study PRJEB28778, sample SAMN05720191) | bioreactor metagenome | isolation source: Anaerobic biogas reactor | place: USA:Washington...
GTTGATGGCGGTGTATCGGGAGGTGCTAGATGGCCGCTCGTAGCGGGATGACCGACCTGATTCTGCGAACCCGGCGGATGGTGAATGATGCCGGGAGCGCGATCTGGCCAGACGATGAGGACATTCAGGACGTGCTCGACCTCCACAAGCAGCGCGTCTACCGGGAGCCCCTGGAGCACGAGCGCACGCTGGTGGGCTCAGGCACGGCGGAATACACCGTCTACCATTCGCGCTACGGGAACTATGAGGCGGGCGGCACGGCCTACTTCCAGGTAGAGGACTCGGGCGGCACGCAGCGGGGCACGGCGGACTATACGGTGGACTATATCGCCGGCATCGTGACGATGGCCGCCGACCAGATGGGCACGGCGCTCTACCTGACGGGCTGGTCCTACGACCTGAACGGGGCGGCGGCGGACCTCTGGCAAGAGCGGGCCGGGGCGCTGGCCGAACGGGCGGACGTATCGGCGGGCGACAACTCGATCAAGCGAAGCCAGATGATGGGCCACGCGCAGCTCGGCCGCCCGCAGGTGCTGGCCGTGTGCGACGACCCGATCGACGAGCGGCACCAGAACATCGCCCCGCCCCGCATCTGGGGCGACGGGGACCCGGAAGGCGTCCGGCAGCGGGCCGCCGAGGAGGTCAAGAACACCGCCCGCGCCGCCGCCCAGTTCGGCGTCAAGGTGGTGAACGGCTTTACCGGCAGCAAGATCTGGCGCCTGTTGGCCATGTTCCCGCCGACGCCGCCCGAGATGATCGAGGCCGGTTACCAGGATTTCGCCGATCGCTGGAACCCGATTCTCGACGTGTTCGATGAGGTGGGCGTCAAGTTCGCCCTGGAGGTGCACCCCTCCGAGATCGCTTACGACTACTGGACGACCCAGCGCACGCTGGAGGCGATCGGGCGCCGCGAGGCGTTCGGCATCAACTTTGACCCTAGCCACCTCTACTGGCAGATGGTCGACCCGGTCGAGTTCGTGTACGCCTACGGGGATCGCATCTACCACATGCACGTCAAGGAATCGATCCGCGTGCTGAATGGCCGCAACGGCATCCTGGGCTCGCACCTGCTCTTTGGCGATGCGCGTCGCGGGTGGGATTTCGTCTCCCCCGGGCGCGGCGGCGTGCCGTTCGAGCGCGTCTTTCGGGCGCTGAACGCTGTGGGCTACCAGGGGCCGCTCTCCGTCGAGTGGGAGGACAACGGCATGAACCGCGACCAGGGCGCCCCCGAGGCGCTGGCCATGATCCGACGTCTCGACCTCACGCCGTCGGATGTGGCATTCGACGCGGCGTTCTCCCGCCAGTAGCACCTTACCACCAAGACACCAAGGACACAAAGGTGCACTAAGGTACTAGGCACAGAGCATACAAAGACACAGAGGCCACACGGAAAGAGCAAACCATGCCCTCTCTGTGTGGCCTCTGCGCTCTCTACGGTTGATACGTCTTTCCTTGGTGAACTTTGTGCCCTTGGTGCCTTGGTGGTTGGTGCCCCCCACGATCCGTAACCCGGAACCCGAAACTCGCAACCCGCACCCATGAGCGTGACTTTTGTCGTATCCCCGCACTCGTAATACTATATAATAGTAGTAGAGTTTGTTCGGTACGCGTGGCGCCAGGAGGGCTGGCTGTGGATGGGGCATGCACGCACCCGCGAATCGATTACCGGCGGTGCACGGCCTGCGGTCTGTGCGTCGCAGTGTGCGTCTGCGGCGCCCTGGTCGCGCAGGGCGATGCCATCGTGCTCGCCCACCCCGAGCGCTGCGACGATTGCGGGCTCTGCGAAGAGATCTGCCCCGAGGGCGCCATCGATTGCGAGTTCGCCATCGTGTGGGATGAGGGGCAGGAGCCGACTCCGCCCCGGGACGACTGAGTATCTCGATGGAGGTGACCGTGTCTGATCGCATCGTCTACCTGGACAACGCCGCCGCAACGCGCCTCGACGAGCGCGTGCTCGAGGCGATGGCACCCTACTACCTGGACACCTATGCCGTGGCGACCTCCCAATTCGGCTATTCCCTGGGGATCGAGGCGCGCGACGCTCTGGATGACGCCCGCACCCGCATCGCGGCGGCGTTGGGCGCCACGCCGGAGGAGTTCGTCTTTACCTCGGGCGACACGGAATCGAGCAACATGGCGCTCAAGGGGGTGGCCATGGCGCTGGGGGCCAAGAAGGGGCGCCACATCATCACCAGCGCCATCGAGGACTTTGCGGTGCTGCACAGCGCCCGCGCCCTGGAGCGGCAGGGATTCGAGGTCACCCTCCTGCCGGTGGACGGCCACGGCCGCATCGATCCCGACGCCCTGCGCGGGGCACTGCGCCGCGACACCATCCTCGTCTCGGTGCAGGCCGCCAACCAAGAGATCGGCACGCTGCAGGATATCGAGGCCATCGGCGCCATCTGCCGCGAGCACGACGTCCTGTTCCACACCGATGCTACCCACAGCTTTCCGCGCGTGCCGCTGGACGTGCGGCGCATGCCGGTGGACCTGGTCACCATCTCGGCGCACCTGATTCATGGTCCGCGCGGCATCGGCGGCCTCTATGTGCGAGAGGGGACGCCGCTGGTCAAGTGGATGGACGGTGGATTCCAGGAGAACAACATGCGCGCCGGCGTCGAGAACATCCCGGGCGCCGTCGGATTCGCCCGCGCCGTGGAACTGGTCACCCCCGAGGAGACGGCGCGCTTGCAGGCGATGCGCGACCACCTGATCGCGGAACTGCTGCACGTGCCCGACGCGCGCCTCAACGGGCATCCCGAGTTTCGCCTGCCCCACAACGCCAACATCTCGTTCCGCTACGTCGAGGGGGAATCGGTCCTGCTGCACCTCGACATGCGGGGGTTTGCCGTGAGCACCGGCTCGGCGTGCTTTAGCCGGTCGTTGGAGGCCAGCCACGTGATCCTCGGGATCGGCGGCGACCACGAGCGGGCGCACGGCTCGGTGCGGTTCACCTTTGGACGCTACAACACAGAAGACGACGTGGACGCCGTGGTCGGCGCCATCACCGACGTCATCACGAACCTGCGGGCCATCAGCCCGCTGGGAAAGGAGTAGGGCTCATGCCGCTTCCCTATAGCGAACTCGTCATGGAGCATTTCCGCAACCCGCGCAACGTGGGGCGCATCGATGACCCCGACGCAAAGTCGATCGAGGGCAGCCCGGCGTGCGGCGATATGGTGGCGGTCTATCTCAAGGTAGACGCCGAGACGCAGCGCATCGACGACATCAAGTTCGAGTCGTACGGCTGCGCCTCGAACATCGCCACGGGTTCCATTATCACCGAGTTGGCCAAGGGCAAGACCCTCGATGAGGCCAAGGCCATCTCCTGGCAACAGGCTTCGGAGGCGCTGGGTGGCCTGCCGCCCATCAAGACGCACTGCTCGGTGCTGGCGGTGGACGGGCTGCGGGCGGCCATCCAGAACTATGAGGAGCGGCACGGCCTGGTGACGGAGCGCGTGCCCACCACCGTCGAGGAGGTGCGGCGCCGGCTCAAGCATGTGATGAACCCGGTGGTGGGGCTCGACCTGGTGCGCACCAAGCTGGTCGACGAGATCGAGGTGACCGACGGCACGGTGCGCATCGCGGTGGACCTCCCCTCCGACCACCAGTTCGCCAACAACATCCGCAACGACATCGTGGAAAAGATCGAGCCCCTCTGGGACGTGGAGCGGGTGCTCGTCGAGTTCAGCGATTAGGGGGATCCCATGACAGACATCCAGGTCACGACGCGCATCGACGTGCGGGGCGAGACCTGCCCCGTGCCCCTGGTGGAGGTGCGCAAGGCGGCGCGCAAGGCGTCGCCCGGCGACATCATCGAGGTGGTGGGGACGCACCCCGCGTCGAGAAAAGAGATCCCCATGGCGCTCGAGGCGCTGGGGCTGGAACTCGTCTCCAACGAGGGCGTCGATACCGACTGGACGATCCAATTCCGGGTGTAGGGGGGACCATGGCCGAACGTACAACGATCATCGTTCACAGCGGCGACATGGACAAGCTTTACAGCGCCCTCATCGTCGCCAACGGCTCCCTCGCCATGGGGATGGAGGCCTCTCTCTTTTTCACCTTCTGGGGGTTGCAGCGCCTCACCAAGAAGGGCCTGGAGAAGGGGCCGCTCTCCAAGATGCACTTGCTCGGGTTGGGCAAGTGGATGGTGAAGCGGCGCATGGCCAAGGCGCGCGTCGTAGACCTGGAGCGGCTGTTGAGCGACTTTCATGACCTGGGCGGCAAGATCATCGCTTGCGAGATGACCATGGAGATCATGGGCATCAAGCGCGAGGACCTGCGTGAGGATCTCATCGACGAGTGGGGCGCGGTGGGCACCTACATCCAGGACGCCCGCGACTCGGCGGTGACGTTGTTCATCTAGGAGGCACGGTGGCCCACTATACGCGGCGCGCGTTCCTCACGGGGGCGGCCGCCACGCTGGCGGCCCTGGCGGCGTCGTGTGCCACCGGCCGACCGGCGGGCCTGCCCGCCGGCACGCCGCTGCCCACCAAGGAGGATGGCGAGGTGTTGCGCAACGAGAACAGCCCCGACGTCCGGCCCGACTGGAACGTGCGCTTCTACCGCGCCTTCCAGGCCCTCGATCCCGAGGCATGGCGGCTGAGCGTCGACGGGCTGGTGGAGGCGCCCGGCGCGTTCAGCCTGGCCGAGCTTCGCGCGCTTCCGGCCGTCGAGCAGGTCTCCCGCATGGTGTGCGTCGAGGGGTGGTCGGCCAAAGCGTCCTGGGCCGGATTCGCCTATCCGGCCCTGGCCGACGTCGTCCGCCCTACGCAGGAGGCCACCTGGCTCTACCTCGAGTGTGGCGACGGCTATTACGAATATCTACAGGTCACCGAGTTGCAGGAGCCGCGCGTCCTGTTCGCGTACGATATGGACGGCGAGCCTCTGCACCCCAAGTTCGGCGCCCCGTTGCGCCTGTTGGTCCCCTCCAAGTATGGCTACAAGGGACCAAAGACCGTCGTCCGCATCCACTTTCAGGATTCCGGGGGCGCCGGGTACTGGCCCACCGTCGGCCTGTATTCCACCGACGGTCTCATCCAGCCCGGGATCGACCACCCCCTGGACCTGGGAGGGCGCCGCGAGATAGGCGCCGGCGAGGTGACCGCGTACTGAGTTGCAGCGTTTGGAGGCATTCCTGTGGCAAACCGTCTGGCTCATGAATCGAGTCCCTATCTCCTACAACACGCAGAAAATCCCGTGGACTGGTACCCCTGGGGTGAAGAGGCGTTCGCACGCGCCCGCGCGGAGGGCAAGCCGATCTTTTTGTCTATCGGCTACTCGGCGTGTCACTGGTGCCACGTGATGGCCCATGAATCGTTCGAGGATATGCGTGTGGCGGCGTATATGAACGCTCACTTTGTCAGCATCAAGGTGGACCGCGAGGAGCGCCCCGATCTGGACCGCGTCTACATGTCGGCCGTGCAGGCGCTGACGGGCAGCGGCGGTTGGCCTCTGTCGGTGTTTCTGACGCCCGACGGCAAGCCCTTCTTCGGGGGCACCTACTTTCCGGCGGACCAGCGCTATGGCCTGGCATCGTTCATGGAGGTGCTGCGCAAGATCCACCGGGCATGGGAGGTGCGCCGCCACGAACTCGAGGCCGGCGGGGAGCAGCTCGTGGAAGCGCTGCGCGACCACATGACCCCCGGCCGGGTGGCCGATCGCCTCGGGCGAGGGAGCACGTCGGATGACGTGGCCCTCGATGCCGCCGCCAACGCGTTGGTGGAGAGTTCCGACCGCCTCCACGGCGGCTGGGGCAACGGGCCCAAATTCCCGCATCCCATGGCCATCGAGTTCCTCCTGCGCCGCTTCCTCGCCGGCGGCGACCACGACCTGCTGGCGGCGGCGCGGGGCACCCTCGACGCCATGGCGCGCGGGGGGATCTATGACCAGCTCGGCGGGGGGTTCCATCGCTATGCGGTGGACGACCACTGGATCGTGCCTCACTTTGAAAAGATGCTCTACGACAACGCCCTCCTGGCGCGCGTCTACCTGCACGCCTGGCAGATGACGGACGATCCCTTTTATCGTATCATCGTAGAGGAGACCCTCGATTATGTTCTCCGCGAGATGACGTCGCCGGAGGGGGGCTTTTATGCCTCCCAGGACGCCGACATGGAGGGGGAGGAGGGCGGCTACTACCTGTGGACGGCCTTTGAGATTGAGGCGCTTCTCGATGAGCGGGCGACGGACCTCATGGACGCCTACCGCGTCTCGCAGCCGGGGAATTTCCAGGGGAAGAACATCCTCGTCTTTGAGGGCGACCTGGAGCAGCGCCGGACGCTGGAGGGCGCGCGGGAGCTACTCCTCACGGCCCGGGCGCGTCGGCCCCGGCCCACGCGCGACGAAAAGGTGCTGGCGTCGTGGAATGGCCTGATGGTAGCTGCCCTGGCCGAGGCGGGCAGGGCGCTGATGCGCCCCGACTATCTCCTGGCCGCCGAGACGGCGGCGGATTTCGTGCTCGATGCCATGCGCGATGACGCCGGACGTCTGCGGCACGCCTGGAAGGACGGCGTCGCCTGGGTGAACGGTTACCTGGAGGACTATACCCACGTGGCGGAGGGGTTGTTGGCGCTCTACGAGGTCACCTTTGACGATCGCTGGTACGCCGCGGCACGCGAGCTGATGGACCTGGTGCAGGAGCACTTTGGCGCCGACGTCGGCTTCTGGGACACCAGCGACGATCATGAGACGCTCATCGTGCGGCCCCGTGACCTGGAGGACAACGCCGTGCCCTCGGGGAACGCCATGGCGGCCCTGGTGTTGGCGCGCCTGTCGGTGTTGGCCCAGGAGCCGCACTACGAGGAGGTGGCGCGTGAACTCGTAGCCCGGGTGCGCCCCCTCATGGTCGAGCATCCGCTGGGGTTCTCTCAGTGGCTCATCGCGCTGGATCATCTCTCGGCGCCGCCGATCGAGGTCGCCATTGTGGGCGCGCCCGAGGCCGACGACACCCGCACTCTGCTGGAGGCGGGCGGGGGCGGCTATGCGCCCCATCGCATCCTAGCGGTGGGAGAGGCGGGCGGCGCGCGGGTGCCGCTCCTGGCCGGCAAGGAGCCGGTGGACCATTCCGCCGCGGCCTACGTCTGCAGCGGCGCCACCTGCCACCCGCCGGTGACCGAGCCGGAGCGTCTGCGCGAGTTGCTGAGTTGACGGAGGTAGCGCGCCCCCGCGCGTACACCGGTGGGGGCGCCACGCCTACCGGGGGACTCGGCCGCAAGCCGTGAGGAGTCCAAGTCTCCCGACAGACATGGCAAGAGAGGGGGGCTATGATAGCCGAGAAGACGGAGCCTGCGTCCATGGACGCGACCATCGATGCGTACATCGCCGGGTTCCCGGAGGATGTACAGCAGATTCTGCAGCGTATGCGGGCGACCATCAGGGAGGTGGCCCCCGACGCCCAAGAGACGATCAAGTACCGGATGCCGACCTTTGTGCTGCACGGCAATCTGGTCCATTTCGCCGCCTACAAGAACCACATCGGGTTCTACCCCGTCCCGAGCGGGATCGAGGCCTTCAAAGACGAGTTGGCGCCCTATCACGTGAGCAAGGGCGCCATCCAGTTCCCGCTGAACAAGCCCATCCCCTACGACCTGATCCGCAAGATCACGGCGTACCGCGTCCAGGAAAACCTGGAAAAGGCGACGGCAAAGCGCCGCACCTGAGCGCCCGTCGTTGCCGCGCGCCGGCCGAATGCCAACAGCCAATCGCTGACGGCCGGCCAAACATCTGTGGTCACGACCATCACTACCCGGAGGTAGCCATGAGCCTGAACGGAAAACGCATCGTCGTGCTCGCCGAGGACATGTACGAGGATCCCGAACTCTGGTATCCCTACTACCGCCTGCTGGAGGAGGGCGCCGAGGTGATCCTCGTGGGGCCCGAGGCCAAGACGTACGAGAGCAAGCACGGCTATCCCGCCAAGGCGGACAAGGCGGCCGCCGACGTGCGCGTCGAGGACGTTGACGCCGTGGTGGTGCCGGGTGGCTTTGCGCCGGACCGCCTCCGCCGCTATCCCGCCGTGCTCGACTTGGTGCGCGGCGTCTCTGAGAGGGGCGGCGTCGTGGCCATGATCTGCCACGCCGCCTGGGTGCCCATCTCGGCCGGCATCGTCAAGGGGAAACGGGCCACCTGCGTCAGCGCCATCAAGGACGACCTGATCAACGCCGGCGCCACCTATGTGGACGAGGCCGTGGTGGTGGACGGCAACCTCATCAGCTCCCGCACGCCGGCCGACCTGCCCGCCTTTATGCCGGCGATCATCGCCGCCCTCGCTTAAGGACCTGCCGGCGAAGGTGTCCCTGTACGCTGATTGCGCTGATGCAGCGCGGATTTGCGCTGGTCGCCTGAATGGCCCGTCATTGTCCCGCGCGGCCCATAGGGGGCAAGGCGTGTGGGCACGGCGCGCCATGCCCAGCGCGACGGTAGTTACGACTCTATCATACTGAGCGGAGATGTAGCGGCTGCGCCCTGCGGGCCGGAAAGGGGGTGAGGGAAGCAGCGATCGCATCATGCGACATGGTCCGGCGCTCCCCGTATCGTGGGGTGGCCGATGGTACTAGAGCAGTAACCACACAGGAGGAATGGATATGCCTACCCTTGGCGAGTACGTACAGCACGCGGATTGGAAGAGTGAGAAGCACGTTCCGGTGATCGACTGCCCGGACACGGTCCCGGCCGGCGAGATGTTCAGGGTGAACGTCAGTCTGGGCAAAGAGGTCGCCCACCCCAACACCACGGAACACCACATCCGTTGGATCGCGCTCTTTTTCCAGCCGCAAGGTGAAAAGTTCACCTATGAGATTGGGCACTATGCCTTCAACGCGCATGGCGAATCCACCGCCGGCCCGAACGAGGGGCCGGTGTACACCCACCATGTCGTTGATACCTGGATGAAGACCAGTAAGCCCGGCATCCTCTTCTCCCGAGCCTACTGCAACATTCACGGGCTCTGGGAGGATAGCAAAGAGATCAGCGTCACCCAGGCCTGACAGCCCACGCGATGGCGATGCCCGGCGCCGCGCCGGGCATCGTTCTACCACTCCCGTGAGGGGCCACGGCGCGCCCCAGCGCATGCCCACGAGAGGAGAGGCACGAGCCATGCATCCGATGACCAGGAGCAACCTGCAGAGCGCCTTTGCCGGCGAGAGCCAGGCGCACATGCGTTACCTCATCTACGCCGACAAGGCCGATCGCGACGGCTTCCCGAACGTCGCACGGCTGTTCCGCGCCGTCACCTTTGCCGAGCAGATTCACGCCACCAGCCACTTTCAGGTGATGCGGAACGAGGTGGGCTCCGTCCAGACGGTGGCCGGCGCCGGCTTTGGCTGGGGCCCGACGGCGCAGAACCTTGCCGTGGCCATCGAGGGGGAGGATTTCGAGGTGGCCGAGATGTACCCCGTCTATACCGCGGCGGCCGAGCTGCAGAGGGAGACGGGCGCCGTGCGCAGCTTTACCTGGGCCTGGGAGGCCGAAGAGACGCATGCCGCGCTGTACAGGCAGGCTCAGGCCGCCGTCGAGGGCGGGCAGGACCTGCAGGCCGGCACCATCCACGTCTGCTCCCAGTGCGGCCACACGTTGGTGGGCGAGCCGCCCGAGCGCTGCCCCATCTGCAACGCCCAACGCGAGCGCTTCCGGGCGTTCGCATAGCGCCCGAGTTCAGCTCTCACCACGGAGACACAGAGAACACAGAGAGTGAAGAAGTGGTGATTCTTCGCGTCTTGGTGGTGAATCCGCCATACCGCGCGGATAGCGGGAGGATCTGATGCGACGGTTGCGCGTCTATACGCGGATCCTCTACTGGACCTCGCCCCTCCTCCTCGTGCTCATGTGGTTGCAGATGATGACCGGCATGGGGGCGTTCAAGGGGCGGCTGTTCAGCCTTCTGACGTTGGGGTTGATCGACCCGGCCTCGGCGGGGAAGCTGCACGCCGTGTGGTTGCCCGTGGCGACGGCGACGCTCGTCTACCTGCACGCCATCCTCGGGCTGCAGGTGATGGTCCGGCGCCTGGCCTGGATTCGCCGCAAGGCGGCCTGGGAAGTCGCCGTCTTTGCGCTGGGCGTGGTCCTGGTGGCGCAGTTCCTGGTGCTCTACTTGGGCTGACGCCGGCTCTGCGCGAGGAGCGCCAGGCAGAGCAGCAGTGCGACGATGGTGAGCGCCTGGGGCACGATCCCCTCCTCCGGGAGTGTTCTGCTGTTGTAACCCCCTCGTCTGCCGCGCGATGCGACGAGTCGGCCGGGGCTCAGGTCCTCCCCCGAACCCGCGTGGGGGCCTCCACTCGTCGCTCCTAACACCTCCCTCGCTCGTCCCGACCGCCTCGTCGCGTCATCTCGGGGGCCTCGACCCATCGTCCCGACCGCCCCAACTCGTCGTCCCGAACGCCCCCACCCGTCGCCCCGAACGCCCCAATTCATGGTCCCGACCGCCTCCACTCGTCGTCCCGAACGCAGTGAGGGACCTTGTTTCGCTCTGCCAGGGCCACCCCCTCAGCGGACGACCTCGCTCAAGCCCCGGCGCCCGGCGTGCCGAACGCAGCGAGCGCCCTCGATCCCTGCCGCCGGGACGTCGGCGCTCCACGAGCGACAGCGCGCCTACACGCGTATGGCCCCCGGTAGAGTGAAACAAGGTTCCTCGCTCCGGTCGGAACGACGGGCGCCGGGGGATGGTCGGCGCTGCACGGAGTGATCCTGCTCGCGCGAGTCAAGGTCCCTCACTGCGTTCGGGACGACGACTATTGGAGGATCGCCGCCCCAACGTCGTTCCGAGCGGAGCGAGGAACCTTGACTTGCTAGGCCGAGGTCCTTACGCCGGTGCGCAGCCAGCCGAGCGGCGGGCGCCGCCCATCATCGCCGGCGGGGCGCCTCATGGTTGAGCGTGAGCAGGAGCAGGCAGAGGATGAGGGCGGCTATCGTTAGGGACGTGGACATGGGGTCTCCTCAGGGGAGAATCGTAGCGCATCACACGTGGAGACGCGCTGATGCTGCTACAGGTTCCCCCCTGAGGAGCGATTTTCGCGATCGGGTGCTGCGTCCCGCTACTGGCCCACGGCGCGCAGGTTCTCTAGGAGGAGGTGGATGTCCTCCTCCAGCATGTGGGGGTTGTCCTTGGTATGGATCCCCACGCACACCGCGTCGGTGGGGCGCATGTGCTGCGCCGAATAGGCCAGCGCCTCAGGGGCGGGGGTGCGTCCGGCGGCCAGCACCTTGTAGTGGATGACGGGCCGCGACAGCCGCTGGATGAGGGCCACCCGCGCCTCACGGTCCTCGGGGAGGAACTGCTCCGCGGCGGCCACGTCGTGGTGGGGCACCTCCTGCCGCGGGGAAGGGTTATAGTACGAGACCATGTAGAAATCGAGGTCGAGGTGCTCCTCGGCCCACTCGAAATCCTCGCACATGTGCCCGGCGATGCCGGCCGGGATGCCCGCCGCGCGCACCGCCTCGACAAAGGCGCGAATGTCGTCGTGGCGCCCCTGGGCTACATAGTTGTCTACGATGCCGCCGTGCAGGTAGCAGGCGGCGGCACCGTGGTCGATGCAGTAGCGGGCGCCCGCCACCGACGTCTCGGCGCGCGAGTTGGTCTGTGCCACCCACGCCATGGTGCCGCCCTGGTCCCAGTAGCGGCGCAGGACACGGGTGATGTGGTCGTCGCCACGACAGAGGCAGGCGTTGAGACCGAGCGCCTCCGCCTGAAAGAGCGCCTCGACGATGCGCTCGTCGGTGTACCAGGCGGCCATCTCTTCACTGCGCTGGCGCGATTGGTGGGAAAAGCCACTGAAGGGGTTGCCGCCGATGAGCAGCCGCGAGACAGCCAGGCTCCCGAGGCGGACGGTGGGGATCTCCATGACGCATGGCCTCCATCAGGATCTGCCGCCATTGTAGGCCAGCGACGCGTTGTCGAGCAAGGAGAGGAGAGGGAACGCGGATGGACACGGGTTTCGCGGATCGACGCGGATCAGGACCCAATGATCAGAGATCACAGAGGTCACAGAGACCGCAGAGAAGAGGTCCCAACTTCTCGTCTTTGCAGCCTCTGTGATCTCTGTGATTGGTGGTTCTGATCCGCGTTCATCCGTCCAATCCGCGCGTTGTGTACAACGCCACATCCGTGTTCCCTCCTCACCTGCGTTGACATGAGCATGTACGGCGGCTAACATGCGCGCTGTTTGGGTCGGGGTGGGCCCTCAGAGAAAGGAACGACGATGGACGCTACACGGAAGGCGCTGGTCGACATGTACCATGGCCTGCGCGTCACCGACGTGTCGGACGGCATGGACCGCATGAACCTGTGGGATCGGGGCAACATGCACAACGACATCCGCCCCTTGTGGCGCGACGTCGACACCTTTGCCCATCGCATCTATGGTTTCGCCCACACGGTGCGTTTTGGTCCCACGAACCGTCCCATCACATCACGCACGCCTGACGAGGCGGAGGAACTCATCGCGCGCTGGTACCGCGAGTGGGCGCCCGGCCCTCACGGCGACACCATCGAGGAGGGCGACGTCATCGTCATCGACGCCCATGACCTGGAGGTGGGGTTCATCGGCTCGAACAACGCCCTGGGCTGGATGGCGGTGGGCGCCGTTGGGGCAGTGACCAACGGAGGCTGCCGCGACACCGACGAACTCATCAAGGAGCGCGTGCCCGTGTACTCGCGCCTCGTCACCAAGACGATCCGCCCCGGCAGACTCGAGTTCTTGGGCGAGCAGGAGGTGGTCACCGTGGGCGGCGTGATGGTGCGCCCGGGGGATCTGGTGGTAGCCGACGGGGACGGCGTGGTCGTGGTGCCCATCGAGGTGGCCGAGGACGTGGCGCGCTACGCCTGGAATGTGGCCCGCGGCGACAAGGCGGGGCGCCGCAAGCTTTACGAGAAGGTCGGCTTGGATCCGGACGATACGCTGTAGCCAGGCCGCGCGATGTGTAAGGCCGATGGTACGCAGATTCCGCTGTTGCGGCAGCGTCCTCTCACCGCAGCCTTCTCCGCGGGTACAGAGCGGGGGAGAAGGGATGCCGCGGAGCGCTCGGTCCTCCCCCGGTACTCCCAGGGTGCGCTGTACCCAATGCGAACACCGGGGCGGGG
>ENA-UOUL01004413-UOUL01004413.1-bioreactor-metagenome-genome-assembly--contig:-NODE-4413-length-13059-cov-3.790479_pt1 | contig 13059 bp, 10 predicted proteins | sample MGYA00249838_ERZ747220 | MGnify/ENA primary metagenome ERZ747220 (study PRJEB28778, sample SAMN05720191) | bioreactor metagenome | isolation source: Anaerobic biogas reactor | place: USA:Washington...
ATTGTAGATGCGCAGGTCGTCGATGAGGCCCTTGAAGTTCCGCCCGATTCGGACGTCGAGCTCGTTGCCCGTGTCGATCGGCCAGAGGTCCAGGAGCCCGATGTCGTGGATGACGGCCACCTCTCCATCCAGATAGAGCGTCACATCATCGTGCAAATTGGGCGATTCCTCCTGCCCGACCACCACGGCAACGTGATGCCATTGGTCGTCGTGTGTTTCGGCGTTCATATACAGGTATCCGCCGTGGGGTGTGACGCCGATGCGACCGCGAACGAAGCCGAACGTCCACATCCTGCCGAAGTCGTTGGTCCCCCACGAGACGATCTCTCCCGTGGTTGTCACAGTCTTGATCCAGGCCGCGAGCGTCCGAGGCTGGTCTCCACCGACGCCCTTGTACTTGGTCGCCTCAAGATGGCCTTCTCCGGCATCAAGGCGAACCGCCCCTCCCGTCCGTCCGGCGGCCGAATTCTTGTCGAACGACAATCCACCTTTGAGCAGGGCGTTTCGTCCATGCTTCGAGGCATCGGCCGCCGTTGTTCCGGAGATCTCGTCGAACGTCCACCATGCGGCGAGATTGGGATCGGTGTCGAGGGTAACCGGCTCGTCCGCCTGAGCGAGTGGGGTATTCCACGCCAGGACAATGCTCACCAGAAGGGCCGAACACGCGCAGAGATGATTGCGATCCATGCGTTTCCTCCCGACTTCGTTCCTGCTACAGACGCCAGGGGCCTCGCATTGCTTTTGAGAGCAGTGCATTTGCCTGTTGGCTGTCGGTGAAGCGTTCGCTCGCGGGGTCCCACTGGAATTTGCCCTTGAGCTTCATTGCGATATTGCCCAGATGGCAGATCGTCACCGAGCGATGGCCGACCTCGACCGGGGCGGCCGTCTGGCCCCGCGTCTTGATGCAATCGACGAAGTTGCGGTGGTGATCGTTGCTCACATAGAGATGGGTTTCGTCCGGGCCGATGACGGTCGTCTTCAGCGATTCAGGATGGCAGGTGATCTCGTCCGAATAGACCGGCACCTGGATCCAGCCCTCGGTCCCTTCGAAGCGGTAGATCTCGTCCTTCTGGGTCCGGCAGACCAGCTCGGCGCCGTTGGCATAGCGGGCTCGGAAGTTTACCTTCGTGGCGGTGGTGAACAGGCCGTCGCTGGGGAACTCGGCGCCGAGGTCCTCGACCTCGACGGGGCCCGTTTCGTCCGTGCCATTGGCCCATTGGACGACGTCGATGCCGTGTGCGCCCAGGTTGGTCGTCTGGCCGCCGGAATAGTCCTCCAAGAATCGGAAAGTGTAGAGACAGCGGTCCTTGTGATAGGGGGCCCACGGCGCCGGCCCAAGCCACATCTCGTAGTCCAGCCAGTCGGGTACGGCCATCGGCGCCCAGTCGCTCGGCGGGGCCTGCTTGTTATTGAGCCCAATTCCGACCAGGGCCTTCTGCAGCTTACCGATCCGTCCGTTGCGGATCAGCTCGCAGATGAAGCGGTATGTCTGACTCGACCGACGCTGGGTGCCCGTCTGGAAGACGACATTGTATCGGCGCACCGCCTCGGCCAGCGCCCGACCCTCGGCGATGGTGAGGGTCATGGGCTTTTCGCAGTAGATGTCCTTGCCTGCAGCGGCCGCCTGGATCGCGCAGATGGCGTGCCAGTGGTCGGGCGTCGTGATGCACACCGCGTCGATGTCATCCCGGGCGATCAGATCGCGAAAATCCACGTAGGCGGCGCATCCCTTGTACTGTCCCGCGCCCGCCTTGTGGGCATAGTCATCCTCGACGATTTTGACTGCCGGCTCGCGCCCGAACCAGGCGCCGTTCCAACCCTTCTTATACCAATGGCCGTATTCGTCGCTGGCCCGGACGGGATCGCAGACCGCCAGCACCTGGACATCGGGTTGGGCGAGGAAGGCCCGCATGTTGTTGGTGCCCATGCCGCCGACGCCGATACACCCCATCGTCACCCGCTCGCTCGGCGCGACATTGCCCGCCAGACCCAGCGCCGAAGACCGGACCACCATCGGAAAGGCCAACGCCCCGGCCATACCTGACTTGAGGAACTCTCTCCGATTGATACCCTTGCCGTTCATGACATGCCTCCCGTCTTTGGCGCTGGTGCTCTCGGTTGCAAGGAGACCTTTCCTGGCCGCCCCCGGGGCCACGGAAGATTATACCCATGACGGTTACGGCGTGCAACGCTTTCGTCATCCCGGTTCTAAGGCAAGACGTGTCGCCAGAGCAGCAGGCTGCGAACGTAGGCGCTGGCCCGCCGGATGGTCACCAGGGCCTTGATGTCCCATGGGAATCGACAGCTTCTCTCCCGGGCCAGCAGCGCGACTTCTCGTGTCAGCGGGCTGTTCTTGGAGAGGACTCTCGCCACACAGCGACGCCGGGCCAGACGGTACTTCTCCAGGGGGAACACCGCTTCATAGAGAGATGTCTTGCCCAGCAGTTCGAGCGTCAGAAGCGTCCTGGCGCACTTCCAGCACACTCCGCAGTTGACGTTGCCGCGCCGTGGGTCAATGCACACGTCGAGGTATCGATACGACTGCGGAATCTTGGTGATGCGCGCTGTCTTCTCGACGCGCGAATACTGGGCGCCGGACAGGATGCACTCCATGCGTTCCGTAGACAGCAGGTGAATGGCCACCGGATCGGTATGGCCTGCGAATTTCGTCCTGCCGACAAAACAGTCCTCGTACCGAAAGGCCGATGCATAAAGGCACTTGCCCAGGAGCTTTTGCAGCACCAGGGCCGCCGAGATGTTGCGAACGCTATGACTCTCTTGGAAGCCGAGGCGATAGAACTCATCCAGGTTTGAGTCGATGCATATGAACGGCAGACCCAGTTCCTCCGCACACGGACGAAGTCGCTCGGCGCGGTTGCGGAACATCGTGCATCCGCCGTCTCCATGTGAGCCCACGTTGTTGAACAGCAGATGGGTGATTCGGTACGCCTGGGGGACGTCGTCGAGAAAGTGGTCGGCCAGGACGCAGAAGGAGTCGATGCCCCCCGAGAAACCAGCGCCCACGCCGGTCGGTCTCGGTCTCTGTCGGCCGTCGTACAATTCAGCCGCAAGGACTCGCACCGCAGACAACTTGGGATTGACCGAACGGAGAATCCGCATGTAGTACTGCCTCAGGTTCCAGTGCAGCTTCTCAGAGACCGGACCATCGACGTGGAGGTCTTCTCCGGCCATCATCGCTGGCATGAGCAGGCCCACGACAAAGGCGTCGAGGTGTTCCGGGGTCAGGTACTCGCCATAGCGCCGTTCGACGGCATACCAGAGGTATTCCCTCCTTCCCTCCCATTCGACCAAGGCGCGGATGCGAACCTCCTGGCCGTGCTCAACCAACTCCGGTTTTCTCACGCGCATACAATGATCCTGCGTTCCAGATGGATACCCACTCCTTGGTCTGATGTCCGTCCAATCGACGGGAGGAATCATGCTACGCGTTGTGTCGCGAAAGTGCAAGTGAATCGTTGTATGGAATCCATGGAATGGCCGGTCGGCGCATTGCCGAATGTCTACGGGCTTGCATGGCAGGCACGGAGCCGTTTTCGGGCCTGTTCGCCCTGGAGATCGCCCCTCATGCTCCCGGCGTCCGCCGTTATGAGATAGGCCTGTTTCGCATGTGTCTCGCGGCACTCCGCAGAGCGGCCAGAAGTCGGCAGCGCAGAGGAAAGCCATAGTGATTCCGTCGAGCCAGTTCGCCGATCTCCTTGAGCAGGGGGTCATCACTGGAGAGCATCTTTGCGATGAAACGGTTTCGCTCCTTGCGGTATCGATCGTGCCGGAAAGCCCTTGTGTAAAGAGGTTGCAGACCGAGGATCTCAAGGGTCAGTTGCGTGCGCATACACTTCTTGCATACGGAACAGTTGCCCGCGCCGTGGTCTCCCGTGCGGTCAAAACACACATCCAGATAATCACGGGAAAGCTCTATCTCTGCAACACGGGCCGTCTTCTCGACCCGGGAATACTGCGCGCCGGTTGACAGGCAGTCGGTCGTCTCCGTCGAGAGCAGATGGACAGCCATCGGATCTGTGTGTCCGACGTCATGGGTTTGTGCGACGAAACAGTCTTCGTATTTGTGGGTGGAAGCATAGAGGTATCTGCCGAACAGCCCCTGGAGGGTCAGGATCGCCGAGAGATTCCGGGCGACGTGGGTTTGCCCGAAGCTGAGCGTGAAGAAGTCGTTGAGGTTTGAATCGATGGTGATCAGGGGCAAGCCGAGCGCGTCAGCACAAAGACGCAGTCGGTCGTACCGGCCGACGAACAACGATCGCCCACCCTTGCGATGCGCGCCCACATTGTTGAAGACCAGATGTGTGACCTTGTATCCCGGCGGTACATCTCCAAAGAAATGGTCGGCCAAGACACAGAAGGAATCGATCCCGGCGGAGAATCCGGTCCCGACGTAAGGGGCCAGCGGTCTCTGACGGCCATCATCCAATGCCGAGGGCTGAATCCGCACCGGGTGCATCGTGGGATTCACAGACGCCATGATTCGCATGTAGTAATGCGTCAGGTTCCAGTGCAGCTTCTCGGAGACAGGACCCTCCACATACACGTCTTCATGCGCCGTCATGGCGGGCAGCAGCAGGCCCACGAGGAAGCCGTCGAGTTTGTCTGTTGTGAGATGGTCTGCATAGCGCCGGTCGACCGAATACCAGAGGCATTCGGTGCGTCCTTCCAGTTCCACACGGGCCTGAATCCGGACCTCATGGCCATGCTCGACCAACTCCGGCTTGCCTAATTTCATGCGCTATGATCCTCTGCGAGTCTGTGCGAACCCGCCGATCTCGCGGTGCCTTGGGACGACAGCGGGGATGATACCGAACATGCCGATGGGTTTCAAGGTCGTTGTAGCAGGAAAGCTTCTCGCGGCATGATAGAAGAAGGCCCCTGTGGCAGGAGGATGCGAAGGTATTTGCTCGTGCTTTTATGAAGTCGCACGGAATACCCGCCTGCTGCTAACACAGGGGCCCGACTGAATTATTCGTGGCTCTCTCCTTTTGTTCCTAGCGTCCCCGCGCGTCGTCCTGTGCCGGACCTGGTATACGTCCAAGATCGAACTGGCGACGCCGGTTTTGGCTAAGAGGACCTTGCTGGTCTTCAGCTTCGAGCCACCGTTTTGAACTTGTACATCATCCACCATCGGTCAGACGGCAGCATTTTCTTGAGCGGATTTCACACGTCACAACGCGTCTCTTTGCGGCGAGCAAGACACAGAGGCGTTGGGTTGTTCCGAGCCTGGTTCACCGGTCGGCACAAGCTGTGCAAAGTCACCCGCCTCGGTCGCCCGAGTGTTTCGCCAGATGCCGCAGTTCTCTTATTCTGACCAGTGTATCGGCCCGGAGGTCTCGGTCGGCGCCGACCTCGCCGCCGAAAAAAAGTGCGGTTCTTGAGAAAATGGCATCCACATTCATGGTTCGCCGTACGCCTCAAGAGCATACTGGCGACAAGCAACTGCCACTCGGAGCACCGCCAATACCCCCTTTGGGCTTCAAGGGGCGCCTAACCCATCTGAAGCCCTGCCACGGCGGTGCTCCTCCCTTTATCATCCTGCTATCCCCGCAGGTACTGAGGCGACCATCCGCCTGCCGCGTGCGGGCCTCTCAGCGTTGCTGCCTGATGCACCTTTGCCCTCCCGTTTGGAGCATCAAGTGTCGGACCTGTCTGCCCCGAGGGCGTCGAGTCTGTTGACAGGAGGTCCCATAAATGCGATAATTCCATTTGTGGCAAGCAAATAGAGTGTTCTCCGGCTGCCTGACAGGCTCAGCCTGAGGCGGCGTTTGAGGAAAGGATCGGGTGATGAAAGCGATCGACATGGGGCTGTTTCTCATCGGTTTGGCAAGCCTCACGCTGGGATGCTCCGTCGCGCCGGAGGGAACGGCCGACGAGACGCGCGAGATAGGCGACGGGTCGGTTGTCGGGGCGGCGGACCAGGCCGCTTCGTGTCTGCCATTGGTGCGATGTGGGTTCGCCATCCGTGATTTTCGTGTGATTCGTGACGAACACGGCAGGGTCCACGCCGTCGGTGAGGTGGAGAACGTAGGCCACGCCACGCGAGGCGTCGAGTTGCAGGCCGCTTTGCGGGATGCTGAGGGACGACTGCTCTCGGTGGGGCATTTCTGCCCGGCCGGCGGCAGCAACATTGTGCCCGGCGAGGTGTGGCCCTTTACGTATTCTTTCGGCCGGCAGGATGAAGGCGTGCACGCTGAACTGAGGATCGTCGATGCGTTTCGATCCATGAGCGGGCCCGATACAGTGGCCAACGCGCGGTAACCCCATACGCATGGAGCGGCGGGGCTGAACTGGTGATTCCTTGCATCTGTCATTCTTCCAGGGGCATCAACTCGACCTTGCGAAACTCCAGGGGGTGGCTTTCGGCCTGCAGGGCGACATAACCCGCGCCAAGCGTCGTGTTGCCATCCTTGATCAGCTTCTTGGCGTCCGCATCGCCGTCGTCGAGTTGGGGCCGCTCGTATTCGAGCACAACCTCGCCGTTGACGAGTTGCCTGATCTTCCCGTTTCCGTGGACCTCAATCTCCATCGTCACCCACTGGTCGCCATGATACGTTTCTGATTTCGAGTTGATACAGTGCTGCGTGATGAGTCGATCGTTCATGACAATGTGCGTTCCCGGCGTGCATACGTTGGCGGTCGAGCGCTTGTCCGTGCCGTTGCCGCCGAGCATCTGGGCCTCGATCGAGACGGGAAAATCCTGGTCCTTTCGCATGCTCTTGGGCGACTGGCAGTGGAACATGATGCCGCTGTTGCGGAAGGCCCAGCCGGGGCCGCCCGGCGTCTGCTCGCCCACAAAGCGGTATTCCACGCGCATGCGATAGTGAGAAAAGGGCGTCTCGTAGAACAAGTGCCCGAACTTGCCGTCGAACTTCTCATACTGGTCGTACCGGACCTTCAGGAGCCCATCTTCGACGCGGAATGTGTTGCCGAAGTTGTCGTCGAGGTCGTAGCCGGTGATCTTGGGGTGCCAACCCTTGAGGTCTTTACCGTTGAACAGCGAAATCCAGCGGCCTTCGGCGGACTTGCCCGCCTGCGAGGCGCAGCCGGTCGAGCATATGGCACCGACCATGACCACGGCAAGTGTTCGAAGGAGAGTCTGTCGGGCGGGCGTTCGGTCTTGCTTGGCGGTCATAGGAGTGCTCCTTCTGAGTCAGTCCGTCCATTTTTCAGCAAGCATACGAACCAAGCCTGAGCAGTTCAAGCCGGAATTGGCCGTTCAGGCGCATTTGCTGCCTCGGCAGACATGTGACCACGGATGACAGGCGGACGGAAAAAGCGGGCAGAACACGGGAAATGGAGCCAATGGGAGTCGAACCCACGACCTCTTGCATGCCATGCAAGCGCTCTCCCAACTGAGCTATGGCCCCGTTTGGCAGTATGTTAGCACACCTGCTACGGCCAGGCAAGCGATTTTTCGCGCATATTTTGCCCTTGCAGCGGGGCCGGCTGCAAATAGACTCTGGGGGCCGACGGCTGCCGATGGCCCGGGGGATTCTCGGACCCTGATTCGGCCCCGTCCAGTAGAATAGATGAGGATCGCTCGTTTTGGTCAAGCGAGAACGCATACGGATCACCGGCCGGGTCCAGGGTGTGGGCTTTCGGCCCGCTGTCTACAGGCTGGCGAGGGAGCTGGGCCTGGCGGGCACGGTCTACAACGACACGCAAGGGGTCACGGTAGAGCTTCAGGGCCGGGAAGACCGCATCGACGAGTTTCTCCGTCGCCTGCAATCCGAGCCGGACAAGCCGCCATTGGCCTCGATTCAGTCGTGCATAAGAATAGATGTCGAGCCGGTCGATGGGCAGGAGGTCTTTGACATCGGCCGGAGCGATTCGGCTGGGACGGCCCTGTCGCAGGTGACCGCCGATATAGCCACCTGCCGCGATTGCCTGGCGGAATTGGGCGACCCGAGCGACTTCCGTTATCGTTATCCCTTCATCAACTGCACCAACTGCGGGCCTCGATACTCCATCCTCAGGACCATTCCATACGATCGCCCGAATACGACGATGGCGGTCTTCCCGATGTGCGATCGGTGCGCGGCCCAGTACGGCGACATCTGCGACCGGCGGTTTCACGCTCAACCCGTTGCATGTCCGGCGTGTGGGCCGAGCATCCAGTTGCTGGGCCCCGACGGCACGATCCTGCAAACCGGGACCGACGGTGTGCTGTCCGAGGCGGCCCGGCTGCTGCGCGAAGGGCAAATCCTCGCCATCAAGGGCGTCGGCGGATTTCACCTGGCCGTCGATGCGCTGAACGAGCAGGCAGTGGTCCGACTGAGGCAGCGCAAACGTCGCGACCACAAACCCTTTGCCATGATGGCCGCTTCGGTCGATGCGATCCGCAAGTACGCCGTCGTCGATGGTGCGGCCGAAGAGGTCCTCAGAAGTCCGGTTGCCCCGATTGTGCTGCTGCCGAAGCGACCGGGCACGTCGATTGCGCCGTCCGTGGCCGAAGGGGTCGGCACGTTCGGCTTCATGCTTTGCTACGCGCCGCTGCACGCATTGCTCTTTGCCGAGGGGCTCGACGTCCTCGTGATGACCAGTGCGAACCTCTCGGACGAGCCGCTGATCTGCAAGAACGACGTCGCGCTGCGCCGACTGGGCGAGGTGGCCGATGCGTTTGTCATGCATGACCGGCAGATCTATCGGCAGGTGGACGATTCCATCATCCACCTGATCGACGACGAGCCGGTGCCGCTACGCCGCGCCAGGGGGTATGTGCCGACGCCGATCCTGATCGATCGCAGCGCGGGGCCGGACATCGTCGCCGTTGGCGCCGATCTGAAGAATACGTTCTGCCTGGTCAAGCAGAACCAGCTCATCCTCAGCGAGCACATCGGCGACCTCGAAGACGCCGAGGTCTATCGTCACTACATTGGTTCCATCGAGCACCTGCGCGGACTTTTCGAGGTGCAGCCGGAGGTCGTTGCCTGCGATCTTCACCCCGGCTACCTTTCCACCCACTTTGCCCGGTCGCTTTCCGGCGTGAAGGTCATCCCGATCCAGCACCACTGGGCCCACATCGCCTCGGTGCTGGTCGAGCACGGACACGCCGGGCCGGTCATCGGCATCGTGTGCGACGGAACCGGCTATGGCACCGACGGCGCTATCTGGGGTTGTGAGTGCATGATCGCTTCGCTGACGCAGTTCGAGCGGTTCGGCCATCTCGACTATTACCCGCTGGCGGGCGCCGATTGTGCGAGCAAGGAGGCGATTCGACCTCTCCTGAGCCTGCTCCGACAAGCGTACGGCGACGACTTCTGCGTCGGCGACTTCGCCTGGCTGCTCGAACGGATCGAGCCGGAGCGGGCAAGGCTCGATATGATCTTTGAGCAGATCGAGAAGGGCGTCAATACGGTCAGCACGTCGAGTCTGGGCCGCGTCTTCGATGCCGTCGCTGCCGTTCTCAGCCTGGGTACATACAATCACTTCGATGCCCAACTGCCTATGGCGCTCGAATCGGTCGCCGATTCGCACGTCGACGTGTGCTATCCGTTCGATCTGATCGAAGGTGAACCGGTCAGGATCGACCTGCGTACGACGATCCGACACATCGTGGAAGAGGCTCGGCAGGACGCCGATAAGGGCAGCGTCTCGGCGAAGTTCCACAACACGCTCGTAGAAGCCCTGCTGGCTGTGGCGCAGGCGGCCCGACGGAAGACCCATCTGGACGTCGTCGCGTTCAGCGGGGGCGTCTTCTGCAACCGCTATCTGGCCAATCGCCTGATTCGCCGTTTCAAACAGGCCGGCTTTGCGGTATTATGCAACCGGGATGTCCCAGCCAACGATGGCGGCATCGCCCTCGGCCAGGCCGCCATCGCAGCGTCAGTTATTGGAAGGACAGCGTAGGAGTTGCGGGCGTGTAGTGCGGGAATTCATGAGAAGGAAGATCATCGGTTGCCGGCCAACATCTGCGAAATGGCCTCGTTCAGTTCAGGGATGTCTCGGCAAACGATCTCCCATATCCTGTCCAAATCGACACCAAGGTAGTCGTGGACGAGCACATTTCGGAACGCCGCGATACGATGCCATTCGATTCTGGGGTGGCGTGCCTTGGCGCCCTCAGAGAGTCGCTGCGTCGATTCCGCCAGCGTTTGTAGATTCCTCAGCACGGCATCTTGGAGCGTATGTGAGGACAGAAACCGCTCCTTCCCGCCGCGAGTATCCTCCTCGATGCGGCTGATGCAATCAAGGATGTGGCGGAGATAGACGCGGTCGTCCTTCATAGGGGTACCGCCTCGCCAAGCACATGATCTCGCAGGTGGGGATTCAGTCCCTTTTCCGTGACGATCTCGACCCGTCGCCCGAGGATTCGCTCGAGGTCGAGGATGAGTCCGGCCGGAAACCAGGAACTGGTGGTCGGGCCGGTATCGACCAGGAGATCTACGTCGCTGTCCGGCCGGTCCTCTTCGCGAGCGACGGAACCAAACAGTCGGACGTTGCGCGCGCCGTGTCGTGCGGCAATATCGAGGATCTCCTCACGTTTGGCCTGTAGGATTTGTCTCATCGTCATACGTAGTACTACCCTGCAAACTCGACCATCCCAGAATCAGCATCGATGACCGAGCGTACGAGGTTCCCGTACCGCTGTCAAGACTCGGTTGACGGGCGGCGAAGGGACGGATACCATGATTTTCGTGTTTGGAGCCTCACAGGGGGGGGCTTCTGAGATTGAACCGTAGCTCACTGAAGACGAGTGACGACAGATGTGTTTAGCCATACCGGCGAGAATTGTGGAGTTGGATGAGGATCGCGCGACGGTCGATGCGATGGGCAATCGCTTTGCGGCCAAAACGACGTTGCTGCCTGACGCGAAGCTGGGCGACGTTGTGCTTGTCCACGCGGGTTTTGCGATCGCGCGGGTCGATGAAGAAGAGGCCAAGAAGACGTGGGAGCTGTTCGCCGAGATTGAGAACTTCGAGAAGACGCAGAATCGGGTCTCGGGATAGGGCCATATGTTCGACAGGATCGCCAAAGCGCAGCAGCAGATCGACGAGGCGTGCCAAACGCTGGGCCGGCCGATCACCGTTATGGAAGTGTGCGGCACGCACACAGTGGCGATCTTTCGCAGCGGCATCCGGTCCACGCTGCCGGGGGGGCTCAAGCTCTTGTCGGGGCCCGGCTGCCCCGTTTGCGTGACCGACCAGGGCTATATCGATGCCGTTCTGGAGTTGACGAATCGCGACGACTGCATCATCGCCACCTACGGCGACATGATTCGTGTGCCGGGCAAGACCGGATCGCTGGAGACCCGCGCCGCCCGCGCCGATGTCCGGATCGTTCTTAGCAGCGAAGATGCGCTGCAACTGGCCCGAGACAACACGCACAAGACCGTGGTGTTCGTGGCGGTCGGGTTCGAGACGACCGCGCCGGCCACCGCCGTGGTCGTGAAGGAGGCGGCCGAAGAGGGAATCGAGAACTTCTGCATCCTCAGCGGCCACAAGCTCATCCTCCCTGCGATGCGCGCGCTGCTCGGCGGGATGAACGACCGCGTCGACGGTTTTCTCTGTCCGGGGCACGTCAGCGTGATCATCGGGGCCGGCGCGTTCGCCGAGATCGTCAACGACTTCGGTCGGCCCTGTGTCGTCGCCGGCTTCGAGCCACTGCAGATCATCGAAGGTCTGGCGGAGATCTGCCGTCAGCTCTCCAATGGCAAGCCGCAGCTCAAGTCAATCTACGGCGCGGTCGTCACCGAGCAGGGCAACACAGCCGCCCAGCGGATCATTGCCGAGTGTTTCGAAGCCGCCGACGGATACTGGCGCGGCCTTGGGAAGATAGAGAAGAGCACGCTGGTGTTGAAGCCGAAGTATAGGGAGTTCGATGGGTTCGAGCGATTCGGTTTGACCGATGAGCCGGGCGAAGACCTCAGCGGATGTCGATGCGGCGAGGTCCTGTGCGGGCGGATCGAACCGATGCAGTGCGCGCTGTTCGGCTCGCAGTGCACGCCGCACAAGCCCGTCGGACCCTGCATGGTCAGTTCGGAGGGCACCTGTGCCGCATGGTACAAATACGGGAGAAGGGATTAGGGCCGGCGATGGCACACGATGAACCGCAGAGAGTCCTGCTCGCGCATGGCGGCGGGGGGCAACTGACCAGTCAGCTCATTCGCGAACTGATTCTGCCCAACTTGAAGAACGAGGCGTTGTCGTCGCTCGGCGATTCGGCCTGTCTGGAGCTGGCATCGACGTCGATTTGTCTGACGACTGACAGCTACGTGGTCAAACCGCTGTTCTTCCACGGCGGCGACATCGGCAAGCTGGCGGTCTGTGGGACGATCAACGATCTGGCGGTGGCTGGGTCGAGACCGGTGGCCCTTACGTTGTCGCTGATCGTCGAAGAGGGCTTTGAGATGGGACTGCTGGAGAGAATTCTCCAGAGCATCGGCCGGACAGCGCGAGAGAATCGCGTTTCGATTGTGACCGGCGATACCAAGACCGTGGAGCGTGGCTCGGCCGACGGGGTTTTCATCAACACGGCTGGGATCGGCATCCGGCTGCCGGGCGTGAATCCCGGACTGGACCGAATCGCGGTCGGCGACAAGATCCTCATCAACGGCACGATCGGCGATCACGGGATGACGATCATCTCGCAGAGAGAGGGGATCCGATTTGAGTCGCAGTTGGTCAGCGATTGCGCCGCCTTGGCTGACCTGACGTGCCGGCTGTTCGAGCAGGCCGGCGGCGTCAAGTTCATGCGGGATGCGACACGCGGAGGACTGGCCGCCGTGCTGAACGAAATGGTCGAAGGCGCCGACTTCGGCATCGAGATTCGTGATGCCGATATTCCCGTCAAGCCTTCGGTGCAGGCCGCCGCCGACATGCTGGGCTTCGACGTTCTGAACATCGCCAACGAGGGCAAGTTCGTGGCGGTCGTATCGCCGGAGACGGCGGATGCGTGCCTGAGCGCCTGCCGAGATCATCCGTTGGGTCGCAACGCCGCCTTGATCGGCGAGGTGGTCGCGTCGCAGGGTGTGCCGCTCGTCGAGCTTCGCACGAAGATCGGCGGTAAACGGATCGTGCAGATGCCCTACGGGCG